>FJWA01003555.1_pt1 | contig 11935 bp, 11 predicted proteins | sample 1011891 | NCBI WGS metagenome assembly FJWA01 (sample SAMEA3912450, study PRJEB9761) | metagenome | biome: forest; material: soil | place: USA | collected 2011-06-22 | depth 0.1 m
GCAAAATATCCTTATCCNCTGCCACCAGAGGAGACGATCGGATGAAAATACTGTATGTCGGGCCCCGGTTTAAGCGGCGATCTGCCGCTGTGGCTCCGACGCGCCGACCAATTACGGCGCGGCAGCTCGTCTGGTCTCAACTTGAGTCATGACGTCGTTGATCGATGGTCATAAGGCTTGTCTAAAGTGTGTCAAAGCGAGGTTTCCAAGTTTGAAAGGAATCCAGACTGACAAAAGGATGGTTTAGGAGAACGCGTAATACTATGACGGGGGCTTCTTCTACCTACCTGGTCCCTTCTATGTCCCAACTGAACCGAACCGTCTTGCTGTTTCGCTGATTGAGCCGCAATCACCCAACCAACTTACACAGCATGAAAGGGGTCTGGGGATCCCGCAGTGACACCGACATGGACACGTCCGACCCGAGCCCAACCCCGGGCCGGTCCTCCGAGGACACCCCTCCGAGCGAGCACACACGGCTGCTGCCGAACCGGGTCGACACCGCCCCCTATCTCTCGCCCGACGACCCCGCCGTGTCTCCGTACAATCTCTGGACCGTCCGGTTCGTGCGATGGGTTACTGTCGCACTCACCTTGACCACCTTCGTCTGGTGGGTGTTGATGGTCGTCTCAGTGTTCATCACGCCGCCGGGCCTGCACGTTCGGGGTTCCCCCTTTTTCGCATTCAGCTACGCCTCCATCGCGCTCGTGACGCTGGCCATCTGTCTGCTGTTTTTCTCGGTCCCGAGTAAGCTGGCGTGGATCCTTGGCATCGTCAACGCGGCTGTCCTGCTTGTCGACGCCGTCATTATCCTGCTGGTTCCGGGGCTCCGGCACGCAGAGATGTGGGTCGGAATCGCCAGTGTTGCTTGGGCAGCGGCCATGGCGGTCTGGTTCGTGGTGGTTGATATCACGGCACAATGGGGCAAAGCCGAAGAGGAACAACGGCTGACCGGCCGGCCGGAGGACAGGCGTACCTTACTGGAGTGGATTGGGGTCATGCTCTCGACCATCGCCCTGACCATCATGGCCTTGGTTGTGATACTGATGACCAGCATGCTCACACTGCGAGCCTTCGACTATGGCTTGGAGCCCCCTGGGGAGAAGTACTGGGTAGACGGCGACAGATATCAGATCCACCTGTACTGCCATGGAAACAAGACTGGCCCGGCCGGAATCAAGACGACGACAGTACTCTTCGAGGGCGGCGAAGACCCGGTAGAACAGGGGCTCTGGCAGTTTGCCGAGAACGCTGTCAAGAACGGCTCGATCGGCAGGTTCTGTTTTGCCGACCGTCCAGGCATGGCGTGGGTAAGACGACGGCTGGGTTTCCCCTTCCAAGTGTGATGGCACACTGATTGACCGGCAACAGAGTGATACGGCGCCATCTCCCTTCTCTGCCAGTGTCGCCTCTGATGCCCTGAGCGAAGCGCTATCCAGAGCCGGAGAAGAAGGGCCGTGAGTACACCTCCTTCGCCTACACACTAAATCTTGGGGCCAGGGGGAAAAGTGCTGACCACTAGGCACTGTTATCAGCTGGGTGTTGGCCAGCGCGGGCACCGGCTCCCTGTACTCGCGTGTCTTCAGTGCGCGCCACGGCGATGATGTGCATGGCATTGTCATGGTCGACCCGCTCCACGAGGACCTCCTCTCTCGCATAGGGTCTCCCGGACGCGGGTTCTTGCTCTGGATCCGAGGCGTCATCTCGCCTTGCGGGGCAGACCGGCTCCCAGGGGCCATTATCAAGGGGAGGCGGGCCGTGGACCGGGTCTGGGGCCGCTCCTCACACCAGTCAGGAACCACCATTTTTGCCAAGCTTCAAGAGAGCCTTGTGGCAGAGTCCCTCACCAAGCGAGACGTGGTGTCCAGCCGCGCCATCCAGGATAAGAAGACTCCGCTGGTGGTGATCAGCTCGGGTCGGCAGATTCGCAAGGACAGCGATTGGGAGGACAAGGTGGGTGTTGCGCCTCTTCACCCAAACACCGAGTGTTGCCGCCCTCGACTAACATGCGGGATAGCAACGGGATCTGAGCCATCTCACCACGAACCTCCACGCTTGGGACATTGTGAAAGACGCGCCGCACCGAGTTTGGGATACCTTGAAGGGCAGAGACGCCATTGAGACGAGACTGAAGGAACTGGCTCGTCCATGAGCCTGTGGTGAAGAAAACACTCGGTGGTTGGGATCCGAGTCTGGGTCCACCTCGAAGACGACCAGGGCTCCGGAGTGACGCGGGCTCTGCTGTGGGACTCGGGGCTCAAGGTGTCGGTCGAAAGCGAAAAGATTGAAAGGCCATGCGTGGGTGTAAGGAGTCGCGCGTTAGACAAACCCCGAGTTACATCTTGACTTAACGTTATTTTCAGAGGGAATCGGACAGGTTGAAGAGACCAAAGGAAGAGCTTGTGCTGTGAGAAAGTGGAATCTCTGATCACTCCACAGTGAAAGGGCCAAACAGCCCGACTCTCTTTTGATGTTAGCGCTACAGAAAATGGAACACGACTCACGAACTCTCGATGCATCGCATTCGGTATAGGGAACCTGTGCTGCCAAAAAGACGGCCGTTTAAGCCATGCTGTTCTCTTAGCTGTCCAGTACATCTGTACAAAAGTACAGGACAACGGAACGGTATCTCCCTCCTTCCTTTTGGTGTGAATTGGTGCGGATGTTGGGTTGTTTCTTGTGCTTCCAGCCTGACGGGGCAACGCCAAGGATTCCTTTTTCTGTCGGGTTTGGCTTGGACACGAGCCTGGCAATTTCCCCATCCGTGCCGTTGACAGGGGAGGGGAACTCTGTCGCTGCTGTGGTCTTTGGTGTGGCCGAGGGTTTCATGCATGCAGTCTGTGGCTGCTGCAGGGCCTCCTCATGGTCGAGTCTTGAACCACTGCAGAACCCGCGTTCTCCCTGCCGCCACAGGTCGATCCCAAGTGCCTGCACAGAAAATGCAAGACAGCATCAGGCACATTCTGAATGCACATGCAACCTGACATTTCCCTGTTTTGACAGTAGGTTGGTGCTGTTTCAACGTTCAAGATTCTTGCCCAACACAGATTGGGCAGAGGTAGGCTTGGCCCCGCGGCCCGCGCCCACTGCCCATTGCCTGCTGCCCACTGCTGTCCATCCAAGAGCCTGGAAATTAGCACTCCGCCGTGGCGGGGGCTTGTCGATCGGTGCTGGCTGCTGAGTGAACCAGACTGGGAGACCAACCCGACCTCCTGAGCGAGAGAGTGAGAGCACCGGCGCGCCTGCACACTTGCATCCCCGACTCTGCTTGTCGTCGTCAACCGATTCCAGCGCACAGGTGTCCGCAAGCACCACCCGAGCCCGGCGACATCTATTTTTGTGTCTGGATTGAATTCCTGCTTTAGCAAATCCTACCTCTCTATCGACCTTACCGAGACAGACAAAGCGCCCAAGCTGCACAGCGGCCACAGCTGGACTCGACTCGCAGCGACCGACCTGCACCGCTCGGCTTGCACCGACCTGCACCGACTGCGCCAACCACTCGCTTCCTTTCCTCGCAACGTCTGTCCCCTCATCCTCCAACCCACCTCCGTTGTTGCCCAGCCCCTCACCACTGGGTGCATCGCTCGCACAGCCTCTGCCCAGGCCGACAGCAATAATCGCTGCGCCCGACCCTTTGGCCCGCACAGATACGACCGGTCCCGCGATTGCATTGCACCTCTCTCGACTATTAGCTGCTTGATGCCGAGAGAGAGTGTGGTCCCCGCTTCTGCTTCCGCAGCGCTTCCGTTTCCGCTTCCGCTTCCACACCTCAACCTTAAACCTCACCCTCGGCTGCCAAACGTGCCCGGCACCTCGCACCCCCGCCCGCGACTCCAACCACGACCACGACCGCGACCGCGACTGCGATTCCTGACAAGAGGCTCCCATGGTGGGGCGTGATTGAATAATAGAAGCGGGTGGATTGAGAATCAGTCTACCATGGCGGGATATGATTACGGTGGACCTGGAGGCGAATGGGGCCACGGCCACGGCCACCACCCTTCTGCCGATGCCCCGTATCGGATGGACCAAGAGCATGCCGGCCTAGCTCCCACAGTGTCCCGACACAACGGGGGCCATGGCAACCAAGGCGGAAGACCCCCCGTCTCCCCCGCCAGCGCCGACAACACAGACACCGAGTCGAGACGCAGTGGGGAGAGGAACGGATCGAGGCCGAGGGGCTCTAGGTCAGCCAGCGGCCAGGTGCGAGCCTGCAAGAAATGCGGCGAGCCGTTGACAGGGCAGTTCGTGCGCGCGCTGGACGGGACATTCCACTTGGACTGCTTCAGGTGCCGCGTGAGTCCGCCACGGGATCCCACCACCTTGGCGAGCCTTGTGTGCTGACAGCTCTATAGGACTGCGGGCAGATTGTCGCTTCCAAGTTCTTCCCGGCAGACGACGAGAACGGCGGGGGCCCGTACCCGCTTTGCGAGACCGACTACTTCCGCCGTCTCGGGTTGCTGTGCCATCAATGCGGCGGCGCGCTGCGGGGGTCGTACATCACCGCCCTCGAACGCAAGTACCACGTCGACCACTTNACTTGCTCCCTGTGCCCGACCGTGTTTGGAGCCCAGGACAGCTATTACGAGCACGATGGCCACGTCTACTGCCACTACCACTATTCCACACAGTTCGCTCAGCGCTGCAGCGGGTGTCAGGCTTCCATCCTCAAGCAGTTTGTCGAGATCTTCAGGAACGGTCAGAACCAGCATTGGCACCCGGAATGTTACATGATCCACAAGTTCTGGAATGTCCGTCTCAATCCACCCCAGGAGGCTGCCACCCCGATCCAGGACGACCCCGTAGGCCGCGAGCTGGTCCGTGGGGGGGAGGAGCGCATGGAGGAGAAGGTCTATCGCATCTGGAGCGTGCTCTCCACCTTCGAAGAGTCGTCGGCCGCCTGCATATCGGATATGCTTCTGCATGTCAGCAACGGCGCATACATCGACGGCGTCATGGTCGCCAAGCGCTTCATCTTCCACGTCGACATCCTCTTCCGGTCCGCAGACAGGCTGGACTCCTCCATGGCCGAGCTCGACATGAACGGTAGGAATGACCCTGCTTTCTCCCCCGGAAACGGTGTGGCTAACATCGGCACCCCAGCTCTCGCCTATGGACGGGAAGCCAAGCTCCTTTGCAAGAAGATCGTGGCTTTCTTCTCGCTGCTATCAAAAACCCAAGACAAGGCGACTCGCAAACCCGGCGTCACCCAGGACTTGCTCACCCTCGTCACTGGTCTTGCTCACTACCTGAAGCTTCTCATCCGCATCTGCCTCCAAGGGGCCCTCCGCATCGAGAAAGAGCGCCAGACCCCAGATGGCCTCTACGGCTTTTTGGACGACCTCGGCGACCTCGAGACGCTCAGAGCCGATGACCAATCCACGACCACCTTGCAACTGACGACCGGAATGTCGAGGCTCTCGGCACATGATTCCGACCAGTGCCACCTGTGCCGAAAGCCAATCGAAGACGAATGTGCCAAGAACGACGACAAGAGATGGCATTTGGCATGTACAGCCTGCTCCCGATGTGGTAAGGAGATCGGGCGGAGTCTCCAGGATGGGCGCCTGACTCCTTATGACGGCAAAATTCTCTGCAGCACATGCGAGCCCAACCTCCCTCCCAACGCCGCACAGTTTGAGCATGTCACCAAGCTGCAGCAGTACGTCTTTTTGCTTCAAGTCGCCCTTGCCAGGCTCCTGGAGATACTTCGATCCACCGGTTCAATCCCGAGTACTTTGGACGACCCGAACGGGGACGGTTCCGGTCCTGCCGAAGGCCGATCCGGGCCATACGGGGGCCAATATCCGAGGCATCACCGAGAGTCATCTTACGAAACCGCCCTTAACGATGTCAAGAGGCTAAAGAGCACCCGCCTGGATAAGCATCTGTCATCGAGTTTTAGAAAAACTCGGACGTCAAGAATCCTCGATGGGCCTGAGAGCAGCAGCGCACGGCCTGGGTCGGCGGGCGGGGGTGCCGGAGAGGGAGGCCTGAACAAGGGCTTTCAGATCGTGGAGGAGCGAGGACCGATCGACGAGGAGGACATGATGCTGCCTAATCAAGATGCGCTGACGCTCGACGACATCCCTCGGATTGTTGCAGCCGAGCAGGCGAGAGAGCAGCGGTCATATCCACCCCAGCGCCAGGAACTCTTCCGTTCGCCGACAGCCGAGGCGAGTCTGGGAGCCGGGGGACCAGGCGGTGGCGCCCACCAGCGGAGTCTTTCCGATGGCAGGGGGGCGGGAACACGCGCCCTTGGCGACCCTTCCGCTCCGCGCGGCCGGCGATACTTCTCCGAGCTCTCGGGATTGGAATATTTCATCGTCAGGCACCTCGCAGTCCTCACTATGCATCCCATGGTCGAGTCCGAATTCACGCTCGAGGAGCTGCTTGGTTTGATTGAGAGCAGGAAACCCCCCACCTTCTGGAAGAACATCGGCAAGGCCTTCAAGAACAACAACCAAAAGAACGTCAAGAAGAAGGGAGTCTTCGGCGTTCCCCTCGAGGTCATCATCGAGAGAGACGGAGCCGAGTCCACAGATGGCGTCGGGCCGGGAACCCTGCGGATCCCCGCAGTTGTGGATGATATCATCTCGTCGATGAGGCAGATGGACCTTTCCGTGGAGGGCGTCTTCCGGAAAAATGGCAACATCAAGAAGCTAGGCGAGCTGCAGGATATGCTCGACAAGGAAGAGGAGGTGGATTTCAGTTCGACCCACGTCGTCCAGGTGGCTGCTCTGCTGAAGCGCTATCTGCGGGCGCTGCCAGATCCCTTGATGACCCACAAGCTGTATCGGCTGTGGCTGGCGGCGGCCAAGATCCAAGACGAGCAGAAGATGCGGCACTGCCTGCACTTGGCTTGCTGCCTGCTCCCGAAACCGAATCGTGACAGCTTGGAGATCCTGTTTTGTTTCCTCAAATGGGTTGGATCCTTCCACCAGGTCGATGATGAATCCGGCTCGAAGATGGACATCAAGAACCTTGCTACTGTCATCGCTCCCAATGTCCTGTTTGACAAGAACAAGTTGTCCAGCTTGGACAGCGACCCGATGTTCGCGATCGAAGTGGTGGAGGTGTTGATCACCCACATCGGGGAAATGTGCTTGGTACGACCTTTCTCCCGCCCATCACCCTCTTCAATTCCTTGAATGCCACGACAACTAACACGCAAGCTAGATTCCCGACGACCTTGTCGATATCCTAAACGACCAGCAACTGTTTAATAGCAGCGGAGACCTCACCACCAAGGAAATCCTCAAGAAGTTCTCTGACCGAGCCGCAACCTCGCTCGGCCCCCGCCAGTACGTCGAGGTCACCGAGATTGTCGGCCGACACGAAATCCCCACGCGCCCTCCCGCAAGACGGGTCGAAACCGACCCCTCGCAGTGGCAGCAGGAAAGCAGCGTCCGGCCCGTCCAGGAACCCCCGGCGCCCTTCGCCGGCCCGGCGCACGTGGGAACCCCTCCCCCGAAGCGGAGTGGGCCGTACGACGCCCCTCCGCCGCAACAGTCACCGTACGGGCAATACGACCAGGCGGGCGGCGCGGGAACGCCGGACGGCAACGGCCGCGGCGGGCAGCCGCCCCAGAGGGAGTGGCGCAACTCCAACTCGGGGTGGGGGAGGCAGAACAGCGGGTTGACGACCGGCACCGTCTAGGAGGCGGCTGCCGAGGACCGCCTGTCGTCTCCTTCGTCTTCTAATCCGCTTCCCCCGCCTCCTCCTCCTCACCACCCCTCTCTCTGATGACTTGGACGGACGGAACCGGGTTTTTCATTTATGGGGGTCTTTAGGTGCTGGCGTAGATTCGGCGTCATTATGTGAGGTATGCACTTTGGTTGCAAGCAAGCAAGCAAGCAAGCATGGTTGCTCGGCGTTTTTTCCTTTCTTGTTTCATTCTTTTTTTCCCTGTTTCGTGTTCGTCTTGTTTTTGACCCCTCAGCCATGAAAAAATTCTTTTGCCCATTTACCACCATGTTGATTAAATCCTGGGGCGGCGGGCGCTAGCGTTGTTGATGCGCTCTGATGACCATGTTTTTTTCTTGTTCATGTTTCAGAATGAAGGGGACGGGTTGGTTTGCCACGCGGAACTGGTATAGCGGCAGAAGGATGGATAGATGGGTCAACGGAAGGAGCTGTATGTGTGCGGTTAGGTGGGATGGGGATGCCAGCTGCTTGGTGATGGTCGAGGATCGAGGGGCTGGGTCGGGAGCAACGAGGCAGGGTGCGTGTGTGTGTGAGAGAGAGGCCAAAGGCCGAAACCTTCGTTCCCTTCCAGTCCTGTCGTGTGGCGGTCAGNGGTCGGCGGTCGGCCTCCTACTTTGTTTGGTATTGCCCTGTTTGGAGTAGTTGGTCGATGCGCAAGGGGTTGGTTGGCGGTAACGCATCGTGTTGGGAAATTCAGCACAGCATATATGACAGACAGGTCTGAACTCGTCAGGCAAGAGTCAAGGGAAAAAAGCAAGCCTTCTATTGACGCGTGTTCCCTATCCTCCCACCCAGGGGGTTTCATTGCCGCCTCCTCCCTTGGTTTGCCGCCATTACTAGGTATATTAGACGTGAAAGGTAAACCACATGTGTGTGCGTCCCTCATAGGTATCAAACATGGCCCGCCACAAAACGCTCTACATGGCGGCCTGGGTCCTGGAAAAAATAGCGCCCCCCCCAATCTTTCTTACATGAAAAGTCACACACCCACGCCCATCAGCTAATTCTTCTTCTGCTCCTCTTGTTGCTCCAGCGTCCACTTCACCGATCTCCTAACGCCCTCGTCCAAGCTGACCAGCGGCTTGTAGCCCAGCCGCTTCTTGGCCTTGGAAATGTCATAGTACCGCGTCATGCAGCTGTAGATGATGCGCTGGCGGTTGAAGGTGGGCGGCTTGCTGATGGCCCAGAAGAACCACTCGCTGAAATAGCCCAGCATCATGCCGAGGCTGCGGGGCAGGACCCGAACGTGCTCGGTCCCGTGGGGTGACCCGGCGGCAGCCCAGACGGCGCGGGCGAAATCCCAGAAGTACACCGGGCTGTCGTTGGTGATGAGGAAAGCCTCGCCGTCCACGCGCTCATGGTCCAGCGGTATCGTCTTGGATGCGGCGGTCAGGAGGAGGGCGCGGGCCGCGAGGAGGTGTCCGTGGGCGACGTTCTCGACGTAGGTGAAGTCGAACAGGTTGTCGTTGTCCCCGACCTGCACGCCCGATCGGCCTTGGCGCAGGATATTGATCAGATGGTACAGGAGCATGGTGTCGCCCTCGCCCATAATGCCCGAGGGCCGGATGGCGCATGTCAGGAGGTTGGGTGCGTCTGAGGCGCGGTTGGCTGCGAGGACCAGTTCTTCGGCGGCGGCCTGGGACAAAGATTACGGGTTAGTGGAAGGTTCGAAGCGGTTGGGGGCGGAACAGGGTCGCCATGCCATACTTTTGTCTCCGAGTAATACTCGCTCTGGTCGCTGCCCCTGACCACCGGCCACCGCTCGTCGGCGTTGATCAAGTCGCTCCGGTTGTCGCTCATGACGCTGGCCGAGCTGGTGTACACCAGGGCCCTGACGCCCGTGCTCTGGGACGCCTTCACCACTGCCGCCGTCCCGTCCACGTTGACCTTCTTGAACAGGGCGTGCGAGACGCTGTCGTTGGACTGGGCGGCAGGCGACGCGGTGTGGATAACCACGTCGGGCTTGGCCTTCTGGAAGACGCTCTCGAGCTTGGCGGCGTCGGTGATGTCGGCCTCGTAGTAGGCTACGCCGTCCGAGTCGGGCCTCCGGTTGCGCGTGCAGTGCAGGTCGATGACGGACACGGAGCACGTGTAGTCGCGCAGCAGCAGGCGCACGACGTGGTGTCCCAGGAAGCCGCAGCCGCCAATGACCATGACGGAGCCGAGCTCCGGCTTCTTTGCTGATACCATTGCGGGCTTTGGAGGTGCTAGAATGTGGCGGCGACGGTAACGGCAACGATGGCAGTGTTGGAGGTGACGAATTGGGCGACAATCGGGGTATTAGTGAAAGGGAACGGAGGACCGAGGACGGAGGCCGGTGTTGCTGAGGCTTTGATCGGGAGGCGTTGGGATCTTGGCGCCTCCTTTTGTCCTTCTTGGAGCATTTCTGGGGCGCCACGCGGCAGGCTCCATTTCATCCCCGTCTGCGCTGCACATTCAGGCGGANTTGGTTCAACGATCAGTATCCAATTGGGTGCCTCTGCTGTGGACCATTCGCCCCACTGTCAAGCTCCCGAAAGGCCTCGATGCCCTGAGACCCATGGGGGATGGATCGCCTGCGGCTCGCTTCAAGCATGTCAACGCTAAGTTAGCGGCAGGCAGCCTCAACGGTCCACAGGTCGGTCACTTCATCCCAAGTCGCGTTGCCTATTTCGAGTTGCTCAACCAACCACGCGACAACTGGNGGATGGACTAGGTAGCCACGGTTTTTCTGCTCTGTCGCCAGTTTCCATGGCCCTCCTTTTGGATTTTTGTTTTCCTGTGACTATTTGCCTCTCTGGCCCTTGTTCTCCTCTCCACCTAGATTCTCCAGTCCTTCTTGCACCCCCGCGCCTTGCCTTCTATATATATCCTCAACTCCAATTTGCACAACACATACTTCGACTGCACCTGTTCGGTCCTCTCACTTTTACCTGATGGATCGGCCGGAGACCGAGATACTCGTCCACATCGCAGCTCCGTCTAGGGCTGCCGATGATGCAAGATACCGGGCTCTCGCGGCGGCCTACCTCAGCTTTGAGCCTACGACACGGAGATACATCGTTCTTGATGCGCCGCAGGATGGCGAGGGGGAAGCCGCCCATGGCTCGGAAGCCGTCGAGGGGATACCAACCGAGGAGCGGCGCTCCCAGCCATCTCAGCGCCCTGCGGTCATCAAGTCACCAATCATGTCCTTTCAGAGTGCCATTCACAACTTTGGATCTCCCCAACTCCACAAGCCTGAAGAGAAGAGCCCGCAGGAGCCGCAATCGTCATGGGAGCCTCCTCCAAGCGTCGTCGAGGACTCCATGCCTGACAACACCGACTTTGTCCTCCCCGACTACTGCACACCGACGAGAATCCTGCAATACTACACCTCGACTTTCAGCAGCACACAGCCGAACACCTCGCCGGTATCTCAGAGAAGGCTGAACCAAACGCTCCCCGTATCCAGCCCACTTCAGAGCACAAGTCCCCGGCCACAACCGGACGTCGATGGCAGTAGCCAGTCTCAGTTGCCGCCCGAGGACCCTACCTCTGTAATTCCAGGGTCACCAGGAGGGGGCGAGAAACGCCCCCGAGCCATCACCCCAACGGCATCCGCCGTCGTGGAGGATACTCGCATCGCCTCCTCCTACCCCACCCAGCAAGCCGAGCCAACCTCGCCATCTCGAGCCGGGTCCGAGCCACCCCCCGCCAAGCGCCCACGAACATCCCGAGACCCAGAGCCTGGCAAGCCCCTAGCCAGGAGCGCAAGCGATGTCGGCCCCCAGCGTGCACCCAGCTCGTCATCGCCCCCTCCTCTCCTCAACACCCTCGTGATCGAGTCCGCGCCGCCACCCACTGCCCACCGGACCCTCGGCCCGGCCGATATGATCACCGACGTCCTCGCGAGCCTGGCCCGCGAGCTCGACCTGGCCAAGCGCTTCCAGCCGGCCTCGCAGGTCCGCGCCCTGCTGCCCATGGAGCGCGGATATTGGCTCGTGGATTGCGCCGGCTGGGAAGACGACCTGAAGCGCTCCGCCTGGGCCTTTCTGGACGACTACGTGCGCAAGGGCGCCGCGGGGTGGGGCACCACGTGCCGCCGGGACCGGGACTTCTCGTGGATCCGCGTGTACTGCTGGGGCGGCGTCGTCGGGCATTTGTATCTGGTGCTGTACCTGATGAGCAAGCGGAAAGTACTGTACACGGGGACGAGGTGGGTTGCGGCGGACGGAAGGGCGGTTGTTGTTATGGGGGCCAGGGC
>FJWA01000616.1_pt1 | contig 11919 bp, 12 predicted proteins | sample 1011891 | NCBI WGS metagenome assembly FJWA01 (sample SAMEA3912450, study PRJEB9761) | metagenome | biome: forest; material: soil | place: USA | collected 2011-06-22 | depth 0.1 m
CTCTTCCCCAGCACCGTTAGAAAGCTTGCTCAAGAAGACCACCGAGACCGGGGATATCGGTTTCTTCTCCATCGGCTCTGTCCGTTCTGTCGACGCTTTCCTTGGACCGATGCCCCGAAAGGTGCCACGGCACCCGCCAACCAATGTCGAAGCCCCGCTCGTCAAAGTGGCAGAAGGGACCGATCTCACGGATGACCGAAGAAGTCTCCCATCGTACCGAGAGAGCACATCCGAGATTGCTTCCTTGTACGATTCCGATAAAACAACATCTGGTACCCGCCCTTTCAGCTCCCATTTCCACTCAGGCTACCGGCGGTCCTATTCTACGACAACTTGCAGCTCGACATCAACCTGGATGATGCAGAGCGGACGGCCTTCTGGACGCTCGTGCCGGGTTTACCCATCTCACGCAAGGTACAACGATTACTCGGAAGACCCCGACGATGCATTTGATGTTCTGGCGGCGGCTCCCGGCCCATCGCCGATCCCCAATAATGATTCTGCGGTGCGTAGGGCGGACGTTTCTGACTAGGGGTTGGGGACAAACTCTCGAAATCCAGACATCGACGGACTTCTATCAGGATTGGCTCTAGCTCAGCAACGAGGAGACAGAAGGAATATCGCAGGCCCCTTGGGCTCAGGCTTGCCGTCTGTGCTTTCCACTGATGGGGCTGTGGCCAAAGGCGTCTCGAGCAGCGACTCGGCCGAGGAAGTCAAAGGCCCCAACCCACGCGGCAGAAAACTGAAGCTCAAAGTTTCCAGGGGCGCCCTGGCAAAGGGACGAAGACGGAAGGGTGGGACATCACAAACCTCTTCTTCAAACAGCGGCAGCTCACTTTCGGAGCCACTCCGTGAAGAACCCAACGGCAAGCAACCCGCGAGGCAGCATCCCCAAGCCCGCAAAGAGAATGACATCTCCACGACACCGACGGAGATCCTCGCCCTGTTCTCCGGCGACGGCAACAATGGTATCCACGGCAAAGCGCTCCGACGGCTGAAGAGGCGTTTTCCAGACCTGGAGACCAGGCTCGCTGAGGTCCAGCTGCCGTCGCCAGAGCGTGCGGCCGCAGCGGATGCTTCCGCGGAGGATAACCCCGTCGAGACACTCGGCGCAGGCGGCAGGCGGCAGCTTCCTTCCGTCCATCTCAGGGGCCGCGTTTTCAGGTGGATGAGGAGGGCTGGACAGGCGATTGCTCGTACCCGCACCAGATCGGGGGCCCGGGAGTAGGTTGGTGGATCTCTCTCTACAGTACCTGCGTGCAGGAACACTCAGTGCCGTTCCGCTGTTTGGAATCTGCTTTTGGGAGGGCTGGGGCTGCAGGCGGTGGGAAAGGGGGGAATTCAGGGGCACGGAGGCCACTGATAGGGACTTTGGATGGCGCGGTACAGTATTGATCGCCGTTCGCTCTTTCGACATGATAGCATATACAGAATGGGTATAACTAAACAACCTACTTAAAACATAATGCTTCTGTACCGTGTCTCGTGTGAAGCGGTTTGGATGTTATAATCAGCGATTCTCGGGGGTGCCCCAACCTACCAGTCAACATCACTCATCCCGCCCCATCTACAAACCGCCTAGAAGACCCCACCGCCAATAATAAACAACCTCTCCTCCTCCCTCTTGGCCCACTGAATCACCTTGTTCGCCCCCTGCGCCATGGCAGCGCGCGAGACGTTGGGCCCGGCCACGCAGTAAAACTCAAAGATGGGCGTGATCCACGCCAGACTGGCCGCGTCCCCGNTCACGGCATGCAGGACCTTCAGGTGGGCGTGCTTCGCATGCATTGAGGCGTGGAGCTCGTGGTAGAGCGTCATCAGCCGACGGCGGGTGACCATGTTTTCAGGCTCTGACGCCGCCGCCGCCGAGTCTGCTGCGCCTTGTTGCGGTTGGGAGGAGGACGAGGCCGGCTGGAGGGAGGACATGCAGAACTGCACGTTTGCGCGGGACTTGTAGAGAAAGTGGGAAATTTGCGCGCCGGTGGCGATGGATTGGATCTTGGGACGGCCCTCGCGGGCGGCGGAGCGGATGAGGGAGAGGTAACCGGTCTTGTTGAGCTGGGCGGCGAGCTTGTCGCGCATTTCTTTGAGGTCGAAAAAGGATTCCTTGTCGGGGGAGATGAGGATCAGGGCGATTTCGTCCTCCGCTTCGGCTCCGTTGTTGTTATCGATACTGTTGTTGGCCGACAATTCAGGGGCTTGTTGTTGGGGATCGTCCCAAGATGCAGCGTCTGGGCTTCCGTCAAAGAAGCTGACGTACATGTAGAGGTAGCCACGGTTGTTAAAGGCCGGGAGGCACAGGGGAATCCAGCTCTCCCCGCCGCCGGCTTTGATGCCGCCCGACTCAAAGAGCATGTTGGAGATGAGTTGGAGATCGCTCGGGTGCAGCGAATGTTTCCGCGGGCGGATTACACTGACGAGTTTCCCGCCGGCAACGATGAGTCCGTACAGTAGCTTTTCGCTGCGGCTCTTGAGGAAGACATTATTGATGGCGTGTCGCTGAGATTTTCGTAGCCTGAGGCACTCAAGTGCCCCCAGCAGGGTCGAAGGGGAGCCCCTCGTGAAACTGTCAGCCAGAGAGGAGAGGAGCGACTCGGTGCCCTCGAGGGGCTTTCTGAGGTCGGTGGACGGGCGGTGAACAAAGATGTTCTTGAGTGTCGGGAGAGTCAGGGTGGACAGTATCTGCATGTACAGAGCGTCGAGCTGGCTCCTGAGCTGGGCATCGCTCTCACGCAGCTTGCTGATGGCTACGAAGTAGAGAGGCCCCTCGATGGCGATGACGAACCGCGCGTTGCCAGCCGTAAATCCCAGCAAGGGGTTATTAGCCCCTTCATAGAATGAGATGATGGTCTGCACCACGCCCATGTACGAGTTGACGAGACCCAGGTCACCATGCCGGCTGTAGATGGGCTTCCCTGCCGACGATAGGATCATGTAGTGCTTCATCTTGGATTTCCATATGGCCAGTCTGACGTCGTCGGGTGGGTCGTCAGGGACAGAGTCGAATTCTCGCTCGAACCCGGCGAGGTCGCCAGGGATGCCGAGCTCGATGCTCTCAAAAGGCTGGACAGGCTCGGCCTGAGACCGCAGCATATTCCAGGCGCGGCTCTTCCTATTCAGCCCACCGGCAACCAGGCTAGCCAAGTCCCCATGGGGGCGCATGGTCGGGGCGAAACTCATGACGCTCATCGAATCGGCCAAGTCACCGCCGGCGGTTTCATCACGGATGGGCGTCCCATATCCGCTCGCGTTTGGGGTAGAGACGGCTCGGGCCGCGCTAGTGGAGAAGGTGCCTCTGGAGCCGTCCGGGAAAGTCAGAGTCGCGATGTCGATGGGGGACAGGGCCGTTGTGGGCTTTGACTGAGCTGGCGCTCCCTGTGCAAAGCCCTCGACCGACGGTTTTCGGCGGGGCGGCAGAGGTGGAGGCGTCGGCGACGGCGACGGCGATGGAGCGGTCACCTCGGAGGTGTCGCCATGGAGCTGACTCTCAGCTTCCGCTTCCCGGGCCATTGTAGATACACCGCCTTGTGGTTTGGCTCGCGCATGGTATGCGATGGCGGGAGAAAGTAAAGGATCCTCTCATAGAACCCCAGGGCGCAGGTATTCCATATCGTGTGTAGGAGGAGGAGGGCGAGGCCTGCGATGTTTGCCGAAGCAGCCACAGCAAGTGTGTGTTCTGGGTTGAATCCGGTTGAGATCCAGGCCAGAACCGAGCCCACTGGAAATGACGACAGTGGTGCACCAAATCCCATCCCAGCGATAAGATAGCGATGTCAGCCTTGCCGACCCGCTGTATGCAGGGGTTCAGCTTAGGGGCAAACGCCAATCAAAGACGCCTCCCATCGCTGTCCTGTTCGCGTGCGTCGCAAGCTTTGGTGGGGCACTGAAGCCGGGCCAGCAATCCGCCGAACCCACCGACCGTTCGGCTGAGCAACGTTCCTTGTTCCAACACCCAAATTGACCGCGGACTTCTCTGGCCACAAGGCACTTTGCACACCCAGACTACCGGAACTCACACCGGCAATGAACCCGGACACTGATAACATACCGGGACAACTCCTGTTTAGCCATGGCGCATGAGCCCGGCCGCCGTTCTGCGTCTCCCGACAGCGATGGCCGCGAGTCGCCCGCGCCGCGCCAGTGGAGGAGCCGGCTGGGGACTGGTAGGACTTCTCTCTGGTTTTTTCTCCCTTCCGGGTAATAGGAGATTGTTACTGACGTTGTGGACAATCTTGCAGAGGACGAGCCCCCAAAAGACAAGTACTACCGCAAGTACGCGAGCGGCATCGAACGGGCCCTGTCGCTCTTTGACACGGCCTTGCAGGAATGGGCCGACTACATCTCCTTTCTGAATCGCCTTCTGAAGGTGGGATCTCTTCCCTTGCCGAAGCGACCAGCTTCCGCCGAACATTGGGATTCTGACACATGTGCCCGTGGAAATAGGCATTGCAAGCCCGACCGACGTCCATCTCGACCATCCCCGCCAAGGCCACCATCGCAAAGCGGTTGTCGCAATGTCTGAACCCGGCCCTCCCGTCTGGCGTCCACCAGAAGACCCTGGAAGTCTATAGTTATGTCTTTTCCGTTATTGGGAAAGACGGCTTGTCCAAGGACCTGCCCCTATACTTCCCTGGCCTAGCCACGGTCCTGTCCTTCGCCTCGCTCACGGTCCGCGCCCCATTTCTCGACATCCTCGAACGGTACTTCTTGGACCTCGACCCGCGGGCACTGCGGCCAGCTATGAAATCCGTTGTTCTTGCTTTACTGCCTGGGCTCGAGGAGGAGACCAGTGAGGATTTCGACCGCACTCTCAGACTCGTCGAACGGTTCAAGGCCTCCATCCGTCCCGCAACCAGTGAGGACATCACTGACGCCCACTCTTCGGGCGACGATTTCTTCTGGCAATGCTTCTTCCTAGCTTCAATCACCGGCAACAGCCGGAGAACAGGCGCACTGGCCTACCTCTTGCGGGCGCTTCCTCGCTTGGGCCATGCACTGCAACCCGAGTCGTCCAAGGCAGCTTCAGATGGAGAAACCTCTGCGAAGCTTTCTCAGCTAGTAACATCACCTGAACCNGGGTTGCTTATACGCTCCTTTGCCGCGGGTCTTTCCGATGACCAACTCCTCATTCAGCGTGGCTATCTGGACCTGCTTGTTACCCATCTACCGCTGCACTCCGACGTCCTCCAGACCAAAGCTAAGGGCGGCGATCTGGAGCTCCTCCTGAGAGCTGCTGTGGGCGTGACGGTGCGCCGAGATATGAGCCTGAACAGGCGATTGTGGTCGTGGCTGCTCGGCCCGGAACCGCCTGCGTCCGCTGAACACGACGGCGTGTTGGACTCCCCCACTTCCACCTCCCACCACACCCATGGTTTCTTCTCCTCTCCGACCTTCTACTTTGAGGAGCATGGTCTCCAGCCTTTGTCGCAGGCCTTGCTCGCTATGATCAAGTTGGATACCGACGGCAACCCCACGGAAAGGGCCCGGCCCTACCGCGTCTGCTTGTCCTTGATGGACAGGTGGGAGATCGGTGGCTTGGTTGTGCCAGAGCTCTTCTTGCCTATCGTGGATAGTGTGAGGGAGTACAAGGCCAAGGCCGCCAGCAAAGCGGACTTCACCGAAGTGCTCCGGAGCGCCAGCGTGTTCTTCGACGGCGTCGAGAGTGGCTTGATTTATGGCGAAATACTCGCCCTGATGGCACAGGCCATCGGTCCTGGAGACCCCTCCGCCACCGAGCGCCGTGGAAAACTCGACTTGATCAAGTTCGTCCTGACGCACTTCAATGTCAGGGAAGAGGAGATGGTCACCATCCACGCCCCGCTTACCGTTCTCTCCATCTTATGCATGATGGAAGAGGCCAGGAACGGTGACGGCCCCGGGAATGCCACAGTGGCGCTCGATGCCTCGCTGTCAGAAACAGCCCTAAACATCGCCGCGAGCTTGCTAGAGCTCGTTCCGGAAAGGGCGTTTCTCTCAAACCCAGCACCGAGTAAATCCGCGCCTCTGGTGGAATCAAGCATCTTGGCAACCTCACCAAACGTGGACCTGCTCAAGAAGATCAAGACGTTCTACGTCGCCGAGCAAGGCAACCTGGACGCGGCTTCGCCCCCTTTCGCTCCACAGAATCTNGCTCAGCTTCTCCTGCAGAAGGCATGCGATCTCAGCTGTTCCTCTCTGACCCGACGAGAATCAGGGGCAGAACTGGCTGCGAAGAGCAGAATCCTTATCTCACTCCTCACAAAACTACCCGAGACCTCACCATTTGACGCAAGCAAACTTCTCACCGCGTTGCATGCCTGCCTGACGCCCGACGACCCTATACCGTTTACTACATATTCTTCCATTCTCTCACTCTCATCACACATGTTCTCGACGAATAGGATAACGGCCATTGAGCTTTCAGACCTTGTCGTGCCGCTTGTGCGTCACGCCTGGAGATACCTCTCAGCCTCAGAGCCAAAATACCACGTCGAGACTGTCCGCAGCCTTTGGCAACTCCAGAGTGCCCTCACCCCGGTCAACAGGGATATCGAGGCTGCCATTTGCTCTCTTCTGCTCCAAAACGACACCGCCGGCACATTTGCCCAGCGCCCGGCAGACTCTGGACGGAGCTTCTGTGTCCTTTGGACACACACTCTGCAGGACAATCCATCCGGTCTGGAGCGGAGAGGCTCAAAGACCGCCAACGGTGATACAAAGGGCTCGAGCCGTCTCGCAGGGATGGACTACTACGAAGTCATGCTGACCCGGCCTCTGTTCTTGATGCTGGATGCCCTCACCGATGAAAGGACACAGCTGTTCATGACCGTCAAGACTTGGCTCAACAGTCTTATCGGAATGGAGAAGTGAGTGAGCCAAGTTCCACGTTTGTGTATTTGCTAATAGGGATGGACGTGTAGGCTGTTTGGGATTTTCATCGCAAAATTCTCAGAACTGGCATGCCTGAGACGAGCCCAAGAGCCAAAAGCAGGCTCGATCCATTTCGTGGAGGGTGATGACCTTAACTTGGCACTTTATTACATCCGCTCCCTCTCTAGCGTATTGCGCTGGGCTCCCGAAGCGGCTTGGGCAGTCCTTGCGAAGAGGCTTGTCCGNTCAGATGCGTGCCNTCCGCCTCTCTCAGAGATTAGTGAGCTGCACTCAACCCCCGTATTTTCTGAATTACTGACTCTAACAACTTGAAGCGGGAACGGATGCCGACATCTCACTCCAGGAATTCTTCCTCCACATCTGCCTGCAGTGCATGGCTCATGATAGAGTCCCCGGCGAAGAAGGGTCAGAGGCGCGGGCGACACAGCTTCATCGTGGTGCCTTGACCGTCCTTCACCAAATTCTCCTTAACCCATTCGCCGAACAATTGACTCAACTGCATCTTGAGAACGTCTTGATCGAAAAGCTCCAGCAGTCTCTCAACGGCCCTGACCCCTACGTGCAGGTCCTGCTCCTAGATGTCGTCTACGCCTCTCTCAAGCTCCGAGAGCTAGTTCCCGCAGAGCTTCCGAGTTCGCCTCTTCACGACAAGCGCATGGTGCACATGGAGGCAGCAAGGAGCCCCAGAATACCCCCGACAGAGAGACGCATGAGGATGCAGCCGCCTCCGCCAGCGTTGCTCAAATGCATCCTGGCGGGTCTCAGCTCACCAAGCAGTAGGCCTGTTCTGGATAGCTGGGTCGGCTTTCTCAGCGAATGCNTTCCGCTCTACACGGATTCGGTCTTCCAGGTCTTGATTCCTCTCGTGGAGACGCTCTGCCGACAAGTCGGCACCACCTTCGACAGCCTCCAGCGCCTATTCAGGACTACCGACCCAAGCACGTCGCACGGCGCTGCTGGGCCCGAAACCACGTTGATCTCTCTCCTAAACGGTCTTGAGCAGGTCCTGGCCAACGGACACGACAGGCTACTGGCTGAAGAGGCCAGAGCCCAGGTTGTCAAGAGTCCAGACCAGCCTCAAGGCTTTTTCGGCAACATGGTGTCGGGGGTATTCTCGTCTGACGCCCCGCAAACGCGGAGCGCCACGGCTAACGACAGGCTTACCGTCCTCCTTGCNTTCCAGGACGCAGTTCGTATCTGTTTNACCATCTGGTCCTGGGGCCAAGGGAGCGACGCGGCAGGGCAAGATGCCACATCCGGGGCGTCGCTCATCTATACCTCGCTCCGTATGAGGAACCGGGCTCGAAGGCTTTTGGAGCACCTTTTTGCTGCTGAAACACTCGAGTGTCTCGAGACGGTGATTGGGATATGGCGGGGTGCGCTCGACAACGCCGACGTGCCCAAGGCTGCCGAGGTGTTCAACCTGCTCCCCGCGCTCGACGGGTCACGGCCAAAGCACACCATTCCGGCCCTGTTCAATGCGATATACAGCCGCACAAACCCTAGCGCGCTTGACCCATCGAGGAGATCGACACTCACCATTGAGTTGCAGGATGCAGACCTCGTCATCTTCTTGGTGGACTACACTCGGTCTTTGGAAGACGACACCATGGACGAGATATGGCAGGACTGCACGGCTTTCCTCAAGGATCTGCTTGGCAACCCGTTCCCTCACCGACAGACGCTCCCGAGCTTGCTCGAGTTTGCGGCGATCCTGGGTGAGAAGGTTGACAACACCAATTTCGGGGAGCAGCGGAAGATGCGCCGGGAACTAGCGGTAGGTACCGAGACAGAGGAACAGCCTTCGNCATGTGTGTACTAACTGCGNTTTAGGATTTGTTCCTGCGGCTTCTCACGGCCATNTTTACCACTCGCCCAACCAGCTTCGACATTTCAGTGTCGTCGGGTGTCTCCGAGAAGCAACCCAGCAGATTATCTCAGCAGCCATCTACAACCAGACTACCGGCGGAACGAGCTGATGACGTGGTCGGCATCCTCTCCACCATTGTGCCCAACCTNCCCAAGATCCTGGTAGAGAACGACCGCATCCTCACAGCCGCGACAGCCGTCTCCACCAACGTCATCGGCCCAGCCCTCCGCTCCAAGTCCTTCCCCGACACCNTCTCCAAGACCATGCTCACCCTCATCCAAGAACTCTCCCGGTTGCCCAACAACCAAAAGTCGTGGAAAAAAGACATTTCGGACGCCTTTAACGACCCGCGCTTCTTCTCTTCCAGCATCCCCCTCGTCCACGCCGGTTGGCTGCCCCTCCTCAAGCAATGGGCCGTCGCCGACAAGGAGCGCATGCCGGACCTCCTCGCACGCATCACCCCGCCGACGACGGCGGGCATCGTTTTCGGCGTGGGCGCGACCTCGGCGCGCCTCGAGGCCGACCGCAAGACGCAGCTCACGCTCCGGCGCATCGCGGCGCTGGTCCTGGCGTGCGGCGCCGACGCCTTCACCGCCGACCTCCCCGCCGTCGCGGACAAGCTGACCGAGCTGCTCGCCGCCACGGCCACGTCGTCGCCGTCGTCGACCACCCGCGCCGAGGTGTACATGCTGCTGCGCGCGCTGGTGCTGCGCACGAGCGCCGTCCACCTGGCGCCGCTGTGGCCCGCCGTCAACGCCGAGCTGCACGCCGCCATCGCGTCCGTCGTCGCCGCCGACCACAGCGCCGCGTCCGACACGTACGGCAACGCGTCCGTCATGCAGGCGTGCAAGCTGCTGGATCTGCTGGTGTGTGTCGCGCCGGATGAGTTCCAGCTGCACGAGTGGCTGTTTGTGACGGATACCATCGATGCCGTGTACAGGCCGCAGGGCGCGGGGTATCAACCNGTGGCATTGGTGGATGAGGTGTGTGAGGAGCTCGGCGCGGTTGGNTTGGGGGGTGGTGGTGTGGGCGAGGCGGTGGTGCACACGACGGTGGGCTCGTCCAGCGGGCAGAGGCGGCCGTTGCTGGGGACGCCGGGCGGGATCAGNGANGAGGTTGGGATGGAGAGGAAGGATGAGCTGGTCGCCAAGGTGCTCAGGCCGTTCTTTGGCCAGCTGAGCATCTATGCCTTTGAGTCGACTTATGCCATGGCGCCGGTGGATTGGGAAGGGTGTGTGGCGGGGTTGGTGAAGGATGTGTTTGATGAGAGGAGCATCGTCAGGGCTCTGTAGCAAGGCCTGTTACCGCGTAGAGGTAGAGAGCCAGAAAAAACCGGGACCGTTGAGGATCACTGGGGAGGCATATACGCCACCAACGCCTTGCTCGCGCCGTCCATGCAGTACTGCACCACCTCGATCTTCTCCGCCTCCTCGGGCACCAACTCTGCAATCTGCTGCAGATCGCTCGTCCGCGGCAGAAACAGCACGTGCTCCATGGGCCGGCAGGCTTCGTACAGCGTCTCGAGGTTGTACGGCTCCATGGTGCTGAGGTCAAACACGTCCTGGTCGCGGTAGCTCACGCCTCCCCAGGGCGGCGAGGCAAACAGCACCGTCTTGGACATGTCCACCTGGAGCGATGGATCCAGCCGCTTCCCCTTCCCCTTGCCCTGGCGCTTGAGACGGGAGAGGAAGTCGAGGCAGTCGCCGTGCACCCAGGTGATGGCATCTGCTACGCCGTAGACAGCAGCATTGTGCTGGGCACAGGCAAGCGTGTCGGCGTCCTTCTCAATGCCGATGACATGGGCCCATTTCTCGGAGAGGGCGAAGGCGATGGTGTTGCCGCCGGCGCCGGCGAACAGGTCGATAATGGTGTCTTTGAGAGGGGTCGAGCGGTTGTGGGAGCAAATGTCTTTGGCAATTTTGCTGGAGGGGGTTAGTATGCGGAGGTTAAGCAGACGGCAGAGGAAGGGGGGTGAGTACGTGGCGACCGGCTCGGGGGTCACGCCGAACCAGGCATCGTCTGTGAAGCGGATGTCGTAGTCGTAGAAATTGAAGATGGAGTAGCGTTGGTGCCAGTATCTGGGAATATCAGACTGTCAGACCGTGCGTAAACAATGAGATTAAACGGAAATGTCGGCGAACATGCTTTTGAAGATGGGGAGGAACTTCACTGATGTCGCCGTAGTGGTGGCATCGCTCAGTGAGAGGAAGCGTGCCCTCGACCGGCCGGAGTGTCATGCCAAAATCCGGGGTTCCTGATTGTTTGGAGGTATATGAGCGGCTGGCGACGTGTAATCTACGAGAGATCCTGTTTCGTTCCAGTGTCTTCGAACGCGGTGCTAGAAACCCCAGGAACGGTGTCGCTCTTGTCGTCGACGCCGAAGGTGAACGGTGAAGAGTTGAAATACAAGCTGATTTGTAAATTACAGGCGGTTGCCTGCCAAGATAACCTGCGGCAGGGGCCGGGGACCCACCGGATTAGCGTCATCACCCCGCCATGCTGGCCGCGTATCATTGCATACAGACGAATACGGTAATCCATCGACGTTGTGTAACCTCGAAGCTCCAGGCCATGACCGTTCAACAACCTTGTCCCCCTCCGACACACCAACACAGCAACACACGTACAACCAGGCAGACACCGAGAGCCGACGCAATGTTCAACGCCCTCAACCGATTTATATCGCGACTGGATGGCGAACCGGCGCCGGCCGCAAAAGAGAACCACGGGACCTTTGGGTTCCAGGTGCTGCGCAACTCCAACCCGCAGCTCGCCATCGAGCCGTGGTTCGACTTCGTCGTGGGCATCAACGGGCGCATGATTGTACGAACCCCCAGACACCCCATGCTCTATCTCGAGAAGCCGACTGACCGTCCAGGACGACTCCGACCCCGTGCTCTTCGCCCAAGAGGTGCGCAACTGCGCCGGCAGCTCCGTCATGCTCGGCCTCTGGAGCGCAAAGGCATGTGCCTACCTAAACCCCTCCCGTTCCCAAGCCAACACCGGCATCTAACCCAGCCTCTCCCACAGGGTCAACGAACGCGCGCTCTGCACATCCCCGTCCCCGTCGACACGGCCTCGCTCGGTCTGACCCTCCAATGGACGCCCCTCTCGGTAGTCTCCAACATCTGGCACGTCCTAGACGTGCCGGCCAACTCCCCCGCCGACGCCGCCGGCCT
>FJWA01003343.1_pt1 | contig 11918 bp, 18 predicted proteins | sample 1011891 | NCBI WGS metagenome assembly FJWA01 (sample SAMEA3912450, study PRJEB9761) | metagenome | biome: forest; material: soil | place: USA | collected 2011-06-22 | depth 0.1 m
GCCATCCAGTCGGTGACTTTACCGGGCAGGATGGGCCGAGCGCCTCACATCCCGCAGGATTTTCTTCTTCTTCTTCCCCCCCCCTCCCGTCAGCCTGTCGAACGTTTTGAGTGGGCGGGATTTTAACGTCAAACGCCAAAGTATTGTCTCAACGGACGGACGCCAACCAAGGCGAAAGGGGCAGGGGGCCCGGATACCTCGGTCAGGAGTCTCCCGTTTGCTGCTTGGTCGGTCGCCGATTCAGCGCAGCAGGTTTGCCCCCCCACCCGTTCAGAAAAAGGAAGAGAAAAAAGAGAATGTCAGACATTATAATCCCCGAAATACAGTGGACAATTACATGACATGTGCCACAAGCACACACACACACTAACACACGCACACAGACACCACCCAGTATGTAAGCCAGGGAGGGAGAGAACACGGAGATAGATAGACCTTGACGAGATTGATATCTGCACCACTCCAAAACAGCCAGCCCAGGCCGGACGAGTCACCGATCGGCCCGCGGTTGAGTGGCTGGGAAACGGACACTCCAAAAAAGGAGCGCCCCCCCAAAAAAGGACAAAAGAAATAATAACCTTCCGATTCGATTTCGTACCGTCCGGCCGAAACACACCAGGGTCGCGAATAGATTCCGCTCGCAAGCCCCCCGGCCCGTCTATTTTTTTCTTCTCGCCTGTTTCCCCCGACAACCAACGGCAGCCAGATAAGCAAATCACGCAGGCAGGCAGGCAGTCTGTTCCTGTCTGATAATAAACGTGAGTGCCCCGTTTCGGCTCTCGGCTACGCCAGCCCAGATAGACAAGCCAGTCAGTCCGAACGAGAAACAGGAAATAAAAAAAAACCAAAACAAAAAAAACGCCATGGCTGGGGGAGGGAGGGCGCCTTGGCACGGGCACCTCGTTGCCATCTGAATCAGCCGACCCCAGGTTTCCCGAGTATTCGGGCCTTTGCGGTATTGGGAACGCAGAAAAAACGGATGCCATGCGTGCGCTCCGGTGGATGAACCAGAGTTGATGAAACGCGTCCGCCATCCATGGGGTTGGTTAGGCCCGGTTGTTTGGTCGGGCCAGGCCCGACACTAACTATTCCGTCGGCCGGGTGCTCGTCCCTTGCCCACCCCCTGGCGGTTGTCATGGTGGTGTGTGGTGGTGTGTCTCGCGAGCAAAGGAAACATCCATGGTGCGAAAAAGAAAAAAGAAAAATTTTAATTAGTGAGCGACGGGCTCGGCGGGATGGGTGGGTTTGCTGCAAAAGCGGAATCCTTCCCCGGTCCCACGCGGCGCCGTTTGACGGTTGGAGCGCCCCAGGATGCGACGCCAGGGGGAGGGGGGAGGGGGGTGTGAAGCAGCAGGTGAGCAAGGTGAGGCGAGGTGTTGTTGGGGCCGCGCCGGGAAAGGTGCCCGAACTGGGAGTTGACCTTGACCGGTGAGCTTCCGCCAATCCCTGGAGGATCCTCCTCCTTCCACACAGGCTTCCAGAAGCGTGCTCTGTGCGTCGCGCTCCGCACGCACGCACGCAGCGAGGTACCTGCAGCTCTTGGTACCTCACCACCACCACCCCCCCTTGTCGGTTCATCTTTGCTCGGGCCGTGCATACGCTAGCGTGGACGGACCATTCGGAGACTCCCCATCGTCAAATTCAGCCCAGCAGGCAGCTCTCACTGCGCCAGGTTTGCAGCGCCCGGTTGCAAGTTTTTCTTTGCAGCAATCCAGGCCGACTCCGGGGGGGGGCCCTCCCTCCTCAGAGGCCCAAGCAAGCCACGTTGCAAACACGGCCGAGACACGCTCGCGCGCACCTTGTGGGGATCCGGTCGCCGAGGGCGTGGGAGAGGCGAACGCGGTAGCCTACTCGAATGAGCCTAGTCGCATCGCCGCGTGATGTTCCGCTGGGTCTTCTGGAAATTTGGATCTGAGGTTAGCGAAGCGACCGGTGGGCCTGCTCATTACCCGCTCTCCGTTTTCATAAGGCCAGACGCAGCACTCCGTAACGGCCGTTACCTCTGCAGCCAGCGCTCCGTCGCGTACCTGGCGACGCCAAGGTCCTGTCCGGTTCTGTTGGGAGCCGGGGCGGCTGATCTGTGAAGTTGGTCCATCTTTGCCCGAACCGGCAATATGGTTTGGAATCCGGCATGCGCGATCTGACGATGGCTGTTAGGCCCGCGATCGATCCATCACTTTCGGGCCCGTCGTCACATCTGACGGCCGCGACATGATGCATCAGAGACATGGCTTGCCAAGGCCGCACCCATCCGACTCGTTTTCGCCTTGTCGCCGCTGTGTGCTGCGATCGATCTGGAGCCTCCCTGGCATGTTGCGGCCGCAAAACTCTGAGACGGTACATAGTGCATAGTCAACGTTCGTCGCTAGGCGAGAAACACTGGTCTGTCAAGAGCTTGACCAGCCAGGGCGCAACCGCCAAAGGCATCCCGTTCCCATCACATGATGGAATCCGAATGCGCCAGGGACGTTTCAGTTTTGCCTGCATTGCGACGAGCGGCTGTCAGTGGTTGGCGGCGGATCAATGGGAAGACCCCCACAAGCGCCCGCCGACCTCGTATGGCCGCAGGGCGATGGATGACGACCTGGGCCTCGAGAACGGTGCTGCACATGCACCGTGTGCTGAGTGAGCTCACCCCCGATCGAGTTTGCGTTTCTGATTTGCGCTCGGCAGACGAGGAGCAAACCGGGAGGCCGCAAAAGAAAGATGCGCCGCCGACTCTCGTGCACTAGGGTTGAACGATTCATCAGTTTTGAATGAGGCCGGCGAGGACGCTTCTTTGTTTCGACCTTGGCCTGATGTTGAACTTGAACTTGCGGGCTAATGCAGGTACGGGCGCTCCAGTCGATCGGCAATGTCGCGGCTCCGCCATGCAAGGCACCGGACTCAGCAATCTGATCCCGTCAGACGACACGTCAGGTTCGGACGAACCGTTTCCGCTCCAAACGGAGGACCTGCAAGACCTGGCGGGTTGTACCGTACCGGCACATACCTGTAAGATGATGCGAGTATTGCTTATTCCTCGTCAAAGACCACGACCACCGCTGGTTGCTCTGTCGCTGTGCCCTGCCCTGCCCTGAGCCTGTGCCCTCGCCAAAGCCTGCCTTCTCAGCTCACCTTCTCTTCGCTTGTCGCCGCACGAGCGCTCCAGGGTGGCACCCCGACACGTGGGCCCTTGCCGGGGCCGGAATCTCGACCCGTGCGCCTTGGGTCCAGGCACGTTTTCATGTGGCATCGCCCTTAATTTGCCAAGGCGGGGCCGGACCCATCGGCGTCGCGCCGGGGCTCTCGCCTCGTGGCCTGGTCCTGGAGCAAGGCGCTCCGCGAGGCCTCGCGTTGAGGTCCAAGTGTTGGCAGGGCATTGAATCTACCGGCCGCCGCGTCATCTCCAGCTGGTTCCTGAGCGACGGTGACGAGTAGAGGGAAACGAAGCCGTGGATGTCATGGCCGGTTTTGTGTTCCGTGCGGCCGCGACCTCAGGGCTCTGTACCCAACTGCAGGGTGACGCAGCGAGTTCCTGTTGTGTGACATGATGTCAGCTCGGAGCTACATCCATAGCATGCAGCTATGCCGCAGGGAAGACGGATGACCCGACCCTACCGAGCAACCCACAAAGCTCAAGGTTCGCAAGCACAGTGCACAACCGCACAGCAGCACCTATTTTCGGAGGCCCGAGAGCCAGCCATATGTATTGTTGCAGCAAACAAACCCGGCGGGCCGCTGGCGGTTGGCGACATACCCCCGTGTGCGCATTTGTGCACAGTACATAGTAAGCTGCTCCCTTTCCACCTCGGAGACAACCAGCGGCCGCCTCGTCGAACGCATTGCCTCTGACGGTGTCTGCTCCCGGCTCTCGGACCCGTCTCTCTGGACGCGAACAACAACCTGGGCAAAACTCGTTGATTGCATGTGGGGAGGAGGCCCACCTCGGCTCCTCTGATCGACTTGGGTCCTGGTCCAGTCCAGAGATTAGCATGCTTCTGGAAGTTTTCTGCCGCCGCGCAAGGGCCATCGCGGGCCGCCCGCTGGGCTGGGACGGAACAACCTCCGTTCGTCCCTTGGTCGTCAACGCCGCCTTCACGTCGGACATGAGGCTCCACCAGGCACTTCGGCGAACGGTGAGGCGCTGCAGGATCGATCGCCGTCTGGCTTGTGCGGCGCAAGGCTGGACCCTTTTTTCCTCTTCAGCCTTGGTCCCATCACTTCTGAGAGGACGGGTACCGGCAGCTCGGTAACGTCCAAGACTGGACGGCGGGGTGCATGCGCGGCGGAGGTCAACGCCTGTTGCGAGACTGTCTCGCTTTTGTCTGCAGGTATCCTGCTGTCTCGGGCGGGTGTGGAAAGGCAGGAGGGGCGCATCGAGTAGTCCGAATCCGGTCGGCCATGCCCGTTTGCGCGCTGAAAGGTCGGCACGTCGGCGGAGTCGACGTCGTGATACTTGTGCGATTCCGAATCAATCTATAAGTTAACGGATCCACCGATATCCGTCCGAGGACGGGTTGGACGAGATCCAGCTCGCCTCGTTTCGGACTGTGAAAATATGCCTACGGCCTCAACGCCTGAGTGCTGAAGAGAGGGAAGTCGCATGGGCTGAAGGAAACTTTGACGGGACTTGTCGTCTACGGACGCAACCCGGCGCGACTGCGTGCGTACCCTGCTGGTGATACTTTGCTGGGCCTGAAACAGAGCGCAGGGGCGTCGAACCCACCGCGATTTCAAAGTGTCCATGTCCCTTGGGCATCTCAGGTTCAACCTGCGTCGTCTCGGCCCGGGCCATCTTCGAAGTTGCGGTGGAATGGCGCCGGATGTGCGTTCTTCATGCAGGAGTAAGTTGGGAACATATTGGGCATCATCGCAGCGATCTTGATATTTAGCGTGCCCTCCCGCATGCTCCCGACCGCTCTTCACCTTGACTGGGAGGTGCCAACAAATCGGTCGCATCGCTGGGCTGCGGGCCCAGACTTACACGGTTGTCCGTTTTTGCTCACCGCCGTCTTGCCGATGAGGATGTTGGCATCCGACTTGAGTATCGGATGATTCCTCCCACACTTCGGCCGCAGCCCTGAAGCAGGTTTCTGACTTTGTTCAGCCCATGGAGATCGCACGAGAGCAACCCGATGCTGCGTTGAGCTCAGCGGTGGGGGCCCGGTCCCTCGTCCGGCTGCATGAAGCTGCGGAAACGGACCGTAACATGCCAGCAGGCATCATACCGTCGGCTCCTGACGCACACAATATCTCGGTCGGAAACCAGCCAGTGCCTGCTGTCGGGGAACTCGTTGATACACAGGACTGTACACGGCAGAACCCGGCTGTGTGATTCCTCCCGGTCGGACCGCCCCGCAACGGCCATGACCGGTGCGACTCGGAACCTCCATCAGCCAATGAATCAGCCGGGTTAGAGAGAGGCTGCGGCTTGGACTCGGGGGCTGCAGACCACAGCCTCGGTTGAGTCATCAGCGTACTCTGTATGTTGCGGACGGCGCATGTTCGACTTGAATGCTCGGATGCGGTCGAGTCTGCGACGGGCAGCCGTCATCGGCTGCGGTTTCATTCGACACCAGGTTGATGTTAGTCGGAGGGAGGGTCTGGTGATGTCGGCCAACTGCACGGCAAACGCATCCACTGCATGCCCGGGCGGTTGGAGGCCCTGCATACCGAGACAACCAATGGCTCGACACGCTGCATGAGAGTTCAGTCACCCCCTGGGACACTGTGGTTTTTGAGATCCAGCAGCGTGGCGCTTGCATTTCCATCCCCGGGATGCAAGGCATCGGCGAGGACGTCGTGCCATGTCCAAGGTTGTCGAATGAGTGGCGGTTACAAATTCGGCTCTGACCCAAACTCGTCGACTCTTGCTCGGAGGTAACGTCAGCGTTATAGGACTCGGTGTTTCCCAAGCGGTGCGCGCAGGCCGGAAGCGAGTGTGCCCGGGGCCGCCGACCCGTGAGACTGCGCAGCAGCAGCAGCCAAGCCGCAGTCTGAGTCGCAAGGCGCGCGGTGTGCGACGCGAAACGTGGACTCGGGTTAGCCAACAGCGAGGCCGACGGGCGTCTTCACTACCACGGCAGGCCCTAAGAATAGGAACCCATCTTTTGATGCAGTGCCACGACAGCCCGCAGCGAGCCTATCTTATGCAGTGCGCAGGTGCATGGAGGGGATCATCCGGGGGATGTGCTGGGCGTGTGGGGACGGGGGAGTGTCTCGAGTGCAACCCGGTGTCTCAATGTCCGGCGCTGGTGTGGGCAGCGCACCCGACTTGGCCTCGGCTGCCATGGCTCGTCGATCCGGCCGTCGAGGAGTGTGGTACCGCACAGAAGAGTGCGCGGAGCCGTGGTCGTTGGGCATCCACTGGAAGCCAAAAGGAGGGGACGGGAGTTGGAAACCGGACCAGAGATTGGGCTGGCTAAGCAAACGGGACGGAGCTTTTCGGATGCTGGATGTGCTGCGGTGCTGTGCACCCTAATCATACACAGTCGACGACAACAGCAAGTTTTGAAATTGCGACGACGCGCGCAACGGAGCAAGAAGTCGAGCGGGTGCTGCTGTGCTGCCTGCAAAGTCCCGACCGGGTCCCTTCCATTCTGAGATTGCTCGCTCTGCTCACTCGGCTGGCTGGCTGCAGCAGCAGACTCGGGATGGATGCTTGCTTTTCGAGCCGAACCTGGTTTTCTGTCTCGCATGAACATGAACGTGCAGTGCCATTTCGAGTCAGAACCAAGGTTTGCTCTGCAGTGGTGTGCGCTGTGGCTGGTGGGCGCCGGCCTCTGGATGACTGGTTTAGGGTTGCAGTCCCAAGACCCAACAGGAAGTCGGAAATGGTCTGAAATGGTCTGAAATTCTGAATCGGGGGGCAGTGTGGCTCGTGTGCCGTCCAATCTCAGACTTGCGCATTTGCGGTGCTTTCCCTTTTGATCGAGGCGGCCGAGCAGTTGGTTTCCTTTTGGAGCGACCTGATGCAGGCCACCTCTGTGACTTGGGGGCCGCCCCCCTTGGAGCCGTGATCTCCCACAGCCAGCGCTCGGCCTGCACCGAGCAGCCACGCAGTCACTTCACACCAACATTGTTTTCCGCGCCTCAAATTGTGACTCGTGTGCGATTTCCCGGCCGTGTGCCGTCCCGTCCGTCCATCCAACCCTTCCAGGTCCCATCTCCAATCAACGCTGATCTACAGCGAAATTTTTTATTCCACCGCACGGGCGACATTGCGCCGGCGGTCAACTGTTCCCAAAGCAGAAGACAAGTCCCAGCGTCCCAGCAGCTTGGTTTGCAGCATCGAGACGATGGGGGACCCACCACCAGCCAGGGCGTCTGCATTCGCCTGACTGGGAACCCAGCAAGGGACATCGCGAATGGAAACACGCAACAACAGGCCGGCCACCGAGCCAGCCGGGCAGACCGGCAGCAGCCAGCCATAGCCAGAGCCATCAGCCATCAGCCATCCGCCATCGCTGGCGTCAACGTTATCGCTGGCCTCCTGGCCGTCACACCGAAGGCGTCACGATCGGTGGCTTTGACAGCTTCGGCCGGCGCTGCTTGTGGCTGGCATGGCAGGCAGGGAGCACATCCCGTCACTCTGGCACGGGCTGGACGCCGAAGGGCCGGAGAGCCACCCAGCAACTGGGCTAGTGGACGTTAACGCTGCCCCAGGAGCTGCGCAGCTCCGTTGTGGGACACGCAGGCACACGCCCAAGAACAGATCCTGGCAAATCCGCCGAGCCGTCCGCTGGGTCCCGAAATGGATGCACCCAACAGGTGCTGCCAAAAAAGGAGGGAGTTTGCGCTTCGTGTTTCTGACAAACGGCACGTCCCCATGCCGCCAAGAGCCGTAACGGAGCCAGGCCAGGGGTAAAGTACATTGCGGCTAGGTACCGTGCCTGGGAGAGGACTCGACGCCATCACCAGGCCCGGGGTGCAGGGGCAGGGCAGGAAAAAAAGGTCTCTGCCATTTCGTTTGCCTGGCTCTGGTCTCGCAGCAATCCCATCCCCTTTATTATCTGGCCGGCGTCTCCCTTTCCCATCTGGTCCCTTTCCTTGGATTCCCATCACACCTTTCCACCTTCTTACACTACCTAATACGAGCCTCTCACCCGGCCGCCGCTGGCACTCCTTTGGAACACACCCAAGTCCAGACACCAGACTCTCAGTCTCTCTCGTGACGTCTCCTACCTGAAACCACTCCTACGACCAACACACCCGGGCCGCCAATCTCGACTCGACCGTGGGAGAAAAAAGGGCCGAAGCAAGCAGCCAACCCGACACTTCCCGCCAGCGCATCGCTCCGGACTGTGCCTCATTTCACGGCTCCCAACTGTTACAGAATCCCGCCTACACGAGTGACCATCACGGGACCACCCACAGCCCGTGTTGGTCGCGTTCGGCGTCGCCTTCAGCTCCATAAGATATAGCAACGGCACAATCCCGCGCTTATCTGGTCCTGCATACGATTCGGCAGCGCAGCCCGCTCCCTTGCATCATCGCCTCAGCATTCGCTCGCCAATCCCGCACCCGTTGCGCCTCCTCTGCCTCCCGTCCGACCCGGTGTCGCATTTGTGAGTCACTTCACTGCCTGCCTGAGTTGAGAAATAATTTCGGCTTGATCGCCGGTGCCTTGGGCCCTGGGAACTCGCCGACGTTGTTTCTCGTGCCGGTGCCTGCCTCTGCCTATATATACCGGCGCGATGGACTCGATCGCTAACATGCATCTTCTTCCCGATCCAGCTCCACCTCGTCCCGTCCTCCCACCAGATCCGTCACCATGATTGTCACAGGGTCAGATCAACTCTCCAACTTTGGCCGTGGGGCTTACGACACAACTGGGGTCCCTAAGCCGCCGCCGCCCAAGCCTCGGTAACACGGTTTCGCGAACGATGCGCGCATTCATCCCTTGATTTGCGCCGACGCGGATCACAGGCGCATATCAGCCAATCCATGTGCGAGGGACACCAACACCGGACGGTGCTGGTGTGAGCGCTCGTCTCTNCTGGCAGCGCCTACTTCCTCGGCACACATTTCGTCGTTTTCCTTTCCGTCTTCACGATACTCGATTTTAATCACGGCTACAACACTACACCACTTCTTCGATCCCGGTCTCGGATGGCGCGGGCCATTCGCATTCCGATACACATTTTTAATCACCATTCCTCACGCGATACACATTTCGGCTCGGTGCCGCTTGCTTCCCAGTAGCAAGTAAACGCGACATTTCAGGGAGGCTTCATTCCGGGTCTTCATTTCTCTTTCGATTGCTCGGCGTTCACAAAACATAGACGGGACGGGCTTCTTTGGGATTTCCGGCGTCGTGGCTTGGTCGCTTGTCGCTTTTTCCTGTCCTATTTCCGCGCACCACGCCGGATCAACACTTGGATCCAACGCCCTCCCGCCTCAAGCGAATCCCAGCCTCCTAATTTTGCTGGATACGGTGCCGCCGACGTCTCGCCGCCATACTCGGTCTCGATCACGCTGGCTATCTTGGGTGGACACACTTGGATGTCTTTGGATTCAGTTGAAGCGAGCGCGCGTTTTCCTTACAGTTTTCACGGTTTTGGCTTTTTCCTTTTTGGCTGATGGGGTAAGACTTGGAGGGCTGGGAAAAAAGAACTGATTTCGGGTTGGCATATAGATATTTCCTGTTTTTTCTTCTTCTCACTCTGTAACACCTTTTCTGTTTCTTGGATGGCCATGATCTCCCCACGGGGACGGGCCATCTGTACCACGGCAATGACCCTTTCCTTTACTCACCATGTTTTCACTTTTTATCCCTGTATACAAAGCTGGTTGGTGCGGAGGAGTTTTTCTTTACTGTTCAGGCCACGAAGGGTGCTGGACTGGATCCAGGTTCGACGAAGATACCCCCGGTGTTTAGACAAGATGTACTGTACACTACATGTAAGACGCGCGGTAGCTCCACAGCTCCGCGCCGGACTTGATCTTGCGGGAATATGATATTTCACTTCAACGCGCAACGTGGTTCACATGATGCCCTTGACGAACGCCCGCATTGAGCCTTGGATGTCGTCGCCCATTGCCACGGCGCCGTCGGCTGGAGACGAGAATGACGAGTGGTTTCTAATAGGCAATCTCAAGCGGCAGGCCGTAGCGCCGTGACGAACGCCGCATCAGGCCTTGGATCTCGTCGCCCATCGCCACGGCGCCGTCGGCTGGAGACGAGAAAGACGAGTGGTTCCTAACAAGAAACCCCAAGCGGCAGGCCGTAGCGAGCAGGTGTCACGAGACGAGGAGACGACGAATGGGAACCGCATTCGCTTCGGCTTGTGACTCTTTTGCAACNGCCAGTGCCACCGAAACATGACATGACGGCTCCAACTCCAGAGCCCGCAGGATAACCAAGACTTGCTCTCGGCGACTCGACAACCAAAGGAGTCATGCCCGCGCTTGCGAAGGCCACTTTCACTATTCCCGGCCACATCGCGGTTGTACTACACCACCATGCCATGGACGAGCGTCATCGATGGCCGCAGCAGCGTCTTGTGTACTCTGTCCAGAAGTACATACAGAACACCGCCGTCAGCACGGCAGCATGCGCCGCCCAGAGCAGGCGCCTCCCGTCCCGTCCCATGGTTCCTGGATCCAAGCCACGAGTCGATCCCGGAGGTCCCCGGCAGGATTTTGAGTGCCGGCGCTAGGCACCAGAGCAAATGTTCATGTCATCCATCGTTGGGCCTTCTGGAAGCGTCGGGAAGGCCGGAGCTGGTTCCGCGGGGCCCGGATCGGGTCATGTTGCCGGGTTTGGGAATAGGGGCGGCGAGGGGGGCCAAGTCCGGATATCCGTGGAATATAGAGACGGGTTTGTCACCGTGCAGAAGAGCGAGACTGTGTTACACAAGAGGCAGCGGGATAACGTAACCTGTGCTGAACATGTAACCCGAGGCCCACCCGCATCGCGGCTCTCGGTCTTTTGCAACCAGAACGGCCACGCGCGGGGAGTGCGAAGGAGACCAAGCGTTCCGTATTCCGTACCCATCCATCCATCCCGCCTTGTCATCATCCATCCCAAGCTCTCCCGCGCATGCAACCCTATCCTGCAGGCCGAATTCTGTCAGATNTCAGTCATGTTCATCCCTCAGCTCAGCAGCGTCACCCTCGCCTTGTTCCCGGCCGGGGGCTGGGCTGGGCTGGCTCGGCTGGGCACGGATACACGGCAGACGCGAGACAGGCACTAATGCACGTTTATTGAAAAGGGATAACATCTCGGCAGGACGGGGTGTTTCCCAGGAACCACAGTCCTGGGTCCGTCCGCGTGTCTGCTGCAGCACGCACGCACCGCCGGGAACGACTGCCGGGCGGGGCCTGCGCTGCGCGCTGCGATGCACTGCACTGACGCTGTTCCTGCTGTTCCTGGCAGCTTCCAGGCTGCTGCAATCCCACACCCACCGGGGCCACTCCCACCGGGCCCACCCCAAATTTCCCTCTCCACTCTCACATGGACCTCACACCTCATGGCAGGCAAGCTGATGAGCTTGGGACGGACTTTCAAGGTTGCTGTGAACCCCACTCCCAGCCAGCACTTGAGACGGAAGGCTGGGTCCCCCAATTTCCCCCGTCCACTAACGCAACTCGGGCCGGGGATGCCCTCATGGCGATCCACCCTCGATTCCATTGTCGGTTTCAGTTGGGACGGTGTACTGTGTACACTAGGGAATACGGACGGAGCGGATTACGGAGTATTACTGTGCTGTGCTGTGGAAGGTATTTATTTATTNATTCTACAGATGTAAGCATGTATCGTTTTCCCCTGCGGTCATGCTGCACTGCCACTGCAGCGCCGTGCCAATATCGACTGGCGACCCAGCTGCGCCGCCGTGGGTGCGCGGGTGCGTGCGGCAGAAACCGTCCACCAGATCGTCCAGATTGCTGTCCGCGGAGCATCCCGCACAATCGAGGCGGTTACGTGACGGGGG
>FJWA01000350.1_pt1 | contig 11890 bp, 22 predicted proteins | sample 1011891 | NCBI WGS metagenome assembly FJWA01 (sample SAMEA3912450, study PRJEB9761) | metagenome | biome: forest; material: soil | place: USA | collected 2011-06-22 | depth 0.1 m
TTATTCTAGTTTCGATTCGGGACGGGTGCCAGGACATTGTGTCGAGCGGTACTACAGTGTGGCCGGCAGTTGGGGTCGTGCGAACAGACCGGTTGGGTCGCGGGTTGTGTTGACTGTTTGTTGTTGTTCTTTCAGGTTCAGCTAGAGTCACCTGACAGCGCCGCAGAAGTGGACAGGGGCTACATCTATCTGTATTGTACAAGGAATAATAAAAGAAAATGCTACATTCCCCGCGCCGTGCCCCATGTTCATGCATGTCTGCTGAACTCAGCCCCCACATCCAACCTTGAACCCCCCAATCCAGCCTCCCAAATTAATTCTGGCGGTCTCGTCGAATCAACCCTGCCAGACGACAACACGACATGAGCTCTGCCTCCTGACCTGATGCAGAGAGGAAGGGCTGGCTTGCTGGCTGTTGATACGACTCTGCACGACCAAACAAGCAGGGAGAGGTTGGCAACAGGTTTTGTTGGGGTCAAGTTCATGTCATGCTGCTACGGTTTGTAACCTATTAAACAGTAGGGGTAGTGTCTTCGTCGATCTTGATGCCAAACTGGCCCACANCNGCAGAATAACTCTGGTGGACAGCCTCGCTGCCGTAAACCCTCATCTCCTTCTCATAAGCAGCCGTGACGCCGGGCGCGCAGCCGCCAGCGTCGCGCAACAGTTTCCCCAGCAAGGCGGCATCCCGGACAGCAGTGTTCGCACCAAGGCCGGCTGCGGGCGTCATGGAATGGGCAGCATCGCCAATGACGGTCACGCGGGGCTCGTTGGGCCACTCGGGCACGCCTGACGGCGACGAGCAGGTGATCTTCCAGAAGGCGGCCTCCGGCTCGTTCATGTCGTCAACCAGCGGTCGAAAACGCGGGTGCCAGTCCTTGGTGAGGGACTTGGCCACATCTGCGGCAGGTTTGCCGACGATGGTGTAGTCCTCGTTGGGGGGGCGGATCACGCCTGGATGGCCCACCATGGTCCAGCCGAATTCGACACTGGGGTCGTCCATGCTGTCGGGGCGGATGTTGGTGATGAGCGAGACTGCGCCGTTGGCACGCGTGTCATCTCGCAAGATAAAAACCCCCTCGCCCAAGCCCTTGAAGGCCGGAGTGTGCGCCTGGCCGTGGATTCCCCTGGCGCCCGTGTCGTAGACCTTCAGCTTGCCGCCCGAGAGCTGTTTAGCGATCTTGGAGCGGATCCCCTCCCCGCCAATAAGCAGCGAACCCTCAACCGACTTGGTGCCGTCGGCGAACGTTGCCCGCACGCCGTCGTCGGTCAGCTCGTAACCGGTAACCTCCTTGGACCACTCTATGTGCTCCTCATAGCCCTCTGCAAAGATCTTCCTCATGTCTCCTCGCGCCACGCCCACAACCTTGCCGCCTCTCGAAACCAAACCCTTTCGGGGATCCACTTGAGTTGGAATCCTCTCCCCGGTCACGGCGTTGAATTGGGCGAGGCCACTTCCGCTTGTCTTGCCGCACTTGTCCCAGAACTTCTGGAAAGTGTCCGCGTCGAGGGCTGATTCGATAGCATCCAGGCCTTCGGACGACAGGCGCAGTCTGTACCCCTGTGCGCGAAATACGAACGAGGCGTCGCGTTCAAAGATCTTGATTGGGATCCCGCTTAATCGTAGGGAATGGGCCAGCAGTAAGGAGCAAACGCCGGCGCCTGCGATCAGGACTGGCTTGGTGGTTGTCGACATGATGGTTCCGGTGTCTGTGATATCTGTCGGTTGAGGTACCCAGGGCCAGTGGAGAAGGAGAGTGAAGTCGGTGATCCTCAAAATGTGCCGGGGTATATAACGACGTGCTGATTCAGGATTCTGACGTCTTACTCTTATTAGCGCTCTCATGCGCTGCCAGCGTTCTGTGCATGTCTGGACATTCGGAAGGATTACAAATCGAGCTTACGAATCACTGATAAATCGTATCACGACTGATCCGGACAAGAATGGTCTGCCGTGACCGCACTCAAACTTATCACTTCGCTCGAGTCTGAGCTAATTTTAGTTACTATTGAAACGGCCGAGTGGCACGCAAGGAGAAAAGCCTCCACATCGGCCTGTTGAACACTGCAAATGAGCACTGACGATAGCTTCAAGTGATCATAAGTTCATAACTTTATTCAATTTCCCGACCGCGGTTGCGGCCCGAGGACCCGGCGGTTCTGACAAAAGGCCTGTGATCGCCGAGACCGTTCAAAGATACCGAAAGCTGCGAGGTGATGGACGACCGGCTTGGGGAATGTGAATGATTGGCTCGTGAGATGGGACTTGAAGGCGATGTCGCGGTCATTGACAATATGGAACGTGGGACCTAATTATTTCTCTGTCAGAACGTGGACCACTTGACCAAAAGTGAGTTGGACCCAATTTAACGTTATGCAGTTCTGGCTCTTATATGTTCTAACACTTTCCTTCAATTTTTCTTGCTATTTCCTCGGCACGGCTTTACAGCCTGGTATGTTCTTTTCTCCTGGTTAAGCGGGAGCCGCTTGAGCCTGAGATAACTAGGTACCTGGTACCTAGGTACGGACGGAAGAGCAAGCAGGAAAAAGTTTAAACATTTTCTGCCACTGTCGTCGAACGTTTTGGCTTTCACTATGGGTCAAGTGTTGACGCAAGTCTTTTACTTGGAGGGCCGCGCTTGGGGAGGGCCGGGTGAGAAGGCGAACACCGGAGTTGGTGAGACGAGGTCTCTAGGAGCAAGGGAGGGAGCCTTTGGTGACAAATAAACTTAGAACTCGGCTTGCCGCGCGCCAATTTGCTTCCGCCTCGGACGTCACACATGTGCTCTGGCTCGTCATGGGTCGTCTAGGATATGTTCCCGCGAAGGGGTCGTGGATAAGTAGGGTTATCTACCTACTTAGGCACGCCAGTGGCCTCATCACAGCCGGTACGGCCACTTTATATTGGGATACAAAGAGAGCTAGGTGTTGTCAACTGGCCCGACTGAAGGTGATTAGGTACCTTGTCGTCTAGATCTGATATGTCCTCTGTCTTCATCAGCTGATTCTATGCCCTCTAGACAACGGGTAGCGGCGAGCTAAGAAGAGACCTACTGCCAGCAAAACTAATATCGATGGTCAGGAGGCCGAGAAAACGGGCGAGGGGAGAAATATGGCGTTGGAACAAGGCCACTTCATCGGTCTCGCCCAGGCCCGGCCCGGAGACCGTCAAGCGTGATTGTGGGCTAACAGAACAGAGCACACAAAACACAACACGACCGCATCAAGGAAAGAAAGCTGTAATTCCGCTCGACGGTAAAGCGGGGGCGTGATATCTATATCTCGAGGGGTAGTTTGAACAGTCTTATAGCGTTCTCCCTTGCCACAGCCACCTTCTCCTCCTCGGGCAAATCCACCGTCTTCCACCAATCCTGGGCCTCTTCAATCGTGTCGTACGGGTAATCTACCACGGCGCAAGGAAGTTAGCTCTCATTCCACCAAGTCTTCGGGACCGTCTAGACGCGTGTTCCGGCTTTCGGTTTCCGGGGGCCACCACTTGCCTATTGAAAACATGCACCTGTCGACGCCGATCTCTTTGACACAGAACTTCAGGCCCTGGGTCGAGTAGAATCCGGACGTGGTGATGGAGATGTTGTGCTTGAAGTAGTAGCCATAGTCCTCCTGCGACGGCCTTGTTGCCCGCTTCACCGGCTTGTTATACCAGTGGTTCGCCCGCCACAAGTTAAAGGGAATGCTTGACACGAACTGTTAACCCAGACCCACGGACGGCATGTTTGAGGGGGAAAAGAAAGGGGAAGGTGGCGAGCACTTACCCTTCTCCCAGATGACCCGCTACNACCTGGACCCTGGGAAAGCGGTCAAANATTCCGCTCGAGATGAGGGCATAGAGGTGAAAGCTGAGATCCAGGTGGAACTGCACGGCGGCGCCCAGCAGGTGCTTCCGCGGCCCGTACTGTGACTCGGGCGACGCCAGGTCGCCAGACGTCGGGTANGACGGGTGCATGTACACGGGCACGTCGAGCTCNTGTACAGTCTCCCAGAAGACATGGTACTCGGGAGTGTCGAAAAAGACCTTCCCCCGACCATCGGCGCCCGTGCACTGGTAGTTGTTGAGGATGGCACCGAACATGCCGAGCTCCTTGACCGCCCTCCTCAACTCGGCAGCCGCCTCGGCGCCGCTGTGCATCGACAGCGCCGCCAGACCGCCAAATCTCGCCGGGTTCCTCTTGGCCTCACTCGCCAGCCAGTCGTTGGACTCTATCGCCAGCGCCTGCGCTTTCACAGGGTCCACCACCCCCTGGCACCCTGGNGCCGTGACGGAGAGCAGCATGTACTCGACGCCCTCGGCGTCCATCTTCCGGAGCCGCTCGCCGTGGATGTCCGCGAGTTTCTGGGCGAGCGCGTGGTGCGCCGAACCGCCGGTGCCGGGAGCTGGGGCCGTGGCGCCGGGGGCGTACATGGCGGCCACATCGGCGAGGAAGTCCAGGTCGTTCGGGTTGACGACGGCCTCCTCCACGGCGATGGTTCCCTTGGGNACTGCCATGTTGTTGGGGTATTGATGATTCGGGTTGCGGNTGAGGAGGCGAGGCGGTTTACAGGGAGAGGCGGGGAGTGGAGGAAAAAACGATCCAAGCATCAGCGGCCGATGTTGCCCGTCAGCGGGTGAGCGTACTTGTACTGTTCCATGTCGCCCCTTTTTTTGCCTGCCGGTTTCAGTTTACCGACTCCAAGTATGTACATAAAGAGTTGCTCGGCAAATCCGGCCGTCACAGAGGTCGCTGGTCGGGGATTTCGTGGGATCAAGGTGCGGCGTCGGCGTGCAAGTGCGGTCTCCGCACTCCAGTTGGCCAATGTTGAACGTTAGCACGATCCTCCGCCCCTCTCTTAGCCACTTTCAAACCCCATCCCGCTGTGGGGTCTTGGCGTTTTGCCCAGGCCCCGGGAGACTTACCCGTAGGTTAACCTGGGGAGGAGGTGTGTTGGAGATCAAATGACCGGGGCTTGACAGGTCGCAGGCAGGATCAGCGGAACTGCCCGGTGTTCGGCGTTGGCCATCCAAGGCGTTTNGCGCTTGGAGATGGGACTGCAGACGCGGCCAAACTGACTCGGGATGATGACATTCGTGGTGGCTGTGCGAATGAGAGGAAGAGAAGAATAAAGTACAGAGTAATAAGATCGTACAGCATCCAGGCAGCCCACATCAAGAGACACCGATGCGCTGAGACGCGAGCGGCAAAGACCAAACGCCAGAAACAGCATACTACCCGTCATACGTGTGCCTGCAAGAGACTGGCTCATGGAACAGCTGAAAACATCAGGTTCACTCGGCGCTTACTGGACCCGTGAACCAGTCGAGACTGAGGTGCAACTCGCTCTGGCCCGGACCATTCCCGCTGGAATAGGATTAGCTCAGAAGCAACCCGCCAGCGTCGGTCGCTCTTGACTTACTTATGGCAGTTGATATCCTCCAGAACCATGTCGAAACACTTGTCTGCATGGCTCTGTATCTTCCCCGGGTTGATCCGAAGAAGGCCCTGCATACTCCTCGCCCTTCCGTGAAGCTCGGGAGAGGATGGGTTCGTGATGATTCGCATAAGAAGTATCAGCGAGGATTTNAGGATGTAGGAGTCGAACCAGAAGGAAGCCGAAAGAAGATTTCTCGACTGCATCTCCAGCAGCGTGTCGATTGCGGCACCATTGTGGTCCTCGCAGATTTTCACATAGCGATTCCTTGTGCCATGCGTAACGAAGGTAGCGTCAAAGAGGAATGGTCGTGTAATCAAGACGAGGATGCAATGGTATCGTAAGCGAAGGTAGAAAGTTGCATTTGCAAAGCAATCGGGGACGGTATTGTTGGTCAAGTGGTCTGGTAATGTCTTCCACCACGTGTCAAGATCCCGTAACAAGGGGTCAACATCCTGTCCTTCACATCGTTGTTTGAGGTAGATGCAGTTCATGGCACGATCGAGAAACTGGCTTAGGCGCGCTGAAGCTGGNGTGTACATTGGCGGAGTCCCTGTGGTCGCTGTGAGGTACTGTTCACCGTTAGCCTCTACTGCGATGGGCAGTATTCCCTGTTGTCCAGCCTCTCATCTGATTTGCAAGGGAGGTTTTCAAATCTTACCTCTGAGGGGGGAGGAACGTTGTTCATATCCATGGTGATTGCGGGTGGGCGGCCAAGAGAACACGAGTACCACTGATCCAGCTCGTATAATGTCCACCATATCCTCGACTTCTGCTCAGCCCACAATAAGCTCTCGTTCTCTGTTCTCACGTGCATACCGAGCGACTGGGCGATCCGGACTGCACTACCAAGAACGACCCAGGAGCTGTGCCGCTGATTCTTCTTCCATCGATACAACGCCTCGGAAATGTCAGCGACGCTCACTCGGCGGTGGTGGTCTTACAACTGACCATGAGAACAAGCGCCTGAACGCTCTCAATGCTTCCTTCTTCAATCACGGTGTCGGTCTGAACCTGAGCAACCATGGCATGCGGAGGTGNATNATTGACNAGNTCCACGACGAGACCAACCATGGCCTGAACGGACGGGTTGTGGTTCCTTCCCGTGTACACGCTATCAACGGCGTCGAATAGCTTTTCGGGGCTGACGATGAAGGCGAGGCTATTGATCTGGCACAGGAACGTGACACAGCATCGTTCGCATGCGTTCCGGCCAGGAAGGCCTACTGAAAGCCCCATTGACGGCGGTATTGGCGTATCATCGCGCAGGTCAAGCGTGGGGTCCTGCTGCAGCAATGCGAGCTGCGGAAACCGGCCCGTAATGTACGAGCTGACCTTGGAACGCAGGGCATTGTAGCTTGCCGCTCCATCAAAGCCTAGGAGTTGTACCGTCAGAAACAACGTATTTTCCCAGGGGCCAAAAGGCATGGAGGTACGACGTACGGCTCTGACAAGACGTGTCCGAGATGAAGGTCCCGCTCAGGTCGCCATCAGACACGGAGGGTGGTGTGTCATCGGCAGCATGTGTGGGCTCTGGAGCTTCGCTGTCGGTAGGTTGAAAGACGGAAAGCCGGGGCGTGGGCTCTTGAGCCGGCGGGGGGGAAGGGTTGGAATTTCTGCCTGGCAGGTGTGAGACAAGTTCTCGAAGGTCCTCGACGCTCATCGACGTGGTTGGCGAGAAGCGGCGGATAATCGTCGCCATCAACTCGAACTGCTCCTTGGAGGTGTGGTAGTGGGGACGGACGAGGGCTTCATCGGTGACCGCGCAGTCCAAGTCCAGGCGCTCGCACCGCCGGCAGGATCTGGACGTAGGTTTCTCGCACTTTGGAATTCGAAGAATTGTTAACATGGAATTCAGATAAGGGCTTATTCGCATCCTCTCACCTTGATTTTGCGGCGTCTGCAGTTGACGCAGCTAGACGGCAACCGCCGGCCTCTGGCGTGGTCACCCATTGCAGGGGTGGTATGAGCCTAAATGTCGCGGGCGATGGGGGCGGAGAGCGCGCAGTCTCGGACTCTCGGCTGGCGGACGGAGTTTGGAGGGCGGAGTGTCAGGAATGGATATTTGTCGTCGGTGGTGGGACGCCGGGAGGCGGGGACACGGGGAGCGGGACCCGGGGGAGCTGGGGTCAGGGGAAGCCTGGGCCCTGCCGCCTTGGGAGGCGGAGCCGGCATTTGCTGCGATCGCCACGAAATGCCAAGGTTTTACCCCAGGCAGCACAAGGACATTTTACGGAGTAGATTGTGGAGAAACTCTGTGGAGAACCTCGTTGCACATCACAGGGCTTTCCGACTTTCCAATGTTGGCACACTCCACGAGCGAGCGATTGGCCACCAGGGAGTCGGAGTTGTCAACCCCAGCACCAACGCGGTGTCCGCGCCTGTGGGTCCGGCATACCGGCCCAGCAGCCGGGAAACTGAGAGTTTGACCTGCGTAATGGCGCGATGATTTTACTGCTTTCTTAAAGGTAACTAATAAAGGATCAGGTAGAGCTCTAAGTAATGCCTGTTGTGCTCGAGCACTTGTGACTTGCCGCCCTGCTCCAGCGCTCGGCCTCTTGAGTCCTGTACCCGTCTCTCGATTCCGGCCATGTCGACTCCAGCCATGTCGTTTTTCTCTCCCTCTCTCAACCTACTGGAAGCCGGGTTTCCAGCCCCAAGTCCGGTCGTCGTTGGTGCGTCCACAGTGCTAGGCTTCGTATGTACTCCAAAGCCTGGCTGCACCTCATCATCTGCCTAACCTTTCTCTCTCTCTTCCATCCCAGCTGGCACTCCTCGTGGTCTATGATGTGTTTTTNCACCCCCTGGCAGGGATCCCGGGGCCCTTCTGGGCCAAGATCACGGACCTCTGGCATGCGCGCCAGATGGCCACGGGTGTTCGACATCAGCTGCTTTACCGGTTACACAAGAAACACGGTAAGCACCGCCGCGTGCTGTGAACTCTATTGTGTGGACATGGCTCAGACCAAACCCATCACCCGCTAGGCCCCCTCGTCCGCCTCGGCCCCAACACGGTGTCGGTCGACACCGTTGAAGGTCTCAACAAGATATTCTCGGCGACGGCACCAATCGACAAGTCCCCGTTCTACAAAGCCTTCACGCCCGGCTTCAAGAGCAGCTTTGCATCCACTGGTTCCGTTTTCAAGGAGAAAAAGTCGGTCCTTGCCCAGGCCTTCTCGCAGAAAAAGCTCGATGCCATGGAGTCGTCATTCATGCACCACACCAAGAACCTCTGTGAAGTTCTGAAGACGGAGAAGCGGGCAGAACTCGACGAGAGTCTGTCAGCCTTCACAATTGACATTTTGTCCGACGTCTGCTTCGGTGAGACGTTTGACTTGCTGCATCATCCCGAAGAGAAGAAGAAGATCACCAGGGGGTTGGAGGATGCCTCTGTCTACGTCGCGCTGGTAAGAACGCAGCTAGACCCTTTCATGAAATATCATCAATGCCCATATTAATCCGCCCTTCAGGAGGGGACCCTTTGGCGATGGCCCATCCTCCAAAAGACTGTCCGCGCCTTCTCCCACAAGTTTTCGACGCGCGATTATCCAGCAGCGGTAAGACAAGCAGTCGGATTTCGTGGCACCGCACGTAGGTACTGACACTGCCAAGAGGGCTATAGGAGCCATGATCAAGCAGAGGCAGAAGCCATCTGGCAGAGAGGACATCTTCAACTACCTCCTTAGCGCGACCCAGCGTGGAACGGGCCGGCCGTTTCCGGACAGTGAGATGTTTGGCGAAGCGATTATTCTGTTCGTTGCAGGATCCGACACCACATCAACCTCTCTCTTGACCATTCTTTGGCATTTGATGAGCGACAAGAGGGCGTACGATGCTCTTGCCAACGAGATCAGATCCCGGTTCAAGTCCATCGACGAGGTCAACTACCAGGACGCCCAGCATCTGCCTTACCTTCGAGCAGTCATCGAAGAAGGCCTGCGAATCCTCCCTCCGAACTCGGGCTTTATCCCACGACAAGTCATGCCATCCGACAAGCCTTTTACACTCCATGACAGGCAATTCCCCGCCGGAGTGAGCTTGACCCACCCGTGGCGCGCCGGAGTACAATTTTGCTAAAACCAACAATCTCAGACCGAAATCGGAGTAGCCAACCTTGCTCTCCATCGCAATCCTCGGTACTTCAAAGACCCCGACAGCTTCGTCCCCGAGCGGTGGATCGAGGACGGCAAGATCGTCAAGGCGGGCAACGCCGCTTTCTCCCCCTTCTCCAAGGGACCCAGATCGTGTTTGGGTCGGACGTAAGTCATGCATCCGAGCGCTGATCCGCACCGTTAATAACCATCCGGTTTTAGCATGGCATACATGGAAATGACGCTGGTTCTTGCGGCCTTGTTCCTGGAGCTAGATATGGACTTCAAGGATCCAGAGGCTGAGGCAAAACACGGCTTTGCCGCAAGGGACGCCTTCGTACTAGTTAGGCCGACGGTCAACGTCATTGTAAAGCCTCGTGGGGGATCGTAGGGGGCGCAAGTTGGCTAGGTCCCGATTCATCGCCACGCGAACGGCGGCCATGTGTCATCTTGTGCGCCGCGAACTCAGGGTAATGTTATTTTAGATTCTAGACAACACTATACCTAAGAAGCGGTTGTGTTCATGTTCATGGATTGTAAACTTGTGCACCTCGGCTCCTCCCTCTCGCGGACATGTCGTGTCTACCTAGGGAGGCGCTTGAGTGAGAGGCTGTCCAACTTCGCCAAGATGCTGTGATAGAGGCCCCTCGAATGGAAGCACCATTTGCGTCGGCGGTCGGCAGTCGCAATATCGAGGTAGCCAGATTGTGGACTCAATTCAATGTGCAATCCTGCTTTATAAAGCGAACAGGAGTACGACTTGGGAGACATCTCGCTCGAATTATCATCTGACCGATCATCTTCGAAATTATTACGAAGCACAAAAGACCGGATAGAAATTACAATACCGCCATGCACGATTCCCAAACCGCACCCAGCTCCACACACCCAGGGGACGACAGGCTATGGGTAGGAGGTAGGTAAGGTAACTTGTCTATGTACATGTCAAAGGTCGAAGTTCACCACCAACTTCTTCATCTGCTTCCCTTCCTTCATTACCTGCATTTTGTCTGGCAAGTCCTCAAGGCGAATCGACTGGCTGAATGGCTTGATAAGACCGCGCTGCGCATACTTCAATACGGTGTTGGTGTCTTCCCGGGTACCCACCAACGATCCCTTGATGGACAGATGCTTCAAGATCAGCAACCCCGGATTGGCCACGATGTGATGCCCGGACCCCGCGGCTGGCAACCCAATGCACATGACGACGCCCCCAACACGGGACCCGACATAGTCGAGGGCGTGTTTGTACGCCGGCGGCGCGGTGACAAAGACGCCATGAGCTCCGCCGTCGGTCAGCCGAACAGCTTCTGCGACGGGGTCGGCCGCCGTTCCGGCATCGACAAAGTGGTCGGCCCCCATCTCCAGCGCTAGGTCGCGCTTCGAGTCTCCAACGTCGACGGCGACGGTGCGGAAGCCAAATAGTTTTGCCACCTGAATGACTTGGATGCCAACACCACCTCCGCCTCCGAGGACGACGACGTCGGAGCCAGGAGGCAAACCGGCAGATTTAACGGAGCGATATGCCGTCGCAGCGCTGCACATGAGTGTCGCCGCAAGCTCATCCGACACGCCATCGGGGATGGGGATGGCATGGCTCGCATCCGCGACCATGTAATGCTGAAAGGTGCCGGCGACTCCAAGTCCCGTGTTGACCTTTTTGGCACAATGGGTCTCCATGTCTCCCCAGCAACGGTCGCAGGAGCCGCAGGTGGTCCAGATGGGTTTGATGCCCACCCGGCTGCCCATTTCGAGGTTTTGTACAGACGGGCCGAGCTTGACGACAATGCCACACCCTTCATGGCCGGCGGACACGACACCAAATTTGCTCATGGGCGGCGCGGGAGTATCGTTGAGCATGTAGTGCAGGTCAGAGTAGCATACGCCACTCGTGCTCATCCGAACGAGGACCTGGTTCAAGCCTAANGANATATGGAATTTAATNAGCAACTTGAAGTTAGATGACTGACTGCCTAATAAGTGCTAGGCAGTGATGGAAAAACGAAACAAACTGCTGACCTGGCTCCGGCACTTGCACGTCCTCGACGGCGAGAGAGAAGTCTGCGCCTTCGTTCTTCACCACCGCAGCTCTGCATGTCGTCGGGATGCTCATGCTCATGCTGGGCCGTGCAGATATCTGTCTCGTCCAAAGGCGTGGGGGTGTGTGTGTTGCAAATGATGGATTTGTTGACGGCGATTTCTGCCCCAGGGGCCAGGATCAGATCGCGGCGTTCTTGACCTAGAACTTAGAAGTCGGGCAACCTTGAAATCTACCCGTTGGTCAAAACTCAGCGCATTCCACAAAAACTGCCTCCAATTCTCTTGCTTTTAACGCGCTGACCAACGGGTAATCTGCAAACATGTTACACTCCCAA
>FJWA01003688.1_pt1 | contig 11867 bp, 9 predicted proteins | sample 1011891 | NCBI WGS metagenome assembly FJWA01 (sample SAMEA3912450, study PRJEB9761) | metagenome | biome: forest; material: soil | place: USA | collected 2011-06-22 | depth 0.1 m
CAATAAGAGCGCGTTTGAGTCGCCCCACAATTTCAGTTTTTCCGCAGGTGGGCTGTCGCCCACACAACCAAATCACAATTTCGACCCGAGCGAAGAAACCCCCAAATTTCGCGACCTCGATTCCACGGTCTCCATCACTAACCAAGCAGCACATCTGTCCCGCCGTTGACATAGCTGCTCGTCAAGATGGCTGTTGGCAAGTACGTTGCGCCCCCCCCCCCCGAATAATCGAATTTGGCACCGGCCGCACGATATCGAGCCGCCCTCTGGTGTCGGGTGGATTTCCGATGGCTGATACCCGGGGTGCAGGAACAAGAGACTGTCCAAGGGCAAGAAGGGCCTCAAGAAGAAGGCTCAGGACCCCTTCGCCCGCAAGGACTGGTACGGCATCAAGGTGAGTCGCCGTCCCGCCAAGATTGAGGTGTGTAGCATCGAAACTGACGACTCTCGAATCCAGGCCCCCGCGCCGTTCGCCATCCGAGAGTAAGACCCCGTCCCCGGGCGACGCACGCCACACACGAGACTACTGCGAAAACGAGAACGGATTCTAACGTGACGATCAGTGTCGGCAAGACCCTGGTCAACCGCACCACCGGTCTGAAGAACGCCAACGATGCCCTCAAGGGCCGCATCTTCGAGGTCTCGCTGGCCGATCTGCAGAAGGATGAGGACCACTCGTTCCGCAAGGTCAAGCTCCGCGTCGACGAGATCCAGGGCAAGAACTGCCTGACCAACTTCCACGGTCTCGACTTCACTTCGGACAAGCTCCGCTCGCTCGTCCGCAAGTGGCAAACCCTCATTGAGGCCAACGTCACCGTCATGACCACCGACCACTACCTCCTCCGCCTCTTCGCCATTGCCTTCACCAAGCGCCGCCCCAACCAGATCAAGAAGACCACCTACGCTGCGTCTTCACAAATCCGCGCGATCCGCCGCAAGATGACCGAGATCATCCAGCGCGAGGCCTCGAGCTGCACCCTCACCCAGCTCACCTCCAAGCTCATCCCCGAGGTTATCGGCCGCGAGATCGAGAAGGCCACCCAGGGCATCTACCCCCTCCAGAACGTATGTAGCACCAGCGCCGGTATCGGGAGGCTGCCCGCAGAGTTGGCTAACATGGGATCCAGGTCCACATCCGCAAGGTCAAGCTCCTCAAGCAGCCCAAGTTCGACCTCGGTGCCCTGATGACCCTCCACGGCGAGTCGAGCACGGATGAGCAGGGTCAGAAGGTTGAGCGGGAGTTCCGTGAGCAGGTCCTCGAGTCGGTATAAGGGGTGTTGTTACTGGGAACGCGCTGGGGCAGGGTTTTCATCAGCAATACCTCACTGGGGCTCTGGGCTTGCTTTCGTTGCATTTGGCGTGGTATCATGGTACAGTAGTCAAGGTAACGAATTTTCCGTTCCCGAACGGGCGGGAGGCATGGAATCAAAAAGGATGACCAAATCACCGTGACACGACCAACAACGGCATCTCGCAGCGAGGGCACCAAGATCCTTGGATGGGCTGGTCCACGGTACCTAATGGGAAGGCACCTGGTGATGTGTGTGGGTTGTGAGCGGTCGGCCGGCGGGCAATCGGGAGACGCGGCAAGGGCGGATGCGCATCCAGCTAGAGTTTCAGCGAATGTCACGTCGACCAACCCTTCCTTGTGTTCTCACCTCGGTCACAGTGGACGCTGCTTGACGGTTTGTCGAGCAGGTGGTGGCCGCCGCGAGGCTTAAACGACGTGCGCGTGCGGGTTTCCCTACCAAGCCAGCGCAGACCTTCCCTGGCGTCTTCCCCAGACATCTAGATGCCTTGAAGCTGTGGCAACAGCGACGAGCACCATCCGTTCCCAGTTCCCAAGTCCAGAACCTCGTTCTTTTCACATGTCCCAGGGCCCCGGTTCATTTCTTACCACTCAAAGTACAACATCGACTTCATGCCCAGCAGCAGTTCCGTTGACCGGCCATTCCACCCCTTTCTATATCACCGTCCAATAACTTTCTGTTCGCCGTCGCCCAAGTCCGCAATGGCGCAACAGTCTACCCAGCAGTTCTTAGACAACCTTGAGAGGGCGAACGGCCGCGAGCCAACGGTCCCTTCAGAAGCTTCGGTCGGGAGGTCTCGTCCCGCTCCGCCGGCTCCTCGAGTAAGCCCGGAACCCTCTTCTTCTCCTTCCTCCTCCTCGTCGTCGTCGTTGCCATCGTTGCCCTCGTCATCGTGGGACCTGGGGCTGCGGAACAAGACGCTCGGCGACTTTTGAAGCCGGAGTAATCGTTTAATGACCTTGCTAAGGTGCCTGCGCCGCGGTATCCGGAGGGGTATGAGGGGACGTTGAAGTTGGTGATTGTGGGAGAGACGTGGGTGGGGAAGACCGCTTGTGAGTCTTTTCCTTTTCCACCATTTCCCCGCAGTTGTTGGCTTTTGCGGAGGACTTACTTGTCCTCCGTCCCCCTTTGGTTGTTGTTGCGCTGCGGTGTGCATTGAGTTGTTGAGGTGCATGATGTGGAGGTGGTCGAGCGAGCCAGATATGTGTGCTAACGGGGTGGTGATGATCGACAGTGCTTCAGAGATACTGCGATGGCAAGTTTCCATCAAGGGTGGTCCCGACGCTGGGAGTTGATTTCAAGGTAGGCTTGTTCAAGACCGCTCTGTGGGCTCCCGGCGGGTGAGCTACGCACTGCTTACCTGCTGCGTGTGCTTGGATTGCAGATCAAGGACGTGAGGGTCGGAGACAAGCTGTATCGGTTGAACATCTTCGATACGGTAAGCCGCCAGTCATTTGACCTGATGACGATGGCCAGACTGCTAATCCCTGCGTTTCTCTTCATACCTACAGGCCGGCCAAGAGAAATTCAAAGCACTCCCGCAGAGCTTCTACCGCTCCGCCCACGGCATCATCGTGGTCTACGATGTCTCTGACAGGGCCACTTTCGAGGCGGTCGATTCGTGGTTTGCGCAGGCAAGGGCCAACGCTCCTCCAGGCGCCGTTTTTGGCCTGGTTCGTCCCGTTCCCTCCCATGTCCACACCCTCTCCTACACACACCGCTTTGCCGGAGTTTAGGCTCACTGGTCGGTGCCTAGGTCGGGAGCAAGCTGGACAGAGCCTAGGGGGGCCGCCGGCAGGTCACCGAGCAGGAGGGCAGGACGAAGGCTGAAGACCAATGGGCGTCGACCTTTTGCGAGGTGAGCGCCGGTGTTGGTGAAAACTATAGCTCGCCGTTTACCGGGGTGGTGAATGAGATCCTGCAGACCCCGGGGCTTCTGGAAGCCGTCAAGGCTCAGCCGTGGTCGGGACAGGTGAAGTTGAGCGACGGCTTGTCCACCCGGCTGCTGTCCAAGATTTGCACGTGCTGGGTGTAGAAGGGGGACACTTGTTGTTTGTCGTGTATTGTTGTCACAGCGTGGTGTTTGTGGTGTTCTAGGTCTATCAAGCGAGGTAGAAATACAAGTCATTTGCAGTTCCTGGTACGCAACAGCATCAATCTCCCGCGTTCTCCTCGCTATTCCTTGGACTCCAAGAACCGGACCACAGCTGTCATACCACAATTAGTCAGCCATCTCATCGCTCACAATTCTCAGTCGTCAGCACTTACCTTGGATAAACTCCTCTGGCTTCTCCGAAATAACCCAGTGGCCAGCCTCGACATCCACCAGCTCAAAGTAGGGGAAGAACTGGCCGATCAGTGGGATCACCTCGTCGGGAACATACTTGCTCTGCGTCCCGCGGATGAAGAGCGCGGGCTTCAAGAAGCGCACCTCCGTCGGGTCCTTGAAGGGGAAGTCGCCGAGGTGGTCGAGGGCCTTGGCCAGGATGTGCAGCGGCACGCGGAACTTTTGCGTCTTGCTGTCGGCGGGGCGGTGCAGGTTGCCGAGAAGGAATTGGCGGATTTGGAGTGTCTGTTTTGGAGGGGTTGGCCGTCGTGAATTAGCCGGCTGAGGTCTAAAAGGGGGCCGGGGGACGGGGCTGAGGGGTGGCTTGGTACCTCCACATAGGGTTCGAGGATTTTATCGGCCTCGGCCTGGCGGGTCACGGCCGCCTCGTCGATCCGCTTCATGCCCTGGATGTAGCGGGCAAAGTCCGAGCCGAGACGGGCATCCACTGGGGCGTTGTCGACCGCGACGAGGCTAGCGACGAGGTCTGGTTCATGGAGAGCGAGAGTCATGGCTGTTTTGGCGCCCCTTTATGTGCTGGGTGGTCAGTGGTGCTGTATAATTTGTCTACGACACTTAAGAACGGACTTACATTGAGTGCCCGATCAACGTCGACTCTTTCAGCCCGTGCTGACGGATAAAGTCGGCCACATCGGCGGCCATGGCAGGGTAGTCATGGCGGTCCTCGTGAGGTGACTCGCCGTGGTTGCGGAGGTCCTGTCTGACTGTCAGCGTGAGGCGCGAATGGGGGCATCAAGGTTACTGACGACAGCGTAGACATGGCGTCCTAAGTCACGCGCTAGGACTCTGTAATTGAACACGGAGCAGTCAAGATATGCCCCGTAAAGTACAATCAAATGGATGCTGCAACAGCGGGCCACTCACTTACTTATCGTCCGGTTGTTCTTCTTGGACCCAAACAATCCGTGCATGACAATGATTGGTGACGTCTGCTTATCGGCCACGGGCTTTGCGGGCTCGTGCAAGTCGTACGCCAGCGAAACGGTAGAGAACGGGGATGAGGTCCGGGCGCCGGCCGCAAGCGGTCTCATGGATACCGGAGCCGAGCCCGGAATCGGAGTTCGTATCCGGCGGGCGCAGCCGGAGCATACTTGCCGGAAGGCCGATGTCGATGATGTGAGGCCGATCATTATTCTTGCCGATGCGAAATGCGAAACGAGTGTACCCTCAAACGCCAACTCCGTCAGATGCTTTGAAACGGCGAAAAGAATGAGAAAGAGTTGAATCAGCACCGGAGCCGGCGGAAGCCGGGTCAATTCAATTTTGACAAGTCCAGAACACCGCACGGGCCACTTATCATACAAGTCGAAGGAAAGGGGAGGGAGAAAGGGGCAAAGACGAGTTACAGGTCAGTACCCAACCATCACACTTTCAGGGGGCCCCATCAAACTGGTCTTCAATCCCCCAACATCAATCACCACCTTGGTCAACACCATGGTCGGCTCCAGTAGCCACACCTTGAGCGTGTGCGCCCCCGCGGCCCGCTTCCCCAAACTCGAGTTATTCACATAGGCATTCTGGATCACCCCTTCGGACCACCCCGGCGGATCAGTGCTCTGGTCAGTCAGCGGCACCGGCTGCACCGTCGTCACGCTCCCGCCATCCAGGCTAAAGTTATACTTGTTTGGGCTATTGGGGTTCGCGTTGTCCGAGGGCGACAGATACACCGTCAGCGATGCCGCCGAGGCGTTGGTGAAGGTGTAGAAAGGATAGACAAGGGCGGGGCCGGTGCCAGGCGACTGAGAGGCCTTCTTGGCCGGGAGCTTCACGCCCGACAGCGTGCGGCCGTACTCTGGAACCACGATGTACTCGGATGAGGATTCCGGCGATGGCGCGTAGTGCTCGGCCTCGATGGAGACGACGCCATTGGCCTCCACATGTCCTTTGAAAGCCGCGGGGGCCTTGTAGTTCTCGATGGGAACCAGGACCGTGGCTTTCGCGCTTGTTGCGTTCAGATTGGTGATAGTCAACGCGGCTACGCTGTATCCTGGCGGCGACGAGTCCCAGTCGACGCTCAGCCTGGAGCGGCTGTCCGAAGTGCCGCTTGCTGTGGATAGAGTCCCCATCGGGTTCGACACACTCACGAAGGAGGCATTCGACGTGATGCTGTAGGCGAAGGTACCATTGTCCCGAGTGTAGACCTCCAGCCAGCGCTGGTCGGCAACGGGCAAATAGGGATTGATCGCAGGCAACGCCAGCTGCGAGGTGCTCGGAAACGAGGTGGTGCTTCTCTGTGCGGAGACACCCATGATGGCGTTTGACGCTGCCGTCGTAACCCAGGTAATGCTCGGCAAGGAGTTGGCGCTCGGTTCCTGCCAGTTCGTGTAACCGATATGGTTTTGGGCCATGATGCCGTCCCATTTCCCGTTATTGAGGCTGTGGTACCTCTTTGTGATGTCGCCGTCCGCTTTGAACGCTGCCTGTACATCCCTTCCTAACTTGTTGGCACTTGTGCGATGCTCGCCGGCGTATTTGCTGCCGAGGGCGGTTTTGGTGTAGATTTCATACACCCCCCTCCCAGCCATTACCGGATGCAGGACTATCTCAAAGAAGGGCGTCTTCAGCTCGGCAGTCAGTCCGTCATAGGTAGCCTGGGCCTTGTTGAGAAGATCGGTCCACTCGTTGAAATTGCGCTCGGCTTCGTCGTAGTTGAAGCTGAACGCAAACGGAGTGTTGCTCAAATCCTCGTACTTCATGCGTGCTGTCAACTTTCCATAGGTTGTCATTATGGAAGCCGCTGCCTCGGCTGCTGATTCCCCAAACTGCCGGCCGCTCCAGGACTTGAGCCATTCTCTGGTGCTCGTGCCCCCAGTGAAACTAGCTCGGTCCCAAGCCAGCGCCATGAAGTGAGCAGCCGGCAGCTCCTAAACCACGGTTGTCAGCGTTGAACAAGGCGGCAGCAACGCCTCGGAAACCTACCAATCCCTTGAGGTCGCCCACATTGGCAATCCAGATGTTGCGCACCCCGCTGTCGTAGGCAAGCGTCATTTGTTCCCACGTTTTCTGCAGCTGAATGGTGTTGATCCACTTGTAGTTGCGAGGGCTGCCAACGTAGTCAAAGTGGTAGTACATGCCTGCGCCGCCTCTCCTGCTGCTTTCGGTGCCGATTGGGATTCTGCGGATGTTGCCTCGATTGTCATCGCTCCACAAAAGGGTCACATCCTCCCCGACCGTCATGCCCTTTTGCCAGTAGCCGGGGACTTCCTAGAGCCGCGTGTTAGATAAACTCGAAAGGCAGGGATTCACACCAAAAGACGGTCGGCATACCTTATACATGACCCAGGCCTGAGGTATGTCAGAAAGAGGCTTCCCAATGACACGCGTCAGAGTTGATTGCTGCCATTGGATAACGTCCTGGAGTGCGCTCGAGGTCAGAGTTGGAGACGCCGCATCGCCCGAGCCTCTCATGCCCAGCGTGTAAATGGTGGTCCAATTCTTGGCCCTCGTCACTCCTGTCTCCATGAAGGTCTTGACATTGGCCTTGTTGCTCCCCCAATCCCACGAGCCACTCAGGAACTTGCCTTGCTCCTTGTCGGCCCTCGCCATCGGTTCATGGTGGCTTGTGCCCATGAAGATGCCGTACTCGTTTGCCGTCGGTCCGTTTTTCGCATCATCCAAGTAAAACATGCTGGACCACATGGCCGGCCAGACATAGTTTCCCTTGAGCCGCAGCACAAGATCGAAGATGTTCTTGTAGAAGTCGGTGACGAAGGGGCTGCCGTACTGGCTCTTGGTGAACTTTTTCCCGCCCCAGCCCGTCAGCCCCGGGGCCTCGTCGTTGAGAAAGATGCCCCTGAATTTCACCGAGGGAGGGCCTTCGGTGTGGACAAGGTCGCTGGCCCAGATGTACTGCCTCTTGGTCGGAGGGACATCCGCCCAGTAGTGCCAGGGGGACACCCCAATCTGTTCCGCAACGTCGTAGGCTCCAAACACAGCACCTCGCATGTCAGAACCGGCGATGACGAGGATCGCATCTCGGCTGTCCCATGGCTTGCTGACGACCTGGTACGAGAAGGTCTCCCATTTGTTCGCAAGAGCGGCCGTGTCAAGCTTTTTCGAAGCCGCCAAATTGTCGATAAGGCTAGATTGCCCGACAGTGCCGAGGAGGATGATGGGCTTTGAGCCGCTCGTCGAGACGGTCGCGCTCCAGTCCGCCACCACGACGGTCCCGTTGACCCCTAGGACCCTGCCAAAGTCGGCTGCGAGATCATTGGCAACTCGCTTCACACCTGGGAGATCGTTGGGGGCTACACGGATTTCTGGTGCAAGAGCCGGACCACCCAGCTGAAGGCCAGTGCCAGCAGCCAAGAAGGAGAACACCGAGGGCTGCTGGGCGCAGACGATCGCAGGGGCTCCAACAATGAGCGCGGCGGCAGCCGCAGCCGCAAATCTGGTGAGACAAGAATACAGACCCATGCTGATCTGCTGTGCAAGGCCTCATGAGGTTCAGAGTGTAGAGGATGCCTCTGAAGGCTCGACTGCCATCTGAGATGAGAACCGGTGCCGGGTTCTTATCCACACCCAAATACCAGAAACGACGGGCCGTAACTGACCCTGCCATTGTCATCTTGAGCAGACACAAGCCCGGAAGCACGAAGAGAACGAAAGAGGCTAAATCAGGATAAAGAAAGGGAAGAGAGTGGTAACAACGCTGGCTTGCTTGGCCGGCGATTTATTAAGCAGGCCGATGGAGAAATATCGACCTATCCCTCCGATGCCAAATGCGTAACCCAAGGAGGAGGGGCCCTTTCTGAGATACCGGGACGGCACATCTGAGCTCGATTGGTGGAAATGAAAATGGCCGTCGCGGATGGTTGAAGTCTGGTTCTCGACACCTTCATCCCGCCCGCGCATGCATGCGTCTCTGAGAGCCAAATCCGACGACAGGTAATATTGCCCGGGATTGGTTTGTGCTGACCATGCTTCCAGGGGGAATGAACCAAGTCAAGACTTCTTGATTGATGCCAAGGCTTCAAAGCAGGCAAGACAGAGACGGGAGACCAAAATCGCCGGGAGCGTTGGGATGGATGGATCATATCATTCGTGGTGAATGGGAGCTCTTGATGGAGAGCAGTGGCTCGTCGAGCAATAGAAGCCCCCTTGCTCCCGTAGCCCCACTTCCACAGCTTCACATTACCCCACAAAACTCGGGCATCGAAAATTGTCCAACAAAATGCCCCGCAGTTGACATGCTGCCACCTCCATTGGTATGTACATGCCCGGCAGCATTCGTGGAAGTGGACAGCAGCTGGCAGTTGGAGCACTCCAACACCCAAAATCCCTGACATCCAGACCACACAGCGGCATACGAGGACGAGATCACCCAAAAGCACAGACTCCAGGTTCTCCCCGGGCGGAGAACTCCGGTTGAATGCTCAGAAGCACCACGAAACGGCCACCACTTCCCGCCTTCCCGCCGCCATCATGGGAGACACCGCCGTCGCTGCTCTCAATTCCCTCCTCCGGGCCGCGTCCGTCGAAGACCATGCCGAAGCACTCTCCGTCGCAGCCGCCGCCGTGCGCGCTGCAAAGGGCAGTGGTGCCGACCTGGCCACAGCCCAGCGCACGTGTGTGGTCGCGCTCCTGAACCTCGACCGCTTCGACGACGCCCTGCGCGCCATTGCCGAGGGCGGCGATGGCCTGGCCAAGACCTGCGTGTTTGAGAAGGCCTACGCCCTCTACAAGACGGGCGATCTGGAGGCTGCCGAGGCGGTGCTGCGGGCTGCTGATGCCGCCTCGGCAAGGGCCCAGCGGGGTCTGAAGCACGTCGCCGCCCAGGTGACCTACCGCGCCGAGAAGTTCGAGCAAGCCGCCGACCTATACAGGGAACTCAGTGCGGACGAGGGCGGGGCACACTACGGCGAGGAGAACGACCTGCGTATCAACCTGTCCGCCACCAATGCGCAGCTCGAGTGGCAGGGCAGCGGTTGGGTCGTGCCTGAGCAGGAGAAGCAGCCGGGCCGGGCCGATATGGAGGCATTCGAGACCTCCTACAATGCTGCCTGCGGTTGCATGTCGCGCGGGGACTTTGCAAAGGCTGCTGTCTTGCTCAAGCGCTCAAGAGATCTGTGCGAGGCGACAGAGGACCTGGACGACGAGGAGAAGAAGGCTGAGCTGGTGCCCATCATTGTGCAGCAGGCATATGTCTTCACGAAGCTCGGAAAGCTGGACGAAGCTGCAGCTCTCCAGAACTTCCTCAACCTCGACGACATTTCCGACAACTCGACCAAGGTCATTGCCCGCACCAACTCACTGGTGCTTCAAGCCGAGAGCAACCCCTACATGGCTCAGCGGCTTGCCGAGTCCCTTCCAGAAGACAAAGGGAACGACAGGCTCTTCGAGTACCAAAGCTCTGTCCTGCGACGCAATAGATATGTGCTCAGCCTCCAGGTCCAGAAATTCTCTGGTGTCCAGAAGTCCACCTCCAGGATACTTTCCAAAGAGGCCGTTCCGGCCGTCTCCGGTGCCAAGTGTGACCTGGGCATTTTGGGCGCCGCAGCCGCGAGCCAGCTCCAAACCGGACAAGAAGCTCTGCGCCGTATCCTCCCTCTACTTGAGACTCGACCCGACGATGTCGGCCTCCTACTCACCGTCATTCAACTCTACGTCCAGCTGCAGAACCCCGGTCCCGCCATCAACCTGCTCGAGGCCTTTTTCAAGCGCCTGGAGGCCGCCACAACGCCCGACCATGCCGATGTGCGCTTCGCGCCAGGCCTGGTAGCTCTCGCCGTGTCTCTCTACCGCACCCAGGGCCGCCACTCAGCAATCCGCAGCGAACTTTCCAAAGCCGCGGCGCACTGGCAAACGAAGACCGGCCCCGATGCCTCGGGAGCCGGCACCTCGCTTCTGCGTGAGGCGGGTGTCGAGCTCCTCCGCTCCTCCCNCCCCGCCGACCTCGCCGCCGCAGGTGAGGCCTTTTCCCACCTTGTGGCTGCCCAACCCGGCGACCGCACCGCAAAGGCAGGTCTCATCGCCAGCTTCGCAACAACCGACTTCTCCAAAGTTCAACCCTACATCGCCTCCCTTCCCTCAGTCGAGGACCTCACCCGCGGCGTAGATGTCGGCGCCCTCCTCGATGCAGGCGTCGCCGTGCCTTCCACCGCGGCCCACGCCCAGCCNGGACGAGGCAAGAAGCGGTCCCTGGAGGAAGACCAGGACGTCAAAGAGAAGCAACAACAGCAACCTGCCGCCAAGAAGCGCAGGAAGAGAAAACTGCCCAAGTCGTACGACCCCAGCAAGAAGCCGGACCCGGAGCGGTGGCTGCCGCTGCGCGACCGCAGCAGCTACCGGCCCAAGGGCAAGAAGGGCAAGAAGCGCGCTGCCGAAGCGACGCAGGGCGGCGTCGTGCGTGAAGAGGAGACGCTCGAGCTGGCCGGCGGTGCCGGCTCGGTCAAGGTTGAGAAGGCGCCGGCCGCTGGCGGAGGAGGCGGCAAGAAGAAGAAGGGAAGAAAATGAGCCATGATAGCCGGAAAGAAACTGGGCCCCGAAATGCATCACACATCTTCAAAGTCCATTGAACATGCATAAGACTGCTCAATAATTCTCTACCAACAATGCCTGACTGCCGTGGAAACCAACCCGTTGATTGACCCCTTTTGCTTGCGCCACGCCATATTCTGCCATCATCACCAGGCGACCCAACCACCGCGCCAAACCAACCGATAGAAAAATACTTCCACGCGACGGTGACTCAAAAGGAAAAACAAAACCACGCTTCTCATCATGCACAGATGAGAAACTGGCAAACCCCATCATTCCCCGTCCCCCATAACCATTCATAGGTGGCAAATCCCACACTCCTTCACCCAGCAGCCCAAAAGACCGACTCTCCACAACCGAGACCAGCACAGAGCCGTCGTCGCCCGACACACCCATCCGTCTTTACTATCCTGCGCACCGAAGAAGAGAGAGAGGCCGTAACTGTAATCCAGGAGAGGAGGGGAAAATAGAAAGAAACGGAACGGGATATTAAAAAAGGAGCGATAGTCGTGCAGGCAAACTTAACAATCCCTGGAGAATTCCTAGGTCCCAAGTCGCCTGCCTGCCTGCGCCTGCCCACCTGCCTGTTCGAGACGATAATGACGTTGACAAAAAAAAAGAAAAAGAAAGGAAGAAAAGGGAAATGAGAGTAGGTAGTGTAGTTGTAGATGTGATGTGGGTGGCGTGAGAGAATCTATAAGGGAAAAAGCTTGGTCTTTTCGCATCGAGGC
>FJWA01004137.1_pt1 | contig 11860 bp, 9 predicted proteins | sample 1011891 | NCBI WGS metagenome assembly FJWA01 (sample SAMEA3912450, study PRJEB9761) | metagenome | biome: forest; material: soil | place: USA | collected 2011-06-22 | depth 0.1 m
GGGTGATAAAGACAGTTGAACAAATATTGAATCTTGTACGCAAGGCCGACGAGCAGATTCCACAGTTCCGTTATCTATAGTGATTTGTGTGAGTCTGTCTCAGTTCTTCCCCATGCCGTGAGTAGCAGGCCCAGGATGCTAGCCATCGGAGAGTTTAGGATATAGCTCTTTCATTTCACAGAGTAACGAAGCGTTAAGAGTGCGAGGGTCATCTCTCATGTGCATAAGAGGTCATTTGTGTTGTTTTATCTCGTGCCCCGGGACCAAGCAACAAAATTGGAAACCAAGAAGACGCCGNTTAAGCCTCTGAGGCGAGGGAAGACGCCTTGATAAGGAGGAAGAAAAGATGTATGATTGACGTGGCGGAGCCGTGGGAATCGGATGGGGACGTTTTAGTAGAACCGGATTTTGGCTCATAAGGAAGACAAGCAAGTCTAATCTTGAACTACCTACCTACGTAGCACCACTCCCCGGCCCATTGCCACCCGATCGNTGGAGCAATAGTTTCAAGATTCAAAGTTGAGATAGACCCTACCCTCCCACGGCTCCATCTTTTCGCCTTGGTCCGGTGAAGACTCCCCTCGGCGAAGAGTGCTCACAAGCAGTCTCACCTCTTCTTTCCGGCACCCCATCGCGCAACTTACATCGGGGCATTTCTGAACGCGATTCGTAAAGTTCATCACCACCAACGCCTTCCTCCGTAACCCGCCTGAGCCAAGATCCACTGTTGTGTCGCCCTCCTTGACGTAAAGGAATAGGGACTCGTCTTCGGCAGCGAGAAGCTTAAACGTGCCGCGAATGAAGATGTCTCCGTACTCTTTCCGAAGCTTCAAGACCTTTCTGTAGAATCCCAAAACTGACTCTGGGTCCTCAAGCTGCCTGGCAGCATTCAGCTCGCGATACTGGTCATGGACCCTCATCCACGGGCGGACGCCTTCCTCCGTGAACCCAGAGTTCGGAGAATCGTCCCACTGGAACGGTAACCTTGAGTGGTCCCTCGCGAGTATCTGTAGGCCATGGAGCGTCGCCGCAATCCGTTTCTCGTCGCCTGACGCAACCACCTCGTTGTAGAAGCCCAGACTCTCGACGTCCTTGTACTCATCAATGCCCCAACTCGCCGGCATGTTCTTCATCCCAATCTCTTGCCCTTGATACAGAAACAGGGTGCCCGTCAGGGTCGCCTGCCAAAGAGCGATCGTCTTGCTGCTGGCCTCCCACAACTCGGGGGTGCTGTCGTCCCCAAACCGCGACACGGCTCGGCCGTTATCGTGGTTCTCGCAGAAAACCGTGTGCCACCCGTCTGTGCCCTCGATGAAGGTTTGCCAGGTCGCCACGTGCTGCTTGAGCGCCGACAAGGGGAATGGCTGGTAGACGTACTTCCCGTGGAAGAGGTTGCCGGTTCCGAGCCGGATCATGCTGAACTCGAAGACCATGTCGAGCTCACGCGCGGCAGCCGAGACGTACGGCAGCACCTGGCTCGGAAGGGGTGTGTTGGAGAGCTCTCCAACCGAGACGGCCTTGTAAGGCGCCAGAACCTGAGTTTGCATCTCATGGATGAACTCGTGGATGCGCGGGCCGTTGCACCACATCTCGGGCGCTGGTTGGTGCAGCGCGTCTGGGCAGGTGACGGGTGCGTCGGGGAAGTCGATGCGTTTGGAATACTTGTTGACGGTGTCGATGCGGAACCCGTCGATGCCCCTGTCGAGCCAGAAGCGCATCGCGGTCTCGTAGATGGCGGCACGGCATTCGGGGTTTTCCCAGTTCAGGTCCGGCTGGAAGGGGCCGTAGAGGTTCAGGTAGTACTCCTGCGTCTGATCGTCCCAGGTCCACGTGGAACCAGCGAAGTAACCGCGCCAGTTGGTGGGGGGCATGCGGTTGCCGGTGCTGTCGTAACGCGGTGGCTTCCAGATATACCAGTCGCGCTTGGGGTTCGAATTGGACGAACGGGACTCTTGGAACCAAGGGTGCTCGTCAGATGTGTGATTGACCACGAGATCGAGAATCAACTTCATGCCTCGGCTGTGGCAGGCCGCAGTAAGTCGGTCAACATCTTCGACCGTGCCGTACCGGGCGTACACAGCCTGGTAGTCCGAGATGTCGTAGCCCATATCTTTCTGGGGGCTTTCGAACATCGGGGAAAGCCAGACCACATCAACGCCGAGCTGGCAAAGATAGTCGATCTTCGAGATGAGACCCGGGATGTCGCCCCAACCGTCCCCATTGGAGTCCTTGAAGCTGGCCGGATAGACTTGGTAGAAGACAGCATCCTTCCACCACTGCGTTGTCCCAACCCAGCCGTCTGGGTGATGGAACAAATTGGAGCCCATGGTGCAGTTGGCGTGATGCGGGCTAGGGGTCACCGGTTCACTCTTGAGAAATGCCGAAGAGGGGGGTGCTCAGAGAAGTGGTGCGGAATCGCGGGATGCCTCGGACAACACTTCCCATTTCCCAATGGCAGGTTGATGAATGAAATTGACATCGTATTCCCGAGGCCGCTTGCCATGCCCGCTGTTGTCAGAACTCCGACATCCCTGTCCCGGCACCGCACGTGAGCACGGTGCAACGCTTAGGAGTCAGCCCATGTCAACAAAAGACCAGATGTCAACGAATAATGTGGAGAGGTCTCTCGAGCCGGACATCTTGAGCCTACGAGAGGATTTGGATGCACCTGCTTGAAGGCTACGCAGCTTGGGGATCGTGACCTCCAACAGGGGCAAGGGACGAGTGGAACTCCTCTGGCCTGTCTGGCCCGATTGCGTTGGAGTGGTGAGGGCAAACTCCGCCCTTGCTTCCGACACCCTGGTGAGATGACATCGACGCCAAGAAGTTGAACGATTTTTTTCTTCTTCCATATGCCCCATCAAGAGCATTTGCCCCACGATCTTCGGCCCAGGCCCGCGGCAGCTTCCAGTCACAATGGCTTGAGGATCCGATCCTTCCCCGGAAATCGAGACTATTGTGCGGGGATGGCGGCGTCCCGGGTTGGGCATGCCAGGCGGAGTCTGCATCTGCGCAAGCGACAAGAACCACGCTCCCACAAAACCCCGCAAAGCATTTTCGCCTCTTTGCGAGGAGACCCCTGACTGCCTTCAACGCCGAGGAGGGTGTGGTGCCTGGCCACTTGCGATCCGGACCCTGGCCACCTCGCAGACAAACCATCTTGCTGGACAGAGATAAATAACGCGACCCAAGCACCCCGACACCTCTGATCCTCGTCTCCATCATCTCCGTCTTTAACATCCCTCCCTTCAGCGGTCATTCTCGCCGAAGCCCTGACTGACAACATGGCCGATGCAAAAGTGCCACCGACAATCCAAAGCTCCCCTCTAAATGAGGAGGTGGGTGCTTCTGTTGCCCGAGATGCCTGCGTCGACGCCGTCGAGGCCAAGCACGCGTCGGACAAGGAGCACCAGATGTCTCTCCTGAATGCCATCAAGCTCTACCCCAAGGCCATCGGGTGGTCTGTCTTGGTTTCATCCACCATCATCATGGAGGGCTACGACCTTGCCCTGCTCGGCAACCTCTATGCCTCCCCAGCCTTCAACAAAAAGTATGGCACTTACGACGCGGCAGCCGGAAAGTATGTCATCTCGGCGGCGTGGCAGTCCGGCCTGTCAAACGGAGCCAGGGCGGGCGAGATTTTTGGACTCATCTTTGCTGGTTGGACTTCGGATCGCTTTGGCTACAAGGTGACGACGATCGGGTCTTTGATCATGATGATTTGCTTCATCTTTGTCTTGTTCTTCGCGCCTGATGTGAAGGTGTTGGTCGTCGGCGAGATTCTCTGTGGTGAGTCGCCCAGATTCTATTTTCAGTCCCGAACCCTGCTGACACGAACCGGCTCTTAGGCGTTCCATGGGGTGCTTTCCAGAGTGTCACTGCGGCATACGCTTCCGAGGTTGCGCCGATGGTGCTGCGGCCTTACCTCACCACCTTCATCAACATGTGCTGGGTAGTTGGACAGTTCTTCGCCGTCGCCGTTAACAAGGGGTCGGTGGGGAGGGACGACGACTTTGCGTTCAGGATTCCATTTGCCGTGCAATGGGTCTGGCCCGTTCCCATTCTCGCAGGCATCATTTTCGCCCCGGAGTGAGTATTGCGTATCGAGCGGACTCACCAACGGCGTGCTGATGAATGCATAGGTCCCCTTGGTGGTACGTGAGGCACGGCAGGCGGGAGGATGCCAAGAAGTCCTTGTTGCGCCTCACCTCGCGCAACCAGCCCGGGTTCGATGTCGACGAGACCATCGCCATGATTGAGCACACCAACGAGCTTGAGAAGAATATGAAGGAGGGGGTTCGCTTTCGCGACTGCTTCAAGGGCATCGACCTCCGGCGGACGGAGATCGTCGTCGGCATCTGGCTCGTCCAGACGCTCGGAGGACAGAACCTGATGGGCTATTTTGCTTACTTCCTGTGAGTTGCAATCCCAGGCGCGACGCGATTCATTTCCACGTGGTTTGCTTGCTGACCTCTCACAGCACCCAAGCCGGCATGGACTCCAGCAACTCCTTTACCCTTTCACTCTGCCAGTATGCCCTTGGCATGATTGGAACCGCCGGCTCCTGGTTCCTCATGTCGCGAGTCGGCCGCAGGAAGATCCACTTTGGCGGGCTGTGCGCGCAACTTACGCTGCTCCTCATTGTGGGCTGTCTTTCCTTCGGCAAGACCAAAGCATCGGTGTGGGCCATCGGCGCGATGCTGATTGTCTTCACCTTTGTCTACGACTTCACCGTTGGCCCCGTCACGTACTCGCTCGTTTCGGAGCTGTCGTCGACGCGGCTCAAGGCCAAGACGATTGTGCTAGCTCGTGCCGCGTACAATGCCAGCAACATCTTTGTGAACGTCATGACCAACTACCAGCTGGGCTCTGCTGCGTGGAACTGGGGCGCCCGCACCGCGTTTTTCTGGGCGGGCTCCTGCTTCCTGTCCGCCATCTGGGTGTACTTTCGGCTGCCGGAGCCCAAGGGGAGGTCGTACGCCGAGCTGGATCTCCTTTTCGAGCAACGTGTGCCAGCAAGGCAGTTTTCCAAGGCTAAGATCGACGCGTTTGCTCGTACCGAGGAGAAGAGGGTGTCGGAGGAGGAGGTGGAGCACGTCGAGAAGGAGACGCGGATTTAGAGGAGCACCCGTCCGCCACCTCACCCTGCCTCGCGCTTCTCGAGCTATGTACTTCAGTTCTCCAGACACATTGCCGGCGGTAGTCACTTTAAATACAACAGCAGCCAGCTCCTGGTTTCAAGTCTAGCAACTGTCCCAGGGAGAGTGAAAAATCGCCAGGCCGAAAGTTAGGCGCTCATAGCCCTCCGCGCCTTGGCCATCCTAGCCGCTCGTCCAACCTTGCAACGGCTCACCGCATTTAACCGCCCATCGAGCGCAATGTCTACCGGAGACGTAGCCGCAACATGCCTAACCACCACCTCATCCAGGGTATCTAAGAGCACTAGGTTCTCAAACGGCGTGCTGAAGAAGTTGTCTCCGCCGCCTGCTACAAAGTCCAAAGTAACAAATTTGTACTGGGCAGCCTTATCTAGTGGCTTGCCTCCGATGGTCACCGAAACCAAGACGTTCGTGGTGTTGTTTGTCGCGGCTGGCCCATACTCGATGCGCAGACCACGGCTGATCTGGAGGAACGAGGTAACAGCCTTGCCGTTCTCGACGTTCACACCTGCGATGATGCCCTCAAACGCGGCCCACAGCCGCTCGCCGGAAGTGGTCACATCGACAAGAGCATTGCCAAATGGAAATGCCGTGAGGACCTCGCCGCGGGTGACTGGGCCCTCGTCAATGGTCGCCCGAATACCACCTGCGTTGATAAGCGCAAAGTCGGGTGCTGCGTCGGGGGTGGTGCCATTGAGCCGGTAGGTGAGCATGGCACTATTCATCGTGTCAGCCCTGAACGTCTGCTGCGTGCCTTACTGGGGACGTATAGAGAGAGGTAGGGGTATCAGGGGGCATTCGGATCAAGTAATGCGGACCTACTCGGCAACAAAGTCCCCCAACAGGCACTCCTTCTCCTGGCACAGCGTCTGGTCCAGAACCACACTGCTTGACCCGACTTCCTGCTTGGAATACTCCTCAAACGGCACGCGCCACTCGTCAACCTGCTTCTGCAACTCTTCGTCCTGCGCAGTCGTGTTGCTAAGGTGGATTGGGGCCCCGTGGTACGACACGACCTTCCCCTCGGCGTCGTATGTCACGTCAATGTACCCAAGGTACTCGCCCCAGCGGTACGCCGTAACGATAAACACCTCGTCACCAGCCTTATTCTCCACGATGGTCGGATACGGCCCCACGGCACCAGGAAAATCCCCCAGGGGCGTGTGGCTGTGTCCACCCATGATGAGGTGCAGGCCGGTCGTCTCGCGTGCCAGGCGCTGGTCCTCGTCGTAGCCAATGTGAGTGATAGCCGCCAAGCGCGTGATGTTGGTAGTTGAGCGGATCAAGTCGACCGTGTTTTGTACTGCCACGATGGCGTCGGTGAACTTGGTGCCCTTGCCTGGGGAGGAGATGCTTGGCGTAGTATCGGTCGTCACACCGATGACACCCAGGTCGTACTGCGGGAAGATGTGGAACGGCTTGATGGTGCGGTTGAGGACGGCGTGATCGGAGACGATGTTTGCGCTGACGATGGGGAAGGTCAGGTTCTCGAGGAACTGGCCTAGGTGGTCGTCGCCGCGGTCAAACTCATGATTACCCAGTGTCATAGCGTCAAACCCGATCTGGTTGAGTGTGTTGGCAATCTTCTCGCCCCCGTAAAAGGAGAAGAACATGGTGCCTTGGAATTCATCGCCCACGTTGAGAAGCAGCGAATCCGGGTGCGACGGCCGCGTCTCCTTGAGGACGGTTTTGACACGCGAGTAGCCGCCGTAGCAACCGCGCTCTGGCCGAGTGCAGTCAGTGCCGGACGAGGAGAATTGGTCTAAATGTGCGTGTACATCGTTGATGTGATAGAATGAGATGTTGTAGTTTCCAGTCTCATCAACGAACCGCTTGTTGAGCTTCCGGCTGGTGAGGCGATCTTCCTGGGCAGCAATGGCCGTGCCCGGGAGGCAGATGGATGCGAGGAGGAGTAGGACCTTCATGGTCGTGGTGTGGTGGGTGACCAAGACTCGAGATCGGGACTGCTCCTCTGGTGCCGGATCGCCGGGTAATAGGCGACGCGTGGGTGGCGGAGTCTAGGCACCTCGACGGCCGTTTGCATGGTGCGGTGTAACTGCAGAGGTGGTTCATGGAATCTTATCGAGTTTCCTTGGCGCAGATCCCCTTGTCACTCACGCGACATTTTCGAGTTGATTTCAATTATTCAGGGGTACATGGCCGTTAGGCCGGTCTTGGTAAGGCCATTTAGGCAGGAGGAGAGGTTTATCTCGTGCAGGAAGCAGGCGGATGTACTGGGCCAGGTATTGACCACGTTAATCCCATCGCTCTTTTGAGATTGCTGGACTCGATCCCTGTCACCTTCCATTTCGGGGACCGGTTCGCCTTTGGAGCTCGACAAAGGCTCGTCCAGAGATATGCTTGAAGACATCTTTGTCTCTGAGACTGGCGCAATTGGAGTACGACATCGCAAAGTTGGACAGGCTGCAGTACACAAATCGACGTCGCGTTTCTCCGCCACTCGCAACCGACGGTCCAAGCCAAAATCCTCTTCCCATATTTTTCTAGACATCGCATGAAGATGCTATTGGCGAGGCTGCCCCCGCAACCCCCCGAGACCCCTCCACACACCTGCTACACGAACTGCGGGACGGAGAAGTGGCCGTCTTTGCCCCTGAGCCTGTTTCTCCATATACCTAAATAGCAGCAGCAATTGGCGAGTAAAGCAACATCATGCACCACTTCCCTTCCTGGCGACCACTTTAGTTCAGGCTGTGGATTATTCACTGGCGGTGTCGAATGTGAGGTTGTTTACCCGGGTTACAAGGGGAAATTCTCTCTTCTTCACCACTCTGACAAACACGAATGGTTCTACTGGTAACTGGGGTGAGCAGAGCCAGCGAGAATCATCATGTTTCAGGGATCTAATAAGACCTTCATGGAAACGCTCGTATGTGCTCAACTCGGTGATAACGACCAGTTGCTGAGAAAACTAAACACACAAATGCACACAGGTTGTGGCGTTGTGCTCACACAGCATTCCGTTGTCCACACGATAGGCAGCAAGGGTTATGGAAGAGTATTGAAGTGCGGGCCATCTCAGTTCTCTCTCTGACCTCTTCGTGTCTCTTGTCACTTGTGCAGGCCCCTAGCCAGGAATGAAGACGGCGACAGAGTGTTCTGTGCCCTCGTTAGAAATCGGATAATGTTCATTGTGTTTTTGAAGCGAGATATCACCGAGGTCGCTCCGAGCTTGGCAGATCCGCCAAGCGGGGTCTCTTTACCAGGAAAGGCTAGCTGTCTCCCAACCCGCGCTGAGAGAGCTCCATGCTGCACAACGTCAGACTTGCCAAACTCCAAATGCCAGTCGAGATTCGAGAACTTCATCCGCCAGAATGAGTGTCTCAACCATCGACGTAAGCCTCCCCGACGCAGGCTCCACACCAAGACCAAAACGAGCCCAAGTCTCGAAAGCGTGTCACAGGTGCAAGAGACTTCAGAAGGGGTGCAGCGACTCGAGGCCATGCCAGCGGTGCATCAAAGTCGGCCTAGAGGAGCAGTGCATCCGCACCGAGGGGCATCGGCAGCAACCAGCCGATAGAAACTGGTCGTACCCACAACTCCCGGCCAGTCTCTCCCCCGAGACATTCCATGCCACCCCACTCGCGACGCGCCCACAGCAGCGGGGTCCGCTTCCCGCATCTCTCATCCAGCACTGCCTGCGGCGCTTCTTTGCCGAGCTGTACCCGACCATTCCAATCTTGAGCCCCGAATATGCAGACTTGCTGGTCGAACAGGCCGAATCGGTTCCCGGCGGCGACGCCCAATGCCTCATCACAGCGGTCTGCGCAGTGGTCCTGCTACAAGTCGAGGCGCCTAACCAGCGGCTATTCGAAGCGGAAGGCATCCCGCACTCCAACACGGAATTTGGCAAGCTCCTGTTTGACGAGGGGGCTGCGGCCCACCATCATCTGTCGTCACGCTTCAATCCCTGTTTGGAACGGGCCCTCGCGACGTTCTTCCTCTACGCCGGCCATGCCTCGCTCTTCCACCATAGCCAGGCATTCTACTTCCTCCGAGAGGCTGCTACTGTCTGGTTGGTGCTGCGGATCGAAGAAGGCGACGCTTTGAGGCGCAGGCTGGCGGACAGGCTGTTTTGGGTCATCTTGGTTTCGGAGCGCTCCCATGGGATTCGATATCGCCGACCCGTCACATTGCAGATTACTCCGCCAGTGCCTGAGCTCGACCTCGATTTGGAGCCAGACACAAGTCTGTCCGGGTTGCGGGCGCTAGTATCTCTCTTCCGTCCCCTGGACACAGCGTTCTTCGCCCTCCTCAACCAAGAGAGCAGCGTGTTCTCGGCCAGGCCGCTGATGGCGCTCGACGCCATTCAGGAGGCTATCAGCAGCGCGCTCGAGCCACGACAAACAAGACTCTTGCGTGAAACACAGCTTGCCAACCTCAGGGTAACGCAGCTCTGGCTGCTGGTCATTCTTTGGCAACTCCGGCTGCACCTGGGGTTGCTGGTCGAGGACCCCGGCGTGCCAGACCACCTGACGTTTCATTATCCGGTCGAAGTGGGCGCACAACTGGTTGCCTTCGTACAAGGCGTGTCACTGGAAAGCATCAGGGTCCACGGCGTTGGGATCAACGAGAAGATATTCGACGTTGCCTGTGCAATGGCCGACGTGCTCTCCCGCGTCCCGGTGACCAGCAGCAGCGACACGGGACCTGAGAATATACAGCATCTCCGGCGGCTGATTCACCAGCTCCCCGGTGGGATGTCAACATACAGTCCTCTATTAGACAAGCATATCAGTAACACGCTCCCAGCCGTGGCTGAGAGTGCATGGCCGGGCAGGTGACTAAGCGGGACCAGGGGTGACTACCCTCGTCGATAGGGCCCTGACCAAGCGTCAAGATGGGAATGTGAGGCTGTAGGGCACCGGCCGACTTGGCAGAGTCTCGGTTGAGAAGCTGGCCTTCGCAGAGCACCGCTGGTGGTCTTACCCCGAGCCGATCGCCCAAGAACTGTCCAAGTTGCTTGGTGGTGTGGATTCTGTCAGAGAGGAAGTACATGCAGAGAAAGGTGTTCCGATAATCATGCTGCGTGGTACCTCTCTGTAGGAAGCACGCAAGATTGACCTAGAACTTCAAACAAAGTCGATTGCTCTACCTGACAGAAACCCCAAGCCACCAAATCTACAGCTTCGGCGCCGCCGATCCCGAGCGCGCAATATCGAACCGGTCGAGGTTCATCACCTTGACCCACGCTGCCACAAAGTCCGTGACGAATTTCTCTTGCCCGGTGGCGCTCGCATACACCTCAGAGACGGCGCGCAGCTCGGCGTGCGAGCCAAAGACGAGGTCCGCCCGCGTGCCCGACCACTTCTTCTCACCCGATCTGCGGTCACTGCCCTCAAACACCTCGCCGTCGACCGACTTCCACGCCGTGCTCATGTCCAACAGGTTCACAAAGAAGTCGTTCGTCAGCTTGCCAGGGCGTGACGTCAGCACACCGCGCGACGAGCCATCGTAATTCGCGCCCAACACGCGCAGACCGCCAACGAGGACCGCCAGCTCTGGCGGCGTCAGGGTCAGCAGGTTCGCGCGGTCGACAAGGAACTGCTCCGTGGAAACGCGCGAGGTGCCCCGGCCATAGCTACGGAACCCGTCAATGTGCGGCTCGAGGTGCTGGAACGACTCGACGTCCGTCTGCTCCTGCGACGCGTCGGTGCGGCCGGGCGTGAAGGGAACCGGAACACCTGCAGCTTGCTCGAGCGCCGCGACGCCGCCGAGAACGATCAGATCGGCGAGGGAGACCTTCTTGCCCCCGGAGGCCGCACCATTAAACTTGGTCTGCACGGCCTCGAGCGCCTTCAACACCTCGGCCAGCTGCGCCGGGTTGTTGACCTCCCAGTCCTTCTGCGGGGCGAGGCGGATGCGAGCGCCGTTGGCACCACCGCGCTTGTCGCCGCCGCGGAAGGTCGAGGCGGATGCCCACGCAGTTGAGATGAGTTTAGCAGGGGCCACGCCGGCGGCGAGGATGTCGCGTTTGAGAGCGTCGATGTCCTTATCGTCGATGACCGGGTGGTTGACAGCCGGGACGGGGTCTTCCCAGAGGAGCACCTCGGCGGGGATCTCCGGGCCGAGCCAGCGCGAGCGCGGGCCCAAGTCGCGGTGCAGCAGCTTGAACCAGGCGCGGGCAAACGCGTCGGCGAACTGATCGGGGTGCTCGAGGAAGCGGCGCGATATCTTCTCGTACTCCGGGTCGAAACGCAGCGAGAGATCGGTCGTGAGCATGCGGGGTGGATGCTTTTTGCTGGAGTCGAACGCGTCGGGGATAATGTCCTCGGCACTCTTGGCGACCCACTGGTTGGCGCCCGCCGGGCTCTTGGTGAGCTCCCAGTCGAACTTGAACAGGTATTCGAAGAAGTCATTGCTCCACTTCGTCGGCGTCTTGGTCCAGATGACCTCAAGACCGCTGGTGATGGTGTCACCCGCCTTGCCCGAACCGTGTTTGTTGTCCCAGCCGAGGCCTTGCTGCTCCAAGGGAGCCGCCTCGGGCTCCTTGCCGACCTTGTCCGCAGGGGCGGCGCCGTGTGTCTTGCCGAACGAGTGGCCACCGGCAATCAAGGCGACCGTCTCCTCGTCGTTCATGGCCATGCGGCCAAAGGTCGTGCGGATATCTCGCGCAGCCGCGACGGGGTCGGGGATGCCATCGGGGCCCTCCGGGTTGACGTAGATGAGGCCCATGTGGG
>FJWA01004444.1_pt1 | contig 11855 bp, 10 predicted proteins | sample 1011891 | NCBI WGS metagenome assembly FJWA01 (sample SAMEA3912450, study PRJEB9761) | metagenome | biome: forest; material: soil | place: USA | collected 2011-06-22 | depth 0.1 m
CTCCAACCCCACCCTCTCCAGCACCACCCCCTCCTCACTACAATTCTCCAGCTGCGCCTCCAGCACCCACCTCCTCCCCTTCTCCACAGATGACGAGGTCGTGAGCAAGCCAGGCTTGGTTCGCACAATCAGCGACGGCTTGCACACGAACTGGTACAGCTTGCGGAAGGTGCGGGTGCGGCCCGAGAGCGCGCTCGCCTCGTAGTACGAGACCGTCACGCCCAGCACGTGGGCGCCTTCCTCTTTCAGGTCGAAGGCGAGGATGCGTTGGAGGGTTGTCGAGGGGGAGAGGTCGTCGTCGCCTGCCGCGGCGGTGGTGGTGGTCCCCTCTGGGGTGAGGTGGAGTTTGGTTGGGGTTGGGGAGGAGGGGGTTTTCATCTCGGCTTCGATGCGGACGTCGCGGATGGTCTTTGCGGGGCTTTGCGGGGTGGTGGTGGTGGGTTCGGGGGGGTCGTGGTTGGCGCAGAGGGTGCAGCTGAAGGTTTCGCCGACGTAGGCGGATCCGAAGGACGGGGGGAGGTTGAGGATCGGGGTTAGGAGGAAGGGAGAGGGGTTGGTGGACGCAGCGGTGGTGGCATTGGGGCTGTAGGCGAGGGAGGCGGAGATGGGAGGGGGGTGGGAGGTTGTCTGGTCGAGGGAGAAGGGCGGTTGGAGGGGGTACTGCGCGACGAGGGACGGTCGGGAGAGGCTGTGCGCGATGCGATGGGTTGGGTTAGATTTGGTCTGGTGGTGTGTGCAAGAAAGGCAGACTCGGAGCTTGCTTACCGCAGGACCTTCAGGGACACCATGTGCGGTTCCTTGACCGCATCATGGGATGGGTATCGTTGGTGGCTCATGGCGGGCGGGCATGTTGACAACTGACCGTTGCATGGTTCAAGCGCGGCGACTTATGTGCTATGTAACGTCAGCGCGATGGCGGGGCATTGAACGGCACTTGGCTTCCCGCCCCACTTGAGCTGCAGCGAGCTGGGGCACGGAGTAACCTTGTTGGGTTAGCAGCAACGGTGTGATTCCCCTGGCGTGACATGTTCAGAATTACTCCATCTCAGTACATTCTCAACTGATTCTGCCATAAATATCATCTAGCTTGCGGCAGATGCAAGCTAAAGACGAGAAGCACAACGAGGAAAATCAAGAACAACCTTTGCGCCCGTTGTCTACCTGAAAAGCAATGACTACCTAGAACCATGGGGAGTGCTCGCTCACAACGCACGCTGAGAAACCATGCGGCGCTCACAGCGCCCTTGGCAGACCTGTGTTTTTCTGTCTTTCTCGGCCGTTTAGGTTTGGGGTGGATGGCCGCCGCAATAACCCGCGCCGACGCTGGCACAGAGACGAGTCAGAATGCCGGGTCCAACGCCCCGAAGATGGCCCAGTTTGCCTGCAACACAGACTCAAAGTCTGGTGCCTGACTATAAACTGAGAGGGGAGTTCAGAGCCCAGGCGGCGGAGGCACCTAAACAACGTCAGTAATACGACCCGGAGTTCCCTTGGAAGCCAGACATACCGCGCTGTATCCTCCCGCGCCCGGCGGCCCGGACGGAGGCGGCGGCGGGGGCGCCGCGGAAGGAGGCGGAGGAGGCGGTGCAGCCTCGCTCGGGGGCGGGGGCGGCGCCGACCCTGGGGCACCCGGAGCGCCCGGGGCAGCCCCTCCATGGCCGGCTTGGGCAGCCGCCCATTGCTGGTACATCTGGACGTAGGCTTGGTAGCCGCCATAGGCAGCATACGGATCGGTGCCATAATACTGCGCGTACTGGGCGGCGTAGTCGGCGGCCGACGTCGGAGTCTGAGTCGCTGAAGCCGGCGAAGCCGACGCGCCGGCCCCGGGAGCAGGGGAGTTGCTGTAGCTGTGGCTGTTGCTNTGNTGGTGGTTGTCTCGGTTGTTGTACCCTTGGTACGAGTCGCCCCCGCCCCGGCCGCCATATCCTCCACCACCGCCGCCATACCCTCCACCTCCGCCGCCTCCACCGCCACCGCCGCCGCCGCCGCCATAGGTACGGGGCGGGCGACTCTTGAAGTCTTCGTACTGCTCTCTGACATTGCCAAGAAGATCTTCGCAGAGCTCCTTGGCTTTCTCCACCATCTTGGGATCGGGGCCCCTGCACTGCGTCAGTCGAGTCCAAGTGGCTGGACAAGGCCTCACTTACGCAACATGCAAAAACATATCCTCATCGCTCTCGCGGCCCGTCGAGGCTTCCATGTATCCCGAGCCGCGGCCCTTGATCTGCACGCGGCAGCCGGTCTCTTGTTGGATGTGCTTGACGTAGGCGCCGCCGTGTCCCACAACCTGCGCGCGGAGATTGAAGCCTGGCACCGACTCAAGCCCGATTGTGATCTTTTCCTCGGGCCATTTGCGCTGTTCACGGTTAGACGGTACTGGGGAGGGATACGAGTGCTGTCACGTACTCGGCCGAACTCGTCGCGCTCCACCGGCGGCTGCGGCTGCTGCTCCTGATCCCGTCGGCGGAAACGACGTTCGTCCACAAGCTGGGGCAGTTCCTGCTTCATCATCTCCTCGATCTTGGCGACGGCCATATCGAGGCCTTCCTTTGTCGTGCTGGTAACGTGGAGATACAAGGGGGGGTTCTATGCACGCCGCGTTAGCCGTTGGCAATCCCAGACTGGATCCGGTGACCATACCGCGGGAGTAGCCATGTTCTTGTCCGGGTAGTAGCTTCCTCGGGTGGTAACATCTTGGGAGAATCAACTAGTCAATCCGTGTCCTCTAACAGCAGCTAAAGGTTCAAGGTTGGGCGTACCAGCACCAGTCTCATCTTTGATCTAGATCAAGCAGACGAGGTCAGCAGGTGCAAAACAGGGTGTGCCTGTGCGAGCTATCATGCTTCAGGTAAGCAAGACTGTCCCGCACAAGAGCGTCATGTAGCGCGGCCAGAGATGGCACGCCACAGGGGAGCTGATGACGGATCAGTGTGACAACCAAGGAGTAATTACCATTTTCTGCGTCGAGCCTTTTGTCAGTAGGTATCTGTTTCGCAAGTCGTTGACTTCGATGTCCTTGATGTAGTCGCCGTCCGAGATGTAAATCTCCCCGTTGATCGTACCCGAGCCGGCGCCAGCCGCGGCACCGCTGTCTGCGACGGAGCTCGAGCGAACCGGCGGGACATCGACGTGCTGGATGCCTTTGCGGGCCTGGAGCTGGGCATTGATACGGGCGGCAGCGGCAGCTGGAATTGGAGGTTAGCAACACACGACGCACGCGACCACGAGACGGGAGGCCGGAGCGCGCGAGGGAGGCTTACCAGCAGCGGCGGCGGGGTCCACGGGGGGCGATTTAGAGTCGGCAGGATCGTCGCGAGGTCTCGAGAGGGGGCTGCGCTCGCGGTCGTGACCCGAGTCTGGCTTGCGCGCCGGGGGAGAACGGGAGCGGCGGTCGAATCGGGAACGGCGAGGTTCCGGCTCGGTCTGGTCAAAGCGGGACCGCTTCGTGCTGCGTCGCTCGGAGTCGTCCATTGCGCAAAGATCCCGGGGGAACAAATTGGCGATAGGTGATCGATTAAGCACAGCTAAAGTAGCAATGCTGGTGAGAGTGGTTGCCGATAGTTTGCGGTGTTGCGCACCATCGAAGGTGATGAAGAGTGCTGGCGGTTCACGAGGGTCTTCCAAACTTTCGAGGTTCCGCGACGGCCTGGGAAAAGTTGAAAGCCACACAAGGCTGCCCGGTTGGGCAAAGGACTGGATACAGTGCGGTATCTTTCTGGCTTCCTGCTGGTCGCACTGTAACGGCGCCTTTTGAACCCTCTGGCCTTGCGCCCCGCAGATCCGGAGCCCGGAAGACGATTTATCCCCAGCGATTTCTGGCCGATCCACGCACGCCCGGATTCGGAGGTTTGGGGGTCTGAGCTAACGTGAACTTGAGCCGAATTGGCCAATGCGAGGGTTTGCCTCTCCACAACTGGCGTTGCTTGCTGCCGTGTGACTGCGCAACAGCCAGAGCGGTCGGGAAACTTTTCTTCCTTTCCGGTTTCCTTCCCCAGGTTGAAGGTTGACTCACTTGGGCGACTGGGCGACGTCTCCCTTGGTACACGGGCATCGATTCATTCTCGGATCGAGCGTGGGACCCAGCCTTTTCCCCCGTAAATTGGCCCTCCGGCCTCGCAATTGACTTTCGAAGATGGCATCTCGCAGCCTCTTTGCCTCCTCGCCGGCGTGGCGCAGGGCAGCGACCCAGGCTCGGGATGTCCCCCGCCTGGCGTCATCGGCTTCCGTCCGGTACAGCTCCAGCAGCTCGACCTCAGCCATTGCCTACAAGGCCATCCGTCGCCGGCAAGCCCCGCTTCCCCTCGACCAGCCGCCAGCATGGTCCGCCCAGGCGGCCGTCTCCAACATCCTCTACGAGACTCCGACTCCCTCTGCCGTCCCTCCCAAGCGCCACGTTCTCAACTGCCTCGTCCAGAACGAGCCCGGCGTGCTCTCGCGCGTCTCTGGCATCCTGGCCGCCCGCGGCTTCAACATCGACTCGCTCGTCGTGTGCAGCACCGAGGTGGAGGATCTCTCGCGCATGACCATCGTGCTCACGGGCCAGGACGGCGTCGTTGAGCAGGCCCGCCGGCAGCTGGAGGATCTCGTCCCCGTCTGGGCCGTGCTCGACTACACCAACGCTCCCCTCGTGCAGCGTGAGCTCCTCCTGGCCAAGATCAACATCCTCGGCCCCGAGTACTTTGAAGAGCTGCTCGCCCACCACCGCGAGATGGCGACCGACGGCCCCGAGGCCGAGGGTGAGGTCAACGGCCATGAGGCCAGCGATGCCACCCTGGTCGAGACGGCCGCCGACTTCCACCCCAGCCGGCTCGCCACCAGCGAGGCTCTGCGCCACAAGCACGAGCACCTGAAGAACATCACCTATTTCGCCCACCAGTTCGGTGGAAAGGTCCTGGATATCAGCACCACCAGCTGCATCGTCGAGGTGTAAGTCCCATGTCACGCTTCTCGCCAAGCATTTTGACTCATACTGATTGGATTTGTCGTCCAGGTCCGCCAAGCCGTCCAGGATAGACTCGTTCCTCAAGCTCATCGCCCCCTTTGGCATCCTCGAGTCCGCCCGTACCGGTCTCATGGCTTTGCCCCGCTCACCTCTGTATGGGCCCGATGAGGACACCCACCTGAAGGAGGCGGACGAGGTTGTCGACGCCAGCGTGCTGCCGCCCGGCTAAGCGCATAGATACGATTGGCGGGTTGGTTTGGAGGAAATGTATCAATCATAGGTTGGGAATGTGACAACAGGAAAGTTGCTCCATCTTTTCGTTCTCAAATGCTATCTTGGTATTCCTGATTTTTCTGTACCTGACGCCTAAATCCACGCCCGCAATGAGTCACTGCAAACGAAAGCAACACCCACGTCCCGTGCTTAGAGGATCTCACTGCAAAGCGAAAGCAACACCCACGTCCCGTGCTTAGAGGATCTTGCCCTTGTTCACCACAAACGCCTCCAGGGCAGCTGTCGACGTCGTTAGCGCGGTTCGGCTCAGGGGGACAAATCAGAGATGGACACTTACAGACAGCCGCCCACAGCCTGTTTTCGGCCTCGGGGAACACGAGCGACCTGGGGCTGTAGAAGACCTCGTCGTGGACCTCCTCGGGGTGCCTCGGCAGGCAGTGCATGAACTTCCAGTCCGGCTTCGCGCCGCCGCGCTTGACCAGCTCGTTTGTGATCTGGTACCCGGCAAACGCCTGCAGCCTCTTCTTGCTCTCGGCCTCCTGGCCCATCGACACCCACGTGTCGGTGACGAGGATGTCGGCGTCCTTGATCGCCTCCTCGGGCACCGCCGTCTCGCTCAGCTTACCGGGCTGCGCCACGCCGGACGCCGCCGCGAGGATCGTCCCGCGCATCGCCTCGGGGATGCCGTACCCCGCGGGCGAGGCCACGGCGATGTCGACGCCCATCTTGACGCACGCGATCGCCAAGTCGAAGAGCACATTGTTCGAGTCGCCCACCCACGCGACCTTGAGGCCCTCGAGCCCGAGGCTGGACTCGGAGGGGGTGCGGGCCGGGAAGCTCTCGTGGATGGTCTGGAAGTCGGCGATGGTCTGGAGCGGGTGGTAGTCGCTGGACAGGGCGTTGATGACGGGCACCGAGGAGTGCTCGGCCAGGTCCGCCACCTCCTTGTGCGCGCCTACGCGGGCCACCATGCAGGAGGTCATGGACGAGATGACGACCGAGGTGTCGTAGAGGGATTCGTTCACCTGGAGGGAGGGTGCGGGTTAGTAAAACAGGCACAAGGAGAGGGAGGGCTGCTGGATAGACAGAGAGTACATACGCCCAGCTGGATGTCGTCCTTGCCCAGGAACATGGGGTGGCCGCTCATTAATTGCACGGCGGCTTCTGTCGACACGCGGGTCCTCGTGCTGCGCTTGCTGAACATCATGGCCACCGTCTTGCCCTTGAGGGCCCCCTCCAGCGGTTTTGGCGGTTGCTCGCCGGCAGCGAAGGCGGCCTTGACGGCGGCTTTGTGGGAGGAGGCATTGAGGACGAGCTTGGTGAACTCGGCCGGGGTGAGGTCGGCAATGGACAGGAGATGCCTGGGCCCGGAGGCATTGGAGAGGGGGCGGGTCTGGAGAGAAGTCATGGCGGATTTGAGGGTGCGGGAGGCGTTACGAGAAAACATGGCGGTGAAAACCAGAAGTTTCTCGGAGGCAGGATTTGGGTTGGGGGACCGAAATGTCCAAGGTCTTAGGTTTGCCGGTCTCGGAATCAGTCTCGGAGCCCGTCTCGGAATACCAGATAGTACGAACGGATCCAGGCAGCGAATCAACGGAAGCTTGGGGATTGCCGCTCGACTTGAGATGACACGGTCTCTTGGTGTTTTGTAGACACCGTGCCGTGAGTCAGTCAACACGGGCTCCGGAAAAAACCAGATGCCACAGCACCTTGGTGACTCCCAATTCGCTAGCCCCGCGAAGCCTTACTGTTTTCCTTGTCAGTTGGTTTTTCTGCCAGAGCAGTTCGCGACAGCTTCGAGCGAGGAGTCACGCTTGGTTCCTGCGGGCGGTCCACACTGACACACTGTAATTACCGGGTATCTGGCAGCTCGATTGCGGAGTCCCAAGCCAGAAATGCAAAGTCCTCAACGGGCAATCCCTTGCGAATTGTTGAATCTGGCGGCGTCTTGTTGCTGGGATTTGCGTCTCCGCTGACGAATTGGTGGCGAGCCATTGGGTCTAGTGGGCCTGGAGCCCCCACCCTGGGGTTGAACCCGGCTGCCGGGAAGCGCCCCGGCCCCGCCAATGAGCGCTGTTCCCCTCGACGGAACGGCGACAGGGGGCGTTGCTGGCCTGGCTGTTTCAGACGGCCTCCAGCGCTGTGGGACACGACATGCACCTCTACGGCACGGGCAGCAAAAGCGCCAGACCAACTTTCATCAACTTCCGTCATCCATCGTCAGCGTCACCATCTTTCCGCCATCGCGCTTTGACTGTGCATCTCCACTCACTCTATCGTCTTGACCATCGTTCTCATCCCAGGAAACCATCGTTTCTCGAGTTTGCACCAGGCGCGCTGCCCAACTGCCATGTCATAGCCTCAAAGGCCGCAGCTCCGCAAGCGATTACATCGCATCGACCCGGCCGTCGATTGTCACCGAGACGCAGCCGACGCTTCAGCTTCCATCTCTTTTCTCGACGCCGATTGCTAGAACACACACACCAACATGTCCGGCTCAGAGCGGTCGCCGCTCCTCTCTCCTGCTGCCAGCAGCAAAGGCCCCGACACCACACGCGAAGCCCAAGAGTCCTTTGAAACAACCCCGCTATTGTCGAGCTCGACCTCGACACCGCGATACGATGGCGAGCGAGACGATGGCGATGCCGCTTCCATCGCGTCGCGTGCTACAAGCACTGTCTCGACCAGGCCCGCCAAGGCCAGCTCAATACGATGGCCATCCGTCATTGCCGTGATTGTGTTGGCGCTCCTGGCGTTCGCCGTGATGATGCTCGCCTTTGTTGTCCCCGCCGCGGTCGAAGAGTATGCGAAACAAGCGATCGTCCTCGAGCCCACCAATCTGTCGCTGGAATCCATCACATCCAACGGTGTCCGCGCGAGGATACAAGCAAACTTTCGGCTGGACGCCCAACGTGTGACGAATGACCATGTGCGACGGGTGGGCAAAGCCGCGACGTGGCTTGTGGGAGAGCTCAGGACGGAGGAGACCAAGATCGATGTCTACCTACCCGAGTATAACAACATTCTCCTCGGCACCGCCGGCGTCCCGCCGCTGAGGGTCAGCATCGTGGAAGGCCGCAACAACGCGGTGGATTTCGTGGCCGACCTCGTCCCTGGCGATGCCGAAGGCATCCGAACGATTGCGAACGAGTGGTTGGAGGGGAGGCTGGACAGCGTCCGGGTCCGCGGGCAAGCCGACATCCAACTGAAAGCGGGAATCATACCCCTGGGGACACACTCCATTGCGGAGTCTCTGACGTTTGAAGGTCAATCTCTCTACCGTTCATTTGCCTCCCTGTATCTCGGGGAGAAATCCCTCTTTTAAACCACTGATAGGATATCGTATGATGACGATATGCCCGTTCCCGAACGTTGCTGATGAATTGTGTAGGCGACAAACTGCCTCACATGCCCGAGTATAACATCACGAGGTTGAACTTCAAGGAGCAGCCCATTCCCGGCGACCGGAACGCCATGGCGGCCGACGTCTCGATCACCTCTTTCAATCAGTATCCGGTGTCTCTCGATGTTCCCGAGCTCGCCTTTGAGATTCTCGTGCCTGGCTGCAATCCCACCGACCCGACCATCCTGATCGCGGCCGCCACCACGAGCCGTATCGCGGTACGGCCCCAGTCGGCGGTTCTGGTGGACGCTCGTGGCCTCATTAGGGAGTTGCCGGATTCGCTCACTCAGCTCTGCCCCAACTCGGATTCCTCCCCCCTGGACATGATCTTCAAGAAGTACCTCGGCGGCGAAGCGGCAACCGTGTTCGTTCGCGGCCAGAAACAGCCCGGCGGCGACACTCCGGGGTGGCTCGTCGACATCTTATCCAGCATCACGGTGCCTGTGCCGTTCCCGGGACGCTCGTTTGATAACTTGATTCGGAGCTTCTCCCTCACGGATGTCAACTTCAAGATGCCAGACCCCTCGGCGGAGCCTGACGATCCCTCGTCCAACCCACGGGTATCTGGAACCATCCTGGTTCTTGCGGGGCTCCCCGCCGAGATGAACTTCTCGCTGAATGTCACCAACATCCGCGCGAACGCAGATGTCTTTTACAAGGGCGACAAACTTGGAGAGCTCGACTTGAAAGAGTGGCAGAAAGCGAACTCGACACAGACCCCAGCGACTGAGGACCACGAGGCCGAGCTCAGGATTCAGTCGCGCATCGAGGACGCCCCGCTCGACGTGACGGACGCCGATGTCCTCACTGATGTCATCCAGGCTCTCATATTCGGTGGCAGAGAGGTCATGTTGAGCGTAAAAGCCCTCGTGGATGTCAAGGTCCAGACAATCCTCGGCGAGCTCTTGGTCAAGGCCGTCCCCGCCGAGGGGAAGATCCCAGTAAAACGTCCGTCTCCTTTCTGACTGCGTTTTTAACTCCCGGCCACGCTGCGGGCCAACCTCAGTGGCCAACTAACTTGGCGCCTCTCGCAGCCCTCGGCGACGATCTCTTGGGTTCTGCCGCGCCCAAGGTCGGGGCCGTCGAGATCACCGACACGAGCCCGACTTCCATATCGCTACGCGCATCGGTCAATATTACGAATCCCACGCCGTACTCGGCACACATTCCCTTTATCAGCATATACATCGAAAACAACGGGACAACGCTCGGCGAGGCCCGCGCAGAGAATATACATGTGAAGCCAGGAAACAACACAAACCTGGCAGTGTCGGCAACCTGGAACCCATCAATGGGCGGAGAAAGGGGTATCCAGCGGGGCCGCGATCTCCTGTCAGAGTACCTGTCCGGCTACAACACCACCGTCACGGTCCGCACCCACCGCGGCACCTTTCCTGCCCTTCCTGCCCTCGGCAACGCCCTTGCCCGCCTAAATTTGACCCTCCCGGCCCCGCGGCTTCGACTCCCCGGGGACGGCAACGACAATGACGACGACGACAACGATGGCGATGGCGATGACGATGACGACAACAACAATAACAACAATGGGCAAGCGCACTTCATCCGCGACGCGACATTCCACGTCCTCTCGTCCACAGCAACATTCACGCTCGCCTCCCCGCTGCAGCACAACACCATCTTCATCGACGCGGTCAACGCCACGGCGCTGTACAACCACACGGAGCCGATCGGGCGCATCGAGTACGACCTGCCGTTTGCGGCGCCGCCGGGCCTGTCGCTGACGCCCAAGCTGCCCGTCGACTGGTCGCTCGATTCGGTCGGGTATGGCAAGCTCAGGGAGGCGCTGGGTGGCAGGATGAAGCTGGATGCAAGGGCGGTGGTGGATGTGAGGGTGGGGAGGTGGAGGGAGCGGGTGTGGTATGTTGGCAGGGGGATTGGGGCGGGTGTGAGGTTGTGATCTTCTTTCCTCCCTCTTTTTCCTTTTTCCTCATTTTTCTTGTTCTTATGGGTTGGGTGACCTGGCGGGCCGGTGGAGGGGGCGTTGTGTTTTTTATGGATACAGTACGGAGTTGATGGAGGGAGGGGTATGGTATTGGGTTCTTATGGGCTATGATTGCTCCGCGTTATGGCGTGGTGGGCGGTGGTCGAGAAAGGGGTTACCTACCTAGGTACTTACACGGCTTGNTGGTGGTGAGGGTTTCTCCTCCCGGAATGGGATTCTCGTTTGGGACATCTTGTCGAGGACAATGGCGGGTTGTTGTGTGCGGCAGACTAGAAGCGAGTCGGGTTTTCTGAAAATAGAGCATCACCGCGTGTCCTGTATTCTGTATATATCTCCTCGTTTCATGCACAAATGTCACAAGGTCCATGGGGACCTAGGTAGGTAGATTCACAGCAGTGCAGCAGAAGGCCTGGGAGTGGTGATGGTGGGGCCGCCCCCACGTCATCGGATTCCTCGCTGCAGTTCAGCTGATGTGCTCGACGGCGTGAGAGATGCAGGTGTGCTCCATTTTGGTGGCGTGATAACCTATCTCGAGCTGGGAGATGGGATTCTGTACAGACTGCCAGTTTGCGGAAACCCTTCATGTTGTCGGGTTTGTTGGAGGTTTGGGTCTTCTCGACAGATTATTCAACGGGAAACCTACAGCAGCACCCACTGTAGTGAGCGCCAAGAGAAATCCGTTAGTGGGCCAGCCAGGTGCTTGTAAGACGAACACGGAACGGCACGCCACGGCACAGCTCCAGCAGCTGTGGGCCATCCCCCATCTTGAACATCGCCGAGCTCGCAGCTCCGTCACCTTACAGACAGCAACCCGCGAACGAGCCATCAATCCACCGACCACACCGCCAAAACCCCGCAATGTCATCGCAGGACACGCCCTACCGGTAGAACAGAATGCGCGCCGTCCTGCCCGGCAAGCCCGAGTCGCGGCTGCAGGCCCTGGCCTCGGGCTGCTGGGAGTCGAGGCGCATCACCGTGAGAACCCGTTCTTCTCCTGTTTCCTCTGCTGGTAGGCGGCTGAATGGCTGACACGACGCGCGTGCTGCAGGCCTACATCACGGGCAACGCCCTCGCCATCCTGGGTGCGCAGCCCGACGAGCTCCTGCAGACCGTCTACGACGACGACCCGGCCCCGCTGCACGCCGTCGCCCTCGACGAGGCCTCGGGCAAGATCGCCGTGTGCACCCGCCGCGCCGTGAGGGTGTACCGCCCAATTGGGAGCGGCCGCGACCTGGATGCCCTGCAGTGGGCGCTGCAGGCTTCGTTTGCCGTCGGGGATGCGGATGGGGATGAGGATGGGCTTGGGGAGGAAG
>FJWA01003353.1_pt1 | contig 11845 bp, 8 predicted proteins | sample 1011891 | NCBI WGS metagenome assembly FJWA01 (sample SAMEA3912450, study PRJEB9761) | metagenome | biome: forest; material: soil | place: USA | collected 2011-06-22 | depth 0.1 m
GTCTCCCCCCCCCCGCCGCTGGAGCGCAAGGGAAGCCCATGACCGCCTCATAACACGCACTACCGAAAGAAATGGCAGAGAACGAGCCGCCCGCCCTCGCTGTGCTCGACGATGGCCGCGCGTCGACCACCAAGAGGGGCCGCATCATGGGCAAGCTCTTTGGCCGCGATCGGGAGCGCAAGTCAACCCGGGACGACGGCGACCTGAACGCCTTCTTGCACGGATCTACCGACAAATTGCAGGTCGCCCATGCCGCTCCGCCGCCCGCCCACGCCGCTCCTCCGCCGCCGCCCGCCCATGCGGCCCCGCCGCTCGCCAAGATCGACACCAAGACGGCCACCCGGTATCCCAATGCCCATACCGTTGAGCTGGTCAGCGAACCCAGGACACACGAGTACACGTTGCGGCCCCGCGACCCGCCGAGGCGAGCCAAGAAGGGGCTGTTCGTCAAGTTTGCGGACACATACCCAGAGGTCATGGGGGAAGGCGGCGACGAATGCGAGAATCCCACCGTCGAGATATCGAGGCAAAAGAAACAGAGGCCTCAACCTAGCCCCGCCATGCCACCCGTTCGGCCGTCCAACTCTGGGAGCAGCTCGCAGGACCCATTCGCAGATCCGCCGGGGAGGGAACCGCAGTTCAGTCCTGGATTGCGGCGCACACAGACTGGCTTCTCACCCAGTTTGGGTGCTCCAGAACCAAGGCGGCCACCAGAGACGAACGCGACCAGCCGACATCTCGGCACGCCAACCCCCCCAGATGAACGGCGAAGGTCATTCATCGAGACACAGCAGGCCCAAATGCGGGAGGCTGAAGGACAGGCATTTGCAAATGCTGTACGATCAGCTTCGGGTGAGGTGCCCACACGACGAGTCGATCTGCGCAACCCCTCGCCCCCTTCGCCTGACCAGGAGACGGAATCGCCCATCACCGCCTCGCCGGACTCGGCGCATCTCCCACAGCCTCCCCCACCCCCGATTCCTGCCAAGGCAAACCGCCAAAGGCCGCAGTTGCCTCAAATTCCGCTCCCTCCTCCTCCAGAACCGCGGGATCTTCCTCCGTCTCAAAACACATATACTCCCACAAGCCAGCAGGCAGGTTCGCCCGAGAGGCTGAAAAGGACTCAGAGAATCGAGAACAGTCCCTCAACCCTCTACTCGGCAGCCTCGAGCTTTCAACATTCGTTCGGATCTCTAAGGCAGGGCAGCAAAGTGTTGGACAAAGACCATACGTCCCCAAATCTGCAACAGGGAGCCACAAGCTTCCACGATGTAGTGGCGGCCGTCTCGGACGACGCCATGAACGCGTTTGTGGCGCGCACGCGTCACTTGTTCGAGCTGTTCCGTCTCCACGCCGAGAGCGTCCGCTCTCTGGTCAATTCTCCGCCACACGACCTCGCCCGGGCTGCCCTGTGGTGGTTTCTGACGGGCCGGACGGCCTTGGAGGTCAGCATCAGAGATCGCCCTTCCAGCCCCGAAGGTCAGAGGAAGAACGACATGGCCAAGCAGCAGGCGTACGCCGATCTGGCCAAGGGTTACTGGCTGCTGGAAGAAGCCATGCCGGAAGTCGTCGGCAGCGGACGTAGCCCGGTTGACATGGAGGCCGAGAATGTCCGGACCACGCTCATCTCCGGCCTCCGTAAACTGGCCGTGTCCATGAAGCGGAACGGGTTTCTACCGCCCGAAGAGGCCTTCCTCCCTCAGACAGTTGACAGGACCATCTGGCTCGAATACCCCCCGCTATCGCAAGACATCAAGTCTCTGCTCTGCGGTTCGAGCTCTGCTCTCGCTCAAAGCCACGCCACGTCTGGAATGACTATTCTCGACTCGCTGCCGTTGGGCGACTCGGCGACCACATTCTGCTTCGCTCGCTTCCCGGCCGATGTGTTCCTGATGGAGCAGGGGGGCAGAGAATCACAACGGCTTTACCTCCCTTGTTTCCTGTCTACCGTCAGACCCCAGAGCCATCCGGAGATCCTCTTTGTCCTCGCCAGCCAAAACGGAGCCGTGCAGCTCCGGATATCCGCAAACAAGAACACCGGCCCGGTCTGGGAAGACGTGCGCTGGCGCCCAGAGAACTGCAACCTCGAGGTGAAGCTGCCTCGCGGCTTCCTGCTGGTTGTGCAGTGCGCACAGCAAGCCTACACCACGCTGCGGAGTATGTACGAGTTCAGCGCAAAGGTGCACTCCAGCCTCTACCCGAGGCAGGACGAGAACTGTGTGTTCCGGTCCACCCTGCGGGCATTCCAATACTTTGACAACGACCCACAGGCGAGGCAGTTCCCCAAGGAGTCGACGCCAAACTGCGAGATTGCCCTGTTCGAGCGCGTCTTTAGGGAAGGGGCGGCGACGGGCCCCCGTACCTATCACAAGGGGTACCGGGCCGCGGTGGTCACCGGCCCACGGACCAAGACGCTGAGCGGTGTCAATCAGATATTCTCGCCTCAGGCCCTCGTCCAGTTCGGGTTCTTGCGCAGCGAGGCCAACGACCCTGCCCTCTCGCTCAAATTCGAAAATAACCGGTTCAAGGGGAACATGGTGTTGTCGTTTGCGGACGAGGCGGAGAGGGTGAGGATGCACAGCTTGCTGATTGGGACCGCCCTGGACCGCGGCGAGAGCGTCGTTGGCGAATCCCCCATCCAGGGCTTGTGGTTCTCGGAGAAATACGGCGATACCCGCGACAAGAGCCTGCAGGTCCTGTCCACCCTGGCATGGAGCAAAGTCAGAGTCATCAACTACGACAACGACGGCGACGACAAGCCGCCGTGTGTTCTCGCCGACAGGCTGCGTATCGTGTACGAGTTCAAAGACGGCACCTTCACCGACCGCATCAACGTCGCGCCGGGCGAGCTGAAACTCCGCCTCAACGTCCAAAACCCCAGCTGCCTCATGGTCTTCCGCCAGCCCCAGTCCGACATCACCCTCGCCGTCAACGAAGCCAACGCCTCCCGCGGCCTCTCGGCCGACCTCGCCCAGGCGCTCGAAGGCCTCAAGCAGGCCGCCACCATCCGCACCTTCATGTTCCCCTCGCTCTCCGACCTCCACGCGTTCGAGACCGCCATCACGGGCTTCAAGATCCTCTTCGACGGCGTCGCCTCGGCCTTCGCCATCTCGCGCCGCCGCATGGTGGTGCCGATCCACAAGAAGTGGGAGGCGGGCGCGACGCGCATCCAGGTGGTGCAGCAGGACGGCGTCGCCCAGCTGCTGGCCTTCTTCGAGGACTTCAGCCACGGCCAGTGCATGGGGTTCCACCTCAAGGGCACCGACGTGTTCGAGACGTTTGGCCGCGGCGCCAAGGCCGGGCTCAAGATCGACGACGCCAAGTTCCCGCTGCCCAGGGTGCTTGCGCCGGATGCGGAGGGGGCGCAGAGGGCGGCGGACGCGGCGTTTCTGTGTCTGGACTTGCCGGAGCTGCCCGGGGAGCATGACGACATATCGATCATATTTGATAGTGAGGCGGGTGAGTGCTTCCGATGGGTGGATGACCTGTGGGTTTGAAGATGTGGGGCTAACCGAGTCGAACAGAACGTGACAAGCTTGTAGCTTGCCTCCCGGCGCCGGTAAAGGGCTCGCGGCTGACTAGGATCAAGGGGAATACGTGAGGAGTAGGAACAAGGGTTGACTAGGTGGCTAGTGGTATAGGGGGGGTGTGGGAGCATGCATGCATTTGGGAATGCGTATCTGCGTTGATAGCACGAGATACCCTCTGGAATCTACGTTGTTTTTGTTCAAGATGGGTGTTTGCACGAGCGATGTAGGGGTTGTGAGGAACTTGATGTTTGGTCCTGTACATAGTATTATGACGGGCCAAACTGAAATGAGAATCGGAATCAGCAATTTTGATTTTGGGCAACGCTCCATCAATGTCAACCGCCACGAGTTTATTTATGTTATGATACAGAAGGCGGAATACAGAAAAAGGGATGGATTCTGCCTAGCCCACCATCCCAACGCCGGAACTCCGTTTGCAAATCTTGCCTAGCTTTTGGGCTTGGTCAATACCAAATGATTCCGATGGGCACCAGCCGTTTTCGCCATGTGTTGCGCTTCCAACTGCCCATCCTCGACCCATCCTCGACCCAAAAGCATCTCCTGTGTTGTTCCTCCTCGAGCAACCGCCGCCTAATACCGCCTCCTCGTGGGCTCCGGGCTAGGGGACCTCGTAGGCGATCGCGAGCGCGGCCTCGTCTTCAGCCACTTCTTGGTGGACAGCTCCAGCTCGCGGTCCAGCTCCGGGCTCGGGTTCTTGCGGTGGATGAAGTTGCAGAAGCCGCCGCGGACGCAGCCCTCGCCGCTGTTCAGCCGGCAGCAGGCCTCCCTAAAGTCGGTGACGGGGCTCAGCTCGCAGTAGATGGGCCGCGCGGCGTACCAGCGGCTGTTGAGGGCGTCGCAGGCCTTTTGCGCGCTGTCCTCGTACTTGAAGCGGGCGTAGACGTTGCCGATCAGGTGGTCGTTATTGTTGTCGCACACGACGAGCTCCTCGACCTCGCCGTACTTGCACATCTCGCACCAGATGTCCTCGTAGAAGGCGTCGAAGTGGTTCTGCAGCTGCGACGGGTTCATGCGGTTCTTGGGGTCGAACGCCGGGTTCTGGTACAGGTTCGGCATGAGGATCGTCTGCGAGTACGACGGCTTGACGTGCTTCCGGCTGCACCGATCGCCGTGGCGGCACGCGCCAATCTTGTAGTAGAAGGAGCAGTTGACCTTGTCCTGCTCGGTGCCGAAGATGGAGGCGAGGAAGTTTGCCATTTTGGCCCGGTTTTGCTTTTCGGTCGCTCTCGGGTTTGGAGAGAGCCGGTCTGAAAGTTGGAGATGGCTTCGGCGGCGGCGGGAGTGATGGTAGGCGGGGTCGTTGCTAATATTTTTGGCTTCGACCGTGGCGAGAGTTGTGGTGGTGGTGATGGTGATGGTGATGGTGGTTGAAGGGAATTGGATGGCGATTGTCGCGACTTGCGATTTGCGATTGGCGTCGCGGCGGGACGTGAGCATATTTGTCGCCACATCCACGGATGTGGCTGATTCATCCTGTTGTTCCGCCAAGATCAGTGTGGCTGGTGAAGCTTCCAGAAGCTCCACTTTTGCCGACCATTTGTCAGGCTCCCGTCTCGTCTCTGCCTGCACTTTTCGGTCCAGATCCCAGGTGCCATGGACATTGGGCTCGCTATCGACAGCGCCCCACATCCACTGAAACGCAAGATCCAACCTCGTCCCAAGACAAAGTGTCTCGAGAGGGAGGGTTCATTACTGTCACGCCTGCCTCACAATACCTCGGTGTTGTTGACTTGGTGGGAGAAGCCGGGGTTACCTTGGAGCATGGCGGTCACGTGGTGCTTGCGACGGCGTCCAGCCACAAGCTCTCGAGGTTGCTTGGTGTCGGATCGATCCGAACTCCGGCTTGCCAGTTGTCAGACATGCTTTGCTGTCTGCTGCTGCCATGCACCGCAGGAGGAAATGGCGCCAACATCAGCCTATCACCACGCTGGTCAGCCAACTATCGTTACTGTGTGCTGCTAGCACGTATTCTGTACACAGTAAGCAGTGTTGTCTGCGGAAGCTCGAGGGGCAACATCTTCCCCCCGATCTCCCCTCCCGACAGACGGAACGAATGCCCCAGCACCTCGCCCCGGTCTTCTGAGGTCGCATCGATCGGACTTTGCAGGGGTCTATCGACGGCCTGCGTCCACATCCCTGGCCAAATTGCGACTGGCATTCGGCGGGTCAGTCGCCGAAGAGGTCGCCCGCCTGGCGATGAACGGCGAAGGATACCCTTACCCAGCGCTCAGGTTGGCCAGAAACCTCTCCACCTCAGCGTGTGGCACCTTCTGACACCGTTTGTTGACGTCTCGGACAGACAGGCCTCTCAGTTGCAGACAAAGACAAAGTGTGACGCAAAAATCCAGCTTCGGGCCCTCCGCCGGAGATCTTCGACAGGGATTCTCCACCAAGGGTTTGGCGTCCCACTTCAATCAAAAAATCAGACATGATGGACGGTGTTTGGAGATTTGTGCTTCTGTCCTGTGTATTCTGTCCACAGTAGACCGGCATTCCGTGCCACCGCACGGAGGACAGATTGGGCACACAAGAAGCCCGGAGGCGCTTCAAGATCTGCAGTGTGGCGGAGGAGACGAAGCAGCTGTTGCTCCCCGCTCGTGAACAAGCTGCGCCAGCTGCACAAGCTGCAGAACACAGCACAGGCTGTCCGAATCGGAGACCGGCGGCGCCAGAGCCAGACTCGGCGCCCCACCAATGTCTCTTGGGGTCGTGATGCCAGCTGTCCTTGGGGTTCGATCCATGGGGGGTTCCGCATGCTCGCTTTCAGCTGGAACGGAAAGGCTTGATTCGCAACTCCCACAGTAAGAGTCAACGTTACCAGCCGCTTCGACAAAGTCGCCGAAAAGGCCGCATTGTCTCGATAGAATGCTCGCTTTTGGCTTTGAATGTGTGCAGCTGCAGCGGGTCTGACGTAACTAGTGCCAAGGTCTCCACAGAGCTCAGCTGGACCTGGGTTTGGAGATAGGCCCACGCACGCCAAGGCGGCCCTCCAACCGCAGACTTCCAAGGTTCTGAAGTGAGGGCAGCTCGTCTGTTCGTCTGTTCATCTGCACATCTTGCTCATCTTCTCTTGCTTTTCACATCCCCCCCTTTCCACAATTTCCCTGTGGTTTGCGGACCTGACCGCGGTGCTCCCAGCTTCCGTTCCCTCGGAAACCCGTTTGCATCGTTTCCCAATTCTGGTGCCAACGCCTCTGTGTGCCGCATCTAGGCCAGTTCCGGTGTGGCGCGACCAACGCCCACGACGAATTGGCATTGCCAACGGACCTCGCAACGAGTGCTCCCGGTATTTTTATTGAACCAATTGAGACGCAGAAGAAGCACCGCTGCGGACGCAGCGTGAATTGTGGCCCACCATGTCGACTGCGCAGGCCGCCGAGGAGCTCAAGCAGCAGGGTGCCATCGAAGCCGCCCGCGACCCCAACAGCAAGGTCGATGCCGACGACGCTCAGCGTCAGATTGTCGAGTCCAGCAAAGAAGCGGGCGTGTCAGTATTTAGCTTCGACCCCGATGCCAGCCCGGAAGAGAAGAAGGCCCAGGCTCGAGCTGTATGTTACTGTGGCTCCCTTGGCGAGCCATTCGCCATTTCTTGCTGGCAGGTTCTGACTTGCCCGACAGGAGATGCCCGAAGGCTTCCACCGACGACCCAAAGGCATAGCTCTCGTATCCGATATCGACGACGGCACCAAGGCCGATGTCGACCTCCCCTCGCCTACGAAGGCTGGCGTAATCGAAGTTCGCAAAGGCGAAGATGGGAAGCCGCTCACGAACGGCCAGGCGGGCGACCCCGACCAGCCTGACTGGGGCAAGACCGGCTGGGAACCCAGGTTTGGTTGGCCTTCCGATCCCGAACACGAGGGCGACAGCATGCTGGATCATGCAACATGGGTAGAGTCACAGTTGTCAGAGCAGTTCTTCGGAGGTAAATACGGTCCCCTCTGTCCCCCTGCCGCCTCGCGAGCTGGTGGCGTGGAGGCTGACAATCGTGTCACGCAGACTGGTACCACAACGCCGCCGTCATTGCCTTTGCCTGCCTGGCCTCCTGGCTAGTAGCCGTGCTCGGTGGGGGTCTCGCTTGGGTCTTTATCGTCATGGCCATCTGCTCGACCTACTACCGCACCTCGATCCGCCGCGTGCGCCGCAACTTCCGCGATGACATCACCCGCGAGATGGCCCTCAAGAAGCTGGAGACGGAGAACGAGTCGGTCGAGTGGATCAACTCCTTCTTGGTCAAGTTCTGGCCCATCTACCAGCCGGTTCTCGCCCAGACCGTCATCAACTCGGTCGACCAGGTCCTGAGCGGCGCCACTCCGGCTTTCTTGGACAGCCTGAAGCTCAAGACCTTCACCCTGGGCTCGAAGCCGCCGCGTATGGAGCACGTGAAGACGTACCCCAGGGCCGAGGACGACGTGGTCATCATGGACTGGATGTTCAGCTTCTCCCCGAACGACACGGCCGATATGACGGCGCGCCAACTGAAGAACAAGATCAACCCCAAGGTCATTCTCGAGATCAGAATCGGCAAGGCCATGGTAAGCAAAGGCCTGGATGTGATTGTCGAGGACATGGCCTTTTCCGGCTTGATGCGCCTCAAGATCAAGCTCCAGATGCCGTTCCCGCACGTCGAGAAGGTCGAGATGTCCTTCTTGGAAAGGCCCACCATTGACTACGTCTGCAAGCCGCTTGGCGGCGAGACGTTCGGCTTCGACATCAATTTCATCCCCGGCCTCGAGAGCTTCATCATGGAGCAGATCCACGGCACTCTGGCCCCGATGATGTATGCGCCCAACGTCTTCCCCATCGAGGTAGCCAAGATGCTCTCCGGCACTCCCGTCGACCAGGCCATTGGTGTCCTCGCCATCACCCTGCACGGCGCTCAGGGCCTCAAAAACACCGACAAGTTCTCGGGCACGCCCGATCCCTATGCTACGGTTTCCCTCAACAGGAGGCAAACGCTTGCGCGAACCAAGACGGTCCAGGAGAATGCCAACCCGCACTGGAACGAGACGCACTATGTCATCATCACCTCCTTCAACGACTCCCTCGACCTTGATGTCTTTGACTTCAACGATATCAGGAAGGACAAGAAGCTTGGCTCCGCCTCCTTTGCCTTGGACAACGTCGAGGAGGTATACGAACACGAGAACGAGAGACTGGAGCTCAACCACGACGGAAAGGCGCGAGGCATGCTGTTCTGCGATATTCGCTTCTTCCCGGTGCTGCAGTCGAGGAAGCTCGACGACGGAACCGTGGAACCGGCGCCAGAATCCAACCAGGGCATCCTGCGGTTTACCGTTGAGCAGGCCAAGGAACTCGATGGCTCAAAGAGCATGGTCGGCCTCCTCAGCCCTTACGCCATGCTCCTCTTGAACGGCAAGGAAGTCCACGCATCCAAGAAGCTCAAGCGGACCAACAACCCGGTTTGGGATAACGGGTCCAAGGAGATTCTGATAACGGACAGGAAGAACGCCAAGCTCGGAGTCGCCATCAAGGATGACCGTGACATTGCCGGGGACCAGGTTATCGGAACATATCAGATCAAGCTGGACGACATGTTGGAATTCATGGCCAAGGGACAAGAGTGGTATAACCTTTCCGGAGCAAAGACTGGCCGTGTTAAGATGATGGCCCAGTGGCGGCCCGTGGCCATCTCGGGCATTGCTGCCGGCACTGGAGGTTACGTGACCCCCGTCGGTGTCTTGCGGGTCCACTTCAAATATGCCAGGAAGCTGCGGAACGTGGAGGCCCTGGGCAAGTCTGATCCGTACGCGCGGGTCGTCATGTCGGGAATTGAGCGGGCACGGACCGTCACCTTCAAGAACAACCTCGATCCCGAGTGGGACGAGGTTCTGTACGTGCCCCTTCACTCTCCCAAAGAGCGCCTTCACCTAGAGGTCATGGACGCCGAGAGTGTGGGCAAGGACCGTAGCCTTGGCCTCACGGAAATCTATTCCGGCGACTATATGGCGCAAGATGAGAGTGGCGAGTGGCTTGTCCACGACAAGAAGGAGGAGAAACAAGAGGGCCTGCGCATGCACGGCAAGGGCACCCCCAAGGGTGTCCTCACCTATTCGGTGGCCTTCTACCCCACACTGAACATCGCGGATCCCGAGGAGGAGGAGGAGAAGGAGAAGAAAGAGCTCGAGGAGAAGGAGAAGCTGAGGAAGGAGGCCGAAGAGAAGGACAAGGAAGAAGTCAAGAGCCAAAAGGACAAGGCGTCCTTGAGGGGCACTCCCCCAGTGGCCGAGTCAGCCTCCAGAAAATCCCTGGACGTGAGGTCTATCAACGGAAACGTGCCCAGCACACCAAGGACGCCGACCAGTCCCTCTTTGACCGTGTCTCCTAGGAGGTCGCGCGAAGACAGGGAAGCTCCCAAGGTGTATCTCACGCCCGAAGAGCTGCTGAAGCATGAGTCCGGTCTCATTATTTTTCGACTCATGGAGGCTGACCTGCCAAAGAGCCAGAGCCATATCGAGGTATTCGTTGACGATATGGCTTTCCCATCCTACGTTTCTTCGACCGCCAAGGCACGGCATCACAAGTTTGACGAGATTGGCGACTGCTTCATTCGCGAGCTGGAGTTCTCCAAGTTGACCATCAAGGTCGCAGAGAGGTCCGAGAAGCAGGAAGACAGTGGGAAGCAGACGCTGGCCCGTTTGTCGGGCAACACGCTTGATACTCTCAAGCAGTGTCTGGTAAGCAGGCTTCTGCGACGTTGTATGGCACGGCGCAAGCTAACCGAGGGCAGAACAATCCGACGACGCTCAAGATGAAGGATGAGGACGGTCAGGTTTACTCGATCAAAGTCAGCCTAAAGTACGTCCCGGTCAAGATGCGGCTCGACCCGAGCGAGAGTATCAACAACATGGGCAACCTCCGAGTCGACGTTCTGGATGCCCAAGACCTCCCCGCTGCTGATTCCAACGGCAAGAGTGATCCGTACGTCAAGTTCGAGCTCAATGGCGTCGAGGTTTTCAAGTCCAAGGTACAGAAGAAGACTCTCCACCCGGCGTGGAACGAATCCTTCAATGTTCCCGTCGCTTCCAGGACTGGCGCCAGGTTCAAGGCTACCGTGTGGGACTGGGATTTTGCCGACAAGCCTGATCTTCTGGGCTGTACCGACATCAACCTGGAGCAGCTCGATCCATTCAGGGGGCAGGAGTTGAAGTACACTCTTGACGGGAAGTCGGGCGTGCTCCGTCTCCGCATGCTCTTCACGCCGGATTACGTCACCCGGACAAGACAGGGCACATCAACCTTGGCCGGCACCTTCTCCGTGCCGGGCCGGATCGTGACGGGCGTTGCCGGTGTTCCTCTCAAGGGAGTCGGAGCGGTCGGCCACGGCGTCGGCAAGGGCGCATCCTTCCTCATGCGCGGCCTTCGCGGGAAGAAGGATGACTCAAGCGACGAGTCGTCCCGGGCCGGCTCGATGGACGTGCCTCGGATCACTACCGAAGGTCCGCCGGAGCTCAGGGCGGAGACGAACGGCGGCCCCTCCCTCCCAAACGGCCCCTCTCTCCACAGCCGGGCCAAGAGCATCGGCGCCTCGTCGATCCACAGCGCCATCATTCCCGGCGCTTCGTCGGGCACGGCGTCCTTCACGATCGTCTCGAGCTCGGGCTTCTCGCCGTCGTCGGACGTCTATGTCACGATCACGCAGCTGCGCGAAGGCAAGTCCAAGCAGGTGGGCAAGACCAAGCACCACAAGTCGCCCACCGGAGAAGCCCACTTTGACGAGACGTTCCGCATCCAGTGCACTCCCGACGCACAGTTCAAGATCGAGGCCAAGGAGCACCATACTTTTGGCCACGACGAGCCGCTGGGCGAGACGCTCTACTTTGTGGACGACTCCAACTCGGGCGCCGAGAAGCAGCTGCCGATGGGGATTGGTAGCGTGGTGATCAAGAGCTCGTTTGCTCCCTCGAGCGATGACGGCAAGTTGACGCCGGACAGCCCCAGGTCGACCAAGTCGGTCAGACGCTCCTTCTTGGGCAAGAAGGAGTTGAAGGTGCCGGTTCGGGATGGGACGCCTTTTTAGTGAAGAGGTGGTCGCGGTGGGGGATTGCGAAAGCAAGGGGACGGGGAGGAAGAGAGAGAGGGGTAATGAACCATCTCGTTTTGATCTTATCTAATATCTCACTGTCTTTTTCCGTCTAGCGCTTGATACCTTTTTGGGGGGTAATTATGGGTGGGATCTCCAACTGTTCCGGTCTCCCGGATGCGGGTGAGGTTGGGTCAATGGATGGATGGACTGGGCAACTTGGTGCAAAAAGCGGCAGAGGGCAGATTGGGTT
>FJWA01000497.1_pt1 | contig 11823 bp, 9 predicted proteins | sample 1011891 | NCBI WGS metagenome assembly FJWA01 (sample SAMEA3912450, study PRJEB9761) | metagenome | biome: forest; material: soil | place: USA | collected 2011-06-22 | depth 0.1 m
AGTGGTATGCGTTCTCACAGTAGTCGATGCATTCCTCGGGGGAGGGGGGGCTTTTAGACCCGGCATATGGGACATCAACGCATCACATTCATGAAGCTTCCCAGCAGCTTGTGAAGCTATCGTGGGGCATCAACGCATGGCATTCATGAAGCTTACCAGCAACCTGTGAAGCGATTGTCCATCAAACAGTCACCGTATGTACATATTTGACTTTCCCTGCCTCGATGCGGGTTTCGTGAGAGTCGGGTAGACTGCCTAGCGAATCGAAACTGCACAGCACATCCACGCTCCCGACCACCTCATCGATCACGTATCTCCGATCCCCGTTGTTCTTTGCGCTCCCCCCCCTTGGCAACGATGCGCCACAGGGCCGGGTGTACTGGCTTCCCTCGACCCTCTCACAGTCGGTGCCCCACGGGATCGAGTCGGCCGCGTTCTTGTCGGTCCACATGTCGAGGTATGCGTCCCCGACCTTCTTGAGCAGCTCGCGGCTCGGGCGCTGCGCCTCGGCGACTTCGGCCCAGCTCTCGTTGCGCAGGTACCCGAGCGTTTTGGGCGCGTTGAAAAAGAGGGAGCCCGTCGTGGCCGCGATGGTGTCGATCAGCGAGATGGTGCTCGTGTCGCTGCCATCGCCGTGCCGGAGCTGAGTTGCGAGCACGAAAGGCTTGCTGCCCGCCGACGACACAATCAGCGTGTAGCTGGCGCAGGCGACCGTGTCGGCCGTTGAGCGGGAGAGGTCGATTTTCAGCGCCTGGGAGAAGGGGGCAGAACCCGCGAGCTTGCCAGCTTTGTTGTTTTCGCGGTACGTGAAATTTCCCGAGAGCGGGAGCGAGGCGACGGTTCCCGAAGACACCGCCGTGACAAATTTGTCCGCCGCCGCCAGGAGGTCAGCGCGGGTGCAGGCTGCGAGAGCGGGGGTGGTCTGGGAGAGGAGGAGGAGGGAGGCGAGGAGGCTGGACGAGGAAAACATGGTGAAACAGATGTGTGTGTTGTGTGAGCTGAAATCAATGTCGTTCTTGGCGTTGGAACAACTGAAATATTCCCTCGGGCTTGATGGCAACGGTAACTGCCTTACTTATACCTTGGGCAGTAGTTGTGTATGACCTCGGAGTCTGAACTAGAGCCATAGGGGCTTTTGCCGTGCGACCTGCCGTCATTTTCTCAGCGTAGTCTCGGCGGGGNTTTCTAAATATGCTGTTCAACATGAATGGCCCTGGCTGCCAGGATAGATTGCTCCTGTTTATTCCGGCAAGGACCGACATTTTGCTGGCTCACTTTAGCCAAGTTCCGATCCGGGTATACTCCCACACAGGCTGGCAGTTTCAGGGCCCATCATCATCCGGACGACGGATTGTATCTAGGTGACGATGCCGGCTAGTCGAAGAACTCATTCTTTAGCACCAAGGGCAAAAGATGGGAGTACTCCCGCATCAACACTCGAGTTACGAAGCTTGGGCGCGCCTCACCAGCAACAGCCCTCCTAGTGTTCGANACCGTGCACAGCCGGGCTCCTAACGGATATAACTCCTCTCTATAGGCCACAAGATAGAACACGCTTGTAGATAATCAGAATCTAGCTTTGGGCAGTAAACTTGGAGAATCAAGACCGGTGTCTGNCGCGGAGTTATCTAGGTCTGGAACGAGTACCTAGGCTGGACTCAAAGCAGCCTCAGCCTAGCTGTCAAAAGTCAAATCCCGTGGCCGCCGAATCACCGACGAGAGGCTCTCAGCTCTACCTGTTGAGTCCCGCGGACCACCAGAGGGTCTTCCCTTTCTAGCAGTGCGTTTCACCAAGGAGAGCGGTGATGCCAAAGAATCATGATACGACGCTGCGCACCGCGGAGAGGATGGCCAGCACAAGCGTCGTCATCGACCTCGCTGGTGGATTCTATAGCGCCGGAAGTCGCCTCAAGGTCAGCCATTGTTTACCGGCCTCGTTGCAGCGTCTCTGATAATTCGACATAAAGTGGTCCCTGCCTGTTGAGTGTGATACCTGTTCTGTAGCCGCACCGGCTGTGGTGTTCAGCACGCACGGTCTCACATGGGCGTCCGACGGCCTTCAATCGATTCTCGCAGCCTTTGCCAAAGCTGACGATGTGTTTCAACCTGCTTTCACCCAGGGCGGTTCGCTCATCGCTTCGCTCCCACGGACCTGGGAGTTCAGCACCCACGCTTCACAAGTCATTGACACTCTTCACCTGCCAGAAGTCTAGCCGCGTCATACGTGTCCCAGCGCATACAGGCACACTTCCCGATAGTCCATACTTGGTCAACGGACACTTCCTTTACCGCACCTCAGGCTCTATCCTGACGAGAAACCTCGCCTTCACGCTCGCCCTGAACCCTAGCCCGTCCATCACGGTGTCGATCTAAGGCACAAGCTACAAGTAGGAGCCATTTATGCACCTCTCTAGAACTTCCAACTAATACGGCAGCAGGTGAGAGTCCCTATGAAGCGGGGGCTTACTCGGGGCTCTTCCCCGTTGTGGCAGTTCCCTCGAGGCTCTACTATCCGATAAGCGTCGAGAGACCCCTGAACGGTCTCCGGCCACCGTCAAAGACAATTGCCGTTTATCTGGTGTCCACGCCACTCTGGGAAGCAGGTCATATGCAACACTGCATGGCCCCCAGTCGCAAACCTCGGAACATGTCGAGCGTCTATAATTAGCAAGGGAGCCATCATTATCGGAAGACCAAGATGGGAGCCTGTGCCGGCTCTAAACCCCACCCCTCCCCTGAGAAATGCATCGACTACTTTCCGCCATGGAACCTTCATGGAGACGAATATCAAGGGCCCCCCACAAGTTCCAGTGGAGTTGGTGCTTCCGTGGCGAGCTCCCCCTGGGGCTAACCCACTGAGAAATTCGGCTCTTCCTCCCACACATTCCTTCTTATCCTTCTTGTCGCTCTCTTTTATCCTCTTTTTGTTTTTTGTCTTTCCTCCTTTTCTGTCCTTATAGTTTGTTCTTCTTTATATTTTATTCTTCTTAATTTTGCTTTATGTTGTTTTTCTTGATCTTCTTGATCTCGTCCCGCAAGCTGGCGATGTCGGTCGTGATCTCGTCTCGCAAGCTGGCCAGGTCGGCCTGCCTCCGAGATTCGGCGTCTTTTGTGCGAGTTTCCGCCGCTTTCATCTCCCCGCGGGCTCCTTTGCCACCAACCACCTCGCTGTCCTAAGTGTTCTTGGCGGCGTCGCTGGCCTCTTTGGCGATTTTGACCCATGAGTTGGCGGCGATGCTCATTTTGAGGTAAAAAATGGCCTTGCTTGGACACCGCGCCCCCAACAGTGGGATTCAGGGCCAGGCCTCCACAACCTTTCCCTCCGCTACCCAAGTGACAAGTTGTCCAAGTTTGGAAAACGCCGGAGCCCCCGGACCCGGCCCGAACAACTGCCGGCATGCCGATCGGTGGGGCTCCCGAGCCAGCGGCTCCGATGCCGAGAAGAGACAAGGATGCCGGTGCTGTCGGGGCCAATCGGGTGCTGCCATCGCTGCTCACAAGCACGCCATCCACTAACTTTCGCGTTATCGGCAGAGTCACAGGCNCCTCACAGCACCTTCAGGAACCATGATTGCGTTCTCCATCAACGTGTCGCACACTAACAGAAGAAGAAAACCAATTCTCATCGCGCAAGATTTCTTTACCATCAGTCCATCAACTTCACAGGCGTTTTCCTCCCCTATTCCCGCTGTGGCTGCCGTTCCGAACATACCGACTAAGACCGAGGCCGTATCGGCGTGTGGGTGGCGCGATGGATGGAATAGACGGCCGCGACGATGGCAAAACACGGCTTGCTCGAGTTGCGCCCCGCGATGACCCCATCGACAGCGAAGCTGCGAGCAACATCTTCGAAAGCGACGGTGCTCAATATGCTGGCTCCGAGTCAAGCAAGATTGGCGTCACAGGAGCTGTATTCCTGATTCTGAATAAGATGATTGGGACAGGGAGTAGGCATACTCCCGGATCAGCCTGTGCTTCTCATATGCTGAACGTTGGTGGTCTAACCCGTCCTTGGTAGTTTTCTCGACACCGTCGAGCATATTCGCCGCAACAGGTTCTGTGGGCATCAGTTTGACGCTCTGGGCTGTTGGTAAGTGACTGGTGACCAGGCACCTTGAGCCCCTTGGCCTCCATGTGAGTAGATAATGAGTTGCTCACACCGGTCAGCTGGCCTCCTCACCCTCTCCGGCCTCAGTGTCTACCTGGAATTTGGCCTCGCCATCCCCCGGTCAGGCGGGGAAAAGAACTACCTCGAGCGCGTTTTTCGCCGCCCGCGCCGCCTCGCAACAAGCGTTTTCGCCGTCCAGATGGTCCTCCTGGGCTTCTCCGCGGGCAANTCCCTCGCCTTTGGCCGCTACGTTCTCCTGGCTGCCGGCCACCCCATGCCCGATGGCTGGATCCCCCGGCTCATTGCCGTCGCGTGTATAACCTTCGTCGTCATGTTACACGCAGCGTTCCCGAGATGGGGCCTGAGACTTACCAATGCGCTTGGTATCTTCAAGGTCCTCGTGCTCCTCCTGATTGTCTTCTCGGGGTTNGCCGCCCTCGCTGGNTATCGGCTGGTCCCAGACCCCCACAACTTCGACAACTTCTGGGACGTCGAAAAGGGGGACGGCTACGGCGGCGGCGGTGCCTACGCATATGCCACGGCACTCTTGCAGGTGGTTTACAGCTACAAGGGCTGGGAAAACGCCAATTACGTGATGGGTGAGCTGAAGAACCCCCAGCGGACCCTCAAGATTGCCGCGCCTCTTGCAGTGGTTGGCGTTACGGTACTTTATGTGCTCGCCAATGTCGCCTACTTTGCCGCCATTCCGAAAGGAGACCTCGCAAAATCTGAGGTGATCGTCGCCGGCTTGTTCTTCCGCAACATGTTTGGGGAGAGTGTGGCCGCACGGAGCCTGCCCGCGTTCGTAGCTCTTAGCAACATTGGCAACGTGTTGGCTGTGAGCTTTGCCCATTCTCGCGTCAACCAGGAGCTGGCAAGGGAAGGAATACTGCCGTGGAGCAAGTTCTGGGTATCCAGCAGACCCTTTAACACACCCGCCGCTTCGGTACGTGTTTACCATCACCTCAGTGAAGTCCTCTTTTGCTGATCGAAAACAGCTTTTACTCCACTGGATTGTCACCGTCATCGTCCTCATCGCCCCTCCCCCAGGTCCAGCGTACAACTTCATCGTCAACCTGTATGCTGCCCACCCCCCCTCAATCAGCAAGTCTCCCAACTGACACCACTCACAGATACACATACCCTGGCGCTTGGATCAACACCTTTGTCGCCGGCGGGCTGGTATACCTCCGGCTCAGCAAGTCGGAGAACTGGTCGTCCCCTTGGCACACTTACCTCCCGGTGCCCATCATCTACCTGTGTCTCAACATCTTCCTCGTCGTCACACCCTTCATTCCACCAAACAGCGACTGGAATGCCGACGGCTATCCCTACTACGCTTTTCCACTCGTTGGAACCGGTGTACTGCTGCTTGGGGTCGTTTACTGGCTGCTCTGGACCCGGGTTTGGCCAAGGTGGAGTGGGGACGGAGGTGTGGCCGAGTTTGGCTTTGAGGGGGGGGGCGAAGACGACGATGGGAAATCGTTACGTGAGGAGGAGCCATTACTAGAGCATAGGGGCAACCGCGGGTATGACTACGAGAGCATCAACTCATGAAACATGATAGACATGGCGTTGGGCTGACTTTTGAGAACCACGGGGAGCGGGGCGTTGGAGGTTGACACTTTGGAATTGGGGATGCATATTTTGGGCAGTCAATATTGATAGTATTAGAGCCTTCCTCCGGGGCCCTGTCCCGGAGGGCAACACCACTTGGCTACTCCCGTGGGAGGTCACATCCATGGGTATTTCGGATTGCGTCGCGGTTAAGGACCTCGTTCTTGGTGAATCTGGGCGACCGACTTGGCACCCGAGTCAGTGTTGAGCTCGACATGAGAGTCGGATATAACCAGCCGGGAGGAACTGAGATCTAGGTTTACCCGGCTTGGGTCCGGTTTCCGCGGCCCCTGCGGCCCCTGCGGCATGCTGAGCAGNGCCAGGAGCTAACCCTGATTTAACCAAATTATTTATCCAGTCGCCTGGGACGCGAATCTCGCGGCTCTGCCCCTTGATATAGTTTTCTCGGCCGTCTCTAGGGATGTTCCGGAGCCGCTGGCCCGCCTTATCCGCGTCAACACGGTCCGGAGGAGCCGCGCGCCTCTGTATAATAGGAAGCACAAGTGCTCCGGGAACCGTCACAATGAGCTTCTCACCCAGAATACGCATTACATTTGCCTCCATACGAGACACTCAAACAGCCAAGATGCTCTTCCCTGCTTCTGTTGTCCTGGCTCTCAGCGGCCTCGGGGCTGCTCACCCCCTGGCGGCCGATACCGAGTCTGTGGAGTGAGTGCAAGTGCCGGTCAGCAGCTGAGGCGAACCCAAAGCTAATCTCCATCACCCTAGGCTCTTCAATAGACAAGTTCAAACTCTCAATGCCGCCATGGTAGCCGCCGGCCGCGAGTACATCGGCACTTCCCTCACGGTCCGCAGCGACAGTCAGGAGCAGAGCATCATCCGCAGCGACTTTGGCTCCATCACGCCGGAGAATGCCCAGAAGTGGGATGCCANCGAGCCCAGCCGCGGNCAGTTTAGCTGGAGCGCCGCCGACTCGCACATGAGCTGGGCGCAGCAGAACGGGAAGCAGGTCCGCTGCCACACGCTCGTCTGGTACTCGCAGCTGCCCAGCTGGGTGTCCAACGGCGGCTTCAATAACGCGACGCTGATCTCGGTCATGACCAACCACATCAACCAGGTCATGGGACGCTACAAGGGCCGCTGCAAGCACTGGGACGTCGTCAACGAGGCCCTGAACGAGGACGGCACCTACCGTGACAACGTCTTCTTGCGCACCATCGGCGAGGCCTANATCCCCATCGCTTTCCGCGCTGCCGCNGCCGCCGATCCCGCGGCCAAGCTGTTTTACAACGACTACAACTTGGAGTACTTGGGCCCCAAGCTCCAGGGAGCCGCTCGTATTGTGAAGCTTGTGCAGCAGTACGGTGTCAAGATCGACGGAGTTGGGTACCAAGGCCATTTGGTGACTGAGACCACGCCGACTCAGTCTACCCCCTGCCCATCCGAAGCCGATCTCACGGCGGCACTCAAGGTCACAGCGGATCTGGGCGTCGACGTTGCCTACACCGAGATTGACATCCGCATGAAGACGCCAGCCAACGCCCAGAAGCTGCAAGCTCTCGCTGATGCCTACGCCCGCGTTGCCCGGTCGTGCATCAATGTCCCGCGCTGTGTGGGCATGACCATCTGGGTACGTTCAGTTCGGTTGATAAACTCGGGGTGTTCGCTGACTGACTGTTCTTTTGCAGGGTGTCTCTGACAAGTACTCGTGGGTTCCAAACACCTTCTCGGGTGAGGGTGAGGCCCTCCTCTGGACCAGCAACTACCAGAAGAAGACGGCATACACCTCGTTCTTGCAGGCTATTTCCAAGGCTTAATGGAGAAACAGGGTCAAAATATGGATATTTAGAGGCGGGAGTAGTAGGCTCAGGGATACACAAAAAGTTGCGTCCCTTTTACACCTGACGACCAAGAGGACTTGTTGTTTTCTCTCCACATCATCATGTACCTGTACCTACACCCACGGCAAGAAAGCATCAGCACATAAAAGAACACCCACTTTTGCCCTCTCTCCGATGAGGTGGCCCCCTGACTAACATGATGACGAGCTCACAATATGACTCAACCCCTGTGCCGTTCAACGCCGCCAACGCAGCCCTCTCCTTGCACCCTGCTCCGCGATGAAAACAACTTATCTGCTACCTCTGCATTCTTTGCAGAATTATTCTCCTTGAAGCACGTACCGGATATTCTCTTCATTTCGCACACACGATATGCCCTAACCACGATCTCCCTCTCACGCACCCGACCAAAGCAAAAATATCCATCAACACGTTTCCCACCACCTCCCTTCAAATCAAATCAGAGCATGGCAGATCTAGGCCAAGACGTTTCTAACCTTGCCGTTAAGATGAGCGACACGAGCAAAGCGGCTGAGAATCCGGAGCCGCTGGCCACGGACAAACGAGACAGCACCTGCTGCCTCCGCAACCCCGACGCCGCTCCCGACCGAGGTAGTCGGGCCGCAAAAGGCCCCTGTGAGTGCCCGGGTAAAAAAGAGGAGAAGAGGGGAGAGTCCGGGGGAAAGAAACCGGAGACGCCAGAGGAGACGTTGGAGTTTTTGCGGCGGTTTGTTGAGCTGTGGTGACTCTTGATTTCAGTTTGTTTGTTGCTGTAGATATCGAATGCCTTCCCTCTTTATTATTCTAGCCACCATGCTCTAGACACAGGGTTCGTAGTGTAGAGGTACGGAGTAGTAACTACACGCCGTTTTGCTGTCCATGTCAGGCAGATGCAACGAGCAGCACAGTGGCCAAGAGCAAATTCGGGACCCAAATGTGACACACTTCATCCCGTCGGGCTGCCAGTCCATTTCCAGGCGAGCGGTTTGGAGGCGATGGACGAATGAGGAACGCCGCTGCAGCCACTCATTGAGAAGGCCCAGGGCCCGGTGTTGTCTCTCGGGCTAACCACCACGTCGGCTACGACCTGGAACGAAGCAAAAGTTCTAGGAATGGGCTTTTCGTAGCTGGTCATCTACCGAACAAGAGACGGTAGCTGACCAGTGAGCCTTTTGTCACCGATGACAGCGATAGTTGGATTGTGAATGTTTTCATAGGACCTAGTTTGGTCATCGGCAGACTCCGTGTCTCCCTCCCAAGTTCTCTTGCTAACCTGGCTCAAACGAAAGTATCTGCAGTTGTTAAGGCCACTCCAAGCCCTGACCCATGTATTTGGACAGAACGAACGACTCCCCTCCAAGGGAACGTTGCCAACGAAACCACTTGAATTCCCGTCGCAGACCCAACCCAACCCATGCCGAAATGCCAACAAACCCAACTCCGTTTTAATGCTCCTGCCTGTCTATGTTGGTGAAGTTGATGCCCCATTTGGAAAACAAAACAAAAGAAGTAAAAACAACAAAAAACAACAAAAACGCCGGTCTAAGATGGTATCATGATCGTCCAAGTCCTGGTTCTCGTTCTTGTGCGTTCCGCGGGCTGGCCGACTTGAGGTGACCGGTTCGACCCGCCACGAAAAGGTGATGCCGTGCAAAACAGCAATCCTTCCAACTCAACGCGGATTGAATCGCATGGTTCGTGGCCTGCCTGTGCCGATATGGATTTTCCGCTGCCCCTGACCCGATGATGAGGTTGATGTTGATGATGGTGGTGGTGTGGTGGCGACGGCTCATCCAACCATGGCCGAACCCGAGGGATTCGCCCGAATGTAGCTGCAGCAATATCTCGACCGACGGGCTACCCGTGATTCGGCCTTCCTCCTCCCGAAGCCCTCACATATCGATCGGCATTCGCTTCTTGGCGTGGGTGGTCCAGGATCGTCGCCTCCTCTTCACCAAAGGCAGCGTCCGCTGGATAATCCTGATGACGGACCGAGAGAGGCTCCGCTTCAGGGGTATCGCCTGGAACATGATGGTTGTGTTGTTGTCTGAAGAGTCGGAGAAAGAAAAAGAAAATCGACCGGCGACACTTCTCAGCCCGGAGAAGGAGGAAAAGTAAACAAACAACAAATGGCAGTGCCTGCTGAACCACGATTTCCCTGATCGACCGTTTACATCAGTGGCCGCAGCCAGACCGTACGGGCAGTCCGCTGGTGTTATATCGCGGCCCATCTCGGCCGAAATGTGGCCGCTCACGCCGTTTCGGCGGCCGTTGGTGATGGATTTGGAGGATGATTGCCGTTGCGACCTAGAGGCTCGGCCTGGGAGGGCACTTAAAATAGGGTCGCGGGAGCGGCGCGGAGAGGCGTCGGCTTGTTTCGTTGCTGTGGGACACCGACTTGAAGCCGCCATAGGGCTGTGCCGCAACCGTGGGGGTGACGTTGGATTGGGACGCGCGGTGCTGAAACAGTGCTGCATGCCATTCCAGACTCCCAACAGACTCCCACAACCCTTATCTTGAGGCTTGGGGCTCACAGATGGTCTTNGTTTGGGCTTGGGATTTAGGCAATAAGGGTGCAAGTGTGCAACACCAAGCTTTTGATACCACCTTGCACTCCACTCCACGTGCACACACGATTCCTAGTTGATCTCGGCGGTGCAGGACCCTCATCCTNTTTGTTTCTACAGGTAGCTTCGGGAGGCTCCGTGAGGATCCAGGAATCACATGTGGGAGCACCTCGGACACTGACATCCAACAACTCCACCACCTCGGACCCAAATCAGGCCAGCCCCCTGCAAACCCGGTCTCCAGACGCGAGGCCCGTGGCGCAACCGTCCGGAAAGCAGGCCATTTGCATCCCAGGGGGGACAAAACCCCATTACGATTACAACTCTTACTTGCTGCACGAAGTACTCTTTTTGTACGTTGGACACGCTCATCTCACACCCACCAGAAAGTGTAACTACCGCTGTGGTTCTTAATTTTTCTGTTTTTATTTGCATTCCTAAACTTCTATAACGTCAAGGTACCCCACTAAATCACGTAAATAATAGTCATGAACAACTTTCCTGACCATCAGGCTGTCCACGCCGGGTATCACTGCATCTTCCCCTCCCATTCTCATTACCTCCCCACGGCCTTCACATTCGAGTCTCCCGGCCCGCCGGTCCCCTCATATCCCTTCATGGACCTGCAGTCGAGGTAATTATTCTCGATGAACGGCGTGGCGACCTGCACGCCCCAGACACCCGTCCACTCGACGGCAGCGTTCTTCTGGGCCGCCCGGTCCGACGACGACGACGACGACGACGACGACGGCGTAAACGGGAACGCGTGGGCCCTGACGCGCCCGCGCACGGGTACGGCGGGCACCGACATGCTCGTGTTGAACAGGCGGATCATGTTGTCGCACGACGTGGCGTTGGCAAAGGTGGGCTGGTTCGTGATGTTTCGGAAGAGGTCCAGCGGGTACGGGTTGTGGTGGAGGGTGGAGAGGCGGGCCATTTCCAGCTCGACAAACTCTGGCGAGGTGAGGCTGGTGCCTTTGAAGTAGGTGGCGCCGTTGGGAAGGCGGCGGTAGGCGTCGCAGGGCGGGTCGTACTTGGCGGGCGAGACGATGGTGCCGTACTCGCGGGAGCCGTCCAGGGCGATGTCGTTGGTCGAGCTGATGAGCTGCGCCGGCGCCCAGCGGAAGGAGGAGTAGCCGTCGCCTATGAGGTCGAGGAACGGGAACTCGAAGCCCACGCGCTGTGTGGTTTGGTCAATATGGCTCCGAGTATCGCCTTCGCTGGCAAGTAGGGAGTATCAGTACTAACCGAAAAGTCGTCGATGGTGATGCCGTAGGCGCGAAACTGGACGTCGTGATCGTGTGCCGCCTGGACCAGGACGGGGTACATGCCCTTGGGGAAGTCGGGCAGGAGAGATCGATATGCCCGTTCGAGAATGCCGTACTGGGGCGGGATCAACCGGCGGGCCGTCTCCAGCGGGATCGGGATGATGGCGAGCGTTGCATTGAGGACCCCCGTGGCGTTGTTCGGAAACAACTCAGCCAGTGGGTTGGGCTGGTCGTANGTTGTACACACAGCTCGTGTGACTGCAGACTCTCCGCGCTTGAGCAGGAGAGAGAAGAGAACCGCGAGGAGGGCCACTGAGACCTGGAGGAGCGAGAGTCGAACCGCCATGCTGGACCACCGTTTCTGGCCTGAAGATGCCCAGCGAAGGCCGAACTCTTGAAGGTGAGAGGCAGTGAGGGAAGGAAAGCGAGCCATGCTGAAAGGCATGTCGGGCGAGAAGGGG
>FJWA01003697.1_pt1 | contig 11823 bp, 11 predicted proteins | sample 1011891 | NCBI WGS metagenome assembly FJWA01 (sample SAMEA3912450, study PRJEB9761) | metagenome | biome: forest; material: soil | place: USA | collected 2011-06-22 | depth 0.1 m
AAAAACATACAACACCGAGGATTCGCTGGTGGTCACCCACCCAACTACTGGTTCGGCTCTCACGAGTTTGACGAGGGGAGAGCGGACGGGATCCCGTATTGCCTCGCGGATATGGTCGTATGTGGTGGTTAGGGGTTGGGGCAGTGACTGAAATGGTTGAGGGGTGGACCTTGTGGAAGAAGACGAGACAAAAAAACATACAACACCAAGGATTCGCTGGTCGTCACCGACCCAACTACTGATTTGGCTCTTACCAGTTTATTTAAGGGAGAGCGGACGGGATCCCAAGCTGTCTGGTAGGTATGGTCGTATGTGATAGAGGAGTGTCGAAAGCGGACTGATAGACGGGGCAGCTGCGGAGGAACTCGGCGGCCGAGCACGCCCCAACCGTGCAGCTCAGGCTCTGAGGGTGGTTCAAACGAGATGTATGTGTAAAATCCAAGGATAACCAGAGCTATAAACCACGACCAAAGCCGCCGATGACCCTTTACCCTGCCCTTTCCTTGGAGATCCTCACTCCCTCTCACCCTCCAACACAGCCCGGATCATGGCCTGCCCAACCTCGACGGCCCCCTCAAACCGGGGCTCAAAAAACTTCTGCGTCACGGCAAACCGCTCCCTCCACGTCTCAAACTGCCGCAGCGCGACACACTCGGCCCACCCCGACGCCGCAATCGTAAACTGTAGATCGTCCCGACGGAACGTGTTATCCTCGATGCCCACGCGCAGAGACTCGTCCAGCAGCCCCGGCGTGCGGAACAGGTGCTCCGTGACGCCTAGCCACAGCCGGAACAGCGGGGTGGAGCAGATCATGTGGTCGTAGGGGACGATGCCGAGCGCGCTCCAGCAGTCGACCATGGCGAGCAGCGAGAGGTGGTTATTGGGCAGGGGCGGCGTGTTGTTCTTGGCGTTGGCGTTGAGGCTGAAGCGGTCGACGACGCCGTCGGGCAGCAGCGGTCGGTCCTCCCACTTGGGGCTGTCCTCCTTGCCAAAAACCCTGTCCTTGGCCGCGTAGACGCGCGCCCGGAGCTCGTCCCGCCGGCCCTCGAGCATGAGGTAGAACAGCTCCGTGGTGGATCGGGCGAATTGGTTGATCTGCTTGTGCGCCTCCGGGTTGAGGATGGCGAGGCCCGCGTACACGTGCCACTTCTGCGCGTAGATGCGCAGCATCAGGTTGATCTTGACGTTTTCGATGCCTCCCACGTACCGGGTGCCTTCCCAGGGGAACTGTTGGTTGGCGTGCCAGGCCTTGCCCATCGAGAGGAAGGCCGCGTGTGTGACGGCTTGTGTGTCGGCCGTGATGCGGTCGTGTTCCTTGGCCGTGAGGTAGACGTGCTTGGAGCCGAGGCAGCGGAGGACGGTCTCGACTTTGGCGAAGGACTCGTCCGAGGCGCGGTGCTTGATGAGCACCAGCGGCTGGTCGTGGGGGTCGACGTTCGGGCCGTGGAGAGAGTGACACGAGACAATGTCGACGTCGCTCGGGAGGTACGCCTCGAAGGCCTTGATCTCTGGGTCTTTACACGAGGTTTGGCCGCCTACGATGGCGCCGAGGCGGGTTGCTGGACAGGAATCGAAACAGTAAGAACTCTGGCCATGGAAGAAGCGAAAACACGTTTGGCATCGCGGATTGGTGGCAACACACAAGGACCATACTGGGCGACAACACGACCTATGGACGCGGCTTCAACACTGTAGATGATGTAGTTGCTGGCGCGAGACACGAGGTGACCGTTGCGGAGAATGTGTACATTCTTCTATAGAGACGATCTCAGCACTGGTCCGCGGCGGGAGATCAGGTGAGATGCACGGCCGTACATGGTTGGCAAACTCCGTGACCAGCTCATCGTACTTCTCATCTCTGTCGCAGGCCATGATCCTGCAGCAGCCCGCCCACCGATTAGCCTCTACGCTGCGTGGTGTCATCAACAAACAAGCCTGTGGTCCAAGTCAGCGGAGGTTCAAGCCATGATCGACGCTGAAATCTTGTGTGGTATGTGTAACGTGGTTCAGACAAAGAATAGTAAGGTAGCTGAGAAGTATCATCATGGAAAGCCCGCAGCGATGAACCGGGGCCAGAAAGGCTGACCGGCCGTGCCACGAGCGATGCTCTAGCCAAATGCGCTCAAGTCATCATGTGAGGGGTGGGTGTGGTGTGCTGTGAGGCCGAAAAGATGGCCATGGGGAAAAAAGAACTTACCAGAAGATAAGGTCGCGGAGGGCGACGGCGGGTTAGCATCGAGCGAAGGCAGGCGAGTATTACCTCCATCCAGCACTGCTCAGCGTCCGGGCATACATCTTGCCCATGTCGCCCATGCCGATGAGGCCGATGGTGAAGTCATCGGCCCCCGGAAACGGCGCCTTTGCCGATGCCATCTTCTCTCAATCTCCGAATGACTGACTGCTGATTGCGACGCGAAATTGCTCGTTGCCAGATCACATCGTCAATCTGCGGCAAACAGCTTCCCTCGACGTTTTCAGGCGGAGGGTTGCTCGGATTGTTGTGAGGGAGGTGCAGAGGCCGGGAAGAAGAAAAAATTCAGTCGCGGTCGGAATTTATGGCTGCAAAAAGCCGGTGGGTCCGGCCATGGGACCCACTTTGCTCAGCGCCCACAGTGCCAGACAGTGTTTCTCACACATGTGCTGCTCAAAACACCAACCCAATTCAGTCATCAACCTCTCTCCTGATATTCGCCAACAACAACATATAAACAACCCCGAATCGTCCAGACCAACCCGGAAATTACCCTCAAAATAACAGGGCATGTACCTCCTCCAAGCCCTCGGCTCCAACGGCTCAGGCCAACTCGGCCTCGGCCACAAAGACGACACCTCGACGCCGGAACCCGTCCTCCTCCCAGCCTCGCTCACCATCACCCACCCAAAAATCAGCCACATCGCCGCCGGAGGCAACCACACCCTCCTCCTCCTCTCCTCAGGCAACCTCCTCTGGAGCGGGGACCCTACCACCGGCGCATGCGGCCGCGTCACTGCCACCGCAACCCCCTCCATCACGTCCCCTTCATTCCGCCCCGTGGATCTGAGTTGTCTACCAGTAAACAGCAAGATACAGCACGTAGCCGCGACCTGGGAAGCCAGCGTGGTCGTCGTCACATCCTCCTCCTCGGATGATACTGAGGATGACGACGCCGCCGCTAACAAGGTGTATTCCTTCGGATCGGGCGGCAAAGGAGAGCTCGGGCTGGGAGAGGGGACGGTGCGGGCCGGGGAGCCGACGGAGATTCCCGATTTTCCGCCTGCCGGGACGCGGGTTGTGCATCTCGCCGCGTGCATGGGGCATGTTGTTGCCGTGTTGAGCAACGGCGAGGCGTGGGGATGGGGGAACGGGCGGAAGGGACAGCTTGGGGAGCCGGCCGCTGGGGCGGTGCACTCTCCACGGCGAATTGAAGGCGTTGAGTTCAAGGCGGCAAAGGCTGTTTGCGGAAGAGAGTTTACTTGTCTCTTTGGGCCGCCGAAGACGGGGGAGGTGGTTGTGCTGGGGTCGGAGAAGTGGGGGGTGCGGTCACAGGCTCCTAGGAGGGTAATCGGGTGGAAGGAGGTCGGTGCCGGGTGGGGGAGCCTGTTTGTCCTGAAGGAGAATGGGGCGTTGCTCAGCTGGGGTAGGGACGACCACGGGCAGCTGGCACCCGAGAGTCTCGGGCGCGTCAGGCATATTGCTGTGGGGAGTGAGCACGCGCTGGCATTAACCGAAGCTGGCGACCTCGTGGTCTGGGGTTGGGGCGAGCACGGAAACTGCGGACCCATTCGCGACAATAACGAGGAGAAGGGGCAGCAGAATCGAATCGCCTCAAACGAGAAGGGATTGGAAATCACCATGATTGGTGCCGGCTGTGCAACGAGTTGGATTGCAAGTGAGAGGCCAGCCTAGATTGCCGTGCGGCGACGGCACCAATGCCAGAGCTACGCACCGCAGACAGCCCATCACCGCGTTTGGCGCCACAGTCATGCCTCGGTCAAGGAGAAAACAAACCAAAACGGCGGACCTAAATCAGTCAGTCGAGAAACGTGAAATACTCGCGTCTGGGTGGCGGCACATACATCGGAGAGCCGCTGAGTTGGCTCGAGCCCCGAAGCAAGGCGGCCAGGAGGCGCCTCTTGCGCCTCGGCCTGTCTGGAAAGATAACTTCCGATGCGCAGAGACGATGGGTTCTGCCTCTCTCGGTTAGCAAGCTGGCTAGGGAAGGGTCGGGCACGAACAGTACCGGCTCGTTGGTGGCGTTCCACTCCAGCCTCCCGGTCTCCTCCTCTTCTTCCTCGTCCGGGTTGACCGGTTCCCATTGTTCGTCATCTTCGGCCTGGTCTACAAACAGTGAATCCGATCGAGCCGTGGTGGGGGGCGGCATGGGTGACGGTCGGATCTCAAACGCAGGCTGACGAGGGCGGATGGGGGTTCGCTGCTGGGCGATCCTAGATGTCGATGTAGGCTCTGGTGGCGCCTGTTGGTTACTTCCAGCGGAGCTTCCCCGGTGTGGTGCTGAATCAAGCTGTGGGGCGGCTGCCTTCGCTGCGCTCGCTCGGGGATTCTTGTGCTTCTGGGTCACGGCATCCTTCTCGCCGACTGTCATGAGAATAAACTCACACAGGACGCCGTCGGTACTGTATGAAAGCCTCATTGGTCGCCCAGGGGTCGAGTAGCCGGCTGTGAGCGCTCCGCTGGTCATCTGGGCATGCTGGAGGATGGCGCGGAAGTCTTTGACACTGATGATGATGTGAAGCTTGTCCTGGACTTCAACATCATCAAACTCGTCCATCTCGACCGCAATGTTAGTGTGGAGGGGCTTTTTGAGGACAGCTGGGTGTTGGGTTAGCGTCCGGCTCTGCGGGGATCGGGCAGTGATGCTACCTTCGTTGCTGACAGCGCCGCGTTTCTGCACCTTCTCCGTGAAGCATGTGAAGTTTACGACCCGGGACTCTTCATCCGTGTTGATGTCGAGAAGTTCAATGCCGGGCCCGAAGTGGTCCATCAGCTGCCGCAGTGTCCGGGACGAAATGGCCCAGCGGTTGCCCGCTTCGTCCCTGTTGAACTTGGCGTGCGTCGGGGGCTTCACCTCGTATGGCAGGGAATGCGAGGCCGTGATTCCTGTAACTTCCAGTGAGCACTCCTAGTCGGGACAAAAACCTGACCGGAATGCAGCGTACCATTTCGGAATGAGACCCTGGCAACGAGGCGGCTCTTCTTGCCGACGCCATCGTCGATTGCCACATCACAACGGTCTATCGAAGCGTCTCTTTCCCTTGACTGCTCGCCACTCCCTTGCCGGGCTCTGAAGATGGTGAGAAGAGACTACAGCCGGTGTTAGACATGGGCATGAACGAGAAGGCTGCAGACACATACCCGGATGTACAGCTGGCAGAAAAAGCGGTCCCGGTACTGGGGCGTGCCCTCGAAGCTGTAGCGCGAGAAGAACCTGTTGGAGGCAAAGGAAAACCCGACATATGCCGACTTGGAAATGTTGAGCGTGGTCAGGGTCAACTAGAGAGGAGAGTCAGCCTGGTGATGGGGCAGCCATGCGGGTGTACCGACCTTGTCCTTTCTCGCCTCCAGGCAGACATCGTCGCTGAACTTGAACATGCAAGCAAGGGCATCATGGAGAACCGCCACGCCCTCTTCGCTCAGGGTAAAGTTGAGGACCACCATGCTGAGCTCTGTCCCAGGCGATCAAAACATAAATTCCAAGTCTTCGCAGGCGGGGCTTCCAGGTTGCTGCCCGGATTGAGTTTGAATCCCTCGTACTAGGTTGTCTTCGACAACGGGATGCTCGAGGAACAGAGGCGAGGCCAGGTGCTTCCCTGTGCCTAAAACAAACCGAGATCAGTGGATCACAGGGCAGGAAGTCGCTAATGTCAACCTGAATTTTAGCGGACCTTGCAGCGCTTAAGGGCGTGATTTGCCCCGGTTGGTGGGGAGGACGCGAGACTGGGCCGCCGAGACGCGCTGCTGTGGGCTTTGTCAGCTCACCACACACCCAACCCACCCACACCTGACAGTCTGTCGCGTCTCCCGAATCAGGACCCAACAACCAAATCATCTCTCTTCAACAGAAAAGACCAAGGCGCTTCCACTTTCTTCCGAATCCTTTTCTACTCTCTTCCAGTGATTTAATATTGGATAGGATCATCTATTCGATTGTTGAATTCACCAACCCGGTTGGCGCGGCGACTGCAACACCGTGTGACACACAGCGGTTCAACAACGCTTCAACGCGTCGGCGGCTTGCCACTGTCACTCTTCTACGATGTGACCAGATTGGCCTGAGCTTTCCACAAGAGATTTGGTGGCTCGTTGCCCAGGAACTCGCGAGTCGGCGTGACTTTAGTGGGCTCTACCTCTGCGCCCGCTTGAGCAGGAACATGGCGGCGCTCGCCCTGCCCGAGCTTTACGCCATCCACCATCAATCGCCTGCCATCAACGCCCATATTCTCGATATCGAAACATCCGTGTGTCTCTGGCGGTCAATCATTGCGTCCAGCCTCGGCAAGACGCTCTTCCCGTACTGCTGCTTCATTAAGGCCCTGAAACTTGGGAATCTCTACTCTCAGCTCGAGGATCTCGCCCGCGATAATCCCGGCCTCAAAGCCCAGTTCTTCAGGCCGCCGCTCGAGAAGCTTCAGATTTGGCGGGGAAGGGGAAGGGCGCTCAATCTTGAGGCCATCATCGTCGAGGTTGCCAACCTAGTGACAGAGCGTATTCGAACCTCGGCCAACCAGGAAGACAAGCGGGCTGGCATCACGACACTCGAAGGGTTCTACCTACCGACTGCTAACCTTCCGAAATGGGTTTCGAGCCTCTCCAACCTGACTTCCCTTTCAGTCCGTGACGGCTCTGTTCTCAACAGCGACGTGGCGTGCGCGCTCCGAACAAACTGCCCAGCGTTCCGAGAGATGTAAGTCGACCCTAACCCTGACCCTGTTCGTGGTCAACGCCCGCCCCCCTGATATCCATCCCATGCTGACCCAGCAATCATGTAGAGAATGCTTCTTTTGCCGAGGAACCGACGTCGATGAACAGCTGGCGGGCTTCTTCAGAAGCCTGAAGCCTAACTCTCTGGGTGCGTGGTGAACCTCAGAGATGGCGCACCAACAAGTTTACTCACAGTTGTCAGAATCATTCACCATCCTCAGCATGAACGAACTCGGAAGCGAGACCTTTAGGGCTCTGTGCGAGCACTCTCGGTCGTTGAAAACTCTCAGCCTGCTCAGTCTCGAGCGGACAGCCCTCCAATCTTTAAACGAGCTGCAGCATTGTCTCTCTCTCGAGACGTTGAAGCTGGAGGGTGGGTGGACCTCTCGGGGCTATCCCTGGGCAACCGAGTGCCAAACAGTCTTTGAGGAGGTAAAGCAGTGGCTCCAGAAGTGCGCTGCATTGAAGGAATTGGAGTTCACTGTCATCCCAGCCGCGACCACTCTCCTTGCCGAGGTCTGCAAGTCACCGGCGATTCGCCTCTTGAGCCTCAGTATCAAGACACCAGACCTCGACAAAGAGTTTTGTGCGTCTTTACCCCAACAACAGCAACTCCAACACTTGGTTGTGAAAATCCCAGACGGAGAACTCCTTGAATCGAGCGACGAGCGGCATGTTATGTTGGCCAATGCCATTGCCTGCTGTCACGACCTGCGCGAGCTCGACACGAACGAGCTGTTCACTTTAGGAGAGATCAGAAACATATGCGCTTCGCTCCCTTTGCTGGAGGATATCGTCCTAAATGGGGATCATATCGACGATATGTTTCTGACACCCATCATGCAACTCTCAAAGCTCAAGTCGCTCAGCATCTATGGGCCTTCCGCAATCTCGCCCGCTCAGCTGTTGGAATTCCTCCACCAAATTGGGGCGGACCCCAAGGGTGAACACGAGGGCCTGCAGGTCTACGTTGCAAACCAGAATTACGACCGCAAATTCTCGACTGCGGAGGAGGTCAAGGTGGCCGCGGTGTTGTGGGATCGGTTCCGAGGACGATTCGACATCAACTATCGGATGGATCCTGACGAGCTGCACGAGTCTGATTTCTCGGATTGATACCACCCGGTCGGCTACCGATATCGTGTCGAGGGGCACGTTGTTGGGTTTAGCTTTGTGGAAGATGCCCGCATATCTAGTCAAGATCACCGAGGATCTCGGCCAAATATGATTTGGCCTCGTCGGGGTCCCAATCCACGATCCTGGGCTCCTTGCTCTCCTCGACCTTCTTTTCAACGAACAACTCCATCCTCCTCTTTACTTCTCCTGACAGCAGATGCATCCGTCCCTCATACCCGCCCTCAACATTCTCCCCAAAGAACCGCTCATCCAGAAACTCCCAGAAAACGGGCTCGAACCCGTAGCACCTCCGAGCCGCGTAGTCGGCCCAGAACGCCCCCGAGTCCCAGTTCCGTTTCATGCGATCCGACAGACGCACCGCCTGGCTAGCCTCGAGGCTCAGAGCCTCAATGTGGTGATCGATAGACCACTCTTCCTCCGCCTCCTCCCGCTTTGCCTCCTCCCGCAGCGCCAGATCCTCTTGGGTGCGCAGCGCCGCGAGAAAGACATCCATCACCCCGGCGAACTCGTTCCTGAAGTCAAGAACGGTGCCGCGCCAGTACTCGGGCCGCCCAAGAAGCAGCCACCAGGGCGGGTCGTGAGCGAAGGATGCCGGGGCGAAGTAGGCCCACTCCCAGTCGATGACGCCCACGATGTTGAGGTCGGCGTCGACGAGGATGTTGTGCGGGCGGAAGTCGTCGATCCAAAGGCAGAATGTCTCCTTCTTGTTTTCCCGCTTCCGTGGTCGCCTGCTTGGCGTTCCGCTCGCCGCCGTCTGGTTGGTTGTCGCTTGTTCGAGGAGCTTCCCCTGGCGCACCCGCTGCCGGAAAAGGTGCCGCGCGACGAACTTGTCGCGGCAGTCGTCGGCTGAGTCGATGGTCTTGTTGCGCTGGAATGCCAGGTGGGCGACGTGGAGGTCGGCGAGTGCCGAGTACCACTCGTCGGAGGTCGCATAGGTGGTGTGTTTGGGAGGGAGGACGGACGGCGGGATCCCGCCCTGGACGACGAGGTCGTTCATGTCCTGCGTGAGAGGGCGGCTGCCGACCGTGAATGAGCCTTGGTGCTCCTGGAGAGAGCCGATCTGGGGCATCTTCAGCTTGGAGAGCTGCAGGATGATGTCGGCTACCTGCTTGTACATGCGTTCGAGCCTGTCCTTGGGAATTCCGGGGTCTAAATACTGCCGATAGAGATCCTTGACCGTCCTGTCTTCGAGAACGTCGCACAGATTTTGCACATGGGGGATGTAATCCATTATTATGAAGGCACCAAGCCCCAGGGGATTCTCGGCGGCGGTGCCCTAGTGGTAGATATGCGGCACTGGTATCGAGGTCATCTTCTCGATAAATCGAATGGTAGCCACCTCAGTGCGGACTTTCTCATCTGGGAAGGCGACGATCCCTGGAATCGCCAGACGGAGGATCGCGCTCCCGTCAGTGTATTCGAGGCGGAAGATGGCATTATAACCTCCCCGGATGGTGGGATGAGGCCGTACTGGGATTCCCGGGCGATGTTTGATGATGAAGTCGTAAATCTCTAGCTGCCGGTTTTCTGCCTGGAAAACGGCCAATTTCCTGTGCAACACGTCGCTGCGTTCTTCGGTTCTCTCTTCCACGAGGGGGTCCTCGAACATGCCATGTTCCCTATCCCGTTTGGCCTTTGGTGCAGAGTTGCTGCCGTTAGGGTCGCAGCGCTGGTTTGCGTTTGCCATGNTGTGAGTTTGAGCGGATGANAAAGAAGACACGGAGAGTTCAGGGTTCTCAAGATGCACCCGGAGCGATTTGATCCAAGTCGGGTCGAGTTGGGCGATGAACTGATTGGACGAGAAAGTCGAATCACCAACAACACTCTCTTCGCGTCTGGTTCGCCCTACTCGCTATCCTAAAGCTGCGACTATGTGCTGGCGTGCTCAGTACTCTTTGACGGAGAGCAGATTCAATGAAAATGGACGAACAATGCTGGCTATGACCGAGATGAGCTGTTATGAGTAAGTTGGAAATGAGCATACTAAGTTTTGAGTCTCGGGATGATTTTAGAAGGTGAGAAACGTCAACATCGACACGAGCAACAGGCGGGCGAGGAGACAAGAAGGACTCTATAGATTTCTCCACCGAATCTCGCTCCAATACAGTTAGTTTATCTCAAGCAATACATATCAACCCAACATTACACCGCCTCAAAACTCCCAGACCCAGTCAGAGCCCCAGTCGGCCTTGAGCCACGACTCGGGATGTCCCATCGCTTGCCCGATCTCGCCCCCGGCCTGAGCCTCAGCACCAGCACCGGCCACAGGCTTGACCCCCTCCAGCTTATTCTCCAACTCTTTCGTAATCTCCTCAACATCCACATCCAGGTACTCGCTCAAAAACTTGCCGATATCAGTGTTCTCCACATTGCCCCTGATCTTCTCGGCGGCCGCACCCCCGGAGCTGTAGATATTCACATCCACGGCGCTGTGGCCGTGGGTGCTCCAGCCGATACGGGCGCGCACGCTGACCATGCGCGAGAAGATGAACGTGGCGGACTCGGGGTTCTTGGCGAGGGTGGCGAGCTCGAAGTCGCGCGCGTCAGTGATGCCGAGGCGGCCAATGACGAGCTCCCGGTCGATCCAGTCGACCAGGGGCTCGTCGGAATTTCCGGAAACCAAGGCGTTGATGTGTTGGCGGAGGAGGAAGGAGCAGTACTCGGTCGAGGCGTTGGATCTGGCCAGCACGACGGGGTTCCAGTTGTAAACGGGCAGTTCGTTGGGAGCCTCTGGAGTGGGAGTTAGCAGTGATTCGAGAGAACGGAGTGACGGGGGAATGAATGTAGGGTGGGGGAGGGNACATACGCCAGGCCGTGGCGAGACCACCGGTTTCGTGGTCGCTCGTGGCCACCAGGACGCCCTCGGTATCGGATTTCTTCAGGAAGTCCAGCACAATCTGGAAGGTCCTGTCGTATTCCAGCACTTCGCGCACCTGCGCAGCAGGGTCATTGAAATGCCCTGCATGATCGATCCTGCTGCCCTCAATCATAAGGAAGAAGCCCTCGTCACTGTCCTTGGTCGCCTCCTCCAGCGCCGTCAGCGCCGTGGTTGCCATCTCGCTCAGGCTCGGATACACATCCGCCATGTTTCTCCGATCAATCTCAAACGGCACGTCGGCAGTGGCGAACAGTCCCAGCGTCGGCAAGCTCACATTCCGCCCCAGCCTCAACTCATCAAACCCGGCGCGATCACCCTTGTAGGTCCATCCGTGCTTCTCCCGCGCAATGCCCACCACGTCCACATCATCGGCCCGGCAGCTCCCCTCGGTCCCGCTGGGCAAGAAATGGCAGCGTCCCCCGCCCAGGATCAAATCCACGGTCCTCCCGAGCGGGCCCTCGCCAATCTCCTGCAGGGCGATCTCGTCCATCTGCATCCGGTAGTCGACGTGCGAGGCGAAGCACGCGGGGGTGGCGTCGGTCACGTCGGTGGTGACGACCAGGCCCGTCTTGAAGCCGGCGCGCTTGGCGGCCTCGAGGACGGTGCCGCACGGCCGGTGGCTGGGGAGCATGCTGATGGCGCCGTTGTAGCTCTTGCGGCCGCACGAGAAGGCGGTGGCGCCGGCGGCCGAGTCGGTCACGAGGGAGTTGGTGGACCGCGTGCGCGAGGTGCCCCAGAAGTGGCGGTCGAGGGTGAGCACGTCGTCGATGGGGAGGGACGAGGTGAACTGGCGGAAGGAGCGGGTCAGGGAGAGCGAGGCCGGACCCATGCCGTCCGAGACCATAAAGACGAGGTTGCGTTTTGACTTTTTGGTATTGGCGGCGGGAAT
>FJWA01007454.1_pt1 | contig 11822 bp, 20 predicted proteins | sample 1011891 | NCBI WGS metagenome assembly FJWA01 (sample SAMEA3912450, study PRJEB9761) | metagenome | biome: forest; material: soil | place: USA | collected 2011-06-22 | depth 0.1 m
CTGGGTACGAGGTGAGGTGGTTCTGACTCATGAGGAAATGGTTGAAGTTTGTTGGAGGTAGTGAAGTTTGAAGACGGTCGGTCGGTGGGATTGTACGGAAAGGTTAGGAAACACTCAAATCACCGAAACGCTACCGGTTCGGGCGCTTGAGTCTCGGATCTCCTTCTCGTCTGGGTCCCTCCCCCCCAACCACTCCCAGTCAGAAGCCAGTATATGATTCCACCTGTAACTCCTTTGTACTCTTTCAGCTAGGATACGATACATGAGATCGGACACCTGCTGGAAGCCTCATGTCAATGTTCATCCACCAGTTGCGGTGGGGGCTTCCTTGAAGGCATGGTAGCATGCCAGGCGTTCATGGCCCTCAGAATCTTGGCTTCACCCCCGGCGTTAGAAATGATGCAGGCCCCGAACGCTCTGCCGTTAGTCTTGGAATATCCGAGCGGCATGGTGCCGACGGGATATCCAGCCGCGGCGGCGATGGTCGGGATCCTACCGTCCATGGGGCCGATGATGACGTCCAGGTTGAAGTCGGCGAGACTCTTGTCGATACCGTTGACACCGGCCGCCTGTCGAATGATCTTGACGCCTTCCGCGTATTTTTCCTCAGTGAGCTTGTCGTCGAGCGCGCCTTCGAGCAGCTGTTGACCGGGGTGGACTGCGTCTTGTTTATCAGTGAGGCATTCAATTCCGGCGGGTGTCTCGATTTACGCACCGGGTGGGAGAGCAATCTCTGCGTGTTCCCTGTTGAACTTGACCAACTCCGCCAGGGTGCGCACCGGCGTTTCCATGTACCCGGCGAGGAAACTATTCCACGCCGGCTCGAAGTCGTGATCTGGAGGTTTGGGTCAGTTGTGCTGCTGTAGCCACTCGCAATGGGGTGGTGCGTACTCCATAGCTGCTCGAGCGCGTCTTCGCCATCAAGGACCAGCTCGTCCATTGAAGTCAGAGGCACGGGCTGTTCGACGAAACCTCCCTTCCCCGAGATTGTGTTTGCGGCGTCGGCAAGCGCACGGCGCTGCTGATCGGTGAGGACGTTGTCGGGATTGCAGATGAAGGGGACAAAACCCCACAAGGTAGGATCGACGAAGCCGACTCTTTGCCCCTCCCAGGTGTCGGTGGTGGTGCGAGCGGACAGGTTAGTGTCGTTCAACAAGATCCCCAGCAGGTTGGCTAGGTCGCCTGGTGTCCGTGCCATGCCGCCAATGCTGTCGGTGAGCGCACTCCAAGGGGCAGTTCCTTCGGTGGGGATTAGACCGACAGTTGCTTTCAGTCCGTATAGAGATGCCCTGTTAGCCGGTTGCACGATGGACCCGTCGGTTTCTGTGGCCAAAGCAAGAGGCGCAAAGCCGGCAGCCACGCCTACAGCACTTCCAGAGGACGAGCCAGCGGGAGTCTGAAATCATTGTGAGCCAGTCTTCTCGCGACCGCGAAGCGAGCACAAACCGAGTGACCAAGCAGCTTTTCTCCGGGTGCGACGCCCCCAACGACGTAGGGTGTTTGGGTCTGACCACCCACGGCTGACCAGCCGGTTGTGATGCCAAAGCCTTTCCACCCAGCCATCTCCTACACGGCGGGTCAGTCAGTCTTGGATGTCTTGGTCTTTTGACACCGTGGCCGACTTACCGAAAGATTTGCCTTTGCAATGATGATGGCGCCCGCTTTCACCAACTTGGACCGTTAGCATCACCGCCAGTGGTTGGGCAACCGATAAACCGACCAGGTCAACAACTGGGGCATTCCTTTTGGCCATGGCGGATCTGAGGGCGGCCGAGCCCACGGTTGTGGGCATTCGAAACTCGGGTCCGGTCATGATGTTGTCCTTGATGGTGATTGGAATCCCATGTAGCGGGCCGCGGATCTTGCCCTGAGACCTTTCGACATCCAGATCCTTGGCGATGGAGAGGGCGAGTTCCCGGGGCGTTGTGCTGATGATGGCATTGAGTTTGAGGCCTTTGGCGTTGTGTTTGTCAATCTGGTCAAGCGATGCTTCGACGATGTCAACAGACGTAACCTTGCCGGTTGCCAGGAGCGCCTGTAGCTCTGCCGAGTCCGTGGTAAGGACATCAAAAACCGGGTTTCCCGTCATATTGGCGTAGAGCAGTGGTGGCGGGAAGTCGAAGAGCCTGGTGGTATAGAATTGCCGCTTCGAAAGATTGGTGTGACCGAGCGCGCGGATTGTGAACACCGTTTGCAAAGCGGTCGTAAGAGCGAGGCGGCGCATTCAGAAAAGGGACTCGGACCAAACACTCGGCTCAACGAGCTGTTCTCGGGATGGAGTCGGGCGAACTCTGGAAGCAAGGACCATGCGTTGGGTGCCGAACCGAACGCATGAGATGTGAAGACGGTCGAGGAAGGTGGCGCCTAGCCCGGCATGAGAGTGGGGGGTTTCTGATGTGAAAAGGACGAGATACAGCATTGACTTGTACAGAGTACAATGTCCCCCGCAACAACGCCCAGCGCGGGATGCCACCTTACCTCCCACTTCCGGCACGACTCGACCCGTCCAATCACATCAGGGAGATCAACCAGGCATGGCTGCCTAAAATGCGTCTGTCGGCGGCTCCAAATCCAACGATCCAATCATTCATCTTGTGGCATGCAAGCCACCGCCGCACAACGCAAGAAACACGGGATTTGTGATCCACAACTCGGAAGCGATGCACCTTTGACCCATTCTCCAGCACAGCACGCGCGGATCCCACAGCCTTGTCAATCGCTGGTTCAAATGTCGGCGGCCCTTCCATAAATGGCCAGCTCTTCAGCGAGCAGTCCAAGGGCGGCGCCGTTGCTTGTTGATCGGAGCACGACGGGCGCGACGTAACTGACACAGGCTGGACACCCCCGGCCTCCCACACCCGCTCCAGACCACGCATGCTCTCGTGCAGCAGGACAACATCGACATGGGGGTAAGCCACAGGGCCGAGCTCGTTTTTCTCCGGAAGGAACCGCGCTATCAATACGAAAAACCATACCTTGTGCTCCTGCCAGAGGGGGCAGTCGTGGACCCCTCGACCCCTCTTCACAACCTCGAGTTCGAGGAGAAGGACGTGCAAGTGCTCGACATTAGGGACTGCAAGGGCGCGTACCACCTGGAAGAATGCGGCTTCGAGTACACATCCCACGGGACTCGGGTTCGCGGTATCTTTGGGGACGAGCCGACCCTCCAAGACGTGGCTGCGTACAAAACGGAGACGGAGGAGTTCCTTTTGGAAATGTTCGGCGCTGCTCAGGTCGTCTGCTACGATCTCCGGGTAAAGAACCCCGGTGGTTTGTGCGTCATGATACAATGGCCATGATCGTTAACACAGTGCCAGCTCAGGGAGAGGAAGACGTTTACCCGCGAAGTATTCGATGTCAACGATCCTTTGCTGGTGGAAGGGCCAGCTCTAGGCGCGCACACAGGTAGGGGGAGAGAAATCACCGTCACCCGCCACTCGCCACCTGTACCTCCGAGTGTGGTTATGATGGGTTGACGATAGACGCTCGCTAGATATCACGGCCCGCTCGGGGCCCGAGATGATTCAGAATCGCCTTAGTCAGGACGTCCTTGATAAGTATCGCACCCCCGAGTACCGATTCCGGATTGTGAAGTAAGTTCAGGCCACGTGGTTGCTTCCTCTTTTTTCAGCACTCCTAAGACGTTTCAGCACTTGGAGGCCTCGGAACGAAGTGTGTCAGGACAACCCGCTTGCAGTCTGCGACTATCGGACTGTGAGTGCAGAGACGGACCTTATTACCTGCGACCGCGTTATCCCAGAACGTGCCGGTGAGGTGTACTACATCCATCACAACGAAAGCCAGCAATGGGTAAAAGCCATGGACTCTCCTCCCAAGGCAACGTGTCATTGCAACGCATCTCTAACATTTCGTCAGTGTTTCCTCAAAGATCAGACCGTAGATGAGCTGCTGGTGATGTTGATGTACGACGAGGAGTCCGGACATCATGCCAAATGTGGGCCTGAAAGAATGGGTTTCCCGAGACAAAAACGGTAGCTAACGTTTCACGAAGATTGCCCACATATCTCCATCAAGGACAATGAAGTTTCACCTGGCGTACCACCAAGGAGGAGCGTCGAGACGAGATCCATTGTGATCACGGCAAGGACGGATAAGGACGGAAATTTTAGCTCCTAGTGATACTGTGTCTTTCCATTGAATGAATGTCGGGGAAATGGTGGGAATAGAAGACAGATAGCAACGAATCGACAATGACAGTCCTCAAAGCTAACCCAACCGAGAGCCGCCTTCGAGTTCTCTTCCACATCAATCCGTCTGACAAACAGTGATCCGCTAACAGTCGGGGCCGTAAATGTACGAGGCGGCTGGTGGTCCGGAACCTAAAGATAGGATAGCGTAAGCCGGAGACCACACATTCTCAGTCATAGGGGCTGCTTAGAGATAACGACCTTACCTGTGTGAGGAAGCACCTAACCTAGTATCCACCGAGGCCGTTGGTTCCGTTGTCATGATTGGCATAGGGCACAGTGACGACCATCTTCCCAGCTGCTGCGCTGGCAGGCCGAAAGGCAGGGTAGAACTTCTTCCACGGCTGCTCCTTCTCCTGCTGAGACGGATATGGCGATCTGAAGGCCGGGCCGGTGTCGGCATTAGACGAGGTCTGGGTCGTCAGCGACTCCATGCTCGGCGAGTTGGTCAGGACTTGTCGAGGGGTTTCCATGACTGCACGGCTTCGTTCGACTGGCAACTGCAATGGTTTCTTGGGTCACAATTTTGGGTCGTGTCTGGATCTGTGTGGCTCGGGTGCTTTGTGGAAAGGCAAGAGTCGTTGGAACCTAACGTTGAGCGAAGCACCGGGAACTTGCTCTGTGAAGAAGCCTGAGGATGCGGGTGGGAATGTGACATTGAACGCAGCATGCTGTGCATTGAAATGGGCACACGGCATCCCAGGTATCAAGTTCGGTTCTGCACGGCGCCAAATGTGGTCAAGAAGCTCAAGTTCCGTCCCCCACCGAACCAACTGCATGAGGGTTGGGATGGCCGTTGAGTCAGCCTTTGGCATTTGTACGAGTACGAATTCGCAAGTGCTGCTGCGGTGTCACTTGGCAGGCTGCAGATGGAAATGCGGTCTCATGAATTGGGCGCAGGTTGGGCGGCCAATCGTGGCAGGGCTACTGCAAGGAAGCCACGGGGGGTTGAGCAGGCAAAGTTTCAGGGTCTTCGAGATCCCCGCCCTGCGCTCGGTCTTTCGCGACTCTCTTCCGCCATCACAGGTAGGTACACAGTCGTGATCATTGAGCCACCAAACACCGAACAGACCTTCCACGCATGCTTGAAACACGGGGCATAACTCGCATCCCACGCCCACCACACCAACCTGGGCCGCCCTGCCCTGCATTCCAGCAAATGGACATACCGCTTCTTCCAGGTCGATCCGTTCTTTACGGGACAGGAAGACAGAGCATTGCCGAAAGCCTCGCCACGACCGAATCTGGCTCATATGATCCCGGCGAGCCCCAATATGATCTGTGAGATAACCGTGGCGCCCCCGTAACCTGATTTGCCATGACTACCGACTAATGGGAGGTGGAGAAATGCCAAGCTGCTTTCAGAGCGATGGAAGGATGCTGTCAAGCAAGCCAAGTCCAGGTTGACGGGCCTGGATGGGAGCTACTGGAAAACAATCCAGAACTTCGGCTCCCATGATTCTCTGATCAAGGACTTGGAGATGAGGAAAATGGACACAGACTACGAAAAGCGATCGCTCTATTCCAAAGTCAACTCGTACGTACTCCAGGTTGCAGGGGTTTGAACTAGCTGACTCCGGTCTCGTTCCCAACCAGCGTGGTCGTTCCGTTTGTGAAGACGGTCAACTCGACAGCCGTGACGTTCATTCTTGCCATGGGGCCGAACTACTCACCAAAACTCGCTATGGTCTGGGGTTTGGTTTACTTGACCGTGATGGTAGGTCCTCAGGCCCTCTGAACCGTCCTGAAACCCTCTAACGTTATGTCGCAATCCAAGATGTCGCTAGACTCGAAGGCGGAATGGAAGCGCTTTGAGGAAAGACTGGATGAGTTACGCCAGAGTTTGACCATCTTAAATCTCTGCATCGGCCGGCTCAATATTTCCGAGTCAGCGCGCGCAGAGGACCGAGAGCTGGTCGGCACAGCGATCTACAAGGTGTTTACCTCGTTGATCGACTTTTGGATTGAAGCTGTAAAGCGCCTCCGAGCACACAAATTCGGTGAGTAGTTAATTTTCAGTTAATCGATCACCGCGAATTCTAGTCCCAGCCCACCGGTTGACGAAAACTTCAGACACCTCCGGGGGAGTGGACCAGGAGTTTGAAAAGTCCATGAGACATCTCAAATCATCCATCAACACGCTCAAGGAGTTATCCGAACTTGACGCCGCTTCTTACTCGGCCATTCAGCAGGCGAAGCTGGAGCGGCAAAGAGCAATGTTTTCCGGCCCGACATACGATGAAGACCCCGTCGAATACCCCGTCACCTTGCTTCCACAAGCCGGTACCAATGCGGCATTTTATGGCCGGGACGAGGTCCTGATTGCCGTAGAGGAGTTCTTCGAGGCCGATGTCAGCGCTCCGTCTCTCCGATCCGTTCTCCTCCACGGGACTGGCGGTGTTGGCAAGACACAGACGGCGATGAACTTTGCTCACACCCGGCACGAGAAATACGACATCATCCTATGGATCAGAAGTGAAACACCACTGTCGCTAAGCTCAAGCATGACTGAGATTGCGCGAAACCTCTCCTTTCCAGGCTCAGAGTCCCCCGGCAGTGACGAAAGCAACTTGAGCAACTTTCACAAGTGGCTGAACAAGCGGGCACCGAGAAAGATGGGTTCGTCGTCAAAACCACGGGACGCAATACAGATCGTTATGCTGACGACTAAGGTTAGGACGGCGGTGGCTCTTGATATATGATAACGTTCAGAAGATCGACGACAACTTCAAACGGTATATCCCAACAACCCCGGGCGACATCATCCTGACCAGCAGAGACCGTCGTGCGGCATACCAGCAAACCAAACTCATCTCCCTGAAACCCTTTTCAGATGAAATTGGCGGCCAGCTGCTCCGGCAGCTCCTGAGGTCTCCCGAGAACCAGCTGGCAATGGATCGCGATGTGGAAGCCACCACGTCCTTGGCTCGAATGGTTGACGGATTACCCCTTGGGATTCGACACATGGCTGGCTTGATGAACGAGAGGGATGAACAGTCCGCGTCCGATTTTATGAACCTCTACACCGAATACCCGAGAGAGCTCATGATGGACGCCGGTCCAGCAGTTGATTACGACAAGGATATCGCGAGGTCGCCGGGCGAGGAACACCCACTTGACCGTATCTGGACGATCAGCTTTGGATCCCTCGGGCTTCCTAAGCGCACTCTTCTGGGTATTTCATCGTTTTTGAGCCCAGACCAGATCCAACAGTACCTCTTCGGTCCAACCGCTCTCCAGGAAAGGCCGGCAGGAAGCCCGAATCTCTCTCTAGTCTGTGGACCGCCATTCAAGTAAGCTTTCATTATCTGACTTCGTTCTTTGATGGCCGCTAAAAAGTCCTCTTCCGCTGATTCTTGACTCCAGGTTCGACAGCGCCATCGTCGGCTTGGTCAACGTCGCACTCGTCGACCGTAACTCGGACCGTTTCTCGATCCACCGCCTCGTACAGGACGCCTTCCGATATTGGTGTGACAAGGACGAGGCTTGTGAGCATTTCACTGCCGCGGTCCATATTGTGCATCAGTTCTTTCCACGCCAGGTCAACGGGCGTCCCATGCATGACTCCTGGGACAAATGCCGGGACTTGATCCAGCACGGTCAGGTTCTGGCTGAGCGGTTTGAGGAATTGCAAGGAAGGTTTCCTGGAATGGGGGCACCGGCTGAGTTGACTGAGCTGCTGAAAAGTTGCGGCTGGTACCTCTTTGAAATGGCGGATCATCCAACCACACTCAAGCTCCTGGACACGGCAATCAAGACTTGTCTTGACGAGGAATCAGAGATCTACGCGCATTTGCTCAACACCATTGGCTGTTGCAGCTTTGAGCTTAGCTACCTGGCGCGTTGCCGCCGAGTGTGGGACAAGGCTCTAGCTATTCGGGAGGCATGGGCAAAGAGAAAGTCACCCGGTGCGGAGGAAGAGTGGGCAAACCAGCTGAACAACTACGGCAACCTCGAATCGGCGGAAGGCAACTACGAGTCAGCATTAACATACTTTTCTAGAGCCAGGGAGATTCGTCTTCGCCTCGGCAAAGCCGCTATTGTGCCACTTGGGGTCACATACATGACGACTGGTCGCGCCCTCTTCTTGATGCGGAAGTACGAAGAGGCAATCGCTGAGTACAAGAGGGCGGAAGCCATATTTCTCGACAAATTCGGCAAGGATGCACACTTCATGGCGCAGTGCGTTTCTCAGCGACCCGGATCAAGGGGTTATTATGCTGACACTTCCTCACTTCAGCTTGAACTACGCGTACGGGAACCTTGAACTCTCAAGGAAAGACATGGCCGCAGCGAAACGCTTTTACACCGAAGCCCAGCGGATTCTCGAGAAAGACACGCCTCTTCATCTCCTCCTCGCCGCTTGTTACTACAAACTCGCAACCCTCTCGGGGCACGACGGCGATGACGAGGAAGCACTGTAGGTACTCACTCTCCCCTGGAGAGTACCAATTCAGACACTGACTTGTACGTTGCTGCATTACAGGGTGCTTTTAGACAAGGGGCTGGGAATTGCGGAGTTCCGAGGGGGGAAGGGCGATGCTGCGCGCATCATGTGCAAAAAGGCCGCCATTCTGTCGAGTCGTTCGTCCCCGGATGACCAGAGTGCCTCCAAGGCTCTTCAACGTCAGGTCGAGGATATTGTCCTTAATCACTTTCAAGACACCGTCTGTGTACTTGAGAGCGGCGAGGAGGAGGATTGGGATGCCTGGGTTTGTCCCTACTGGCGATAGGCTGCTGAATGGTCCATGGCCTTAAGGCGGGTCATGATCTTGATAGTTGCTAGGTCCTTATTTGTATGCTGCGCAATTTTCAACATTGCGCTTCGCCATTTGCCTCTCCCTCCGTTTTTAACTAAAGTGTATGGTCAAGGTATGATACATTGGGTAGACCAGGTCCAACAATACTTCGCGACCGCAACCCCTCTTCTCAAGGTTGCACAACCTGACGGGCAAGATACACCTGGATGCCAGATAACACAGTCTGGATAATGGATAGAGTAAGTGAAAGGCCGCCAAAGATAATGACTGCCCAGAAAGTCCAAAAGCGGTGAATATCACGCCTGTCATACCAGAGCGCCTTGATACTGTTGGGTGACTGTGAAATGATGTGACGCTGAAGCGTGAGCAGTCGGCTCCCAAAGGCCGGGAAGTCGGATTCGGCCGAGTGAAGGAGCTTTTCAGGGAAGGCATCTATGGCCGCCCAGAGCGGGTTGTTCTTTGAAGAGGTGCCACACAACTCGTCCAGGAGGGGGTCTGTGCCGGGAGAGGCACACGAAGGCTTGAGTTTCTGGTACAGCCTATGGGCGCTTCTCCCGTGCTGGCCGAATACCAGCCGGTAGGTGCACAGAAGCTCAACAAAGAAGTCTTGCGTGATGGGGTCTTTTACTCCATCAGCGCCTGAATGGGGCTCGGCATCGTCCGTGATCCCGTCACTCAGTAACCTATCGCAGGGGAGGAAGGGGTAAGCAATTCTTGTTGCAACGGGTTGGGGAAGGAGGCGGGGCGGACAACTCACTGGTGGAAAAGTTGGCTCTCGGAGCATCGGGGGTTCGCTAACATGGCGCAGAATGACGGGAACCGAAACAGCTTCAGGGTGGTTGTCCGTGTGTCAAACTCGAGATGAAGTGGAAACGCGTCTACCCAGACGATCTTGATACCAGCTGTTCGGACCATGGCCTGACAGCTCAGGTTGGCACTGAAAATGGTATCGCTGAAGCGAAGACTCTGGTCGCTCATATCCTGCAGCAGAGGCGGTACAAACTGGCCGAAACGGTTGAGAAGGGTCTTCAGACGCAGATCGGTGGTAGTTTGTGTCAGGGGGCAAGACGTGGTGACTAGAGCCCTGGAGCGAAGCCTCCTCGTGGGATCCGACGGGTCGGCGAGCAGCAATTGGAGTGGCAGATCGGGCGAGTACGGACCGGTCGCCACATCCAACGGCGGCGTTGTGAAGAGCATGGTGATCTGCCCGATTGAGTGAAAGATGACGCGAGAACATTGCGTCAAATCCTGGAAGTCGGTCATGTTGGGCCTGTCGACCGGCATGATCGGGGAGGCCTCGCTGTCGGAGTCTGTGTCGTGGGGCGCGGGGTTTCGTGCGTCTGCCGCTGGTATGCCTCCAAGGAGCACTCGATGGATATTCCGCATCGACTGTTTGCCCTGGATTAACGATTCACTGATCAGGCAGAGGGTATGCATGAGTCCCCGGTCGACTTGTGTTGTGTTGCTGAGGTGCGGACGAAGTGCAACATTGGGTGGGAGCGATGCTGTCTCTGTGAACCGGGCACGGAGGTGACTGATATACCAGTCAAAGTATCGTCCAAGGCAAGGGTCAGCCGCGGCCGTTGTGACATCCTGGACGTTGGTGATGCTCGNGAGCAAACGGCNCTCNTCCAGNTTGTCCGTGANGTTGGGGATTGGTGCAGGGAGCCCCATGTCTCGGACCTCGGGCTGTAATGGTTCATTCGTCCCTCTAATTATCGTCCCTTTATCAATTTATCAATGCAAGCACTTTACACCCAAGGGACGATGACATACCGATATTGTGAAAAGGGCACAGAGCAATCCCAGTCAACGATCGCCAAAACAAATTTAGTTCGGTAGGGTTCTATCTCAGGGTCAGAGGTGTTGGAGGACAAGGTAAAATGAGGTTAAAGTCTCGTGGTACCAAGCTAAGCTGAAGTCAAATTGGTAGGTATATGGGGCTGGCCAGTGTCACTGCAACAAGGCGAGGCGTGTTCGAGCGGGGACCTCGTACATATAGCGTTTGGGTCCCTCGTTCAGCGAAGCCAGCCCTCCAAAATCGGTCCGGTGAGATTCCCGATTAGGGAGAGCCTGAGAAGGCAGCAGCTGAATTCCCCACCCCTGACATCTGCGGGCCCCCACTCGATAGGCGCTGTGGCTTGCCGACTACATTTGTAGGCGCTGCTCGGTCAGCAAGGCCATGAGAGCGCCAGAGGTGTGTGGGCAGTGACGGCGAGCCAGCCCGCAGGGTTACATTTCTCAGGGTTTCTTGCGCGTTCGAACATGGTCCTCAGCCTTTGCGCCGAGTCTGCGATGGTGTATAATACCGACGTTGCAAGTACCTGAGAAATTCGTCTCAACCCCGGTGACCAGCTCATATCAAGGGCCAGCTCAATCCTTCGGTACGACTCGGTTCATTCTATCCACTTGAAGATTCCGAGCTCTTTTTGCCCAAGATTACGATCGCTGGCGCGCCGCCTGTAACAGGCCACACGTTGGGGTTGAAGCGCCCAGTGGTGCACGAGGCGTAGGGAAATGACTTGATTGCTTCCAATGACGAAGAAAGAAAGAAAGAGAGCTGACTAACAGGAGCTAAGGAACCACGTGCATCGAGTAGCTGAATCAGATATGCTGACAGCAATTTATTCAATGAAGAGATATTCGCATGCGGGAACTGATATTGACATCTCCTTCCCGGCATACCGTTAGCACGGGCGGCATGAAGGTCTCAGTATTAGATCATAACACGAGTTTGTATCAGCTATCCCTCTCTCCAAGAGACAAAAACACCTTGTAGCTGTCGGGCTGTTCACTGAACAGGGTAATAAAAAGCGATTCCGTTTCAAAGTCAAGCTGATGTTCGAAGATAGGG
>FJWA01004507.1_pt1 | contig 11795 bp, 12 predicted proteins | sample 1011891 | NCBI WGS metagenome assembly FJWA01 (sample SAMEA3912450, study PRJEB9761) | metagenome | biome: forest; material: soil | place: USA | collected 2011-06-22 | depth 0.1 m
GGTCGGCTCTCGACTGGACCGGACTCTGGACTTGGTGAGGCGATTCAATTCGAGCTTGGTGACGGCTTGGCTCCAATTGCGGCGGCGCCCCACTCCACGGCCCCTGATTGGCCACAGCAGTCGGAAACAACCGCGCGCAACAACCTCCATCCGACGAGGGTCGCTGCGGTTTTCCCGCTCAATCAGGTCCCGTTCTTAACAGCTCAAATCCCGAGAACGACCACTCGCCCAATTGAGCCGGACCTGCGAATCGAGCAGCTGGGGCCTCGTCTGCGATCTTCTCCGTCTCCCTCATCGAGTTTTCGACGCGCGCGACGCACTTTGCCAAAATGAGCCACGTCACACGCCGGGCGCTTTCCACGCTCATCCCGCCCAAGGTACGTCGCCGTTCGCCAGCGAAGAGCTTGGAGATGGCTGCTAACATGGATGATTCAGGTCGCTTCCCCCAAGGTACGTGTTTGCGCTCGAATTGCGCCCCCCGGAGCCGTCCCCCCGAGCTGCCTGGACCCGGCAACAGCGACACCTGAGGATTTGATGTGCATTGCTGGAAGGACGAGGACTACGGGCTGTTTGCTGTGCACGGCGGAGAGTTGGGGTTGGGAGGGAGGATAGAACGGGTGAAAAAGGCAGCTGGCTAACCGTAGGATGCAGGCCATTGGTGCTGCCCCTGACGCTGTCCGCATGCAGCGTGTCGTCAACTTCTACGAGAAGCTCCCCCGTGGCGCGGCTCCCGAGGTCAAGGCCACCGGCTTTCTCGGCAAATACCAGGCCAAGCACTTTGGCAAGAACCCGTCGGCGAAGCGTATGTGGCTAGCTTCCATCTGATCCGCGCCGAGAACCAGATGCTGATTTTGCTCTCTAGCCATCATCCACGCCATCATCGGCCTCCTCATTGTCGGATATGCGCAGAACTACTACTTCCATCTCCGTGAGTTTTGGGCCTGAACCGGCAGGTGATGACGTGTTGCTGACCAGAGCAGGCCACCACAAGAACAACGCTCACTAGGACTGAGGTGCGAGAGGCTTTCGACCAGGCCGCTGGCCCAGGCGTGTACATAAACTGTTAGCAATAGACGGAGTGCATAGCACGCACCGCAACCGAGTCTTTTTTGTCCGCTCTGGTCGAGTACTGCCCTGGCACTGGCGTCATGACTTTCCCGCCGGAGTTGGCTGCAGAGCCTGTAAGATGCGCACTTCATTACAGCAGAGGTCTAGCTGGAGAGTTCACAAGAGCCCGGAGATCTGCACGGGGGGCGAGTGGTCTCAGGTGATGCCGGTCTGTCCCCATGACCGGGGACGGGTCTCACATCGATGCCGAAGACGGCCTCCTTGTGACGGCTTGAGTGCAGCATTGAAAACACTACTTTGACATGCAGCCGTGTCGGGGTTCTCGAGGTCTTCAACACCACCCCGAGGCTGAGGTCGAGTCACAAGGAGGCGAGTCAAGCCCGCAGACAAACAAAATTACAGCATGCCATCTCCCCTAAAGTCTTCTCCAAACCCATACACACTCATTCGCCAATCGGCCAGCATACGCGGATTTTGAAACAGCTTCCTTTTGCGTGCGTGCCGCGTCCGTCCTACTGCCCGGGCTCGTCTTGCACGGTCCGCCATCCCTCGCGTGGTTGCATGAGCAGTTGCCTGAGATTGGGGCCGATCGTTCCCTGCCAAGGCCCAAAGGGCCGCTGCGTGCTGCGTGGGCGTGGGCGACTCTCTGCTGCGCTAAGCCCGAACCGGCCACCCCTGCCAGCTCTTTGCCAACCGCTCTCCAGGACCCGTCCAGTTGTCGGCGAAAAGAAGACCTGCCACAGCCGCATCGCCTCACAGGAAGGACACTGCACACCCTCCTGGAACCTCCCCAAATCCCGGAACGCCGTCCCTTCCCTCCCCTCTCGGTTCCCTTTTCCTTTCCACATTACCGCCCACCGGCCCAGAGGCATCCCCAATCCTCGGTCCTCGCAACAGAATTTCGGGAGAAGGAGGTAAGAGCCCTCATTTTCGCGAGAGGTCGCACGGCCGAGTCTGCGCGCGTCAGCCATCGACATTCCATCCCGAGGCAGCAGCAGCAGCAGCAGCATTTCGCAGCTCTTCTCCCGTTGCTTTCTTTGGCGCTCTCTTGCTCTATCGCAGAGGTGGCTGACGAGATAGTCGCCATATCTGGCCAGATACCATTACACGGACTTTCTCGACACCCCGCGCGCGAGGTGAACGCGTAAATCGGTCAATCTCTCGCCCGCTCGATCGCCAAACGACCGCGATAACCGTAGGATGGCAACTGAGTCACCCAAGCAGCGATCCGATGAAGCTACTCTGACTTCGACGACCGAGCCCGTACGCTCTTCCCTCTCCACATCTCGTCTGCTGCCCGAGTCTGTTTTGAGAATCCGTTTCCGCTAACTGAAGCCCTGCGCGCGCCGCCCGCAGTCGATCAAGATCGAAACCGACTCGCAAAATGTCGACCTCAACCGACCGCAGCTAAACGGCGACGCTCCCGCTTCCGCCACGGACGAGTTTGAGAACAAGCACATTTCCGAAATCGTGGACGATCTGGTCAACTCGACAGAAGTCAGCATTAGTGGAGGATCCGATACCGAAGCAGCCAGATCCGATGCTTCCAAAGGCAAGGGCAACGGCCGCGCTTCTGCAAAAAAGCCCGCGTCCTTCAAGGCGATCAATGTCAACAAGACGTTCCGCACCGTCAAGGCCGCTGCCCCGGCGCAGCCAAAGACGACCGAGAAGGCCCCCCCGACCACTGCCCCAGCACCTGCCCAGGCGGGAACTCTGAACGCGACCCGGCCCCGGCTCGTTGCCAAAACCGGAAGTGGCCTGGTCGCCAAGTCGTCCGGAGCAAATGGGGGGAAGTCGGTTCCTGACGCAGGCGCCGTCTGGAACAAGAATCGACGTGAGCAAAGCCACTGCTTGCGGCCGCGGCCGTTTGGGCGGATTACTGACACACCGACCAGCCGTTCCTCCACCGGAACCTAAGAAGTATACCGACGAAGAACTTAAAAAGTACGGCATCCATATGGCGACGCGGCTCCATCCCGACGACGCCAAGGGCCAGTCCAACTGGGCCGATATCGATGACGACGACGACGACTGGGACCCGGACACTATCACGTGGAAGGATGGAACCAAGATCGCCATCGCGCATACCGAGGACCTCCCGCCCCCCCCGCCGGAACCGATCCCCGTGCCGGTCGCAAAGGAAAATGTGCCTTTGGAGAGAACCAATGTGCCAGTCCCCAGCTCGTTGCCATCCATCAGGCCCGGCGTCCTTGCATCGGGGAAGGGGCTTGTGTTGAAAGGCGCACCGGAAAAGCCGACGCTTGTTGCGAAGCCCCCAGCTCCGCCTACGCCAGCCAAGTCGCCATGGGCACAGCTCCCCAAGATCGACAAGGTCTCCCCAGTCACGGCAGATGGACAAGCTCAGGCGCCGCCGAGATACCCACCAAGGGACGCGCCCGTGTACCCAACACACGCTGCGCCGCCACCAAAGGAGATTGCGGCAGACGATTTCAGCCGGGCTGCTTGGCGGGATGGCGCGCCAGGTGCAAACAGGGAGCTCTACAACTCGCAATCCGGCCGCTACGAGCCGGTTCCCGACCGCCGCGGTTCAATGCGCCAGGAGCAACAGCACGGCCGACAGCCGGCGCTCTTGCAGCGACCGCTGCACCACGAGCAACAAGGGCCGCTTGAGGCGCCATCAGGTTTCCCACCGAGCAGGAATAACGAGCAACAGCAGGGGTACGGGCGGAGACGCGGATCTTCCAATGTTAGTGGCGGAAGCGGTAGCTGGCAGCGACCCAAAGGTCTCGAGCACCCTCTCCCCCCTCCCGAGCTCGTCAACGCCCGTCGCGCATCTATGGCCGGAGGGAGCGATGGTCCTGTCTCGCCAAGGAACTTCTCCCCGTCCGGTCTCCAAGGCGGACCTCCCCACGGCCAGGCATGGCAGCACAGGGCTTCTCCCGGGACCGCCCATGCGACCCCCTACCACCCGGGCGGGCCTGTGCCCGACGGCCGGGGCATGCCGCCTCCCGCGCATCCGTCGCCATCGGCCGTTCCCGCCGTTCCTGTTACCGAGCAAGATTATGAGCTGCAGAAGAGGTTGATGCGGGAGCGCCGAGAGCTCGCCAAGAGGCGCCGTCAGGAGGAAGAGGCCCAGGAAGAGGCGGCGCGGAGGGAGCGGATCCGCCTGAAGCTGGAGGCTCTGGGGCCTGCTCCCGAGTCGAACAAGAACAAGAAAGCGGCAGGGAAAGACCAGACGGTGGCTCCTGCACAAACCCAACGACGTGAGAGCAACGCTACTCAGAAACCCCCACCAGCCGAGTCGCAAGTGGCTGAGCAGGATGCGTCCGCAGCGATCCCCGAATCTGCCAACAACCAGCATCCGAACGCAGCGCCATCACAGACAGCTTTGCAACCCGAGGAAGTCGAGTCTCGCCCGCAAGCACAGGGCAACAGCCATACCCACCCTTGGACGAGACAAGCCGATCGGCAACCGGCGGGATGGAGTCTTCAGCCTTCCACGACGAAGAATGTCTGGGCCGCTCCGAACAGTAACCGGAGCCTGGGGAATGGCACTTTTGTTGCCGACCTGGGGACATCTCAGCTGCCTCAGATCCCCAGCCAAGCTGGACCCGGGCCCATTGCGCCGCCGAATAGCACTCGCGCGGCCGCAACATCGCAGGCAAGCATCCCTCCTGTCGCCGGATGGCAGCCGCCGATTGGCCCCAGACAGGCACATGCGCCTAGAGGCCCCGCGGGAGAGCGTGAGATCAAGGAAAACCCGTGGGCCGTTGCTGCACGCCTCAACGACGAGAAGTTCTCCGAGATGCTCAACGACCAGTATGAGGAACGAGATCGTCGATTGCGAGCCGAAGGCCGTTCGCTGGCGGACGTACAGCCCACCATCAAGGACACATGGCGCCCGACAAAGCTCGATGAGAGCGGCGCGCGCACCGAGGCCGCCCCGAAACAGACGGTCCAAATTGGGCAAGAACACCCGTGGGCTGCTTCTGCCGAGTCGAAGCCCGCGGCCTCGCAACAAGCACCGACTGCGCCGAGCGGTGCTCGCGATATGACGCCGGCGGCGATGCTTGCCGCAAAGACAGCGGCAGTGCAGCAAGGCAGGGGCTCGCGCTTCTTCCCGTCGCGCGACGTCCGCCAAGAGACGCGGGATATCCGTCTGGAGTCCAGCACCGAGGCGTTGCGGCACACATCGCCATCTCCGCCTCCTCCCGATATGGCTGGCCACCCTGCTTTCGACGGCGATGCGACACACCCTCATGTCTCACTGCCACGGCCGTATCCCGTGGTCCGGCTGCCTCCCTCGGCGGCCAAGGAATCGCAGACGAGCCCGACGGAGGGCAGCAGACCGCCTACCGGCCCGTCGTCCAAGACCCAGGGGCCAAACTTTGCTTGGGCGGCGCAGACAGCATACAAGGAGCTGGACAACCCCGCACGCGCGCCTGCTCAGAAGTCTGACAACACGTGGCAGGCCAAGATCGACAACCTGCTGGGCGGACGCAAGGTGCACCCGTCTCGAGTTGCAGGAGCTGATGGCAGCAGCCGTGGGCCCCATCAGCACGCCGAGCCATCGTCCCCTGGGCCGTCAACACGGCTCCGCCAGACAGACGGCTCGGTCACGACAAAGGTGATGGACGAGGAATGCTTCGAGGAGCAGGAGATGGGGTCGGTGCCCCCCATCAGGCTTCCAAAGACGATACCGGAGATGGCGTGGCAACCCTGCCCGACGCCGAAGCCCCTTTCCAAGAAGCTGTATCCGGCGGTGCTCAGCTCGGATGCTATTAGCTTCCCCGTCGACGTGTCTGGGGCCGGAACGGTGTGGCGCGTCTGCCTTCCCGGCAACGAGAGCAAGAGTATCACGATCCCATTTGGCCGAACCCGCAGCAACCCGCGTCGCGGAGGCGCCCAGCGTGGTAGCCGGCACCCTTCCTCGGCTCAGCATCGCCAAGGCAAGGGCCGCGATGCTCCCTCGTCATACCCGGCGGAGCAGGGCGCCAGCGCCTCGGGATCCAATGCCCCACACGGCAGAAACCACCGAGGGGGTTATCGAGGGCGCGACAACTGGCCGCGGAACGGAACAGCCCAGATCCAGACCTAGCGAGACGCTGGACGGCTTGTCGGACGCGCGCCAGGCTAATAACAGGAAAGTCGGGGTCTTGTCTTGACCATTGGGAGGCGGCGTCTTGTGCGCGACGTCACGGAGCCTGTGGATGATGCCGATGTCCCGGTCATCGATCTACTCTATATTTCGGTACGGCTGCCCGGACAGTCAGCAGCAGCAAGTGTACTAGTTTTCGGTTTTTCCTCGTTTCCTCTTTTCCTTGCGGCATCGACGCCGCGCATGGCCGCCCTGGTTGCTGCTCTTGTCGCTCGCAGCACATGTCCTGGTCCGTTTCATCCTCGTCCGGGGAGCATATTTTTAGGGAGGTGTGGGAATAAGAGATGGGCCACGAGCTCGTCTCCCCGCACGGCGTGGCGTCGGCTTGGAAACCAAATACCGAGCTGTGGAGACGACACGTCTGAGGCAGTATCATCAAGAGGCGGCGCGGACGTGGATGGAAGACGATACGGGACCACGAGGCGGGACAGAGCAGGACACTCGGTCGTTGCTCGCAGTACTTTGGCTTTTTCGCAGCGATGAATATTGGCCGGCGACTGGCTGGACGAGACATCTGTCTGGCCTCTCTGAGATACCGGTAGACCAGGAGAAGTAAGGAAGGATACTTTTCATATTGAAGGCAAGATATGGCGGCTCCGCCCGCGGCATCACGGAGTGATGTGGGCGGGACTGCCTGAATACCTATGATGGTGCAATTCACAGTTTAGTGGCTCGACAGTCTCTGCTGCGTTTGTCGAGTGGACGGAGTCGGACGACTTGCATTGTGTGTTCTGCAGTGGCGTTATTTAGCCCCTCTTTGTCATCAACCTCATCCAGTCTCACGGTGATTAAATCAGACACAGAAAAGTGGTGGAGGGAGTTGTCCTGTCAAATACAGATGTACTTAATGTTAGGATTGCCCCGCCAAGTCTTGACTCCGCTCCAACCCTGACAAGGATTTAGGAGGTGGTTTGTTGTTGACGTTGACATTATTCCCAACAAACGATTCCATCGCTGCTCCCTCACAGCAACTGCCAGGTGGACTGGCTCCTGAATTCACTCACCCCAATCCGGTCGCGACTCATGGCCGACACCACAAGCAACCCCACACCCGCCGGGGCCGACACCTCCAAGAATGAAGCCAAGAAACTCATTAACCTTCTCCGCGGCTGGCCCTCCCCAGATCTCCTCCCCTCGGCCCCGCTCCGGTCGGCGGCTGACTACGTGCTCGCGGACCGGTCCATCGCGGTCCCCGTGCTGCAGTACGCCATCGACCCGGGATACCAGCCGCTACGCGAGGAGCTGGCCCGCTGGCTGACGACACAGTACGGCTTCTTCTCCGAGATCAAGGCCGACGAGATTGCCATCACGGGCGGGGCGAGCCAGAGCTTGGCATGCGTGCTGCAGTCGTTTACGGACCCCGGCTACACGCGAGCCGTGTGGGCCGCGGCGCCGTGCTATTTCATGGCGTGTCCCATCTTTGAGGACTCTGGGTTCTGGGGTCGGCTGCGGGCCGTGCCGGAAGATGAGGAGGGGGTGGACGTGGAAGCGCTGGGGAGGGGGTTGATGGAGATGGATGCGAGGATGGAGGGAGAAGCGGTAAGTCCATCGTCCCCGTCCTCCTATGTAGTACTTTTGGGTGTGCAGCCATGGCCATCTCGATATTGAACCAACGCACCGATCGTCAGGACCACAGCCCGCCCTTCAAACCCCCCGTCCCGCACCTCCGCAAGCTCTACCGGCACGTCATCTACCTCGTCGCAACGAGCGCCAACCCCTCAGGCAAGACGCTCTCTCTCGCTCGTCGCGAGGCCCTCGTCCACCTGGCACGCAAGCATGACGCCCTCATCATCAGCGACGACGTCTACGACCTCCTCCAATGGCCGACCAGCGCCCCCCCTTCTTCTTCTCCCGAGGTTCCAGTTCCACCCTCCCCCCTCCCGCCAATTCTGCCCACACTTTCCCAACTCGACGCCCTCCTCCCCTACCAGGACCACCACCCCTCCGGAACTCCCACCTTCTCCCACGCCATCTCCAACGGCTCTTTCTCCAAGCTCGTCGGCCCGGGCATGCGCACGGGCTGGATCCACGCCTCGCCCGCCTTCGCCGCCGGGTTCGCCCACACGGGCACGAACCGCAGCGGCGGCGCCGCCTCCCAGTTCGCCGCCGCCGTTGTGTGGCGCATGATGGCGGCCGGGGACTTGCAGCGCCATCTGGACGGCGTGGTCCGTCCGCTGCTGAGGCGGAGGCATGCGCTGATGGGGGACGTGGTGGGACGGGTGTTGGGGCCGTTGGGGGTGAGGGTTTGCGAGGGAGGGGTGAGGGAGACTGGGGTGTTTGGGGGGTATTTCTTGTGGCTGAAGTTGCCCGGGGGGTTGAATGCGGAAGTGGTGGCGGAACGGGCGCGCGAGGAGGAGTTGATTGTTGCGCCTGGGAGGCTGTTTGAGGTTACGGGGGACGAGGCGGCGGCAAGGTTTCCAGGACATGTGAGGTTATGTTTTTCATGGGAAGAAGAGGAGAATATTGTGGAAGGGGTGCAGCGGTTGGGAAGTGTGCTCAAGCGCATGTTAAGTGGGGAGGGCGGTGCCGCTGAGACAGGTGGAAATGGGGCGGCAGAGGTAGGCGAGTTTAAATAGGGGGTGGGAAACTGAACGGCCTCGGGCGACGACCCTCCCGCGGTTTACCGCAGCAGCCAGTCAGTGCCAGATATACCAGTCCGGCGCTCATACTGGCACGGCTTCCTCCCAGCTAACGGGCCACCTCGCGGTGACCAAGCGGCTTTGGGAGCAGGGTCAAGGCAAAGAGGTCGTGGGTAAAATCCTTGACAGAATAAAAGATTTCGTGGTACCCGACCACCTCTCCTCGACCGACGAGTAGGGTTTGGTCGGCGAGGTTTTTGAATCCTGGCTCTAAACCTAAACAAAACACAATTGTGTCGCATCTCCAACCTGTCGTACCGAGGCTCCTGGCCGAGTTTGTATTTTCTTTCCAAGCCAAGTAAAGCCTCTGCCAGCCTGAAATCAGCCATCGATATCGTAACTGNTNAAGGTTTCNCCTTTCCGCAATCAGACTTTACTATGTAACCCCCNANATTGCAGCCAGCTGTTGACCCAGTGATGTCTGTGGCCCCCCAGAACACGCCCCGAAAGAACAGCAAGTGCTGATCCTACGAACGCAACATGTACCCGCCAAGTGCCATCATTTGTCCCCCTTACCCAAGTACCGCGGCGTAGCCATTCCGTGTCCTGAGACTACGTTTCCTCCTGTTCCAGGGGAGGACCAGCACCTTCTCCAGTGCGCCCGTTTGCCAGCCGAAAGGTCCAGAAACAGGGCGCGGGACTTCGGTCCCCCGCTCAGGCCCACGGCTAGGAACCANGCTTGGAAGATATCCGTGTAGGTCATCTCATTTTCCCTTGGACGAGGTCGAGGGATACGAGTGGATCTGTCCTCGACGTCAGCAACAAGCACAGACACCTTGGGCAGACAACAGGCCGTCGCACCTTGTCGGCCAAGGCCAGCCACTCTTCGGCCCCCCTCAGGTACGGATCCGCAGCGGCATCGACAGCCGCCTCGTGGCCCCAGACCACCATCTCGTCGAATGCGGCCTGGGTCTGCAGAGTGCCTTGGGGCACCTCGGCCTCCAGATCAACAACTTCGAACTCGTCCGGCCGTCTGGAGGGCTCTTCGGTCGCCGACGTGACAGCGACGACGCCGCGGTAGCCCTCAGGCAACTTCACGGTGGTGCCCTGGAGCTTACGGCCTCGAAAGTAGGCGGTGCTGGTGCCGTCTACATGGGAAACAGCGACGAAGCCGGTCAGCAAGGTTCTCTTGAGATGAGATGGAGAGTGGGAATTCTCACTCTCGCCGGGTTTGGGGTCCCAGAAGGCCTGGACTGGCTCGACGGGGCCGGAGTGATGCACGCGGCAGGGCAGGAGGTGCGGCGTGGCCTTGGGGGTTTCCCCGGACGGCACCTCTAATTGGAACGCCAAGCTGGGCGTTGACTGTGACATGGCAAGTGGCCTTGATGATGTTCAGGGTCGGGTTGAGTCTGGCGTGGGATGGAGTGAGCGTGGGAGACGCGAGTTTAAGTGGAACGCGCTGGATTGGCGCGACTGGCCTGTGCCCGGGCACAGAATACAGGTTGCTGCTGAGTGGCTACGGGGCTTGGTGGAGCACGGTGCGAAAACATGGTGTCCGTCTGTTGCAGCTCCATGTGTTTCCTCTCCAGAAACAACCCCAAGCTGCACGGCAACAGCCTCCCGGCAACAGGGCGGCTTCGGGCCGGAGAACGGGGTCCATTGTCCGGAATATTGACGGGATGATGCAGCCGGTGTGCTCATGGCCGNCACCACAAACAAGACCACAAGACTTATGGTGGCATCCANGTTTTCTTTTCTTCTTCTTTATTCTGTTTTGGGCTGCGCGAGTGTGTAATGCCCATACAGTTATGCAGTTTAGTGAAGCGTCGATCAGGAGCTGGAATGTCAATATGACACCCTCGGATCAGCGCCACGGAGTCGACGCCTTGATGACTTGCACCAAGGCTACCTAGGTAGGTAGGTAGGCCGAGGAATGGCTGGCGATGAGGCATCCCCCGAATGTCAGCTGCCCCCCCTCAAACACACCGAACCGGCGTGGCAGAACCGACGTTGCTGGTCTTCGCCGTAACCCCTGCTCCAAGAATGTTTGCGCGATTCACCTTAATGTACTTCCAGGTTGTGGTGCGCCGCCCCGGCTGATCTTTGTACCCCCCCGGCGTTGTTCCCTTGCGTTGAGTTGCCAATTACTCTTCGTTCGTCCCATCAACAGCCTTCTTGACGACGACATGCAACCACTTTGGCACATACCTGTACCCGCCTGGTCTTCAAATCCAAACCCAACAGCAGCCACACCCACGACATCTACAATAATCCTGAAAGTTCCCAAAACTGGCGCCATCACTGCGAACGCCCGGCCTGCCCGGCTCCCTGTCGCAGCCCATCTCCCACGGCATGGCATACCTCCGCGCCAAACTCGCCAGCTTCGCATGGCGCCACGGGGTTGCCATCGCCCGGCCCGCCATCCTCTCTCTCTTTGCGTCCATCGAGATTGGCACGCTCGAGCTCGTCGACGAGCCAAGCGGAGAGCACCACGTCTTTGGCCGGGCTCTCGCTCCCAGCCCCGCCAACCACCCCCATGCCACCCTCATCATCACCTCCCCAACCTTCTACCTCCGCCTCCTCCTCCTCGCCGACATGGGCTTCGCGGCGTCCTATCTCTTGCACGAGGTCCGCTGCCCCGATCTGACCGCCTTCTTCCGCCTCTTCGTCCTCAACCGGGCCCGCCTCAACAACGGCTCGACCTGGTCCTCCTCCCTCCTCACAGGCACCCTCTCCAGCCTCTTCTCTGTCCTCCTGCGACTTGAAATAGGGGGGCCGACCAACACCATGAGCAACGCCCATCTCAATGCGGCGGCACACTATGATCTGGGCAATGACATGTTTGCCGCATTCTTGTCGCGCGACATGACGTATTCGTGCCCGATCTGGGCGACGACGACGCATCGTGAATTGAAGGGAGGAGATCGTCAACAACTTGAAAAAGAAGAGCTGGAGGCGGCGCAGATTCGCAAGCTGAGACGGGTCATCGACGCGGCGCGGATCAAGGCCACCGACCACGTGCTGGAGAT
>FJWA01004390.1_pt1 | contig 11774 bp, 7 predicted proteins | sample 1011891 | NCBI WGS metagenome assembly FJWA01 (sample SAMEA3912450, study PRJEB9761) | metagenome | biome: forest; material: soil | place: USA | collected 2011-06-22 | depth 0.1 m
GTACACCACCATCCACTTCTTCGGCGACAAGACGTTCGAGGGCGGCAACGACTACGAGATCTTCACCGACAGCCGGACCATCGGGCACACGGTCACGGGCCCGCAGGACACGATTGCTGAGTTGAAGGCGCTGTTTGGTCTGTAGAATGGGATAGGATGGTGTTGTGCGGGATAGTTTAATGGCAGTGGTTTTGGTTGGGTGGTGATGGTAGTGATGGCTTCGATATCCGCATGGCGATGGGACTTGCAAAAAATACACCGTGGTCTGTTTCGAGCTGTGGTCCGTTGCGTGTGTTCTGAGAAGCAAAATTTGTCTGAATATTCAACACCCGCTACCAAGGCTATGAAACCAAAAACAACAACACCAACGACAACATCAAACCATCTACCAACAAAAAAACTCATCCAAACAAGGCCGTCAATAGGTACCCTCACCGTTAGAATCCAAACAACATCACTCATCAACCCTCCCTCCTCCACCCAGACAGCACACCTAATGCCCAAACTCCAAATGCGGCACAATAACCGGCCCATACTTGGTCGTCGCCTGGAACATGCCATCCCCCTGCACCACAAAATCCACCGCCAAACTCAACTTGCTCAGCCCCCCGCTCTGTCCCGACGCCACACTCGCCGCATACCCAGGCTGCTGCTGCTGCTGCTGCTGTTGCTGCCCGCCATTGATCGCCTCCGGATCGTACGCAACAATCGCGACATAGTTCCTCCGCGCCATGAGCTTCTTGTGCTCCCTGGCGCCGCCCGAGGCGTCGGTGTGGAAGATCTCCATCATGTCCTCCTTGGTGTCGGACGCCTCGTTGGTCGACTTGTGGCCGTTTTGGGGGACGTAGAGGAGCTTGTTGTTGTGCAGCATCTTGAGCAGGTAGTTGGAGCAGGGCGCCGCNACGATGGGCGACGCGATGACCTGGTACATGGTCTTGTGGTCCGACGGGTGGGACGGGTCGTGCACGAGGCCGGCGCCGGAGCAGTTGACGTCTGAGAGGGGGTTAGTTGGGTTTTATTGGGGATAGGGGGTGAGAGAAAAGACTCACCGCCGGACAAAAAGGTCATCCGGATGCCCTTTTGCTGGGCGATGCCCTGCAGCGTGCGGATGAGGTAGGTCCGCTCGAGGTCCTTGGACTCGTGCGTCCAGAGGTCCTTGAGCTCCTCGGCAATGTCGAAATCGCCAAACTGGTTCAGCACGTTGCCCATCAGGCCCCCCTTGCCGACGGCCTTTTTGACATGCGAGAAGCCCTGCTGCACCACCTCCTTACCGCCGACAACACCCGCCACCGAGCTGGTCACCTTGCCGAGGATGTTGTACGTCGTGTTGATCGCCTTCTTGCCCGTGGCGAACGTGTTGGTCAGCGTCTCCATCGTCTCNAGCCGCGGGTACACGACGGGCACCGAGAGCATCCAGATGCAGTGCTGCACGCTCGGCGGCAGCGTCGCCACCTTGGGGAAGAGGCCCTGGTACGTCGGCCCGGCCATGACCCGCGTCAGAGTGCGCTCTGACCGGCAGTCCGGCCCGATCACGACGACGGCCGGGCCGAGAAATTTGACAAAGTGCCAGCCGGAGCCGGTGATGGTGAAGAGGTCCATGTCGGAGCTGACGTTGCGCAGAATCTCGACCGTCGTGTGGTGCTGGAAGAGCAGGTACATGTCGATGGCGATGCGGCCGATGCCCTTGAACACGGCCGACGACTGCATGTAGTCGGGGTACGAGCCGAAGCCGTCAAAGCTGCAGGGCCGGTTAGTAGACAATCCCACTTTCTCCTGGGGATGCCAACTCACATATCATGGTCGTCGACCTGCAAGACATGCGGAATCTGCGCAAACGCCTCGCGCATAAACGGCTGGTCAAAGTGGCTGGTGTAGTAGTGGAAGTAAGCATGCGACACCTCCTCCTGGTGCCTCGCCGTCCACGGGGCAGTCTTGCGGTTCTCCCTCCCCTGCATGGCCAGCCACTGCTTCAGCAGCGGCACCTCCTTCCACAGGCGGTCGCCGTAGATCTGGGCGCCGAGCCCGAGCTGGACGTGGAAGCCGCCGCACTCGACGTTCTTCTGCAGGATGTCCTTCCACATGAAGCCCACGCCGCCGAGCTTGGCCCGCTCGTTCTGGTTCGTCGACGGGGCAAAGTCGTTGCCCGAGTGCGCGATCATGCGCCAGCCCGTCTCGTGCCGGCCCGCGACNACGAATTCGTACCGCGTGCACCCGAGATGCGAAGTCACGGCGTACGTCCACCGCTCCGTGCCGTGGTCCGCCATCGGGAGGTCCACGTCGTACTTGTAAAATGTCCACCTCTGGTGCGTGTGGATGTTCTGCGGGACGAGCTGGCGCGGGTTGGGAGACAGGTCGACGCTCAGGTGCATGTGGATGGTNGGGGGCTGCTGCGCGTCNGTCACCAGCATGATGCTGCCCAGCCAGACGCCTCGTTCCATGTCCATATTCACATAGCGAAGGTAGGGCCCAAAGTAGACGCCGTTGGTGGGCATGACCTTGTACACGTCGACACCCGCGCTGGGAGGCGGGCCGGTAAAGCCGGCGGTCGAAGGAGCCACGGATGCCGACACGCTCATGATGCTCTCGGCATAGCCGGGGTGGGCCTGGGGGTGGAACATGGGCGATGCCATGCCTGCCTTCCCGCCGCCCAGGAGGGGCGACGCGAGAGGGTTGCCATAGGTGGACGCCGTCGGGGACAGCGGGGCGGGGTCGTGGTTCAAGGGGGTGGGCCCCTTGGGGAACTCCCACTGCGTAGCCTGTGTCGCCAGGTGGATGTAGTAGTATTGGCCCGAGTTCTGGTCCAGATGGGCAATCCAGCCCTCAGGGAGCGGAGGCGGCGACTGGGCGGCGGCCAGGAGCGAGGGGGTGTGGGTCAACGTCGGCTGCGGGCTCAGCGTGGCCGCCGCTTTGGCTTCGTTGGCAAAGGCGGGATGGCCGGCATTGTGCGCGGGGATGGCGGCGGCGGCGGCCACGACCGGGTTTTGTTTCTGTGGCGTCGGAGAGACTACTGCGGCCGCAGCAACAGGGCCGCCGANGGCTGGGTGAGCAGCGGGGATGGCAGCTGCGGGCGTGGCAGCGGGGGCGACGTTGGCAGCACTCGAGCCGGCTTGTGCCGGCCGTTGCTTTTCGGCCGGGTACTGCGAGCCTGCATTCGGGTTGACACTGGTATACGCGGGCGGAGGTGTCGAGGCCTGCATGCGTTGAAAGTCTTGTTCCAGCACGCTCACCTGGAGATTGGACCCCGCTGGTGCCGGTGTCGACGGGTTGGGATTGGGAGGGAGACTGAAAGCCGGCGTCGACTGCGGATGCGGCTGCGGCTGCGGCTGCAGCTGCGGCGGGGTCGAAGTCGACACCACGTCGGCACCCTGATATACCGTGGGGGGACCAAACGGATGCTGACCGGGGGCCTCGGTGGGNGTCCACGGCCGGGGCTGGGGGGACTGGACGGCGGGCGGTTGGTTGCCGTACTGTGCTAGCCGCGATTGGGCCGCGGCGCTCGGGGCCTGGAAGCTGCTGGCCTGGAGGCTGGTGAGAGTCGCGGTGCCCGAGATGCCCGCTGCCGCGTACCGTGCTTCGATGCCGCCTCCGGGAATGACTCCGGGCTCGACGATGGGGGTCTCGGGCGGGGGCGGCGAGCCACGGCTCGCTCGGGTTGTCGAGTTGGATGCGGTGGAGGAAAAGCGGCCGATGGGGCCCGGGTTCGCCAGGCCGCCGCCGGGCGGAGGATAGTACGACTTTTGCTGGTATGCGTTGGAGATCTTGGGCGCAGGGGCTGCCACCGGGTTCCTCAGGGGCATGGCGAACAGNCCGCCCTCCTCCTCGCCGGCGGGGCTGATGGGGCTCTGCAACGGCTTGGGCGCCGTTCCGCGGCGTTCCGCGAGGCCCGTCTTCTTCTCTCCCGTGCTCACCGTCGGCCGGGCCAGCGGGTCAGTCTGCGCCGGAGAGCTCGGCGCGAAAGGCGCGATAGGCGGGGGAGTGTAGAGCCTGCCCGACGGGGGAGACGTCCTGGGGCCGTCATCAGGGTAAGGGAGGCGGTTGGGCTTGGGCTGCGGCTTGGGCTGGGGCCTGGGATCGTCGGGATAGGGCAGCGGGGCGGCCGAGCTTGATGCGCCGAAGGGAAAGGACGGCAGCGGCGGGAGAGCCGCGATGGCCGGTTTCGAGGCTGGGGAGGAGGTCGACCCCGCCGGCGACGACGAAGTCGGTGGCAAGGGGAACCTGGAGGGCCGGATCGAGTTCTTGTCGCCGGGCGGGCTCTGCGGCTTGAATATCCTCAGCGGCTCGACGGTCGGGCTGTCGCAATCCTCGGCGGGCCTCGGCCGGCTCATAAAGAGCTCTTCATCGGGCACGTCGCGCGATCGGGAGCCCATGGCTGCTGTGCTGTCGGGACGCGGGCGGCCACGACAGTAACGGTGTGTTTTGCGTTGTCTTTTTGTGTTTGCCCGATGGCGTCGATNCTTGCCAGCTTCTGCTGCTCCTTATCGCACCCTCGAGGGGTTGTGGTCGTCTCGGGGCAGCAGACGGGAGACGGGAGACGGGTGGTGGGTGGTGTAACGTCGACGNCTGGGTCGTGTCAGACAACCCCTCCTTGAGATCGAAGACCCCTGCTCTGTCTTGTGTAACGCGGGGGATGTGCCGCTGCGTGGAGGGGCAGCTGAAGCAGCTGTTTGCCGAAAAGAGAGAAGAAGGATGCGCTGNACAGATGCCGCAGCCCGAGATCTCGACGCACGCTTCACAGCCAGTTCGACAGAAGGTCAGGTTTCGAAAATCCAGCCCAGGACGACGTCAGGCAGGGCAATATGCGGCCAGATGCGCAGGCCGCGTTGCCATCCCAGGAGGGAGGGGGAGGGGAAGCAAGCCGGGGTCGCGCTGGAGGGGCAAAGGGACAGGCCCCTCTGTGATTGGCCTCGCATTGTGGGCGCTTAAACAGTCTTGGGGCCCCNCAGAGCCAGCGACGGAGCCAGTGAGGCAGCCCGGGAAGCGCCCCCGTGGCCCTTCCGGGCGGTTCCATTGCGAGTCATTCCCGGTTGGGAATTGCATTGGCGGCCCATTGGCAGAACATTGGCAGTGCATTGGCCTCGACCGGTCGGGCTAATTTGCAGGTCCCGTCGTGTTGGTAATTAATACCTGGGATGTTTGTTGAAGAAAGGCGACCAAAAGTCGAGGCGCAGAAGCGAGGCAAGCGACCGCGCAGCAAGGATGATGCCCAGGCACCAACAGGGGAGAGAGGCATCGGATCAAGCGGGCGGGTCCAGCCGTTTTGCTGTGATCTGATCCTGACTGTGGAGGCTGACTGGGGTGGGGTTAATTGGTATTTTTGGACCGGCCATGTGTGCAATTGCCGAGCCGCCGATTCCTGTCTCAGACCTCACGCTTCCGTCTGACTTGCATCGGTTGTCAGTCAGTTGGGAGATGGCATTCTGGATTTCAGACCCAAGGGCATGACATGTATCAAATATTCATTGAATGGAAAGGCTACTTGTTCGGAATTCGGAACAAACTCTGGGCTGTTTACCTAGTGCCTTTTGCTTGCCACCATCTGGCATCAGCTGTCGACGTCGAGCTCTCATTGAATCGGGTCGACGTAAGGTGTCGATCGACGTAGAGTATCAACGCAGAGTGTCAACACCCAGTAAGGACGCTACATCACGCAGCATGCTCTGCAATTTCAACTGGCCCGCCCCTTGATAGTAGGATCATCAGTACAGCAGCCAAGTATTCTGNGTACAGACACAACTCTGGCTTGCTCTGTGTCTTAGGCTCCCTGACGGGACACGCCTTCACCAAGACCACAACTCCCACACACAATCCAAACCACCCACCTCACAAACTTCCTTCACACACCACCACCACTCTAACACAAAACCGTTACCACCCCGTCCCCCCTCTCCACAATCCCTATCAACCCAGGTCTCGTCGATGGTCAATGGGGGATCCCATTCCGCCGGCAAGGGGTTAAAGGCCAGTTTCCGCACCCTGCTTGAGGCGTTTACGGCGCCCCTTCGTTGGAGATCCGGAGCGCCGATGGTAAACGCCTCGATGGTCGGGACGCGGTGCAGTGACATATTGGACCGTCTTTNGTCGAAACTTGAAGATGAGAAAAGGGCTTGAAGAGACCGGGGACGGGAAATACGAGGACTGGTTTGGGGCTTCAGTGGATGAATCTCGCGATTTCTAAAGTCCCAGCGACAGAATTGAGGAACATGCAGTAGGTAAATTGGGACATCTGAGAGGTTTAAACGCAGAAGAGAGAGCGCGAATCGGTCTGCAGAGGCGTAGGGAGTGTACATGCGTAGCATCAGACGACAATTCCACGCACGTCAGTTCAGCACCGAGACACCAAGTTCCTGCAGACGGGATCTCCGACACTCTGAATTGTGCTGCGTGGCAGCCAGAGGATACTAGGACTACTAGCAGGAAGCAGTGAAGCCATGTCGCTTCCTGGATCCTCACTTGACCAACATCTGAACTCCCTATCCGGTCTTGGGTCTTGGTCCAATGGGGTCGGTCCAATGGGGAAGGGNTGAGCAGAGTGCCTGTTCATCCCAACAGCCCAGTCTGACATTCCAGTGAACAGTGAAGACCGAGGGTGATGTAATAGTCGAAGAATCCAGATGACCCGCCCAGCTGCATGGACGGCTGGTCCCGAACATAACCCCACTCTGGCCCGCATCGGTGGCCTTCGGGCCGGATGTGGGGCCGTGAGTTCGGTCGGATACGGATCCTTTCGAGCCGGTCAGCCGGTCGCTTGCTCAAATGCGTTCTGGGTGTCGGCAGGACGTGGAATGTGATCTCACCGCGCCACCGATTCTTTCGTAACCGGCGGTGGTACATCCACCCGGTATTGGCAAAGTAGCCCTCCATTAATACACACTCAATACTCCATCGCGTCTCCCACTCCCTCCTCCCTGATTCTCCTCAACCCGTCATTCCTCTCTTCCTCCTCCTCCTTCAACCTCGCCTCCACCTCGTCCCTGATGGGCCCCAGATCTGGAGGGATGATCTGACTCTGCGCGCTGGGCGCGTGTGCCACGAAGCGCAGCTGCTCGTGCACATGGGCGACAATCTCTCGCAGCCGCTTCTCCGAGTTGCGGTTATGGCGCGGCTCGTTCATACTCTGCTCGAGCGTCGGGAACAGGGTGTCGTGAATGAAGTGCTCACGCCAGGGCGTGTGCTCCGGGATCATCTCGGGGATTTGCGTATCGGCACCGATGGCGATGGAAGTCTCGTAGGCCCAAGCGCGGGCCACGTTGCGCGGCGTATACCCGCCCCCGCCGAACAGGATCATGGGCAGGCCCAGGCTCTTGCAGTACCGCACGCACGCGCCGTGGCCCTGCACCCGCAGGTTGAAGCGCCCGAGGCGGTCGCCGGCCAGCGAGTCGGCGCCGCACTGCAGGGCGATGGCGGTCGGCCGGTAGCGCTGGTTGATGGTGCCAATGATGTTCTGGAAGAGGGCCTCGTACTGCTCGTCGGTGATGCCGTCCTGCAGGGGCACATTGATGGCGTGGTGGGCGCCCGGATTGTGCTCGTTCTTAGGGCCGTTGTCCTCGAGCCCGCCCGTGCCGGGGAAGAACTGGTCCGGTTGGTACTTGTGGAACGAGACGGTCATGACGCGGTCGGTGGAGAAGAAGGCCTCCTCGACGCCGTCGCCGTGATGCACGTCAATGTCGATGTACAGCACGCGCGGGTGGATGCGCAGCAGCTGCAGGATGGCGAGCACAATGTCGTTGATGTAGCAGAAGCCCGACGCCTCGGACCGCTTGGCGTGATGCAGCCCGCCGCCCCAGGCTATGGCGATGTCGGACTGGTTGCTGCAGATCTTGCGGGCGGCGTCTAATGAGCAGCCTGCCGACATGGAGCAGTAGTTGTACAGGCCGTGGAAGAGCGGACAGTCACTCCCGCCAAGGTTGAACTTGACTTCCTTGTCGGGGTTCTCGATGTCGCGCGGCTGGTCCTCGGGGGCGGCCGTCGACAGGTAGTCCAGGTAGTCGCTGGAGTGGAACGAGTTGAGCTCCTCGTACGTGGCCTCCCGCGTCGTATGGTTGTCCATGGCAAAGGGCATGCCATACGCCGATACCAGGCTCTTGGTCAGAGTCAGGCGCCACGGCTTCATGGGGTGTGTCTGGCCGAAGTGGTGCTTCTCCATCTCGGGCGTGGAGTGAAACGAGACGGCGTAGCCCTTGGGCCGGACGATGCCGTACTCCTGTGCGGCAAACTTCATCTTGTTGAAGAAGACGGCATTTTCGCGGTCATCAGCCTTGCCGAGCGGGGTGTAATACTCTTCCACGACGGGCTCGTCGACCTCCATGTTGTGGGGGAGATAGTTTGGCTTCGGAGGCCGGTATTGGTAGTCCGTGGCGGCGAAGGCCATGGCGGCGACTCGGAATGATATGGAATGAGAAAGAAAGGTTGGATTTGATGACAGGACGGTATGGTCAAGCGGTGTGAATGAGCTCCGGAGATCTCGTTGATGCCAAAGGCCGACGCTGGGGAGTGAGGCTCCGGCGGAGCGATTCGGCCGTTCTTTGGCTGTGCTGCAAGCTCTCACTGCAATGTTGACGTTGTGCTGCACGGAGCTGCTTGTGCGTCAAAAACGAGCGAGTCGCAAGCAAGGTTATCTGACTGCGTATAGTGTACAAAATGGTGGGCCTTAAAACGGCATATGCGATGTCTCCGTCCAGAACAACGATGTCAAATCGACGATGGCGAGGCTGCTTGTTGATTTGATGCTGGAAGTGAAAATGCAGTGGATCTCGAATCGCGCGGCTGCAGCATGGAGCAAAGCCCGCGTCGGTCTCGAAGTGGCGATCCCGCCGGTGTTTCTGGAGCCCGCTAGGCCTGATGCAGCTAGCTCCCTTGCCCTTCCCTGCGCCTCCGGCAGCCTCCGCTGCACAAGTTCAAAACGCAGCGGACAAAGCGCCCCGCTCGGTGTTTGGCGGCTCCTGATTGGGGCGAGCGAGGAACCGAACTTCTTCCGCTGTGAAACAAACGCGAGTTCTGGCAGCGACTGGAAACAGCCGTGTTCTTGCTGTCTGCTGTCTGCTGTCTGCTGCGCTGCTGCTCTCGGCTCTCCACACAATCTGGCTTCGCCTTCGCAGCAGCTCGATCTCATCAATTTCGCTCCAGCTCTCGCGTGGGCGACTGCGACAGGGGTCGGTGCCAACCGGGGAGTTGCAAAAATAATCTCCCCTTTCGATTTCCGAGAGGTGAGCGAGCAGCCTCTGCTGTGGAATTCTCCTCTGAACCACATTTCCACCGGTCCCGTTTTGCGCTGCGCCGGGCCACTCCCGCGTCATCCACTTCATCTTGGCCTCTGTTCCACCCTTTCCACCCTTCCACCCACTTCCTCACCTCCCTCCCGCACGTTCGCTTCTGTCTCCGAACCCAAACACCCGCCCGTCACTCGACAGCGCTGCATTCGCGTTGCTTTCCAGTGCCATGACTGTGCTGCGTGCGGAACACCGGTGCACAGCAACAGTCTAGCGCGTTGCCCGGTCAGGATTTCGTATTTCCTGCGGTCCGCTCCAGTCCGGTCCGGTCCAGTCTGTCCGCGTCGTCTCACAGTTGATTTGACTCGGGAGTGGGGCAATCCTCTGATTCCTCGCGTTCTTTCTCGCTTTCTCTCTCTCTGTCTCTCTCAAGTCTCAGCCTCACCTTGAGTCAACGTGCATCTTTTCTGCTTCCCGACCGGGTGCCACGCCGGCAGCGCGTTCGCCGGACGGCGGGTTAACAGCCATGCCTAGAGACGATCTATCCATCGACTTCGTCAGGAAGATGCCGCCTGTCGAGGCCCTCGACCCCTCGCTGATCCTCGACGAGTGGATCAACAGGACCCAGAACCTGCCCGAGGAGCTGCGCTTCCTCCAGGACGAGGTCGCCGACAAGGACCGCCAGTATGACAAGCTGGTGAGGGAGATCGACGATCGGGATGGCCGCATACAAAAGTGGATTAAGGCCCACGGCAGCCACCATCCCAACCCCAAGGAGGAGGAATACCGGACGACCATCCGAAACAACTTCGCCCTGGCCGAGCAGCTGTGCAACGAGAAGCTGGCCCTGACCCAGAAGCTGCAGCAGATCATGGACAAGCACACCCGCCAGCTCGACATGCAGATCAAGATGCTCTACGACCGCGGCGAGCCCGGCTTCACCGACCCCGACGAGCTTCCCTCCCTCGTGCGACCGAGCGCCGCGAACACGACGAACGGAACCGCCATCCTCCGAGGCGTGAACGCCACGCATCCCGCCACCTCGGCCCCAGGCAGCTCGGCAAATGGTCCCCCGGTCCGGGCAGCAAACGCTCAGGTCCGCAACGCCCAGGCACAGCAGCACGGCTCGGCCTCGGCGCCGGCCACGCCGGCCGCGAGCATGATTATGAATCGCCAGGCACGCGAGAGCTCGGCTGGCCCGACGACGACGAAGCGCCTGCCCCGGTCGAACAGCGGCCCGGGCAACCTCCCCACAACATCTAGCGGCCTGGCACGGCACTCGTCCCTCGGCCCGGGCACCCCCAAAGGCCTCCAGACAGCCCCTGGCATTCCGCGCGCCGGCAGTGCCGGCCCCCGCGCAACATCTAAGGGATCGCTTGCCGGTGGAGCCCGTAAGGTCGGCACGCCATCCAGCACGGCGGGGCGGAAGAAAGGCACCCCGGCGCCCAACAAATCCGGGCTCTCCCGCGTCAAGCGCGCCGCCAAGAACTCGCCTTCTTCCGCGGCCGAAAGCGAGCTGTCGTCGGCCTCGTCAGGCAGCGAAGACGAAAGTGACGCCCGCACGACGGGCGGCCGCGGCACTCCCGCGGTCCTCTCCCGCTCCGGCTCCAACCAAGCCACGCTCCCGCCCACCAGCGGCAGCAGCGGCCGCGAGCCGGGCTCCCATCACAACCGGACCCCCTCTCTCAACCACCCCAGTCACAACGGGCCCGAGACGGCGGGCACCAGCCACACGCGGCGACCGAGCCCGCACCCGCGAACCACGGCCATCAAGGACGAGGACGACATGATGGATGTGGACGACGACGAGGCCGGCGACGACAGGAAGTACTGTTCCTGCCAGAACGTCAGCTTCGGCAACATGGTTGCGTGCGACAACGACCGATGTCCCTACGAGTGGTTCCACTGGGGCTGCGTCGGGCTCAAGAGCGAGCCGAATGGGACGTGGTATTGCCCCGAGTGTAGTGAGAAGCTGAGGCGGAAGGGGGGTGGGTAGGGCGATGGGCTCCTATTCTTGCGTCCTTGGGTTTAAGTTCGTACGGGAATTCTGGACCATGGTATGGTGCACGGATAGGGACAGGTCCGGTTCGGCGGCATTCGGCAGATATCTGAATATGACTGCATGGCATCTTCCATGTCCAACATTACCGCAAGCTGCATTTCAACTCCTCCGCCATTCTTTCTACGATGAATACCTCACAGCTGACAGGCAGCCCCCCCCAACATTTTNTCACAACCTCTAACTCCCTCCCACTAACCCCGGCACAACCCACAACCCATTCGCAACCCATTCACAACCTCATCTCCCTCACGCCCCCAACCGCCGAACCCAACCCACCCTCAGATCCCCAAAGAAACTCGCCCCCTTCACCACCGCCTCCGCTCCTTGTACAGTCACATTACAGTTTTCCGCCCAGCTGCCCTGTGCCGCATACTTGCCAGCGAGATACGCCACGTACTCGGCCATCCGGCACGAGCGGCCGGGGCCGGACTGGCATGCCGGGAGGGGGTAGACTGCGTCGTTTAGGCGGAGGCGGAGGAAGGTTTCGTTTTTGAGGAGTTTGGGGG
>FJWA01003328.1_pt1 | contig 11726 bp, 11 predicted proteins | sample 1011891 | NCBI WGS metagenome assembly FJWA01 (sample SAMEA3912450, study PRJEB9761) | metagenome | biome: forest; material: soil | place: USA | collected 2011-06-22 | depth 0.1 m
ACTCCCAGCCTCCCCCCCGGCCTCCTGCAGCGCCATCCTCGCCTGCGTCCCCAGCACAGCCGCATCATCCTCGCTGCTGGCCGCGACACTCGCCCTCCTACTGCGCGAGCTGCGGTGCGAGGCATCCGTGGCGCGACGCCGCAGGATGGGCGACCGGAACCGTGACGAGCGGCTCGACGAGGACAGCACCGAGGCCGAGTCCAGCTCCTCGTCACGCTCCTTGTCCCGTCCCTCCTGGGAGGTGATGTTGATGGGTGGGGAGAGGGCTACGCTGGGGGAGCTGGGGCTCAAGTCGACTGTGGGGACGGCTGGGGTTGGTGCCAGGCCTGCGGGGAGTCGGGGTTTTGGTGTCGAGATTTGGGGGCTGTCGGCGGTGCCGTCGACGGATGGTGGTTCTACATCTTCTGTTTCGACGAGCTCGGCGTCGCGGTACCATTTCCTGCGCCGGGTCCAGCGGTTCCAGCCGTCCTGGCCTCTGCGGCCGTTCTGCCACTGCCTGGGAGTCAGTCGCATTCGCCACTGAAACACTCTCGCAAGAGAACCGAGACAAGTGAACTGACCTTGTTGTCATAATAAACCCACCCCATCTTCCCCCCCGGCCCGTCATAATCCCACTCGCCCCCCTTGTCGTCGCCAGATACGACGGCGTCGTCCGGGACACCGTCCACTCGCCACTTGGACCCGTCGGTCCACTGCCACTGCATGCTGGCCCCGTCCTCCACCTCGGGCAGCTCAAACTCGGCGCGGGGCGGCACGGCATTGTTGTGCTCGTCGGTCCACGAGGGCCGCTCGTAACCAAACAGGCTGGAGGTCCACCCGAGCCCCACCCATCGACGCTGGTTCTCGTAGATGATAAAGGTGAATCGCACACCCGTCCCACGGAGGCCGCGGGCGCGGCGGAGGGCCTTTGTCAGCTCGGATTCCCGCGGAGCGTTGATGGTAGTTGGGCTCGAGGGTGATTTGGCCTTCGAAGAGGCGCCATTGTTGTCTCCGGTCTTGAGTCCCGCAGTCGGGGGAGTTGTGGAAGGTGGCGTAGTAGGGCCTTCGAANTCNAGGCCGGTAATGAGGCTCAGGGTTTTCCGAAGGGTGGCGCTCCGCCAGAGGATCACGCGGGTGACCTGGATGACCTGGGCGTGCCAGGTCAGGAGGATGGTGCCCAGGATGAGAATGACGCGGCGGGTCGTGATGATGCGGAGAGGCGGGAGTGTGAGGAGGATCCAGAACGGCGTGCAGAGCAGGATGCGGATGAAGACGGTGATGAGGGCTGGCCGGGTNGTTGCCGACGTCGGGGTGAGCTGGGTGCTGAGGAAATCGGTCAACTCGAGCAGCGGCTCCAGTAAGATGTTGCACCTCGCCGTGAACTCCCTGAGCGTCTCGACAATCTCATCCAGCGTCTTCTGGTGTCGCGTGTTGGTGGCCTCGGAGACCGACTTCTGGTTCCTCGTGTGGCCGCCCGGCGTCCCTGCTGCTGCGCTCCCGTTGGCCGCCTTTCCGTTCTTGTCCGGCAGCCCATCCACCGAGAGATTCTTACTCCTCCGGGTGGCCTTGGCAGCCTTCGCCTCGGTCGGGAGCGCCGTCCCGTCGGCGGTGCCCAGCCCCGGCTCGCTCCATCCGCTGCTGCTCANGGGACTGAAGCGGCGGCCGTACATGCCGCCGATCAGGACAAACACCAGGGCNAGCGGNCCCGCGAANCGCACCACCTTATCCCCGTATAGCACGGTGGCCCAGAAGGCGCACACCATCAGGAAGCTCTCCCAGGGATCGCCAGTCGTCCATGTCAACAGCCCCACGAACCTATTCAAGGGCAGTAGGAACGGGTGGCTGTAGGCCAAGGCGCGCGTCACCTGGGGCGGNGTGGCGAGCAACAGCGGCGACTTCTGGTGCACGAGGATGGTGCTCCTCCTCTTGGCGGCCGATGTGGCGCTCGGGGCGGTCGAGCTCAGGGTGGTGGGGGAGAAGGCAGCGTAGGTCGGGGTGGGGCCATCGTTGCGCGAGGGAGTAGAGGGGTGTTGGATGGAGGACGAGTCCGGGGTGTCGCCGCGGGAGTTGTTGCGAGGAGTCGACATGTGCGGTTCCCACGGTTCCTGTTGGGGAAGAAGAGGTGCACTGGTCAGCTTATGTCTAGTCTGGGCTGTTCATTGCAGGCTCGAAGGCCGGCGCGTGATGTTGAATCTGCGCGGGCGTATGGGCGTGCGTTGTTGATCGCGGGAACTGGAACTGGAACTGGATGGAAGTTGGAAGTTGGAACTGGGCGTTTGTTTGGAGGACAGGGAATCGACTGCCGTCCGCAAGCCGAAGCCGATCAATGCCAGGCAGGGATCGACAGCCACAAGTGCGTTCAAGGTCGAGAGTCAAGTCCGAAATGCTCAACGATCCCGACTTCGGTTCCGTCGAAGAAGAACATAGGCAAAAGTGGTGATCGTCACAAACGGTGCGTCGAGTCGGTGTCGAGTCAAAGCAAGGAAAGAAGAAGGCGAACTCACAAAAGCAGCCATTCAGGTCGCTGGCCGAGGCGCATGTGCGCCTGCACACGGCTTTAAAACGCCTGGTTGCCCACGTCATAGGCTGCGCGGCCGGGCGCTGTTCAGCTGACAGATGCAGGCAGCGCGGGCCTTGGTGCGCACGAGCCAAAAGGCAAAAATCGAACGGCGATAAAATACAACGCACTTTTATTAGGGAAAAGTAGGATATGCCAGCAGAGAAAAAAAACAAGGTGCCGTCGGGAGAGGAATGAGGTCAAAGAGACCCGACACGCCGAGCTCATCTCACGTGGGATGCTTCTGGGCCGCTCCGGGGCACAGCTGCCCGCTCAGCAGCACCCAGCCGGCCCAATCTGGGTGGTGGGCCTGGGTGAGCATGACCCCGCCATGCTCCGGCACGAGCTGCGGAAGAAGAATCACATGCAAATTGAAGACAAGCCAAGCAAGCAGTCCTGAGCTTCCCGCTTCCGAGCTGCTGTCGTCATGAGGGCCTGTCGGATAATTACCACGAACGGATCAAAACAACCACACGGACGCAAAACTGTCAGCTTTTCACCCCTGAAGCTAAGACTAAGTATTATTGTCACCAAGCCCCAGCCCATCGGCCTATCCACACACAACCTTGAACACATGCAATGACAAGGAGCACGACAACAGCCACAAAGCAAAACCAAGGCCCAAAAGAAAACTGCAAGACTTCTCTCCTCTCACCACCGGGGTTAATCAGACATTGGGTATCCATCACAAACTGCTGCTGTCTCTCCGCCCCTTGTTCCCTCCCAAAGAAAAAGAAACCGAAAATGACCGGCAACCCTGCGCCCGCCGAAAATAAGGGAAATTACAAGCACTGTACAGAAAGAGGTGATGTGTCTCAGCCAAAAGCTAAGCATCAACGAGACCAAGGCCACGACGTCAAGAAAAGAAAAGAAAAGAAAGCCAAGATTTAGCGCGAGCCATTACTTTAGCTGCTCCCCAGGCCCAGCCATACCACAAGCCGTAGACGTAGCCACAGCCTCAAGCGTCAGCTAGATGCTGAGCCGTCGGAGTAGCCACAACCTCGGGAGTCGGACTGCTGCCGAGCCACCACCGGACCGAATTCATGCTAGGACCACTACTGAAGCATCAGCGTCAAGTTCTCTCTCCTCCGTCTGAGCAAACCCTCACGAGCATGGCTCGCAAAACATGGAGACGTGTATTTCACTTACTCATCCCCTGGCGTGGGAAACAAAATGCTCTCGTTCCACTCCTGCAGCCGGCGGCACAGCCGGCGGGCATGCACCGTGCCGTTCTGCATCCCGCTGGCCGTCGACCGCGCCTTCTCCAGCACCACCGTCTGCGTGTGCGGCTTCCCGCCATCTCCCACTGCATTGTCATCGTGCCGCGGCTGCTGGTACGAAATCGTCACCACGCAGACCGCCCCGCCCTGCACCGTCGCCCTCTCGACTGTCTTGATCTTGGCAGGGTCGATCCGCACCGTGACCTCGCTGTCCGAGGGCGTCGTGAGCGCCCCGCTCTGGTGGTCGTCGATGAGCCGCAGGTACTGGCCCGGCGCAGTCGACCGGAACTGCTCCGTGGCGCCGTCCATGAACCCGACGAGGTCGAACACGTCCATGGTCGGGAGAAATGCCGCAGGCGGCTGGGCCAGGGTGGGCGTGAGGATCGGCGTCTCGGGCTTGGGGAAGCTGGCGGTTGTGGGCGAGTCCGTTTTGGGCTGCTGGGACAGAGTAGGCGAGTTGGCGCGGGTGTTGGGCACGCTGGTGGTTGGCGTGGCGAGCGGGGTGGTCTTGAACTGACGGTTGGCCACGTAGGCCGGATGAACTTGGATCGGCGGTGGCGGCGGCTCCCGTCTCTGGGTGGGCTCTGGCCCTGGCCCCGGCCCTGGTGCGGCGGTCGGTGCGGCGACCGGTGCCGGTGGTGGCTGGGGTGTGGTCTGCCTGCTAGGCCCGGGAGCCGCTGAAGCGCTCCCAGAGGCCCGAACCACCCCTTCCGACAAGCCGCTCAGCTGGGGGGGCTGGGCTGGCGCTGAGCCCGCACGGCTGTCCCTCGGTGGCTCGGCGAGTCTAGCATTGACTGCCGACAACAAGGCTACCCGCGAAGGGGAACCGCTCCGCATTGGCCCCGAGGGAAGCGGGCGCCGAGCACTGGTCGGCTTGGGTGATTGGGACTCGAGCCGAGGTGCTGCCGGGCTCGGGAAGTCTTGCAGAATATTTTGCAAACTTGCCGGGCTTGGTTTCCTCTCGTCACCCTGGGGCCGGCTTGGTGTGCCTCTTGGCGACATGGCTCCGTCCGCCGGCCTTTCAGGCAGCACAATGGACGGTGAAGCATTGGTCTGCTGGGCAGGATACTTGTTGCTGCTGCGGGCGTGAATCTTGAACACTCGTCGGTGATTCCCACCTGCACTCGACACCGAACCCGCTCTTGACGGCGGTTCCAGACTGGCACGGGCGCTCCGAGAGGCACTGCTCTCGGGACCGGCGAGAGAATTGATTGCTGTGAATCCGCCCCGCGCCGGTGCCGGTATGTTCAGTGCCTGTGTCGCAATCAGCTGCGCCGCTGCGGACCCAGGAGCCGTGGACTTGGCAAGGTCTGCCCGAGACTTGGTCTCACTGGCGAAGTCGCGATTTGAAACGCTGGTCCTTCGGCTGTCGGCTTCGGCCCTTCCAATGCCGTTCTCGGAATCTGTCATGGCCCTGCTGACAGAATCCCGGTCGGATTCGGCTCCTCGGCGGTCGTCGTGCATGTCACCGACATCCTCCATGTGAACATCCTCGTGCCCGTGAGAGTATCCGTGAGCAGCGTGCTGCGGTGTGGCTGTATCGTTTCGTTAGCCGAAGTGAGCAAAAACAAAACTGTTTCTCGAAACTCACGAGCCCCGTGGCTTTTTGCCCCATCCGACTCTCTCATCTCGGTCTTCCTGGACCCATGCTGGCGCAGGACGCGACTGTAGAAATAGTCCCGGGCTGCGTCCACGTAAGGGACATTTCGGGAGCTCGGATCGTCCAAGTCGAGGCCGGACAACTGAGCCGCCTTGGCCCATCCGAGAGACCACATCCGGCTATGTTGGTTAGTCCAGGACTCGGTATCCACGACGGATTCGTAGCGGGCTCACCAGTCATTGCTCTCGACACACAGGACGGGAAACTCTCGCTTCTTCTCCTGCGAGCCGCCGCTTTCGTAGCCCTTGGCCCAACCCCTGATACCCGTGATGCCGCTGGCGTCCTCGTCGTAGACATAGCACTTGGGTGGCTTGGGGATCCCGGTCGGCGTTCCGTCGTCTGTGAACTCGCAGAAGATGCCCGTGTCGGCCAGCGTGCCAGCCAGACCAACAGGCGACGTGTCGCCCCAGGGCAGGATCAAGACGGGACACCTCAGCTCCCCGCTCGTCACGTAAAATCGGGATGTGATAGGGTCGGTGATGCCGGTCGTCGGTTTCCGTTGGATGGGGGGTTTCTGAGAGCCCGTGGGCTCGAGAGGAGGAAAGCCCAGCTCGGCGCGCTTCGACTGGCTGAGATTGTTGGCGTTGAACGCCTTGTAGCCGCCTTTGAACGCGGCCAAGACGTCGTTGTTGTGCCTGTCGGCCAGCTGCTTGGTGCAGCCGAGAACTCGATGTCCAAGGGTCTCGATGGCGGTCGCATGCGCCTTAGACATGTAGCCGTGCTGTGCGCTTGCTAAATGTTTTGCCGCGCCACGAAGCGGATGCTCGCCAAAATGCACCCCATGCTCGTCACATCGGAGGATGTAGAAATGTCCCGTCGCGCTGGGATATTGGACGATGACATGTTTGTAAGGTGCTGGCTTGACGGGCGAGCCGGACACGTCGTCGAACGAGACGGTTCGCTCCGGACCAGAGGGCTCGTGACGGACATGGGCGGTCGGCGGTTGGACGGCTGGGCTGTCGGCACGATCCGCCTTGTCGAGTTTGGAGCGCTTTCCGCGGCTCGGGGCAGAGGCGGGGGACTGGTCATATGACTCGCTCTCCGCCTTGCGCTTGTGCGTGGGATCGAGCTTTGGCGCTAGCTTTGCTGGGACGGGGCGATGATCTTGGTTTGGGGTAGAGATGATAGGCTCCGACCAAGAAGCATCATGTCCAACAGCAGCCTGCACCGGGCTTGGGCTAGCGACGGGCTGAGCCGAGCCCGGTGGGGTTTGGGCAAGCGGCGTGAGTTGTCCAACCCCCTGCTCGGCTTTGCTCGGCTGCTGGCAAAACACGGCTGAGGTGGGTTGGCTCTCGCGGACGCTCCGTGGTGACATCCTCTGTGCATCGTGCGAAGAAAGGTCGGTTTGGGGCGGAAGGTCGGCTCGGGACGGAAGGTCGGTTTGAAATGGGACGCCGGTTTGGGACACAAGAGGCTGGCTGTCAGTTTCCCTCGGAACCGATCTTGGTGTTTGTGTTGGTAGCGGAGATGTAACCTGCTGGGGCTGCGATGGAACCTCGGTTGCAGCAAGCGGCGCAGGGTTAGTTTCGGCGGAACTATCCCGGCCAGCGGCGACAACGGAATGTGTCGCTTCTGACGGTGGCGATGAAAGCGCCGGAAGATGATCCGGGCTCGGTCCACGCTGGTCGGCGGTCAGCGATGAAGGTCATGGTGGGCCACCGCACTGCATCTTGCTTACCGCGGCTGCCATCAAGGCCGTGATGGCCTTGAAGAGTTCATGGTCGTATTTGCGTTTTTGCACCTCGTAGACTTCGAATCGTGCGCGCGCCTGCTCTCGGTGTGTTCGCCGGAGGAGCTCGATCTCCAGGTCCTTCTTTTCTCTCAACGCGCCCTCGATGGACTCTCGCAGCGACGGCTGTAGTTGAGCAGTCACGTCGGCGATCTGCCTCTCGAACCTTGCGCCGATGGTCCTCGATTTCTCGTCGAGCTCTGCGTACGCAGCGAGATCATCGGCGTCATATTGACGCCTCAGGTCGGCAACCTTGCGCTGCACCTCGGTGTGGTTGGCCTCTGCCCGCGCCGTCTCGAGCCGCAGGCCTTGCGACGCCGCCATCTTGGGACAGTCCGACGACGTCACATGCGATGCGTGCGTGCCTTGTCCTCGAGCCAGGCGACGATCGCGTCTCGCGTCGACCGGGCGAGTTAAGAAGAAAGCAAAGGGTGCGGGACCCTGTCCCAACTGTAAGTCTGATTAGGAGGTTGACGTCTAAGGTGAGCCAAGGGTAGAGGGCAACAATGAAGAGAATGAGAAAAAATGGGGCATTTGAGAGGATGAGAGGATGCAAATAGGAATGGCGGCTGCGCCCGTCTCCAGATGCACTGGAAACCGCCAGATGGCTGTCTGGGGATACGATGGGGGCCAGAAATGTACCCAAGATCGGTAAACCGAAAGTCCCTATGGTGAGAGGTGAGACAGAAAATCGGGGTCTTCCGCACGACCAGAAATGTCTGTTTGCGGCGCCGTTCGGCTTTGCCACCCCGCTGCCTGCTCGAGGCCGCTTTTCAAAGAAATGTATGGACGGATGCCCGACTTTTTGGGCTGGGAGCAGCCGGTCAGACCGATCTGGTTCTGGGCGCCCTGCAGGCAACGCCGGTTTGGCGCAGCGCGCTCAGAAACTGAATGAAGGGAAGGGCCCCGGCCCGGGGTAAGGTAGGTCGGGCAGGCACCCGAAGGCAAAAGGCAAGGTAGGTGAGGTGAGAATTGTGTGTTGGGAAGGAAGAAACGGCGAGATTAAAACTGTTGTTTGTCCCGGATTGTTGGTCGCCTGGAACCAAGCCCGGACGCGATGGCGGGCAAGAGAAACAACAAGGCCAACAACACTCGACCGTGCTTCGATCGTGCGTGTCGCTCGCTGGCCACATTGCGTGCCGACCGTCAGGTGAAAGAACGGAATCTGTGCGCGCGCCGCCGGTTGCAGATTGCAGCGGACACGGAGCGGCGGCGAGGAGAATGAGAATCAACAACAAGAACAAAAACTCACTCTGATGATGGATATGTCTGATGCAGCAGGCACACAGATCAAGCGCACAGAGTCGTCAAACGCGACGACGCAGTCGAACTGAAGTGTCGGAGGGAGGGCGTGTGGATGGTGATGCGAAACGCGTATAGGTTTGGGTACGTTGTAAGGGGGAAGGGCAGGGTGGAAGAAAGAGTTACACCTCGCTGATTATTATTAGAATTTTCGCTTCTAAATGGCGCCAGCCCAGGTAGGGGCTGCTGAAGTTGGCTCTAATCTGTATTCCGTACGCCCCCCCAGATTACCCAACGCCGCTAAAAACCCACTGGGCGGTAGTCAGCCATCAGCCATCGGGCGGTACGGAATAGGTCGACGGCGAGCGCACACACTGTATTCTGTACAGTGACCGGGGGGTAGTCCCAGCCTCGGGGCACGGTACACAGCTAGGCTCGATTCTGAAGGGGTTGGCGCGCACTAGCGAGAAAACACCGGGGCTGCGATCCAGGGAACGAGACGGCCGACAGGGATCATGGCAGCGGTATAAGATGAGCACTAAGGAGGTGTTAGCAGAGGGGTGTAGCAAGACCGGGCACCCCTAGCATTGGTGTAACGGAGAAGAGAGCAAAATAGTCGCCGAGCCACCACCTGACATGGCAGGAAAGCGGTGGACCGAATGTACGGGGCGAATCCGTACGGAGCTCTGTGCACGTTGGCCAAACCCAATCCAATGCAATGCAGTTGGCTCCTGGTCAGTCACAGCACCCGCGCGCACGCAATGCAACTTTGTGCTCTCCCTCCCTCGCATGTGTTCTGGATTTTCTTCTGATGGCTTGGGACCAGCCCCGGTGTGGAATCCCGGCGTGCAATCCCGGCGAGCCACCCCGGCGTGTGATCTGTCGGGCGCATGTTTTCTTCTGCATGCCCGGCTCGGCTCCATGGAACACGAGGGAGGAGGCACTTTGCGCTCCATCATCTCCTGGCAGCGGAGTGGCATCGTGGTCCAAATGCAATCCATGGGCGGATTCCAGTGGCCGCCCAGACCAGTGGGAATCCACCAAATCGGCGTTAGTGCGTGCCTACGCACCCCTCGGATAAATCACGATCCTTCGGGCTCGCTCCCTTTACAGTGTACGCCGAATCGCCGACGGGGCGCCCGGCTGTGGGTTTCGTCATGAAAGTGCCTGCACTATTGTGGACTATGGACAGATCCGGAACAAGTTTGCCCCCCATCCCTCGACTCCTGAAATTGGAATTGGGAAAACGAAGCACTGCAGAAAAAAGCAACACGTTATCTGCATGCAATGCAGCCCTGTCCTGTTCCGGCCGGCTTGACTCTGCGCCCCCACTGCCATGGATGGTCACGCCTCAGCTCCGAAGTTCCTTTTTTACGCATCCCATCCCTCTCTCAGCTCCAGCTAGCCATGATGGCGCTCTGCCCACATTGGCCGAGACCTGGCGCTTTCGTAATTAGTGCGCCCTTCCTTCAGACGGGTGGCGTAGTGCCGCGCCTCTAGACGGTCTTAGTGAGCACAGCACCACAAATGCCCAGGGCCCAGGCAGCGCCCGCGGCGGTGTGCCAGTGCTGGGTGCGGTGTGCGCCGTCGTCGTCGTGCACCCCCGCCGCCGTCCGTCTTTTCCGAAACAAAAGGTTGATCGTAATCAGCGCCCCGTATCTGGAAATTCTGAAATCGTCATCCGGGTTTCATCCCTGTCTCTAACCGGGCCTGTCATGGCTGACTCATTTCCACCACCGAACATAAGATGCAGAGGTGCCTTGCCTTGGCTGGATGATTGTGTCCCATTCTGCGTTCGGTCTCCGAATTCAAAATCATGAAGAAGGAAAACGAATGTGTCGGTCTAGCATGCATGCATCATGGCGCAGCTACCCGGGCTACCCCTGCCCTGCGTCATGTATCAAGATCACCATCATTGAAGACCAGCTTGAGCTCCCTCCTTCGAGCCGCGAGCTGACGACTAAATCCGCAACATGTCCGACCAGCCAGCAGCCAGCAGCCGGGTGTGGGCAGTCCGTATCAGGTTGCCACCTGCTCGCCGAATGGAGTGGCTGCAAGCGTCCCAGCTTGCAGCAACATGTCGGGAGGGTGCCTCGACCTAGTCCAATCCCGTCAGCCCACGATGCCACACACAGCGATCCGATGACTCGTTTTTGCCCCTTTGCCTAGATTTCGGCCGTTACTGCTCGACAATCATGCGCTCCCCCAGCTCTAGTTTCATCCTCGGAGCAGGGTGCACTAGCACTGCAACTGTGGCACATGCTCATACACACGCGACTCCACCCAGTACAAGTAAAAGGGNATTATTAATTATACATCTGGAACCGGGGATCATTGAAATAATTTCCACAAGACACTGAAGATCCCCACGTGAGCCTGGAGGGATGGGATGGATTGCCCAGATAGGGGCAAGATAGCGACAGCCCAGGGAGGACTCACGTCGAGCAATTCCAGCGGTAAAATCCCGCAAGCCGCAAGCCGCAAGCCNGTCCAAACAGGCCACAGCCATCAGCTGGCGGCTGGGAGCAAACTTCGAATGCTGCCGACAGCCGAAACGTCTGTTGGCCCAAAGCTTTCGGTCAGGCACAGTGCGACCGCTGTGGTGACATACGTTGGAGCTGTAACCCACGCACCAACAAAGGTTGCCCCTAGTTGCTAAGAAAGAGGGGCGAACGGCGGTGGCACCAACCGCTAGACCGCAGCGGACTCAGAGGAGTGTCCGTCCTCTCAGGTGTTGGTGCTTCCCGCCAGACAAAAATATCCGTCGTGTTGGCCAGCAGTCCAGCCTATCACGCGGGTCTCCGATCGCCTAACCGCCCTTGGCTATGTCTGCGCTCTTGGGCCCGATTAAGTTCAGTCATGATACCTGGCCGACATAGGCATGTGTGCTCTTCCCTGCTCGGCGGTTCAACCCAGCCTCCATGGACATCTCGCTCGTTCACTGCGCAAGGAGATATCATATGTGGAGTGGGAAGACAGAGCTCGACCGTCTTGACCTTGGATCCGAATTCGTATTNTTTCCCATGTCCNTGCCGTCGAACGAGGCCGTTTCCCATAACACGAACAACACGGTGTTGGAGGAGTCGAGGATTGCATGGGTTGGGCTTCCCTCTCTCCACGGGGATTCCTGGCAGTTCTTGCCAAATCGCTCGTCGACTCGAGGTTGTTCCGGAAGGGCCAAGTTACGGATGATGGGTGGCAGCAATCGTGCCAATTCATCCAACGTCTAATTAAATACTTAGGTAGCTTTCTCTGTGTATCAAAGACAACCCCGTGCCGGACTGAAGAAAGAATACCCACGATTAATGTTGTGGTTGGTCCGGATCTGGCTAACAAAGA
>FJWA01007385.1_pt1 | contig 11726 bp, 8 predicted proteins | sample 1011891 | NCBI WGS metagenome assembly FJWA01 (sample SAMEA3912450, study PRJEB9761) | metagenome | biome: forest; material: soil | place: USA | collected 2011-06-22 | depth 0.1 m
CTCCTTGTGTCGGCCGAGCTTCGCGTCGCGGTACCTCGCGAACCATTCCTTCTCGCTCTTCTTGACGAACGCCTCGATGCACATGTCGTTGGCCGAGTTCTGGACTGTCAAGTCCCCGAGCATTTCCTCAAACATGGTGTGGTACTCCCCGCTGGAGTCGTTGAAGAACTGATCTACCTGCTGCAGCTTCAGGTCCTGCTTCTCCCCGACAACATCTGGAAGATTCAAGAGGCTGGTGTTGCGGTGGCTCTGTCCGAGAGTGGGTCGAGGCGGGGCCGGTTCAGAGGATGCCGTACCGTCCTTTTGCGCGCGAATCGCAAAGCTGTCGACGCTGAATGTGCTCTCTAGTGCCGAGGGGCTGGCGAAGAACCCAGCACCCACAGAGCTCGTGGTGGAATTGCGCGGCGAACTTGATCTCGCAGCAAGTCCCGGAATTGCCGGCAAGAGACATGTCTCGGGCCCTGGGCTGACCGGCGAGACGGATCCGGGCTCAAGATACATCGCCATGATACTTGGGGACGATGGCGGAGACGAGGCTCGGGTCGGGCTGGGGCTAGGGGTGAGTGAATCAAGCTTCTTCCTCCCTGTTTCCTTGTTGTGGATCCGGATGGCTTCGCTGTAAAGCCCGTCCAGATTCCTGGTCCACTGCGCAACGGGGAAACGCTGCTTCGAACCCCAGGCTCGCATGAGTTCTCGCTTGGAGGATTTGCAGTCGAGAGCCGAAACGATGGCCTGCTTCAACTGCTGGAGCAGATGGGACGGCGTCATCGACTCGACGGTGTACCAGAAGCCCGGCATCTGGCCCAGACCGCCGACGCGTGCTCCCACGCCCAGGGCACCCTTCCTACCAAACTCGACGGCAACCAATCCGAAGGGTTCGTCACGCGAGGGAATGAGAGCAAATTCGGCGCCGCTGAAAACGTAGGGCGGGAGTTGTGTGAACTCGGGCTTGCTGAACACCCTCTTTGGGTACTTCTCCGCGAGCTTCTGGAGCTTCAGAGCCGCCAGACGCCCGTACAGGTCGATGACGGGGCCGACGCATATTAGCTGGGTCTTGGGGTACTTCTCCAAGATGCTGGGGAAGATGTCGGCGACGAGGTCCACGCCCTTCTGCAAACTCCAACGACCAACGAAAACGAAAAGTTCGGCAGTCGGGTCGACGTCCAGACCAGCCCACTCCTGCGCTTGACAACGGAGACCCGCCCTCTTCTCCTCGAAGCTCTGGTCAACCTCGACATCCTCGGGCTGCTTGGAAACATTGTTCTCTGGGTCCCAATCGTCCGTATCTGAGGGGTCGGGGTTCGGCAATTGTCCGATATTCTTCAAGCTCCAGAAGATGGGGTAACGCGCGAGGGAGCGGTCGCCGTACTTTCTGGATACACCCACCGCGCCAAAACCACGCTGGTGGAGCCGGAGATAGCTAGCAGCAGCGTGGAGCAGATTGAAGACCGAGCCGTACGTGACATAATCCTTGACCACTTCTGGGGGTAGGTTGAAAACCTCGCAAACCTCCTTCTGTTCCTCCGGCGTCCGCATCGGCCACATGCCCTGGAACTCGGCGTTGTGGAGCGAGAGACAGCAGGGGATGGTCCGCGGAAGGAGGTAGAGGGGAGCCGCAGCACCGTGATAGTCGTTGATGTGGTAGACGTCGACTGGGAACCGACGGATCGTCTCGGCGATGCAGTTATTCCAGGCAGCATACAGGACGGCGCTCTCGATGTCGTCCATGCGAGCAATGTACGGACGTGTCTTGGTTTGCTTGCGAAAGATGGGGCAATCGAGGAGGACGTAGGTGATGTTCTTGGAGGTGTAGTAGTACACATCAATCTCGTAGGGCTGGCTCATGACGTTGACAAGCATGGACTCTGCATGCATCATGAGATCCGTGGGATAGTCGACATCACCAACCATGGGGACCACCCAGATCAGGTCGACGTGGGAGAGGGCGCTTCCCATCAGTTGGGCCATTACGCCCAAGCCACCAATCTTGATCCTGATGTTGAAGTCGTCAATGTTGTACTCCATGGTGGCGATCAGCACGGTTCGCCGGCCGCCAGCCCCACCAAGCGGAAACATGCCGGCACTGGGGGGCGGTATCGGAGTGGTGGCGTTCATCTCGACTCCCCTCTTGCAAAGGGACTTGAAGAAGCCGAGCCCGGAGAGATTACCGAGGCCCAGAGGCATCCATTCCTTGCTGATAAAGCCAGACTTGTTCACCTTGACTTGGTAGAAGCTTCGCGTGTAGGCCCACCCAGCCAGCCCGGCCGACAGGACTGGCAAGATGGCAAGGAGAAGGAAGATCACGATCTGAAGGCCGATATGCCCAGCTGGGGCGTACTCGAACCTCCATGTTGCATCGTTGAAGGTGACCTTGTAGGCGAGGGCGGGCATCGGTGGGGCACCAGTGATGGTGATGACATTTTTTGCCAGACTGCCCGGAGGAAGGCGGTCAACAACGCCATCGTTGTCGACATCCCCATATACGGCCCCGACATCCGGTTGGTTGTCGGCATTGATGCCCCAGATGTTGAATTGGAAAGTTGTCGGCCACTCACACATGTAGTACATTTCCCAGGTCCGGTTAGCCACCAGGTCCATCGACCCGGGCAATCCTGCATCGTAACCCCACTGGTTGTATGGCCCGTAGATTCTGACGTGAGGGAATCCGCGCTCCATGGAATCGGCACTGTCAGAGTGCTGGATGAAAGCCGACGAGCCCAGTGGTTTGCTGTAGTACTGGACTGTGAGATGTTGGCCCGGCCAACTCTGCAAGTCGGTCCCCGTCCAGTCCGCCAGCTGCTGGTCGGGGAGCCTCTGTCTGGCGCCATCGTACGGCAACCATTGGCTCCACTTTGATCCCCAGGTACGGCTGAATCGCCAGTGAGTGGCACCAGGAGCGCTGTGCTGGACATACGCGGCATCTCCTTCCATGGCCAGGAGGTTGCGCGAATAGTTTGCCGAAGGAAAGACAACGGGGTTGTGCTTCTTCTGGCCGAGGCGGATGAGGAAATGGTCGACGGCGTTGGTCGAAACCCCTGCCATGGACTTGACCTTGCCCACCGTGATTTTCACGATGCCGTCCGGGACGTTCCGCAGTCGCGTGTTCAACCTCCAGGCAGACTGAACGGCCCCCGAGTAGGGGATCTTCTCTCCGGGAGCGGGCGCGAAACTCCCGCAGCTGGGCGCGTCAAACGCGAGACTGATGGGGTCAGTCTTCCCATCAGTGGTGACCACGGCCGACAGCGCTTTCATGACAGCATCGCAGTCCATCTCAACGTTGTACTCGATGACGATGTTATCAATCAGCCCGCCAAGGCTGGTTGAATCCAGGGGAGAATCGTGGCGGGGAGTGAACTTGGTGATCATGGGCGCCGGTCTCGACTTCTCCCAGAGTGCGGTCAACACGTACGCTCGGAATTCGTACGGCTCCAAGGTGATGCTAGCGAGACAACCGGTAGAGTTACCGCTGAAGCCGCTCTCACGATTAGTGCCCTGGATCAGGATGGGCTTGTCGTCGCTGAACAGGTTCTGGACCGAGCTTCCGCCATCAAAAGGCGCCAGGAGTGCCGTGGCGACATTGCTGCAGCCGGCATCATAAGTCGTGCGATTTGGGCGGTTGTGGTAGACCAGCCACACCGGCGGGTCCGTCATGTTCTGCACCCCAAGTTTCATGCCGCGAGCAACGCTCCAAAGGCCGAATTCCGTCGGCACGCTGCTGCCGTTGAGCATTATGTGTTGCGTGTTATTGGAAAGCTTCTCGACTAGCCAGCCATGGTCAAGCACTGGGAACGCATCGCGGAGGGCAAACATATGGCGAAAGATGTTGCGGACGGGCGCCGAAGGGTCGCGGTGGTCCCAGGCGACCTGCTCGTCGGTGCATGCAGTGCTTCCATTCTTGACAGGCCACCCCTGGTATTGGTCCATCTTGAGTCCGAAGCAGCCGTGGGCGTGCCACGCGGGCGACGGGGCGAAAGCCTGACGGCCGTAGACATAGTTGGAAGCAGTGCCATCCAGGGCATAAAGCGCCTGCTCTTCACCGTAGTACACCAAGGGGCTGCCGCCGGGTAGGAGGATGGTGGTGATGAAATAACCCAGGAGCATGCGCTCAACTCCCTGTTCGATGGCAGGCCAGCGGAAGACATCCTGGTTTGTCACGCCGTAGAGGTGGCGAGGGTCGAATTCATTGGTGTAGGCGTTGTAGAAGTCGTTGGTGCGCACCATCTCGTCCCATGCCTCGGCCCAGTCCGTCGACAAGTCGTACCCCGCCTCCAGATTCCCGCTGAGGCCGAGAAAGCGTGTCAAGAAGCGGTAGACGGAGTAGTGGAAGGCGCTGGCATCGAGAGCGCTGTGACCGGCGTCGCGCAGGAACAGGCCCGAGTTGTCGGTTTTGGGTGGTGTCATGTTCATTGCCGTGGCCATGTCCAACTTGAACCCGGCAGCGGGTTCTCGCCCACGACCCAGATAGATGGACCCCAGATTGTTTCCGCTCGTGATTTCGCCAAACACGACAAAATTGCTCTTGCCAACAGTGCGGGCGCATTCGCGCATGGCGGTGCTGAACGACGCCTGGGCATCAACGGTGACCTGGACGGCCTTGTCGATACGGAACCCGTCGATATCCAGCATCTTGATGGTCATGCAAGAAAAGTGCTCGATGCGGGCCGCCACCGACGGCTTCCACTCGCGGAGGCGGTCCTGGACGGAGGCGAACTTTGCGAGCTGGCGTGACCAGTCGGGGAAAACGCCGAAAGCCTCAATGTCGCCGTACTGATCGAAATCGCTATTGTAGCAGCCTTTGAGCTCCGCCGGGCGGATCCGCGTCCCCGTTGCGTTCCAGAACTGGGGGTAGGCGCACGTTTCCAGGTACTCGTTTCCAATATCGAAGTCGGGATACCGTCTCGCGCTCTTCCACTGCACTTTGTGTTCCTCGGTCCGAAACGGTGTGCTTGCGTTCAGGAAGCCTTCGAAGCCAATCAAATCGCTCATTCTACATGTATGCCCAAGTCAGACTGGTTCCAAATCCCCAGACGGGCTCTGGGGATTGGGGGGGGCAGGGGAGTTGCTTACGTCCCCATTGTGTTGTCCAGAATCACCCACATCCCGCGGCGATGGATCTCGTCGATGACCTCTTGCCAGACCTTGACGGTTCCGTAGTGCTTGTCGAGAAGGGTCAAGTCGATTGGCTGGGTATGCCAGTTAGCATTGGGCACCGCGAGGCGAGGAGGGCTGTCAACGTACAGAGTAGGAATCGGCACCCCACGGCTGGTTGATGAACGGAGACCCTGCGATGTAGAGGGCCTGTCTGGAGTCAGCACAAGACAGATAGTCTCCGATTCCCGCCGAGCTGAACGGCGTACCTTGATACCCATCCCGGCAATGTAATCCAGCGAGTCCTTCAGGCCCTCCAGGTCGCCGCCGAATCGGAGCTGGGTGCTCATCATGTCGGTCTCATAGACGGTGGCATTGATGTCGTCGTTCGATGGGTCGCCGTTCACGAACCGGTCAAGGAAAACGGTGTAGAAGGGCATCCTCCAGTTGGTGGGACTCTGGGTATAGTTGAAGCCATCTTGCCGGCTCCCGGAGTACTCGAGGGGGTTGGTGGCCAGCCGGTTGGTGTTGAGGTTCCAGTCGGCCTCGCTGGCATCAAACTTGAGGCCGGAAACGCGAGCGATGGTCGCAAAGAGCGTGTAAAGAAGCAGGCCAGTAAAGAAGGAAGGACGAGTCATCGTCACGGCCATCCTCCTCTTTCTGGGGAGGGAGGTTGCAAAGCCAAGCAGAGACCGGAGGAAAAGCAAACAGCAGGGAGGGCAGCTTCGAGACCGGTCATAGAGCAGCGAGGGACGACGTTGGCATGGGGTGGAGGAGCAAAAGATAGAGACCGGGCCGCAGAGCGGCTTGGTTCATGAACAAGCCCTATGACGGCAACTCCAAGGCACCACGAACGTTTGTCTGACAGGAGGAATAGATTGCAGATGGCTAAACGAGCTCCAGTCCACCGGGAGGCATCGCGAGCGGAGATTCACTGCCGTGGCCAACGACCCGCTGGGGAGGCGGGCGTGATGCTCTGGCGGAGCCTTGTCAGCCCGTTGATGATGGCCAGGATATCATCCAGCGCTCAACCCTACTGCCGGTATCCTCCTCGCGGTACGGCTGCCTTCCCAATCCGGCTCCTGGATGCGAAACGATGCGGGCATTTCGTTTGGGTCTGGGGTGACGGAGACGTGCGCAGCCGCGGCGTCCAGGATTCCGCACCTCGAAGTGCCGTCGTTTGCCAGCCCTGACGCCTCATCTCCATCGCCGCTTGCCACTGATAAGCCGGGCTGGGGTTGGTCGATGTGTCGTCCGTCGGGCAAGAGCAGGACGGTGGGACATCAAAGCACCAGGACAGGGGCGGCAGAGCCAGCACGGAGCCGCTCTACCGGTTGCTGCCTCCAGAGGAAGAGCGGCAATCTCAGCTGGAGCCGTCAGGGTTCCGCCTGACGGCTCCAGCGAGGGTTGTGTTTCGGCCAGGGACAAACGGGCAGCCACCTCATCCGGGAACCTGGTGTTTGACCAGCCCAATCTCGGCTCCTCGCACGTGCAAGGGCTGCATGGTGGATAGAGTGCTCTTGGATACGAGGGTCATTCTGCTGGCAGCGAGTAATCTCTGACTCCGTACAGAATACTGTGCACAGTAATCCGTCAGTCCGTGTCGAGGTGGCATCCCAGCATATACGGGGTGGGGGGTCAGCTTCGGCAAGGCAGAGAGAAGCGATCTGCCGTCGAAACGTAACCAACGCGGCCGTCACATCACCCGCGCGGGTTCTGCCGGGCAGGCCGCGATTGAGGACAGAGGCCGGGGGCAGCCCATGCCGGGTCGGGCGGGGGCCGGTCAGGCATTGCTGTGTTTGCGTGGGGAGCCAGCGGTACCGTAGTTGCGGCAGGTCTGTTTGCGTGAGGTGTTTAGCGGTTTGAGACTTGAGAGTGAAGTGCCGCCGCCCGCGCAAATCGCTGACCGGCGTTGGAAAACGTGTTCGCAGATGGCGCTGTCGTGCCGTCGCCTTGTCGCATTGTCGCGTTCCAGTTTGTCGCGTGTCGAAACTCGAGAGTGAGTTCAGAGGCGCGTCTCTCGATTTTCGAACACGGTCGGCGGCCCCACAACCCCGCCGGGCACCCTGGCACGACATGGACGCCGCAGGGCCCAGGGCCGCGCCGCAAGCAGCAACCTAACAAGATGATCGGCCCCTCTCCCTCCCCGAGAGGATTGATCTGACAAGCTCCAACTCCCGGCGATCGACCCGCTGCGGCCTGCAGCCGTCCAACGTCATGTCATGTCTCTGCAAGAGCAACAACAACCACCCAGCAGCACTGCCCTGTGGTCAATTGGACTCTTGGAGGGCCTACTTATAGGTACTTAAGAATATCATGATTCACGGCGCTGCCTCGGGTACATAATATCACCACTTTCCCTGCCCCATAACACTAGAGATGTGGAAACGAACCCAGCTAATAAGTCAGCTATCTGTCACGACTCTCTTATGCTAGAAGGTGTGAGGTGCTCGCCTTGTAGCATCTGCAGATGGGCGCACAATGTCTATTCAACTAGGTACCTTGAGAAAGAAAAGAGGAAAATACAAGGTTATACGTCATGCAGCGAACTCTTTTGTACATTACAGGTATGGTTTGGGCCAGAAATACGCGCAGCGTTGTCTTTCAGGCCACCCTACCCGGGTTTCTACTTCGAGGCTCTGCCAGGTGCGCTCAGGGGTATTCAAGACGGTGCGACCTCATGGTCACAACCTGGCTCGAAATGCCCGAGAACTGCGAGGTGTTTATTACACGGTCATCACAGCATCGAGACTGTCCGAAACTAGCACGGGAGTAGATTTCCCTCTGCCGTTTTGGTCTCGGGGGTGCTGGGCTCAGCAGGGGCCAAACGGCTGCAGCGTCGCCTCGGATGGGCTCCGGAACCGGTACCGTAATAAAGGTGCCATTTTATCCGGCCGCGTTATAAGAAATACCAAGCCTAGCCCAGCTAAGGACCGATACATTATACCCCTGCCAAGATGGTTAGTAGCTACGAAAATAGATTCAGCGGCACGTCGCTTTGCTTGGTTCGCCACCGTGGCCAAGTTCAAAATATCCCATCTCAGCTCAAGATGAGCCCCTTTCCCCTCCAGACGCCCAGCCAACTTCACCTAGACCGCTCTGTTTCTCAGAACCCTTTGGCTGGCAGCTGCAGACATCAAGATGCAGATCCGGAAAGCTCTGCTCGGACTCACGAGTCTGTGCGGCCTCGTCCTGCCAGCCTCAGGGGGGGGAGTCAACAACAGAGACCGAACACCACGAGGCGTGCCATCATCACACACGGTTCACGAAAGGCATGCCCGAGGCCACCTCAAAGGATGGGTCAAGCGCGAGCTGGTGGATGCTGAGACACCGCTCCCGGTGCGGATCGGTCTCAGGCAGTCCAATGTGGACGCCGGGCACGACCGCCTGATGGACATGTAAGTTAGAGCAACTCTCCCAGTCGCCGGACGGACCCCATGCTTACAAGGCTTCAGATCAAATCCAATCTCGCCAAACTATGGGAAACACCTTTCACGAGGCGAGGTAATTGATCTGTTTGCGCCAGGCAACTACTCAGTTGCAAAGGTCAAGAGCTGGTTGGCTTCCGCTGGGATTCATGAGAGGAGGCTCACCCAATCGGCAAACAGACAGGTGAGTCTTGAATGAATTGCAGGCAGAGGTAAAACCGGGCAAGTCGGGCTTGCTAACATGGGGACCTTTGGCCCACTGCCGAAAACAGTGGCTTCAGTTTGACGCCCCTGCACACGAACTCGAAGAGTTGCTTCTCACCAAGTATCACATCTTTGAGAACCTCGCGACAGGTGTCCAGAATATTGCCTGTTCTGAGTCAGTTTGCTTCTATTTCCCCTCCTTGGGCACATTGGCTGACGCGAACAAGATACCACGTCCCGCACAATGTTTCACACCACATTGACTACATCACGCCCGGCATCAAGCTCATGTCGGGGGGTCACGAGGAGAAAGTCCTCAAACGAAAGGTTGGCCGTCGCCACTTGACGGGTGACTTGAGAGGCAAAGCGAGAAAGGGGGACAAATGGAAGGGGAAGGGGAGGGGGAAATGCAAGCCGCCGAAGCCAGTTGACCCCGGCCAGGTTGATCCAGGCCAGGACGACAGCATATTCAAGGTGACAGGGCCGTGCAGTGACGAGATTACGCCCCAGTGCATCAGGAGTAAGTCCAGTTCATACCGCACTGGCCCACTGCTCACTATTTGTGGTGAGTTTGAGGCTAACCCATGTCAGCCCAGTATCAAATCCCCAACGGCACCAAGGCCATCAAAGGCAACGAACTCGGCATCTTCCAGAGCTTGAATGAACACTACAGCCAAGAAGATCTTGACACCTACTGGAGGAACATCGCTCCGTACGCCTTTTCCTGAACCCCTGCAAGCAGCTAACACAACCAGACATGCTGACTCGCTGTAACAGCTGGGTCCCCCGCGGCACGTACCCAAAGCTGCGCTCCATCAACGGGGCCCTCGGCCCAACCAACGACACGTTGAAGGCCGGCGACGAAGCCGACCTCGACTTCCAGGTGGCCATCCCACTGATATGGCCTCAAAAAACCGTCCTTTTCCAGACCGACGATGAGTGGTACCAGAAGAACCAGCTGCAAGCCGACACNAAGTATCCGGGATTCTTTAACAGTGAGTTGTTCTCGGCGTCCTCCGCCCCATTCAACTTCCTCCTAATTCTCCACCAGCCTTCTTCGATGCCATCGACGAATCCTACTGCCACCTCACAGCCTTCAACCAGACCGGCAACTGCGTGACCACGGATTGCCGCGACCCGGAGTATCCCAACCCCAACGCGCCNGCCTCGCAGGGCGGCTACCAGGGCGCTATGATGTGCGGCAAGTACCCCCCAACGAACGTCATCTCCATCAGCTACAGCGGTCTCGAAGCCGGCTGGCCGGCCAACTACATGCGGCGGCAGTGCCTCGAGGTGATGAAGCTGGCGCTGCAGGGCGTGACGGTGGTCGAGTCTTCCGGGGACTATGGCGTGGGCGGCCAGTGGCCGGATTCCAGAGCCGGGTGTCTGGGCGCCGCGCAGGACGTGTTCTCGCCGCGGGTCATGGGAAACTGTCCGTACGTGTTGAGCGTAGGGGCCACGACGGCCGTGGAGCCCGAGTATCAGTCTCCCGGCGCGGTGGCGAAGTTGGTCGAAATCGCGGCCGACTCGTTTGCGTCCGGGGGCGGGTTTTCGAATGTGTTTGATCGGCCCAAGTGGCAGGACCGTCACGTCAGGGCGTATCTCCAGCATGCGAACATGTCCAGTCTCGGGTATACGAGTGCGACGGCGTTGGCGAGTGGGCTGGGGTTTGAGACTGTCAGGCCGCCGCCAGGGCCGGGCAAGGTGTTTAACATGGGGGGGAGGGGATATCCGGACGTGGCGGCCATAGGCGAAAACTTCAGGGTGGTGCTCAGGGCGTACCCAAATCGGATGCATGGCACTTCGGTTTCGACGCCAATCTGGGCGTCCATTTTGACGCTGATCAACGAGGAGCGGCTGGCGGCGGGCAAGAGCACGATTGGGTTTGTGCACCAGGTGTTGGTGAGTCCCCCCTTTTTTGGCCTCCGTGGCCGGACTGTCCACTCGGTCACTCCGGCGGTGCTGACGAGGGCTTAGTACGAACATCCNGAGGTGTTTACAGACATTACCGAAGGGTCGAACCCCGGCTGTGGAGGAGACGGCTTCCAAGTTAAGGAGGGATGGGATCCCGTCACAGGACTAGGGTGAGTCTGGTGATGTTGACCTCGCGAGAGTGCCTCGCTGACGACACATTCAGGTCGCCGATATACCCCAAGCTGCTCGCATTGTTCATGAGTTTGCCATGACCAGCGAGAAGCTACAGGATTGGGAGAATGTTCAAATTATTCATGTACATCTTCTTTTCGTTATTACTCCCAAGGAATCGTCAAGCGGAGGTTGGTTCGTGCAAAACAGGAAATCAGGCAAAAAGAACATCGTATCTCGGATACCGGGAGTCGAACCCGGGGCTGATGAGGCTTTTCACTCCTTGGAAGTGAGAGTCATCGATGTTACCGCTACACCATACCCGATTAATCGTTATGGCTTCCGATTTGTTGGGAGNNCGTGTTCGCTCCACCCCATTAAGTGNTCCACTTCACGCCCTGTCCTGCGACCAGGGTTTGAACAGAAAATGGAAGTGTTGTTGGCCCCGTTCATTCCTAAAACCCGGAAACTATCTGGAAATTTCGGACTGCAACTAGGCTCAAAGACTGAGGTGCCGGAGGAGAGAGCTGAGTGCGGCTGCCGATGGGTTCTTAACGTCTATCCAGGCGTGTTGCAGGGCAACAGCGCTGCGGTTACACGTCCGTTTGCCAGGCCAAACCGCCTATTCCCCCGTCATTCTTTCTCCTCCGTTTGGGCAGGACTGCTTCCCCCCACAATCTTCTTCAACAAAAAGACGCGCAGTATCGCCAGTTCTTATTCCGTATCTCTGCGTGCCTTACTAGAAGACGTTATGCCGGCCGTTTTACTTACAAATCCAATGTTTATTGTGCCACTGAGGAAGAGTAGCAAAGGGATTGTTCCATTGCTATCAACCAGGTTTTGCTCTCTCTGCTCAAGGTCTGCCCCATCGTCTCGTCAATGCTCGTTTGGGAAGACGAAGTGAAGAGGTGGTACATGTAC
>FJWA01003491.1_pt1 | contig 11697 bp, 9 predicted proteins | sample 1011891 | NCBI WGS metagenome assembly FJWA01 (sample SAMEA3912450, study PRJEB9761) | metagenome | biome: forest; material: soil | place: USA | collected 2011-06-22 | depth 0.1 m
GCACCGGACGGCGGGCGGTCCACAACGGTTTGGTTCAACAGAGAACCGGGCGACGCAAGAGGTTGCTGGGATGCTGGGTGGGGAAAGGGGCGCGACTGGGAGCAACTCTTCTATATTCTGTCCACCTGACACGGTTGGCTGCTTCACGGCTGCCAGGGCTGCCAGGGCTGCCAGGGCTTGCCCCAGGCTCGCTGTCTGCCTGCCCGGAGCTGCCAATAGCCCCAATCAAGCCACTCGAGGCTTCAGATGTGATGAGCGGGGGAGCGGGGCCGCGGATTGTGACGGCGGGCCTGAGAGGCGGAGAGCTGGGCTCTCGCCTCTGTCATCCACACCCCCGGGATCCGGAGGCCACCCCGACCCCCGCGGGCATGTCTGACATCCCGTCCCAGCGTAACAGGGTCCAACGTTGAGGCAAGGTCTCCTCGTGCTTGCTGGACACTCCTCATTGTCTTGGCTCTGTTGGAGACCCCAGCAGCGAGGATGACTGGCTCTACCCGCCGACTGCGGGGGGGAGACTGACAGTGAGACTTGAGAGTTGCTTCTTGAGCAGCGGCCAACCGCAAAGTCGAAGCTGACGGCCTGTCATGTCGGCATCTGGATCTGATCGCGCATGGCTGGCCGGGGTTCGAAGCTGTGCAATCTGCTGTTTCTATTTTTATTTCCCGCCCAGGGCTGTTCTCCACCGCTGGGGCGCCCGCTCATGTCCGATCCTCCGCCGGGTACGGTTGCCGGCGTGTCGGGTTTCCGGTTGTTCCCTCCTTGACCCTTGACGTGATAATCGAAACCTGAATCTTCCAGCCGTACGAGGTCCTCCAACTCGCAGCGTTCCCTGGGAAGGTTTACATCGCATCGACAGGCGAGGGAGACCCAGAGACCGAGAGACTGAGAGATGGAAAAACAGGGAAGACGCGCCCTGCGGAAAGCAGCAGCAGTTCGACAAGCTTGGGGCATTCGCAGAATCCCAGTCCGGCCGCTATCCCTGCTGGGCTGGGCCGGCAACGCCATGATTCTCAAGAAGCAAAAGTTTGTTCTGTGCAAGTCTCGCGCAGCCAGTCAGCAGTTGGCCAGAGCAGAAAGCCGAAAAAGCGGTTTGATAATCAATCCTACACGGCCAATCAATGGCGTCCCTGTCGGTCTGTGCCAGGGATGTCGCCCCGCCCAGCTCCGCGGAGGGTCCGCAGAGCTGTTGTGATTGGTCTGCCGATCAGGTGTGGCACCTGGCGCAGGCAGCCGGCAGGCAAGTGGGGTAACCCAGATCATCCCTCGATCCCAGATCTGCCTGACGACCCCGCAAATCCAGTGAGTGGGTCTGATCTCAACTGGTGATCGCGTACCTGTTTGTCTGGGGCAGGACTTTCGAGTCCAGGTCGATTGACAATCGCCGAGAGCATGGTTTGCCGTTGACAGTGCCCGCGTCAGGCGGCACACATCTGGTTGTCGCCAACCGCCTGGCGAAGGCATGGGATTCGTCCGAGGTGCATTTGCATTCGGAACTCGGCAGCCAACCGTGTGCCTCCCTCGCATCCACAGCTCCGAAGCTCGCACTTCGCATCGCACACTGCGCGGTAAAACTCTGCCGCCATTTATCTGACGCGGCATCTCTGCGTGGTGCCTCCAAGCGAGCGATGATGACAACCTGGATGCCCCCTCAACGGCGCGGGGAATGGCCGGCGACCGCTCGCTGAGGGCGGCTTCGTCGCGTCGGAGCATCCCGCAGATCCTTTTCCGGCGCTGGACCTACTCCGCACAGGGCCTTGATGAACACCACGTTGGAGGCATCTGCCGATGGCACATGGCAATGGCACCCTGCCGATGGCCTGGATATATTTCCCGGCCACACGAATGCAAGCCTGCATGCCGTGCCTTGTCGTGATACTTCAACCCGGTTCGCCCTCCTGGAGTCCAGCCTCCCAACGTTTCCGGCATCCACAACTCTCCGCCTGGCCGTGCAACAACACGCCGTGAAACACCATCATACCAATTGAAACACCACTCACACAACTCATCCCCGCCAGCAAGATGGAGGCCGAATTCGCCGAACTCAAGACGCAGGTGCAGGCTCTCCAGAAGGAGGTGTCGCGTGTCTCGGGTTGGTGCCCTGCCCGTCTTGGGTCCTCGGTGCCTCTCGATTAACTCTTGTTTGCAGACGAATCCGAGGTCCGCAAGACGCACTTCAAGTATGGCTACTACCTCGACAAGTGCCTGTACGATGAGGTTCGTTCGTCCATCCCGCGCGGGGACGCTGATACGGTATGGCTTGTCACCGGCTAACGCTCACCTCCCGACAGGTCGTCGACATGTTCTCGGACCACCCCGACGCCTACGTCGAGTTCCTCGGGTCTCGCTACCGCGGCAAGGAAGGAATCAAGCGCCTCTACCANGGCCGCTTTCAGAAGACCTTTGTCAACGGGCGCAACGGCCCCGTGCACGGCTGGCTGCTGGACCACATCATGATGCAGGACATCGTCGACGTCGACCCGTCGGGCACCCACGCCTGGTGCCGCATGCGCGCCCTCATGCAGGCCGGCACCCACCAGAGCATCGAGGAGACCTACCCCCGCGGCCACCGCCAGTGGTGGGAGGGCGGACTCTACGAGAACGAGTACATCAAGGAGAACGGCGCCTGGAAGCTCTTCCGCTACCGCTACTTCCCCTTCTGGCACGCCGATTTCGCCAAGGGCTGGAGCCACACCAAGAAGAACTACGTTCCGTGGCCCACGACCACGTTCCCGGAGGACCCCTTGGGGCCCGACGAGATCTTCGAGCAGAAGATGCTGTGGCCCGATACCCGGGTCGTGCCCTTCCACTACCCCCACCCTGTGACGGGGAAGCCGACGGCAGCGGACGACCTGCGCGCGCCCGCGTTTGGCGCCGACGTCGGGACCAGCGACCCGCCGCTGACCCTGACCCTGCCCGAGGGGCAGAGCAGGCCTGGTGCGAGCGAGCGAGAGTCGCAGCCCGGGGANAAGGTGCTTCCGGAGTTGGTTCAGAACAAGGTCGAGTGATTTCGTATTATGGAAGTTGGGGTCAGAGATTGGACACCAGGATGGTGTCCCCANTCCGATTCCACACATTTGTGCATTGTTGCATCTAGTTAGGTAGCCAACTCAATGAAGAAACCCAATTTGGAAACTAAACCCTGAAATGTCCTCGGTGTCAGATTCTTCAAGTTAATTTTGTCCGCCAATGCCCTCCAAAGTACGTGACTTCATCTCCGTCCTCCCGTCATTGCCGTTCTGCTGGTCACCCCCGCCCCCTGAGTCCTGACTCACGCGTCGGCTCAGACGGTGCGTCCACTCGTCAGTTGCAAGTTGGTCCCCAGCCAGACTAGCATGCACCGGATTATCTCGTAGAGGCGTGTGGCATGATTCTAAAAGCCGCTCCTTACTCTACCTGGCGTCACCGGGCTTCTGCCGAGAGTTGGGGAAACACGACTACATCCTTCGCCCCCCGCCCCGCACTCACTTACCCGGACCACCCCAGCCAAGAACCATGCAGATGCGCCAATGGGGTGTTTACCGTATTATTCCACTACCATGCCATGCTTCGGCCCGCCTCCGAATTTCCGAGATCAGACCAGGTCCGAACGATGCTGCCCGCCTGCCGGGCGGGTCTGCGGGGTTCATCAGGCGACTTGGGGTTCCCACTTGATCGGTAGATGTTCCGAAGCCAGGAGGTCTCATACCCAGGGAGCCAGATATTAGGTGGCCCCCTTTACCGACCCCTCAACACCCTCTGCCATCATCGCCAGCCTCTCCAGCAGCCCGCTCTTCTCCTTCTGCCTCACCGCGCGGCCACTCCGGCCGCCCCCTTCCACCACCATGGCGCACATCTACACCCTCGCCCCCGAAATCTCCAACTACACCTCCAACCGCCTCACCAACGCCACCCCCGCACGCTTCCCGCACACGCCGGTCTTCGCGTCCATGAACAAGCCCTCCCGGCTGGAAGGCGAAGTCTACGACCTCGAGGTGACGGGCACGATCCCGGCGGACATCAACGGGACCTTCTTCCGGGTGCAGCCGGACCACCGGTTCCCGCCGCTGTACGAGGACGACATCCACTTCAACGGCGACGGCTCCGTCACGGCGATCCGCATCGCCGACGGCCACGCCGACCTCAAGCAGCGCTACGTCCGCACCGAGCGGTACCAGCACGAGACGCGCGCCCGCAAGAGCCTGTTCGGGCGCTACCGCAACCCGTGGACCGACAACGAGAGCGTCAAGGGCGTGATCCGCACCGCGAGCAACACGAATGTGGTCTTTTGGCGCGGCGTGCTGCTCGCCATGAAGGAGGACGGCCCGCCGTTCGCGATGGATCCCGTGAGCCTGGAGACGCTGGGGCGGTATGACTTCGAGGGGCAGATTGTCAGCCCGACGTTTTGCGCGCATCCCAAGGTGGACCCGGCGACCGGGGAGATGGTGTGTTTTGCGTACGAGGCGGGCGGGGACGGCGCCGATTGCAGCGTTGATGTGGCCGTGTGGACGATCGATGCCGGGGGGAAGAAGGTGGAGGAGTGTTGGTACACGGCGCCGTTTGCGGGCATGATTCATGACTGTGGCATTAGCGAGAACTACGTCGTGTTGGCGCTCACGCCCATCAAGACGGACTTGGAGCGGATGAAGAGGGGGGGCAACAAGTTTGCGTGGGATCCGAACGAGGATCAGTGGTACGGCGTGGTGCCGAGGCGCGGGGCTAAGAGCGAGGATATTATCTGGTTTCGCGCAGACAACGGTACGTAGTGTGGGATGCTTTTTCACTGACATATTTTGCTGACCGTTCTCAGCATTTCACGGTCATGTTGCGGGCTGCTACGAGCTGTCCTCGGGCGAGATCGTGTTTGACCTGACCGTGGCCGACGGCAACGTCTTCTTCTTCTTTCCGCCCGACGACAACATCACGCCCCCCGACGTCGCGGCCGTGGCCAAGCGGAACAAGCTCTCGTCGCCCACGGTGCGCTGGTTCTTCGACCCCAAGGCAAAGAAGTCGGCCATCCGGACTACGGCGGCGGGCAATGCCGACGTGTGGGTGGCCGACGAACGGGCGAAGCCCGCGGTGACGTGGCTGACCAACGGCGAGTTCTCGCGCATCGACGACCGCGTCATGACGAAGCCGTACCGGCACTTCTGGCAGGCCGTGGTGGACCCGACGCGGCCGTACGACTTTGCCAAGTGCGGTCCGCCGGCGGGCGGGCTGTTCAACTGCCTGGGGCACTACACGTGGTCCGAGGAGCACTATCACACGGGAGACAGCACGAACGGGAAGACGGACGCGGCCACGACAGATGGCGCCAAGTTCGGCCTCGAAGACGTCTATTTCCCGGGTCCGACCATGACGTTCCAGGAACCGACCTTCATCCCGCGCGAGGGGGGCGCCGAGGGCGAGGGGTACCTGATCGCGCTGCTGAACCACCTGGACGAGCTGCGCAACGACGTCGTCATCTTCGACGCGCAGAAGCTGGGCCAGGGACCGGTCGCGGTGGTCCACCTGCCGCTCAAGCTGAAGCTGGGCCTGCATGGCAACTGGGTCGACAGCCGCGACATCGAGGCGTGGCAGCAGCGGAGAGCCGTGGATGGGGACGTCGGGCCGGTGCAGATCGCGACGGAGCCGCTGCCCTGGCAGAAGAAGCTGGCGGAGCAGCGCCAGAACGGGGAGGCAGCCGCGTAAGTGCAGCGATTCTGGGGGAGTTCTTGTTCACTGAGGTTGTTGCCTCAGTGCCTGTGGAGGATTGCAGTCCCTGCCTGGAAAATCCAGGCAGTGTTCCAAAATACAGCTCCAAAAAACCCGCTCCTTGCCGTGATTCATGGCAGCCGTGGCTACCTGAATGTGCGCCGTTTCCTCATCTGGCTTGTTTTCTGTTCGCTCCAAACTCTTGCAGGTTGGTCGAGTCCTGCCTCGTCTGCCCTTCCGCGCATTGAAAAGATCGCATCTTCTTCACAGTAACACATCCTTGAAGTTGAAAAGGTGTTGCGGGACAAACACCCTGCGGTCACGCCTGATCTGTTTGCTCGACCAGACCACCGATATCCCCACCATCCTTTCACTTCTTTCCTCTTCTGTGCGAGCAAGACCTCCCACAACTGTCGCAAAAGCGACGCCGCAATTGCAGCCCAGCAATTGCACCTTATATGGTTGTGACAACAACCCACTTCTTCAACACGGCGCTACACAACACGCAGTGTCGCCAATTTTCTTCTTCTCTGCGTTGCCAAGGTTGTGCGCAATTACGATCAAATTCCTACCAGGCTGAAACCAGGTGCGCACCTTCTCTTCTTCCAGTTGTGGTATCTTCAACAGGACATAACCTTCAGCTCCACTTCAATCCCTCAAAGGTTGGATCCTTCAAGCTAACCAACCAACCGCGCCAGACTCAACCATCCTCGATTCCTCAACCATCACTTCGGTTTCGCGCCAGCAAAAACACGAGTAACCACCAGAATCCCCCCCAACTTGGGGTCCAGACACCTCCACTTGTCCGCAATGCCCGGCTCCGCATTTCTTCGGCTGCCGACCGAGCTCCTGTTTCTCGTCGCGGGATACTTGGATCCATGGGGCCCGCGTTTCGAGAAGCCTAGCGACTTGTGCAACCTTCGGCTGGTGTCGAAACGGCTTAGCCACGCGGCGCTGCCTGCTCTCGTCAAGCGCTACTTCCAGCACCGCTGCATCATGCTGCAGAGAAACAGCCTCGAAAACCTGGTTGCCATCTCGGGCCATCCTGTTTTCGGCCCCGCCGTCGAGGATCTGAGCATCCGGCTCTACCATTGGACCAGTTCCCCCGAGCGCGCCAACACGAGCGGGCCACCCCAGGAGGGAGGTGTCAAGGGGGAAGATGTGGAGGAGGAGGACGTGGACATGGTGGCCTACCATCTCCTGATGGAAGACCAACTTTTCATGATGGACTCTGGGCTCACCACAACATATACCTGGTGCAAGCCCTAGTCGCCCTGCCGGCTTTGAAGACGGTTTCCGTCAACGAAGAACGGACGCCATGGGGCGTGGTAGACCTGATGCGAAAAACGGGTCTTCGACTCAACTCGACCTTCGAAAGCTCCGAGAGCATCGAGTTCGCGAGGGATGCCATTCGCGCCATCGTCCGAGCCATTATCCTGAACAACACCGCCCTCGACGAGTTGGAACTGTGCCCCAGATTTGCTTACGATCACCCTCTTAGCTCGCACTTGCTGGGCTTTTCGCCGCCCATCCTCCTGCCGCTTCTCCAGACTCACCACGCCCGCCTCCGCACGCTCCGCCTTGGGCTCGGCGCCAGCTACGGGTCGCTCGACGATGACATGAGCAATTTTCTGGAGTTTGTCGCCCTATTTCCGGGCCTAGAGAGTCTGTGGCTCGAGTTTGACGTTAATAAACAATGCGACTTCTTTCCCCCGCTCTCCCGGAGACTGCGGCTGCAAGGCCTGCAGTTCCTGGGCCTCGACGGACTCGATTGCACGGCGAGCGATCTGCTTGGTTTGCTGCGGGCCCACAATTTGCAACAGGTCGCTCTCATGTCTGTGTTCATCGAGGATGGGGACGGAGAGGGTTGGCGGGAAGTTCTGGCTGCCATCCGAGACGAAGGCTTGACCCATATGCTGAAAATCAAGGACTGCTTTGAAGGAAATGAGTGGCTTGGCTATCGCGAGCCTGGGAGCAAGGGGTCGATTGATAATGACATTGTGGTGGCTAGTACTGGCGTTTTTTCGGGTTCGCTCGACTGGACGACCATGATCAATGGCCTTGTCATTGGGGACGGGGACGAGGAGGATGATGAGGATCAAGAGTCGGATTGATCGTTGGCTGACCTGCGGCTTGTGTCGGAGAGCCCACAGCAACGAATCCACAGTTTCGCGGGTTGCAGGTTCACGTGGCAGAGTGGCGACCCTCGCCGTCTTGGTAGACAGACTGCGTTGCAGTCACCTGTATTGCTTGCTGTTGTGTGTCACCGAGAGGAGCTGCGCAGGAATGTCGCGAGGGAGTTGCTATGTGTTCGGTCTAACCAAATTCTGAGCTGTGGCCACCCTCATCAGGGATGGATTTTGCAGTGCCCCTTAGCGGAGAACCCCCCGCTCCGCGGCAATGTGCAGTCGGGCGGGATGGATTGACGCGCCGGCAGACCCGCATTGCGCAGGCGACAGCCTCCATGCATTATTATTGGCCCGCTAACCATCCCACGCCGCAGCCCAACATGGACTCGCCCGGGATCGTGCATTCGCCAATGCAACCTTGGCCGGACATAGTACCATGAGGGCCGGCCGATGCAGTGACACGCCCGGCGGGTACTGCTTGGTGTGGCGGGGTGCCCTGCCGCAGCAACCCATCCTCCTCTGAAGGAGTTCCAGAGGGGGCGCAGATCACTTACCAAGGCACCCGCCAAAAGCTGGACGGGCTCAGCCCCAGACCACCCAGGGCCGCCATTCGGCATGCCTCTGCCCGGTTAAGGGTTGTCGTCTGAGAGCTGATGATGGATATAAACCGAGAACCGACGACGAACCTCACCGGGGTGTGAAACACCCCTCATCGAGACCCCGTCCGGGCGAGTCCTGCTGCCACCGCCCCAACATGAGCCAAAACATCACGCAAACGGAACCGTTGGGCTCCAACCAGGGCAACGATGGTCCCGTCGCACTCGCTGCCCTGGTGCTGGCGGCAGGTGCCTTCGTCGTTGCCCTGGCCCAGGCCCTGATGCAATATTTCAGCTCGAGCGACGCCCGCGGGAAGTGCACCTACGAAGCGATAGACATGTCGGCCAAGAGCACGAAGCTGGGCTGGAACTGGAGGTTTTGGAAGATGCGCGTCTACTATCCCGTGCTCAACATCAACTTCACAAACGTAATGAGGGCCGCCGTCGAGCAGGGCAATTATCGCATCGACGCCCCCGAATCCCCCATCCGCCATCTGGCCAGGTTCAAGGAGGGGGAAAGGAAGGGCTGGCGTTTCGGTGTTCTCGAAGAGACGGAAACAGACACCTCTTTTCTCACTGTCTCGTAAGTCCTGCCGCGTCCGCTCTCGGCACATGCCCAATAGCTCACCGGACGACCAGAGACGGATACAATACCTTGATCGGCGACAGGGACCCGGTCACGACGAAGCAACTCACCTGGCCGGAGACGGCCCAGCTGGTCTGGTGGAAGCTCAGCCACAGCTCGGGGCCCGTGAACAGACCCCGTGCCTCCTGGGCCCAGATGCTCATGGCCTTTGGCATCAGAGACACGAGATCCATGGTCTACAAGCATGCCGATGCCGACATCATCCCCGGATCTGTCGATGCGCCCATCCAGCGAGTCAAGTTGTTCGACCTCGGCAGGTTGGCCCTGAATTTGGGCTTCAAGAAGGTCTCCATCAACGCCAAAGAACGTCACTTCGAGGCCATCGGAGACTTCGGCACCATCACCACACTCAAGACGAACGAACTGGGCAAGGTGCTGCATTTCGAAGGAGATATTTTCGCCATCTTCGCCCAGATCTCCAAGGGGTCCATCATTGCATACAACGACTTTGTCGTTGGCCAATTCTCCTTCGCCCCCGGCATTTCCATGAACGGAATCATCTGCCCCCTCCATCTCCTGCTGCAGGTGAGCACCATGCGTTGGGGAAGGTACCGGTTTTACCAGGAACAGAGCGCCTACTTGTCCGCCGTCGAGTCCGAAGAGGGTTTGGCCAAGGGGCAAGTCGCCGCCGAGGCCTCTCTGTTCCAGATGCTCTACAAAAACCCCAATCTCTCATCCTTGAAGATGGACGATGAGTCGTCGGAAACAGGTCTGAGTAGTCCGACAGTCCCACAACACGTCCTTTTTGTTGATGTGAGTGACAACGAAGCACCATCCCACCCTTGCTGCGATGCCAACCCCGAGCTCTAGCCCGAGGACGCGTTCCGACCCAAGATGATACAGAAGACCACAACCGGTCTCAGCGCCCGGCACTTCAACGCCCTCATGCACAAAGATGACGAGGGTATCAATGTAGGAGTTGCCGTTTGTGTTGACAAGCAAGACCGGCACTGACAGTCAGCAGTACCATGACTTGTGCCAAGCCATCGAGCACTGGACTCGGGCTACCGGCCTGCGCCTCCCCACCATCATCCCCGCGACATCGCTGTGCCTCCTGACTGGCCGCGAGACTGGATTCCCCTCGTCTGTCCTGGTTGAGCCAGTCATGCCGTGGATCGTTGCCCTGGCAAGCCAAGTCAAGCAGTCCAGCGAGCCCTTCACCTACGTCTCTGGCAGGGTGACCGTTCTCTTCAAAACTGACGCCTTGGTGTTTGTGCGGTCAGACGACGCCTTCTGGTACTCATTTGACTACGTCGGCATGGAAAGCAGGATATGGCAGTGGGGCTGGATTCTGCAGGAGACCAAGGAGATTTACGACTGCTTGGACGTCGAGGTACAAAACGACATCATACTTCGCGATGCCGAGGGCAACTACACCGGTGATGTCCAGCCCGTCATCCTCACGGAGTGCTACGCCCTGCTACAGCAGTTCAACCCGCGCGAGTGGGCCATCAAGATCGAGAGGATCGTCGTCACCCAGCTGCTCAAGTTCCGCCCTCACAACATGGTCTGGACGCAAATATTGCTGATTGACGTTTCGATTCATTACTTTGTCAGGGGTGGCTGGTACACTGGACGCAACGAAGGGTATGACCTGTGGACACCAGAGGTGGTTGCCGTCTTCAACGCCATCGTTCACGTGTGGGATCCGACAGCCGAGGAGCAAGCGGCTGCAGATGCAGATGGATCGAGTTCGGACGGCAAGTCAGCTCGCAGCACGAAGCCGGCGACCCCCCCGCCTTCGAAGGCCCAAGACCATGTCGATACGCTCAAGGAGCATGCAACCCTGCTGGTGGAGGAGGTTGGGGTGCTGGAGCCGGCTCTGGACGAAAAGAAGGCGGATCCCGAACAGAAGCCCGAAGTCGAAGAAGGGTCTCAGAATCCCAAGCCTGCGACTGAGCCGAAAGAGCCCACCAGGCCGGCTACCAGCCGCAGCAACAGGACGCCGCTGGAAGTGGAGTGGGATCTCGCTGGCAGTTTGCGGAAGCAAGCCAATCTGTTCTCGGACGTCCCGGCCGACGAGAGAGAGGCAAAGGTTCAGAAGTTGGCGAGTCTCCTCCAGCTAAGGGCCTTGTTTGTCATCGCCATGTTCATTTTGATGCCGGACTCGAGCGATGTGTACTTGGCTGATGGAGAGCGGGTTGAAATGCCCATGATTTGAAGAACGACAAGATGTGATATGTATTCATGGGAACGGGGGTCTCTTATATTTCTGGCAATGGGGATCTCTTATGTCCAGCATACCCGCCCAATCCATTTTCCTGCTGACACCTTTTACCCCTTTTTGGTGCGCCGCCAAGCAAGTCAGCCCACAGCGACCAGCTAAAATGGCGGCCTCACCTCGCCCAGCCGTCAAAATATTACATACAAGACCGGAAACACGCCCAAATCTACGAAACAGGACAATCACACGCCGGCCTTCTTCCAAGTCATACCTCCTCGTCGAAAATGACACGCCAACGCTCCCAGTCCAACCCCAACCCTCGCCGTGCACGCACCCCCTACACCTACTCCCCCCTCCCCTCGCCCCGCCACATCCGCCTCATCCGCCTCCTCTACTACGACCCCGTCCTCTCCCAAGCCTACATCACCCTCACCGCCCACCCAATCGACACCGCAATCAGCACCTTCACAGCAGTGTCCTATACCTGGGGTG
>FJWA01003466.1_pt1 | contig 11696 bp, 21 predicted proteins | sample 1011891 | NCBI WGS metagenome assembly FJWA01 (sample SAMEA3912450, study PRJEB9761) | metagenome | biome: forest; material: soil | place: USA | collected 2011-06-22 | depth 0.1 m
CAGTCGCCGGCGTCGCTCGCAGCCGCTGCCGGAGGGGGCGCCGACGAGGCGGAGCGTCGTGGTGGTCTCGCAGGGCACGTTGGCGAGGGACTACAGCATGTTGCTGGCGCCGACGATCAGGGCGTTCGCGGGCAGGACGGACGTGGTGGTGGTTGCGCTGCTCGGGAAGCAGGGGCTGGAGGTGCCGCCCGGCGTCTTGCCTGCCCCTGAGGAGGGCATCGACGTCAGCAATGTCTACGTTGTCGACTTCGTCCCGTACGACTTGGTGCTCTCCGTCGCCGACGTCATGGTCTTCAACGCCGGCTATGGCGGGTTCATGCACTGCGTGGCCCACGGGGTGCCCGTCGTGGCGGCCGGCCTGACCGAGGACAAGGCCGAGGTCGCGGCTCGGGTGGAGTGGACGGGCGTCGGCATCAACCTGCGCACTGGGCGGCCGTCTGTGCAGGCCGTCCGTGACGCTGTCGAGAGGATTACTGGCACACACGAGTACCGCACGCAGGCGAAGAAGTTGGCAAAGGAAGTGGCCAAGGGGAACCCCCTGAAGGTGGTCGAGGAGGAGTTGCGTGCGCTGACTCGGGGTAACGAAGCCTGATCTACAGCATGGTTCAACGAGTCATCATGAATACGAAGCATATGTTTCTTGCAACGTTGTACAATATTCTTACGGCGGCAGAGTTGTTCCGACATTGGTTGACACACGAAAGGGCGAGGATGCAGCTTTATTGACCTTTGTACGCAGAAACGAAGTATATACGGGACCGGACTGCCTCATTGCTTCCCCTGAGGATAAACTCGTGTCCATACTCGGACCACCACACTAGCAGGTGTTCTTGCCGTCGGGGGTGAAGGTCCCAGTCTGGTACATGCCGTCCGCGTCGCCAAGGCACTCGGCTGCAGCAGTTGTCAGTGACCCTCTACCAAACCACGTTCGGCCAAGGTTTATCACTCACCAACAGTAACCAGCTTGAGGTTGTTCGTCTTGGCCCAGTTGATCAGCCACGGCGTGAGGGTGTTGACGGTGCCCGTGTACGTCTCGTGCATGAGCGGGATGTGGCCGTTGCCGCTGGTGCCGGCCGACTGGAAGCTCTGCTCGCTCTGCGCGGGCGTCTTGCTGTTCCAGTCGCCCGCGTCGACGTCGTCGGTAATGACCTTGTAGTTCATTGCCTTCAAGGTCGGCAGGAACTGGCCGCCCGTCTCGAGATACGGGGGGCGCATGTACGCCGGCTTCTTGCCGATCAGGTTGACGAGCGCATCCTCCACCTTGGTCATCTCGCTGCGGATCTGCGACTCGCTCATGCTGCCCATGTGGCTGTGGGTCCTGCGGCGTGTGTAAGCAGTGGTTCGAGAGTTCTCCGAGCAGTTTCCTAGTGATGCTCACCATGTGTGCGAGGCGATCTGGTGGCCCGAGGCGAACGCCTTCTTGACCGCGGCAGCCTGGTTGTAGATGCACCCGTAGAGCGTGCCGGTCCAGAAGAAGGTGGCCTTGGCGCCGCCCTTGTCGAGGATGTCGACCAGCTGCGAGGTGTACTGGTACGGGCCATCGTCGTAGGCAAGGGCGAGCACGCCGGGGGTGCTGCACTTGGTGATGACCACGCCGGGGCTGGGCGCCCGCTTGACGAAGGTGACCGGGTCCGGGGCCGGCGCCGCGACCGCGCCCGAGGCCAGAAGCAGACCGGCAATGACAGTTTCGGCGAGCATCTTCTGGGTGGCTTGTTCAAGTTCCGACTGGAGGCTGAGCGCAGACAAGTGACACAGAGTAGCCGCTCCTGGCCCCCCCTATATATCCAAATATCCCCGCATCCTCCTCCCCCCGCCTCTGGCTTCCGGGAGCCCGGAACTCGCCCGTTTCATCTCGTCGTCCATGTCGTGTGGGGGGAGCACCAGGAGTCCGGGGCAAAGGGAGCCGACCCCAGGCTCAGCCGTCCATNAAAGGGGCCGTGTGTGGTNATGGGAGTGGTTGTCTGGGGTATCCGACGCCAAGGTTGAACCAATGTGGACAGTTCTCCGGGGAATTCATGGGTAAATATCATGGCAAGCGCCGGCTCTGCCCGCCGTCTAGAATATATTGGCTCAAGACCCGGTCCGGCATTTAGGCATTTAGCCGCGNGTCCATCACTTTCTACATACAAGCAAGATCCGCGCGTCCCCAGGCTCACATACGCAGCCTCGGAACGAGCTCCATGGCCAGTCATTGTTAATCTGCAACAGAGTGAATGGCGGTTGCTTCCCGCGGCAAGTTTGACACGGGGGGCGCAACAACCGCGCTGTTTAATCAACAGTGAAGATCTCAACGCAGTTGATAGTACTTCCTGCAAAGTGAAGCGAAGAAGAACACTTACATGAGGCACTACAACGCAACCTCACGCACACCGGCCTGTCTCGAACCTAGAATGGAGACTGTAATTGACGTATGAGGAGACCAGCAGTCCATCCTCGAATGGAAGGACCGAGGAGTATGGTTTAGACGTAGAAAAGTTCGTGGCATCTCATAAACAGCATCTCTAGCTCTACTACTCAAATCATATTATCATGGAAGCAAAGGGAGTGCTTCCATAATGTTACCGGTGGCCGAGTTGATGATCCCTAACGTGTTGACAACCCCAATTAGGGGGATACACGACCAGCATGTGGAACTCGGGGAGAGAGCATAAGAGACAACGCAACACTCGACTACCTCTTGGTAATATTGTCTTCCCTTGCACAGTAACTGGACACATGTAACTTCGGTCCAGGATACTGGTCTTCTGAAAAATCTGCGATCCAGAACAACCGGGAGCAATGACCAATACTGATAATATCATGTCATTATGTCCACAGTACGTCCACGCGGCCAAAAGTCTCGTCTAGAATCAACTCCAAGGCAAATAGATAAATCAGTCCCTACCAGGTAATCATGAAATTATGTTGGCAGACATTGTGGTGTTGGGAACCAAGTTCAACAAGGACGCAACCACATGGTGACAAGTGCTGCGGTTATTGAACCTCAACGATTGAGAATGAAGGTTCTGAAATTTACATCTCTTGCTCGGCACTCTAGTAGACTCTTAGAAACCTTTCTTAAGGGAGGCAAGTCGGTAGCCATCTGGTTTGGACACCATCGCTCTTACGAGTACGACCACGTCGGAAAACGGCAAGCTTCACTGTCTTTAAAGTATATCCACTTGAAACTTAAAAACTGCCGACGGGTTTGAGATTTGATAGTTCGTGCATAACGGCGCTTGCCAAAGGACCAGTTAGCCCTCCAGGGTCAAATCCCAAACTCATTGCTTCTTCCGCGTCCGCGCATGACCAATGTTGAAGAACTTGGTCAACTCTGTTCAGCTCTATGACCGAGCGCTCGCCTTGCCATTCACAAGGGGACAAATACGAGCGAACCAATGACACCGTTATGCCCTGGTAAAGCAGTGCAGGATAGCAGCTGGCATGCCGCAGGGTGACAGGTAAGATGGCCTGATCAAGTCACAGACACCAGGCTCAACACCNATGAGACTGGACCTTGTGAAGCCACCGCCCAAGAACATGTNGGATGACAAAGAATGCAATCTCTTATCTCTAATACGTGAATAGCCCAACGTTGTTAAGCGACGTTGCACAAGATGCTGGAGTCATTCCCCCAGTTGATGGATGAGATGGAGAAACTCTTCCTGCATATTCGGCGGCATGTTACAATTTTCCAGACACCCTCCGAGGTGTGGGATAAGATACTTCGCTGTACCTCGTCCTCGAGTTTCTCTACATGGCATCCCGGCGGGCCGCACGAGTACTGGGCCGACGTTGAGAGTTGCCGATTCAGTACCGCCCCTGACACCTCCATGTGCCAACCCTGACTCTGGGTCACCAACCCCAGCGGATGACGCCAGAAACCCCCAATCGGGCTTTGGCTTGTGATTCGGACGGCTGCCAGCCACCACATCCTCCTCGGCGAAGCGACATTCGACTCGGAAAGACTGGGGCAACCGGTGAAGGCAAAGGTTGTGGCTCGGTCAGGGAACAACAAAATTGACGCAGCCAGGCCCAGCCAACCCTCGACGCAGCCCCTACCCCGGCATCTGCGCCAAGCAGGCACCAGACGCTCGTCTCGAACGATGCACGCGATGCCAAGCGCGCAACCCCAGGTAGCCGAAGAATCCGAGCACCTGGGCGCCGATCTCGCCTGAGGATGAGGCTCGTCCCAGAAGCGTCCAGGTGTTGTCGTGTTGACATGCCGCGCTCGCTTCTCCAGACAACCGCAGCAGCGCATGGCGCCGTCGACCGTTTCAAGCTTGCCTTGGGCCCACCAACAAAACCGCCCCCAACGAACACCGGCCAGGGCAGTCTTCAAGGGGGAGGGAGAAGGTCTCGATTTACCCGGCGGCGAGCTCTGCCCCGGGTAAACTTCCAGGCACGACAGCCCTGGGGCAGATCACTACGAACTGTTCTGGTTTCACTGGTTCAAGACGCTTGTCGTTGCAGGAGCAGCACCGCATGCCACCTTTCAGGGCTGCCGCCATCCATGACCATGTCTCTCGGCCCATTGCATCCCGGCCCGGAGATGTCCACGATCTGTCCCCCTCATCCAGAATCCCGCAGCAGGACACAGAGCAAGAAACTTCCCATGCATCAGGCCATCCCCTCGACACAAATTTGATCTCGAAGTCCAACCCAATCACAACCACCGCCGCAGACCCCACCCAACCGAGGTCGTCCCGGAAGCGGGCACGCCGCGACGGTCCCAGCCACGCTTGCGCTGCCGAGGGCCGCCGCCCCGCCGGCCGGTGAGGGAAGGACGCGAATCTTTTNCCCCCCCTCCACCACAAGAAAAATCACCTGGCTGCATGAGAGTACGAGTATGTATGTATGTAGGCCGAATGGTTGGTCCCTTCGTACCTGGTAGGTACATACTGGACCTGCATGAGGCCACACACACCACCGACGTCGGTTCCAGCATTTCGTACCTGCAGCCGAGCAACCGAGGAGGTAGGAAGCCAGCCTGTCGGGCCGACGAAGCTTTTCTCCTTCGTCTCCCCCTCTTTGTTAAGCGACGATAGGGGAGTTAATGCTTATCGCCGCGCGCACACCGACCGGTGAGCGTCTGTTGAGACAACGCGCAGGACCGGACTCGGAGAACTTGCGCGCAGGAAATACCCTTGTCGGTCGGCGGCTGCGGCTGCGGGTGTGTGTGCGAGATCTCTGATGTGATGATGTGCTGAACTGGCATGTGTCACTCTCTTGCATGCTGTTCTGCTCCGATCCGCGGCTGCGGCTGGGCTTCCTTCGAGCCAGGGAGCAAGCCAACCAGGAAACCGGAACGCCGGCCGCGGTGCTGTGCCGCCGAGGCGCGCTCGCGTGTTGACGGCGGCGCCCGGGCTTGCTCGCGGCGCTGGTTCAGGAGCCGGAGGCGCGCCGTGCCGTTCCCGCCTCGGAACCGAGCCGGAAGAATGGTTAGCCGCGCGCACGCCGCGCACGAGTCGGTGCCGATGGAATGGGAATCGGTTTGGTGGCTGTGCGACTTGTGGAAACTGGGATGTCCTGGGTTCTTGCGGTGCTATTTGGAGAGTTGATTGATCGCTGGGGCTGGCGGTCTGGGTGGGCCGCCATGTGCCGGTGTCTGGAAGGGGGTTCCTGGAGTGCCGAAGCGGATTTCTCACGGGTCTTTCCGTCGACCCCATCGGCTTGGAAATCCCGCTGAGGTCTGCCGGCCCTCGAGCTTCGACGAAGGACCCTCTTTACCTGTCAGTGAGTTGGCCGCCGAGTCATTGGGCGTCCTGGGCGGCTTGATTCCGCCCAGCTGGCGGGCGGGGATCAAATGTCTCTTCTGTCTCTTCCGTCCTGCCCGAGCCCGACGTTGATGTGGATGCCCGAGCCCGACGTTGATGTGGAAAAGCTCTCGGCCTTACTGTGGCTCGAGTGTGGTAATGTTTACGTTATTGTGTGCTCCGCCGAACATCGCTAGCTCCCGACCCAGACCTCGTGTTTCTCCCAATTGCAGATCCTCACGTTCTCAGCAATTCGTGTAGCTCTTGCTATTGGACACCACCCGCAAGACTGAGACAGTCCCTGCATGTGCCACCGCTGGCTGACGAAAGCAAAAGCAAACGACCAACCGGGTCGTCGCGCGCTCGCAACGCCGCCGATGCNTGGCGGTACGAAAGGGGTAAGAAATCCAAGAGCGGGAACGAAGTGCAGTCCCAGACCGGCGGGCTGGGTGTGGATCAGTCTTCTCTCGGCGCTGTGGCGTGGCCGGGACCCGATGGGCTGGTCCGGGCTGGCGAGGAACGGGGTTTGATGGAGGATTGCCTCGTTTCCACCGAGTCGTTCACCGGCTTCGTGTCTCTTCTCCTCGTCCCCTCGGATGGGTTCCCGGAGAGGTGGGTTACATACCGGAGGAATGCATNCNAGNACGCCGACTGGTGGTGGCCCTGAGTCGGGGCCTGGGCAGGGCATGGGAAAGTTCCAGAGCTGCGAGTTGCCCCTCCCCGACCGCCTCCGACGGGGCTATTTCCGCTGCACTACACAGTAGTGGGACAGACGGCGCCCCTGGGCTNGATAACCCAACGTTGATCGACGGTCCTGGACGAGAGTCTCGCCCTGCCCTTGATCAGAGCGAAAGTGCCGTAGTGTGCATGAGATCGCCGGTGCTTCTGCAGCTTTTGGATCCCGCAGCGCCGGCACGAGGACCGGATGTCATTGCTACTATGTATGCACGCCGAAAGTGCCCCCGATCGACAGGCTCATCATTGCTCATCTCGGGGGAAAACAGAGTTGTGGTGGCTTGCCCTAGTTGTCGCCGACGGTGTGGGGCATTGAACCGCCAGCATGCAGTCGAGCGGATTGGGATGNGCTTCCCATGCCGAGGCGTTGAATCCGTTATGCAACACGAACGACGGAGAAGAGAGAAGGGGCGTATTCTGTCCAATACCGGGTTTCTCGAAGAAGAGAGCCTTCGGTTCCCCTCATCGACGGGAACCATTGCCAAGGTCCGATGTGTGGGATGCATTCGCTTTTGCACACCCACTCCCCTCTGGTGGCGTCCGGGGCACTGTCAGTCGGGTCTCTTGCCATTGGCTACCCACTCGGCGGGTGCTGCGGCCGCCAGCCGCGGCCGTCCCGCCCTGCAGGGGGAACAGAATGAGGGGCTTGCCTGCCCCTGGCGTCATCCTGTTCTCGTTTCTCCGGCTGGGAGACGATGCATGACATTGCCCGCGTGGGCATCACTGTTGATGACCACAGAACACCCAGCATCTGGGAATCTTCCAGCGCGGACGACGCCCGTACCATCTTTCGGGTTCGCTGTTCGTTGTTCGTGAGCCGCAGCCCGGACAGGACGGAACCCCCCTGAATCCTGGACCGTCGACTAAACAATAGGGCGTCTTGGCGACGGTGCCGCTGGGCCAATCCCGCAGCATCGGTGATAGGTTCCTCTGATGTTCGATGAGAGCTGAGGGCCCGACAGCATGGATGCACACGTTAGCTCAGCCTGCGAGCTGCAGGCAGATCCTCAATAGGATGTGGTTTAAGGCGAGTTCCTTTCCAAGTTGGACGTAGCTTCGTACGGAGACCGGTACTGGCTCCGGACAATCCCACACGACGACCACGAGGTTCCTCATTGGCAGCCCTTTCCACATGGTCGCTCAAGCGTGAGCACATGAGCCTCACCGGTGGGGGGTCTGAGCCCAATGGCGGCGGCTTTTGTCTGTGTCTGTGCTCCATCCCCGCTCCAGGGCCATGCACAGTTGCTCACCACCCCCAGAGACGCCTGTAAGTCGCACGGATGTCGCAGTTGCGAGNGGTTTGGGTCGTGATCAGACCAGACGCCGTCCAGCACGTCGTCGAGCAGAGCGCCTCCCATCGGCCGATTCCGAGACCTGCATACGAATATCGCAGGGTTGTTGGAGTCATGAGAGACATTTGAGTGGGCGGCGTCGGCTTTGCCGAGGACTTTCGCCAACGTTGACGCTCACGCACGGTTGAGATCAACGTTGGGCCCCTGATTGAGGGCAGCGTGGCCCCCTTGTCGCCACTGCATGTGGATCGGCGTCATGCCATGCGCCCATCTACCGCGTGGGACCTGGCTGTGCCTTTGCCCAGCTTGCAGGTGTCTCGGAACCGCGTGTGGGGGGATGTGCTTCGAGGCTCGGGGAACTTCAAGACTCGACGAGGACGACGGCGAGCACGGGAGCACTCTGGCTTCTTGACGCTTGGGGTTCGAGAATGCCCCAGGAAAGCCACCACGAATCCTTCGGCGGCCCGCAGCTCGGCATCAAGGAAAAGCAACGATTGGACTAGCCAGACGGGGTCGTGGACCAGGGTGCCGGAGATGGTCGAAACATGCGAAACATTCGATTCCATCAAAGCGGGCGAGAGAAACAGAGGCAGTGCCTGGTGCCTGTAACATGTTTCCTGCTGCCTGTTGTGTCGTGCTCGTGCCTGTGCTGAGATTCTGCCCCGAGACATCGCTGCGCGGCATCAGAGTCAGAAAGAGGGGCAGTCGACAACGTCTGACATCTGACATCTGACAGGGGACATGACATGACATCTGAGAGTCGTTTCGAGAAGAGACCAGGAAGTGTCTGCTGCGGCGTCGTCTTGCCCGAGTCGCAGCAGTGAGGGGAGCGGAGCCCTGTGCTACTTTTGGAACCTGAAAGCTTCGACGATGCTTCGAAAGCGGAAACACATGCAATCTCGTTGCGACATGTGCCGGGTAAATGCCTGGAACGGCGCCCGCGAGCCAATTTCCACATGTTCGAGTTCCCACATCGGGATCCCCTCGCACCCGCTTCTGCTCGAGGAAAATCCACATCGACGCTCGCTTCTCTGAAACCGACAAGCGCAATGCTCGCCGGCCGGGGTTTGCGCGGTTTTTGTTTTTTTGTCGTCGGCGACCTTCTTCTTTTCTTCTCTCGGCCCGGCAGGAAGAGAGAAAGAAAATCTCTTCACTGCCCTGCCCTGTCTGCGATGGGGTATTGTGTGTAGCGCCATCTCTCGGGAGAATAGGCGCCGCGTGTTCTGGAGGCCCGGGAGGGACTCGGCGCAGCTAGCGGCCATCGCTGTCTCGTCGGCCGGTTTGGCGAGCGACGGCAGATGAAACCCTCGGTCGGCTTGACGGGATCAGGGCCAGAGCCAGAGGTGGCATCACGGCGATGCGTGGCTCGTACCGTGTACCGTGTCCTGGATGGATGGACTGCACCGACGTTACCCCGTTGTTGCATATCACTCCACGGTACATCTGTATTCTTCACTTCTGGACGCAGTGCTTGCGTCCCGTGCAGAGCGAAGGATGCGATGGGAACCTCTTGGCGATGCAACACCCTGCTCACCGGTGCGGGTCCTCAAGGGGTGGCATCAACGGCGTTGCAGCGTTGCAGCGCGAAATCACCCTCTTTCGGCGGTAGCGTCGTCTCCTCCGCCCAGGAACGGCACGACGCACTGACGGGCAGACCACTCCTGACAGCGCTCTGGATGTTCCGAGCAGGGACGCTGAGGCCAACACGGACCGACGGAGCAGCCTGCTTGGACAACCGTGTCTGGGATCGCTTTCGGCTCCACGCCGCGACGAGCCCCAGCGACCCCAGCGACCCAAACCCAATCCATGCCCCCAGACACCCGACACGTGCTTCCCCCGGACGCTCATGCCCGCGCAGCTCTCGGGCCATTACGAAGACCTGGCTCTGAGTGGTCGATCTCGGGACATCAGAGTACGAAGGATGGCCTGGCCGACAACGTTATTTGCACTCGGCCTCTCTCGCTCCACCGGGGTACACGGGACGAGACGAGACCGAAACTGTCGGCATCGGGCATGACCGGCTCAAATCACCACCTGGAGAGGCGGTGGAGCGCTGGGGGGACAAGCTCAGCGGACGGAACAGACCTGCCCGATCAGATGAAGCCAACGCCATTGTGCGAACTTGGAGGGTTGGGCACACTGTTCACCATGTCGCGAGCCAACCCGGAAGACCTGGAGGGGGTACGGTGCGCGCTGGTAGCGGGTACCTGTGCCAAGGACGTCGGGCCCCCCGTTTGACGCTCCGTTTTCCACACTGCCGGCCGTGTGGTGGTTGTGGTCAGGCAGAGGTTCATCAACCTGGCGTCTGCGCCTGACGAGCCGGCAAATGCAAGCCTCGTCAATCGCCTGGAGCCACCGGCACGGCACTTCAATTCGCTTCTGCTCTTCACGTCCAACCCAACTGAGTAGCCAGCGCTAGCCCTCTTCCAGAGCGTTGGGTGCGTACACAGTACCGGACAAGCAGCCCTGCCCGCTTCGGGTTGGTATCAACAACTCACCAGCGTAGCGCAGGCGACGGACCGCGTCCGCTAAGCTCTAGCTCCCTCCTCGAGTTCGCTGCCAGAACGAATGGGTGTGGATGGCAAAGAGACCGGACGGCACCTTGGACAGTGGACAGTGTTCCAATGTTCTCTGGAGCGCCTGGTTCAGAGGTCCCGAGACAGATTGAGGCCCAAACGGCCGAGTTGCTATCTCGATGCGGCAATATCTACTCGAGGGCTTCCGGATGCCCTTGGACACTGCGTGTCTGGTACAAGATCTACCGTCCGAACGGCTGCCTGTCTGGGCTTAGACTGGAGGGGCCCAAGGCATGAGCAATCACCCGTTGTGAGAGACAGAGTCGAAGGTGGTGTCTGGAACTCTTCCTTCCATCTTCCACGATCCCTGCTCCTCGTCACACACCCCCCCCTCGGCCCGGTTGAGAAGCACGCCCACCCCTGTCCTTGTCGATGCCTCGTGCTGCACCCACCCAGCGAATTCCCGACCCTGGCCGGCTCCAGCTCCAAGACTCCAAGAGGCTGCATGAAGCCCCAGCATGGGTTCCTGGTCCCAGTCGACACTGACAGGTCCCCCTCCACCAGTTCTTGACCCTGTCTGGACCTCCACGATGCCGGGAGAGTTAAATAACTGTCGCTGCCCTCCTCCACCACCTTTCCCCTCGAGCTACTCGACATCCCCACATGCCTTGACGATTCCACACAATACCAACAACCCAATTCACGTCACGCACCCGTCCATCCGCCNGTGCAGNCCATACCCAGCACATCCAGCACATCCAGCACATCCAGCCTTGAGCATCCTCGCCAGAACCCAGCCCGCCACCCCGAACGACACTCCCGTCNTTCTCNCACACCCCGGGCTTTTCCCTCTCCACACAACAGACACAGCAAGCATGTGCGACTACACCCAACGCGAGTACTCGTGCGGCCACTTCCGGTGGATCGCCTCCAAATGGTGCCGCGAGTACACCACCACCCACAAGAGGTGTCAACCCAACGTCACCCACTTNGAGTACCGGGCCGAGGAGCTTTGCGGTATGTCTTGACCTCTGTGGGATGTCCCACCCCCCGGCTGAACCCACCACTGACAACTCTCGATCTCCAGGCGAGTGCAAGCCCAAAGAGTACCCGCCATGGGAGCACCTGATCAAGCGCCCCAAGCAGCGGACGTACTAAGCCGGCCCAAGGCGCTTGGTGGAGTAGTGAAGGAGTAAGCAGTGGGGCACGAGAAACAAAAGCCGGGAGCGTCAAAACCGGGCGGAGATAATAATGAAGAGACGAGACGAGACGAGACGAGACGAGACGAGACGGGCAAGACAGACGCACGCCGCGGCCACCCGCCGGCGTCAGAGCGATACGACAGAGGCGCCTCGCCGACACGACACACGAGGGTGGTCAAGTCACAGGACCTGGAGGCGGGGCCGGGTACGGGTTGA
>FJWA01004246.1_pt1 | contig 11681 bp, 6 predicted proteins | sample 1011891 | NCBI WGS metagenome assembly FJWA01 (sample SAMEA3912450, study PRJEB9761) | metagenome | biome: forest; material: soil | place: USA | collected 2011-06-22 | depth 0.1 m
TCCTCTTCCTCTTCATCCTCGTCCAGGTCAAACATCGGATACGTCAAAATCGTCGCGATGCCGCCCAGCAGGTCCAACCGCTGGCCGCTCTCGTGGTCGCTGCTGAGCAGCCTCACCTCCCCGCCGTCCTCCTTNACCTTGTCCAGCAGGGCCACGTACTTCTTCCTCGTCGCGACGTCCATGATCCGGAAGAAGGCGTTGTTGACGAGCAGCACCCCCCCGCCGCGGCCCACGGCGCCCTCGGCGATGGCCTTGGAGGCGGGCTGGGTGCCGTACCAGGCGCGGCCGTCGTCCTTGCGCAGGAGCTCGTAGAACCGGTCCATCAGCTGCGTCTCGACGGTGAACTTGGTGTCGCCCAGCCTCTTGGTCACCTCGGGGCTCTTGAGCACCTCGTTGAGGCTGTGCACGTGGCCGCTGCTGGCGTGCACCACGACGGCCTCCCTCCCCATGCGCAGCAGGGCCTTGTCCCCGGACTTCTGGGCCTCGGACTGCATGTATGCGCGGAAGTCCTGGGCTACGAATCCGGGGCCCGCGAGGAGCAGCGTCCGGGGCGCGCTAAAGTCGATGGCGTTGCGCAGGTTGGAGAGGGTCTTGTCGAAGAAGGAGGCCAGGCCGCTCGAGATTTCCTTGGACGACGAGCGCGCCTTCTTGGGGATCGAGCTCTCGACGCGCTGCTTCACGACGGTGCGGTACTCGGTGATCAGGCAGATGTTGGCGAGCCCCTCCTGCATGACGACGGCGGCGACGGCGTCGGGCTTGTCCTCGCTGACGGCCTCCTTGAGCGTCTGCANCGCGACCGAGTCCCAGCCGGCCTTCTTCCATATCGTGAACTTGAGGTCCGTCTTCTCGTAGCGCAGCGTGAGGGTGTGGTGCTGGCCGAGGCCGACCCACTCGTTCTCGTTGACGACGACGCCCGAGACCTTGAGCTCCGACGCGAGCGGGTCGAAGAAGGTCGACTTGACCCGCACCGACAGGCCTACGCGGACGGCCTTGCCGAGCGTGGAGCCCGTCGTCGTCGTCACCGTGACCTTGCGAAGCGCGGGCGCGTGGATGACGTCGCCGACCGAGATCAGGTTGTGGGCGTGCCACATGTCCTCGGACTCGACGATCAGCAGCGACACGCCATCCTCTTCGTTGACGCCCTGGATCGTCTGCTTTTTGGACGCGAACCGCATTTTTTTGTGGGCGAGGTTGCCGACCGTGATTTGTCCGCATCCCGCGGACGTCGTCGAGCATTTGGAACGAGGCGCATGGCGGGGTGGCCTGGTGGCCTGGTGGGGTGGGTCGGGTCAAGATGGCGGGGTCGGCACCGCTGACGGAATTCTGTACTGTACTGTACAAGACGGCCTGGTAGTCCCCCAAGGCAGAACACGCGAGAGTGTGGTTTTGGATCCAGNGTGGTCTCGAAAAAGAAGCCTCGAAGGCACGGTTTTATCCTCGAGAANTCGATTCCCGTCGTACATGGCATGACCTGCGAGCCTCGAGCCCGACCTCTGAATGTCGAAAGCCCGAGGGAACCTGAAGCGGCGTCAGGTAACGGTCTGCATGTACAGTACGGTACGGGGTGCAGAACACAAGAATACACAACCATTATTACCGAACAGCTTCCGCATCATGGTTCATGTAAGGACCCTGTGTGACAATCAAAGCCCTTGTCAAGAAGGATGGAATCGGCACACCATGGAGCCAGACCTGGCAGTTCATGCATTTCGGCCCGTCGATTCTGGCGTTGGCCGTCCTCAAATGGAACCCCACTCAATAGGGCTGAGTGCAGGGGTCCTCAAGCTCTGATGGTGGGTGATTCAGACGACGTTCAGGCAGGCAGACCGCCCACTTTGCGGGGTAAACTGTCAACTTGAAGAAAGGGCAGGCCCGGCTGGGACTTTCGCCGTGGCCGTCAGGTTGCGGTCCCCCACAAACCTGGAAGTCATCGTCCAATCGATGATGTCTGCATCGCTTTTAGCTGTGCCGCTCCCGCACGTGGAGGGACGCCTCTCAGCGGCCGCGCACGCCGCCTGGCGGGCTCCGCCATCCGCTGAGCGGCTGCAAGGCTCATGGATGGCGTCCGCGCACCCGACCGCGATTGGCGCCTCGCAAACCCTGGCGGGATGGCTGATGGCTCCCTGCATGCGTCGACGGGTGCTGCCCTGCTGCGGTATCCAGAGGGCCGGGATTGGATTGGTGGTCCACAGAGTCGCTGGGGTCACTGCAGCCTGCCCAGCCAAGCGTTGGTGAGGCTTACGCGCACTCATGGAACCAACGGGCGCCGAGCGGGCGGTGTGCATGCAGGTTGTACTGTAGTAGCATTTTTTCATATGTGAGAAAGCTCGGGACATGGATAAGGCAATGGAGGGATGGCTGCTGCCTTGGTGTCTTTTTTTTTCTTGCCTTTCTCGAGTTGCATGACGGATCAGCAGGCTGCACAGCGGCCGACGACGACAACCCGGCCTGGTTCGCCTCCTCCTCCGTCGCCTCACCTCAGAGGTGTCCCGTCCCTGTCCAGTCCAGTATCCACCAACCCATTCGAACGCAGGACTGTCGGCCGCCCTTGGATGCGGTCGTCGACAGCCAGCACAGCAAACGCAGCCAACGCCACCCAGCACCGCGCAACGGCATTTACTACACACCTTGATTCCTGGACAGAAGGATTCGGTATTTGTCCACGTTCAGGCCTTAAAGGCCCGACCGGCCCCTCCCGACTCTCCCTCCCCCTCCACTCCCTCCCCCGACGGCACGCCTCCATGCCTCTGCCTGTACCCCCGGGCCCCTCGAGCGCCATGAACAGCCTGCTGGCCCTCGCCGGCACGTCGCTGCTGAGCGACAAGAGGCCGTCGGTCCAGGACCTCGAACAGCGCATCCCCGGCTTCTCGGTGCTGCAGGACTTTTTCAAAAAGTGGCTGCGGCTGGACCTCACGACGCTGCTGACCGCCGCCGCCCTGATGGGCGCCGCCTCAAGCGGCGCCCAGAGCATCCAGGAGACGGGGTCCAAGGTCTACTGGTGGATCGTGCGCTTCCTCACCGCGTCCATCTCCATCGCCGGCAACGACCGCCTCAACCGCGAGGTGCTCAACTGGCTGGGCGCCCACGTGCTGCTCAAGAAGGGCACGCGCATCCTGACGGCCAACTCGGAGACGATCCGCAACGACGCCTGGTCGTACCGCCGCGTCTCGCAGGAGCGCAACGACTTCCACCACGAGAAGCGCATGCCCGTGCAGTACCTGCCGACCTTTGGCACCACCTGGTTCATCCACAACCGCAACATCTTCATGGTGCGCCGCATCCTGACCAGCAGCTCCCACTACCACAGCTCGTGGACCCGCACCCCGGACGAGTACGCGGGCGCCCCCGAGGGCGACGAGCCGCTCGTCGTCATGTGCCTCGGCCGCTCCGTCGAGCCCATCAAGCGCTTCCTCCACACCTGCCGCGAGTTTGCCGACAAGCAGCGCGAGGCGTACATCACGGTCCGCATCAGCAAGCGCAGCTACGACGAGACCTGGGACACGACCATTCTGCGGCCCCTGCGCCCGCTGGAGACGGTGCATTTCGACGAGAAGATGAAGGAGGGCCTGGTCGCCGACATTTGCAACTACCTGGACGTCAACACGCGCAAGTTCTACAACCGGCGCGGCATTCCCTACCGCAGGGGGTTCCTTCTCTACGGTCCTCCCGGCACCGGCAAGACGTCGCTCTCGCTCGCTCTGGCCGGCAGATTTGGGCTGGAGCTGTACCTGCTCCACATGCCCAGCGTGCGAGACGACTCGGTCCTGGAGAAGCTATTCACCGCCCTACCCCCGCGGTGTCTGGTGCTGCTCGAGGATATCGACGCCGTGGGGATCAAGCGCCGCACGCGCCGGCCGGACAACGACAGCAGCGACGACAGCGACGGCAAGGATGACGACGAGTCCTCGGACAGCGACAACGACCGAGGGCGGTCGAGCTGCACGCTCTCGGGGCTGCTGAACGTCCTCGACGGAGTCGCATCCCAGGAGGGCCGCATCGTGCTGATGACGTCCAACTTTGCCGAGAAGCTGGACAAGGCCCTCGTGCGCCCCGGGCGGGTCGACAAGATGCTCTACCTGGGCCACATCTCGCCCCGCAGCAGCGAGCTCATGTTCCTGCGCATGTACGGCCCCGACGCGGACGGCGCGGCCCCGGCGGACAGGGAGGTCCAGCTCCCGCAGGACGAGCTGGAGAAGCTGGCGCGCGAGTTCGGCGAGCGGATCCCCAACAACGTGTTTACCCCCGCGCAGGTGCAGGGCTACCTGCTTAACTACCGGAACTCGCCCCCCGACGCGGCGGGCAATGCCGAGCAGTGGGTGAACGAGGAGGTCCTGCTGATCGAGGCGGCCAAGGAGAAGGAGAGGAAGGCAGCCGAGTCCAAGAAGAAGAAGCGCAAGGAGCGGAAGCTTAGGAAGGCCGCCAAGATGGCCGAGGCGATGCGGAACTATGCCTCGGACGACGAGCTCGAGGAGCTGCGGAAGAGGGTGGAGGAGAAGAAGAAGAAGAAGAAGGAGAAGATTGAGGACAAGGAAGAGACCCAGGACAAGGAGAAGACCGATAAGGAGAAGACTGAGGATACGGAGAAGACCGACAAGGAGAAGACTGAGGGCGAGAAATCCACCGAGGATAAGGAAGAGAAATCCACCGAGGATAAGGACGAGAAATCCACCGAGGATAACGAAAAGACTGAGGGAGGACAAAACACCGAGGCCGATGTGAAGGCTGAGGGCGAGGAGAAGACGGATGGTGGGGAACAGAACGACAACATGGAACTTGAAAAGAAGGACGGCAAGGCCGAGGAGTCTGGGCCGTCTGAACAGCCCAACGCCGACAACACCCCAACTCTTGCCACGCCCAACGGGGTCTCGAAAGACACCACTGGAACGGTCAAGGCAGGGAAAGAAGAGGTCCTTGTGAATGGCTCAGAGGCCCAGTCCGCCGAAGGAGAAGGAACGGGTGCCGATACGGATGGCCCTGCCAAGGCGAACGGCACCCATGAAGTTACAACCAATGGCGGAATTTCTGGAGAACCTTGAGGCAGTCTGAAAGGCTATTACGTTTCCAAAAGCAGAATGCCGACAACGCAGCAGTCGGTGTTGGGAATGGATTGGGATCAGCGGTTGGATCAATGACAGGCGGGACAGGATTGTGATGTGATTTTGTAAGGGAATGGGGCTCTGGAAGCGTATTCTCGTCTAGAATTGCTTGGCCATGCGCGCTGGTGACTTGATGGAAGATCAAAAGAATCAACACGGCTTCGGTCCCCCTTCCCAGTGCAAAGGTGACCATGGCTTCCTTCCAGCGACCAACCATGTCCAAAGCCGGCTCGTCCATGCCTCCTATCTCTCACCAAGAGTACTTTCCTTCAAGCTACGCTGCTTTCCCGGCCTGGAAGCTGCCGCCGTTAGAGTCACTGGGACATAGGTATTTATGCGGAGATGGAAGCTAGAATCCCTCCCAGCATCCCAAACATTTACCTTCCCCCTGATAACTTGGCTGCCAGCAGCACAAGCCACCAGCACAACTTGAAATCAATCGTTCCATCTCCTCACAATTCACCACAAGTCACCTCAGACCAACCACTGCCAATAAAATGGCCGACGACCCCTTCAATCCAGACCTGAGCTCGGTGACGCAGCCCGGCACCACCTCGGTCCAGCCGCCGCCGAACCTCAAACAGCGCCTCAAGGAATCCTACAACGCCATCGCGCCATTCTACAGCGATCAGACGGTCCTCCACCGCCACCTTCACATGAACATCACAGCACGGCTGCTGCGCCTCCTTCAAGCCGAACGCGGCAAGAACGGCGTCGTGCCGCCCTCCGAGGATGGCGCACCCTCGCCGCAGATGCCGGGCCTGGACATCCACATGCAGCCCGTGCTGAGGGGCAAGCATGCGCTCGAGGTGGGCTGCGGCTCGGGGGTGCCGGTGCTCGAGCTGCTCCTGGCCGAGGAGATGGACACCATCGGCGTCGACCTGTCGCGCGGGCAGCTGTACCTCGCGCGCGCGCACTTCCCCAACGAGACGGCGACGGGGCAGGCCGTGTGGGCTGAGCAGGACATGATGGAGCTGCGGTACCCGCCCGACAAGTTCGACCTGGTGGTGGGGCTGTACAGCCTGATTCACCTGCCGCGCGAGGAGCAGACGGTGTTTCTGCACCGTGCGTTCCGCTGGCTGAAGCCCGGCGGCATGCTCATGATCAACTTTATCAAACAGGAGATGGAGGGGCAGGTGATCGAGCGCTGGCGGGGGATGCCGGCCGCGTGGATGTACTGGAGCAGCTGGGGGGAGGAGAAGACGCTGCAGATCATCAACGGGCTGGGCTTGGAGGTGGTGGTCCGGGAGGAGACTGGGGATGTGTTGGATCCCGACTTTTTGTGGGTGATTGCGAAGAAGCACTAAGCATTGGGAGGGTTCTGGCAGCTGGCTGTTGACGATTAGCTAGGCACATGACGTTATCGGGTTCGGACGGGGGTGGGCAGTGTTACGCTGGAGGTTGTTCTTGTTTACTTACACAACGGCTGTCTAAGTATACGAGTATGGCGGGCCGGGATTCGCACAGAGTTATCCTCCTTTCCCGATGTACTACTATCCCTGTGCTGCTGCCTACATCTAGCAATCAACAAGATCGGGCATGACCGTTGCAGGGAGCAGTGTGATTAGTGCCGAAAGAGGAGTGGATGCCCGAGGTTTGATGGACAGAAGACGGCTCGGCATCACACCCACGTGGCTCGGCGGTTCAGCCTTGAAATCGGGACGATACGGGATCGGGATGTCAACAAGCCAAGTTGGCAGACGCGTGGCGTGGGGGTTCTCGGTTCCGTTGGATGTGTATTAACTTTTCAGGGCTGCCACCCCTTCCCCCCTGTTAGACTGGTATAATAGTGGTAAAAAGAGGAAAAAGGAAACAGAAAATCCAACCGTTCCGGTGGCACCAAGATTCATTAACGACCGCGTACAAGTCATTGGCCTCATGTCATGATTGCGGGTTCCTTTCTGAATCCCATGCTGTTGTTTGATGCCGGATGGTTCGGATGACAGAGCCGTTCATCCCTGATATGGATCAGATGTTTCGTTTCAATGCCAGGCTCTTCCCTGACATGTGAAAGAAGAACAGCTGCAGTCGAGGTTGGCGGGATCTGATTGGACAATTGCCCGACAGGGCTTTGGGCGGCTTTCCCGAGTCCAAGGGCCAGATTCAACCCAAAACAACACACTTGGAAAAGGAGGAGGTTTCTCATAAGCTCAACGGCAGCAAAAAGACACTGGACGGTGTTATCGAAAGGAAACCAAATCACGCGGGCTCGTGTTTGCCCAGCGGCAACGGACAACGGGCAACGGGCAACGGGCAGTGGAAGCATCACGGAGTTCGTCCGAACGCCGTCCCCATTACGTCAACCCGCATCACTTGTGGATCAACGGATTCGACGCCGGCGAGTCCACCGCTGCGTGGACGCCAGTGCCGAGGTGTGCCAAGAATGCGCGCCTAGCCCTGTCAAAGACTCGGATCTCGATTTAGAATCCTAGTGTAGGATGAGGAGCCAGCGGCGGCATTTGAATGCGGCGCTCCCGCAGCTCGGCACTAACACATTCCAACGCCTCCCCCCCTGCCTCGGAGGATCGGACTCACGCCGGAAGCGGACCGATGCGAGCAGGATAACAATAACGAGCTCCCAGGATCGCTGGGTGACGGCACAGCAGGCAGGGCAATGCAAGGCGATAACGTTGATTAAAATGAGCCCGATCCACTGCCGGGACGGGTCGGTGGGTGCCGTTCTCGGGTCACTTCCGACCACAAAGCCCAGCATCCCTATGACGTGACACCGGGATACGGGATCAAGCCGAGGGACTCCAGGGATCCGAACGCCGCACGAGGGAGCTTGAAGAGTCTCCACTGCGGGAAGTCGGTGCCAGCGATCGCCCGATGGGATCGACAGGTTCAAAGCTACAAGTATAAGCCTTCTCGAGATCCTCAGGGACGTAACGAGTCTCGCTCTCGGCTGGCAACGTCCGCAGCGCTCGAGGTCCAGCACCACCGCCAACCATGCCGGAACACGAAACTGAGAGTCCCGATGAGCGGGTGGCCACCAGTGGCACGACATCGACCACTGGTAGCTCCAGCTCCAGCTCCAGCGGCCATGGCGATGTTTCAGAAACAGTCGTGGACCATGACCACTATCAGCGTCATGACCCCCTCCACGACATCCTGGAGGAAGGGGCAACAACCGAGCTCCATCGTATCGCCACGGCGATCTCACGGCACAAGTCCCACGCCATAGCGAGGCCGGATTCACTGGAGTCGGACTCGGCCCTGAACCCGGAGTCGGCAGACTTCGACGTCACGAAGTGGTTGCGGGGCTTCGTCCGCGAGCTGAATGATCAGGGACACAAAGCGAGTGAACTGGGCCTCCTCTTTTCGGATCTCGATGTCTTCGGCTCCGGCTCGGCACTGCAGCTCCAAGAGAGAGTCAGCTCGGTGCTGCTGGCGCCACTCCGGGTCGGCGAGCTGTTCTCCCGGAACAAGCAGCACAAGCAGATTCTCCACGGCTTCAACGGTCTTCTCAAGAGCGGCGAGCTGCTGGCGGTTCTCGGGCGGCCGGGCTCGGGATGCAGCACCTTCCTGAAGTCCATCTGTGGGGAGTTGCATGGCTTGACGCTGGGCAAGAAGACCAACATCCACTACAATGGCGCCTCGCAGCACCAGATGGACAAGGAATTCAAGGGCGAGGTCATCTACAACCAAGAGGTGCGTTCATGACCCCCAGATCCCTTCCATGATGGACTAGTACTAACTCGGAGCAGGTCGACAAACATTTTCCCCACCTCACCGTCGGGCAGACGCTCGAGTTCGCCGCGGCGATGCGCACACCGTCCCAGCGCATCCAAGGCATGTCACGGAACGAGTACTGCCAGTACATTGCGCGCGTTGTCATGGCCGTCTTCGGTCTCTCGCACACTTACAACACCAAAGTCGGTAACGACTTCATCAGGGGCGTGTCAGGGGGCGAGCGCAAGCGCGTCAGCATCGCCGAGATGATGGTCGCCGGCTCACCGATCTGCGCCTGGGACAACAGCACGCGCGGCCTCGACTCGACCAGCGCGCTCAAGTTTGTCCTCGCCCTCCGCCTCTCGTCCGACATTGGCAGACACGCCCACGCGGTGGCCATGTACCAGGCCAGCCAGGCCATCTACGACGTCTTCGACAAGACCACCGTCCTCTACAACGGCAGGCAGATCTACTTCGGCCCTGCACACGCCGCCAAGGCCTTCTTCGAGCGCCAGGGGTGGCAGTGCCCGCTGCGCCAGACCACGGGCGACTTCCTCACCTCGGTCACCAACGCTGCCGAGCGCACGCCGCGGCCGGGCATGGAGCAGAAGGTGCCCCGCACGCCCGAGGATTTCGAGCGCTACTGGCTCGGCTCGCCCGAGTTCAAGGCGCTGCAGGACGACATGGCGCAGTACAACGCCGAGTTCGAGGGCGAGCGCCAGGTCGAGAGCATCGCGCTGCTGCGCGAGAAGAAACACTACCGCCAGGCCAAGCACGTGCGCCCGGGCTCGCCCTTCACCATCACCCTCCTGATGCAGGTCCGGCAGAACACCAAGCGCTCGTACCAGCGCATATGGAACGACTTTGCGGCGACGGCGTCGCATCTGGCTGTCCAGCTCGTCATGGCTCTCATCATCGGCTCGATATTCTACGGGACTCCGGATACGACAGCCGGGTTCAACGCAAAGGGGGCGGTGCTGTTCATGGCCATCTTGCTGAATGCCCTGACGGCCATCTCGGAGATCAATGGCCTGTATGAGCAGCGGCCGATCGTGGAGAAGCACGCCTCGTATGCGTTCTATCACCCAGCCACCGAGGCTGCTGCGGGGGTCGCCGGGGACATTCCAGTCAAGTTTGTGACGGCTGTTGTGTTCAACGTCATTGTCTACTTCATGGCCGGGCTGGGAAGGACACCGGGCCAGTTCTTCTTGTTCTTTCTGGTGTCGTACGTGACGACGTTTGTGATGGGAGCCTTTTTCCACACGCTCGCCGGTATTACCAAGTCCGTCTCGCAGGCCATGGCGCTGGCGGGCGTGGCGGTATTGGCGCTGATTCAATATTCGGGTTTCATGTTGGTGTACCCCTTGAATCTGGCCTGGAAAGGACCAACTGGAAGCTGGCTGCTAACGATTCACGCAGTATCCCCGTGCCCCAAATGCACCCCTGGTTCGGCTGGATCAGATGGATCAACCCCATCTACTACGCCTTTGAGATCCTCATCGCCAACGAGTTTCACGGCCGAGAGTTTCCCTGCTCTTCCATCGTGCCCCCATTCTCGCCCCCCGTCGGCGATTCCTTCATCTGCAATAGCCCAGGTGCGGTGGCTGGAAGCTTAACCGTCAGCGGGGACGCCTTTATCGAGACCAACTACAGCTACAGCTACTCGCACGTCTGGCGCGACTTTGGCATCCTCATGGGGTTTCTGGTGGGCTTCCTGTTCATCTACTTCGCCGCTGTCGAACTCAACTCGTCCACCACCAGCACGGCCGAGGCGCTCGTCTTTCCAAGGGGCAGCGTCCCCGCTCATCTGGACCCGAAGCGCCAGGGCAACGACGAGGAAACGGCCGACGGCATGGCCGGGACAAAGTCGGAGCACGACACCCAGCCCAAGGATGCCCACATCGAGCCACAGAAGGATCTCTTCACCTGGAAGGACGTGGTGTACGACATTGACGTCAAGGAGGGCAAGCGCCGCCTGCTGGACAATGTGTCGGGATGGGTCAAGCCCGGCACTCTCACCGCTTTGATGGGCGCCTCGGGTGCCGGCAAGACCACTCTGTTGGATGTGCTCGCGCAGCGGACCACGGTCGGTGTTGTCACGGGCGATATGCTGGTGAACGGCAGGCCGTTTGGGGCCGACTTCCAGCGCCAGACGGGTTATGTGCAGCAGCAAGGTGAGCAAGCGCCAGTTCCTTTTCTTTCTCGTCCTGTCCCTCTCTCCTCACCATCGTAACAGCCCTTGTTGACTGATGCTTTCTCCTTAGACCTCCACCTGGACACGGCCACAGTCAGAGAGAGTCTCCGTTTCAGCGCCATGCTGCGTCGCCCCAAGTCCGTGAGCAAGAAAGAAAAGTACGAGTTCGTCGAGGAAGTCATCAAGATGCTCGGCATGGAAGAATACGCCAACGCGGTCGTCGGCGTTCCCGGCGAGGGCCTGAACGTCGAACAGCGGAAGCTCCTCACCATCGGCGTCGAGCTGGTAGCCAAGCCCAAGCTGCTCCTCTTCCTCGACGAGCCCACTAGCGGCCTCGATTCGCAGAGCGCCTGGGCCATCTGCGTCTTCCTCCGCAAGCTCGCCGATGCTGGCCAGGCTGTCTTGTGTACTATCCACCAGCCGAATGCGATCCTGTTCCAGCAGTTTGATCGTCTGCTGTTCCTAGCCAAGGGTGGCAAGACGGTGTACTTTGGAGATATCGGCCAGAACTCGCGCTCGCTGCTCGAGTATTTCGAGAGGAATGGCTCTCGGCGGTGCGGCGATGACGAAAACCCTGCCGAGTTCATGCTCGAGATTGTGGCAGGGGGCGTCAACCGCAACGGAGAGGACTGGCACTCGGTGTGGAAGGGGAGTCAGGAGTTCAGCGCTGTTCGGGCCGAGCTTGGGCGGATCCAGGACCAAGGCCAGGGCCAGGCTGA
>FJWA01003669.1_pt1 | contig 11672 bp, 5 predicted proteins | sample 1011891 | NCBI WGS metagenome assembly FJWA01 (sample SAMEA3912450, study PRJEB9761) | metagenome | biome: forest; material: soil | place: USA | collected 2011-06-22 | depth 0.1 m
CACCCCCCCGCCGACACACCGTTTGGGTTCATCTGACAAACGAACGAAACAGGGTCAAAACGAAATGAGGTGGGGTAGTTTGCAAGGCGCGGGGCAGGCAGGACGCGCGGACAGAAAAACCACAGGCGAAATAAAACGTACCAGATGCAGCTAAGTTTCGTAGGAGTCAAGGACGGATTTGAGTGCGGTGTGTCTTGCTGTGTTGTTTTGGAGCAGAAGATGTCCGGAGCGTGCAAAGTGGATAAGGTTGGTAGGCGGGCAAGGTGGTAGGCAGCAGGCGGGTGGCTGCTTGGTGTGGTGTTGCAAAAACTGCCCCTCACTTCCCGAAATCAACACGCTGCGCCCAAGAGAAATTCGGCATGGGGGGGGCGGGCCAGAGCGGGACATGGCAGCTGCTTACGGGGATGCTGATTGGGCTGCAAGGGTCCTGGTTACAGGCATTTCGATTGGGCTGCATTTGGGCAGGACCCTTGGTTTTTCTGGAATCAAACCGTGGTTGACATTCAATTCACACTCCAGGTCATGGTGTGGGAAGAATTCGACAATCGAGACCCGTCCTTTGCTCCCGAGTTCTGTATGCATGTACTGCACTTTTGTATCGGGTAGTTGTTTGCCATTGTATAACAACAGCTCATGTAGGTATTTCTCGTCACTGCTCCAATCTCATCGCTCTACCTCCGGTCCACCATCAACCCAAGTGACTAGTCGATAGATACGGCAGCCCCTCGTTGGGGCATTCCGGGATAGGGATGAAATGGCCTGTGATATAATAGTCGACTCTGAGCAAAGTAAGAGCAAAAGGTCCCTCGTGAAAACTCCAGTCCAGATCCCCCCATCCAGCCCTCGATCCCGGGGCAGCCATGAAAGCAGCAGGTATTCCCTCCCCCATCAACCCGTGTACCACCCATCCCAAACCATCCCACCAAAAACAGAAGGAGAGAGAGCATAAAAATAAAAATGATTGCTGGACAAGAAAGAGTCGGGATTACACTCCTCCCATGAACTTTCTCCAGGCCGGGTTCCGGCCACCGCCTCGCTTGTTCGAGTCCTTCACGCCCTCGGGGGCCCCGGTGCAGTCCTTCTTCTTGCAGGACCAGCGCCTGTACATTTCGCTTCGAAAGCCAAGGAACGACGTCGTTGTCTTCTTGGGCGAGCTCTCCTCCCTGCCTTCTTTGGCGTCGCGGAGCTGCTCATGCATCCCCTTGAGAAACCGAGATGCGTTTCGCTCGTACTCGGCATACTGCTCCATCTTGCCCTGTATCTTGAGCCACCACAGCATCGACGTGACCTGTGCACGCACAATCGAGAGTTCCAACTCCTTGCGGTTGATTTCGGCCGACTTGGCTTGGCGAACCAGGTACTCGCGTGTGTTACCCGTAACCCGCTCGATCGCCTCGGTTGTGTGACCCCGAACAGCCTCCGAGGCATGTCCGAGGGCGGTTGCGATCTCCTGGGGAAGCTTGCGTGCGTCTTCCAAGAATTGGCGTGCCTCGCCGTTCCACCGTGCCTTGGTGAGAGTGTTCTGCAACATCTGCAGACCCGCCTCAAAAGCCTCAAAAGCCTCGGTGACTGCCGACTTGCCGAAATCGACCTGGAAGGTTTCGTTGATCTTGGGCCTGCGACTGGTGACCACCGAGATGTTCAGCACACCGTGAGCGTCCTTCGGTTCAATCTCAACAAGAACCCCTTCATCCACAGAGGAGAGCTTAGTCTTGATGGTCTCGTCGCTGCGCCGGGCCGTGATATCGATGGCGCCCCGTGCAAGCCATACCGCTTTGCTCTGGCTCGGAATGGCCACCAAAAACTCGGTTGGGCTGTAAACCCGGACTGAGCAAACCGTCTTTCCGGCGTTGGCAGACATTTTGGCCTCGGTATCGGCAGGGACAACCGATGGCCTGTCGGAGAGGAATCCGGCCAAAGACAAGGCAGAAGCCAAAGTGCTAGTTGATGGCTTCGTCTCGCTGACTTGGACCGTCTTGGTCGAGGTGACATTGACCACAATCGTCTTGGTAGATGTCGCCACAGACGAGCTCCTGCTGGTGGTGAAGCCGGTCACTGGCGAAACGCAAACGCCCGTGGGGGACGATGCGTGGAGGAGGGAGGTGTCTTTCAGTCGCAGCAACCCGACCAAGGGAACAAGGAGGCAAGGAATGATCAGTGCCAAAACCACGGGGATGGCGGCAAAGATCCACCGCCTCATCTTGAGGTGCTTGAGGAAAAATGCGAGGGCTTCGGTCGAGGTCTCGAAATCCGCGGACAACTCCGGATCCATCTCGGCGTCATCAACCGCGGACAGACCGGTCAAATACGCCAAGTTGCGGTTCATCTGTCGCGCATCGATGTCCGCAAATGATGCGTAGTCGATGGGGAAGCGTTGGGGTGTCATTGCCGTCTCCGGGTCTCGAGACTCTAAGCAGAGATGAACGGTGTGTTCGTCGATGTACTTTCCCCAGGCAGGGCTGAGGAAACCCTGCTGATCCGCAATGAAGATGCACGGCAAACCGTAGCGCTTCATGCAGGACCAGACCACCTCTCTCGTTCGTTTGGCCTCGGCGTCGTCGAGTTCGGAGCAGTTGAATACCGCAACGTGAGGTAGATCCCATCTCGGCTGGGTGGTGCACCCGCTTGGGGAGAAGATGGACTGGTATGTCGTTTCTTGGTCCACGGTGATCGAGTAGAGGACTTCGTCGGGGGTTGAACCTCCCCCGCTTCCATAGACGACCTCATGGGCGGAAGTACAGTGCTCCACTTTGATTTGATAGCGAGACGTCTCCATCAGGTCAAGCTCTGGGGCCGGACCGAACGAGGAGATGGGCACAATGTTGTACACTCCCTCGCGGTGCCGGCTGAAGTAGTCGTGGTCATTGGAGCCGCTCTTCGGCGACGCCCAGATAGCACTGCAGATCTTGAGCACAATGCTCCGCTGGGCATCGGCCCGGCCCACGTAGAGAACCCTCAGAGGTTCGTGCGTGGTGAGGTAAGAAGGGGACATGGTTTGCCGGATCGAGGCGACCAGACACTTTGGGACGTCGGGCAGGCCCAGGTCTTGCGCAATGACAGCAGACTCCTCCTCGCTAAACTCGCGGATGGCATGTTTGGCCGAGATCTTCTCTGACAGAATCGGGTCGTCACCGTCGGTTTCTCGGAATTGGATGGAACGAACGACAAGCCCGGAGCCCTCGGTAGACGAGCCGTATTCCAGATTGCTGGTTGGGTTCTGCGTCGAGGGGTTTTGGAGAGCCTGGTCGGCGTATCTGATCGAGGAGGCGTGTGATGAATGGTCGGACTCTTCCTCGGAGTCGGACCTGAAATGGTCCTCGGACCCGTCCAGGCTGTGCACGTCATCGGGCTGGGGAGCGGAGAGCGAACACGTCGACTCGGTCATGCGGTCATCCGGGCTCTCGCTGTCGGCGCCTTGGATGATTTCGTAGGCCGAGTCGGCCAGACTGCCCGTGTCCGACATGGTCGCTTGCTGCAGAATGTCGGGGGCGCTGTTGGAGATCCAGTTGGCCAGATGCTGGCTCCCCTGCGGTCTGGGAAATCGAAGAACTGGAAGAGAGCACGAAGACTGTTCTTCCGGGGGCGGGATGTGGGTGTCGCGTCTTTGAAAGTCGGGCGTCGGGGTTTCTCTTCTCAAGGGGGATTCGCTGGTCTGCAGTTCCATAACGAGGAGAAGAGCTGTCAGCCGGTGCTTCAAGTCATGCCTGCCGAGCGAGAGCGGCACTGAGTGAATGCGGAGATGCAGGCGGGTAGGTAGAATTCAGGTGTTTTGTGGGTGCCACTGAGGTGTGGCAGTACGAGGAAGGAGGGGAGCCTCGACCGGGAAGGCGACCGAGGGGTTCTGGGGAATGGGATCGGGAGATGAGGGAAGGCGCTCGGAAGGCAGGGAATAGACAAAAGATAACCCGTGCTGTTTATCGGAACAAGATAACACTAACTCAAGGGCCCTTGTTGAGGCCTGATCCTTTCAGCTGGGTATGCTGGTGACGACACAGCAACACAAGCTGGTTGCAGGTGGTGGTTTGGGTTTCTGCCTGTCCGGGCGTGCGAAGCTGCCTTAGACAGGCGGGGGTGGGGCACCGGGCATGGAACCGTAAGTCGTGTCAGCTCCTCAGCGAGCCTCGGGTCCTTGTCGCGGGGCGCGAAGGCGCAAGGACATCCAAAGAACAGGAACAACGCTTCTGGCCGGGCTTTCGTTGGTCATCCGCGCCAGAACAACCTGAAGTTGAGAATGGAGAATGGAGGGGTAAGTCGCAGGCGGGCCAGCTCGGAGGGTGGAAGATGTCGGGTCGGGATTTACACATTCGAGGGTGGGGACGTGGGTGAATGAAGACGGCCTTGGAGCTTCCAGACCGGAAGATGAGGTCACCTGCTACTTGGGCTGCGGCTAGGCTGAGAAGCAGCCCTTTGTTGTTGGTGCTGGCTGTCCTGGCTTGTTGGGGACTATCACAGGAACCAAGGCGTCCCACTCACTCGTGTTAGTCGATAACTCGATAAGACCAGGCAGCGGGCGGGGTGAGGTGACGACACCCATGTCCCGGGTCAAGCTGTGGAGTCACTGCAGCTCGGGATTCTGCCGTGCAATTCCTCAATCCTCCCTCCAGCTGAGGACAGCCCCACCAACAGCGTCTCACCGTTGCCGGCAGGGGTCCGAAACAACAGGGAGGCCAAGCAGCTGTCTGACAGCACAGTGAGGGCTATATACTTTTGCACCCAGGTTGCTGTCACGGTCTGAAGCAGATATAGAATAATCGTACCGAGTGGCCGACCGAGCAGGTGAAATCATTACATAGGTAGCGTTCCCAGTGAATGTGATGTTTGTGCTCTCGGTAAGGGACCGTCACTGACAGGCGCCCCTCATTTGGATGGCACCATCACAGCATCAGGTCGGTAAAATGGAGACTGGTTGGATTTCTCTATCCGCCAAACGGTCCCCCAAACCCGAGAGTCATGATACTGGCCCATAATTCCGACAATAATTAAGTACAAGAGAAGATGGCAACAAAGTACTCCAAAACCCAGCAGTTAAAACTCCATGTCATGTCCCTGCACCTGGTGATATCTCTGCACGTGTCCCATCCCGAAGCTTCCGGACCAGCGAGTGTTGATGGATGGGCATTCTACAGCCGATCCAAGGATATCCGGAAGCGATTCATCGCTTCAAAAGGAGAAACAACTTGAACCAAACTAGAAAGACTTTTCCACAAAGCATCTGTTACAGGATGCCCTGCTTGTTGAAGAGTTTTCTCAGAGAGTCGGTGTCGAACTCGTCCTCGTCGGGCATCATCTCCAGGATGCCAGTCAGGTTGGCAAATAGATCCCCCTGGTTCCGATATGCAAGAATCGCCGGCACGCCGGCATTATCGAACTCGATGTCCTCGTAGTGGACCTTGACAAAGTGGACGGCCGGGTAGGTGCTGACGAGGGGTACCAAAGCAGATTCAATGGCTGCTGAAACGTCACACTGTTTCGCCTTGTTAGTATGTCTGCAAGAAATGGACAAACACTGCAGTGGAAGGGGGACTGGCACCCACCTCGTGGTCGTAGACAAACACGACAACTACCGTCTCCCGGCCGACCTTTTCTATGGCGTCGAGATAGCCAAGGGCATCCACATGGTCGAAGCGGCCGTACAGCCTCGCACTCGGGCTCGTCCTCCGGTTCCGGATGGGGTTTCTGCTCTCCTCCTCGAGCTCGCGTTTCCGGCTCTCCCTCCATTGCTGCAAGAAAGCCTCCTCGTCGGGATCCTCGGGGCTGCTGCCGTCGCTTTCTGGCGAGGTGCTCCGGCCGTGGCGGCTGCTGTCCACGCCAAACACGCTGCGGCGGGCGGCGCGCACCCTCTCCTTCCACTTTGTCCGTCGGGCCGTCTCGTATGACCTAGCGTCGGCGATGACGCCCTTCACGCCGGTGGAGCGGCCCCTGTCGAACTCGGCTGGGGGCAGCCTGAGCTCTGAGTGCGCATCCATCGTGGGCATCCGCATGGCGGCGTTGATCTGGGTTGCGCGGTAGCGGTCTTCCTCGTCCTCGCTTCGTTCGTCGAGCTCTCTGGCAGAAGCGTCGCGGTCTTCGGGGTGGATTCCGTCGAGATCAGACTTGTTATTGTTGTCGAGGAAGGCAGCAAACTCCTCTTGGGCGGGTGTAGGATTTGACATGATGACGGAGGGGGCAAGGGTCGCTGACAGGTGGGCGGTACCGATTTATAGAGGTAAGCTTGTTTCGAGGCAAGGGCCGGGGGTAGATCCTGCTGTGCACGGCGAGCCCGGTGGACAGGATACTACACGCAACCAGTATGCGCGGTGGGGGGGAAGCGGGAACAGATGGGCTTGGCCGTTGGCAGTCGCTGGTAGGGTGACTGGAGCGCCGAGAGCCCGTGTCTGGTTTGGCTAAGCACCCAGGGGTCCGCTGGCGATTGCGCGGCGGGCTCGATGGATGTAGGTCTCCCTCCGGGTTGTGGGCGGAGAACCAAGCAATGGGGCGAGCGAGTCAGAGCCCTGTGGGAGGGAAACGGAGAGTTCCTTGGTACCGCGACTGGGCACGACACCAGCAATAGCCGGTGGTTGCGGGAGGGGGGCGCCGGATGGAGCAGGCGGGTTGACTGATCCCCTGGGGAATGCGTCAGAGTGTTTCAGAAAAAAGGTGATGCCGAATGCAACTTCGAGCGCTGTGGGTGGTTGTGGTGTGTCGCTGAGAATCAAGGATGTGAGTGATTTGGCTGGCGATTGGCCCGAGTGTTGTGCCTGGGGCGCGTAGACAGAGAGACGCAGCGAGTAGGAGAGGCCGGATGGAGCGGTATGCAGAGCGGCGGTCGTGGGGAGAGTTGGGGGACCTGAAGTTGGGATCGGCAAAAGAACGACGAAGAGGAGGGGCGGGATGCAGGGCGCTGTTTGTGCCGAGTGCCCAGACGTTTCTCGCGTGGTTGACAGGGATTGACACACTCGAGAACGTGAACCCTTTGGCGTTAATGCGAAGCGGGACAGGGGTTGTCGTCCTCGGCAAAGTCTTCAGGAGGCTTCAGGGCCGCTGTCGCTGTCGCCGAGAAAGGAGCGGAAGTTCAGCTTACACACGTGTCGTAACAACCAAAAAGGGCTGCAGGAATCGTTGAGTGGATGGCGTGGTTGGCCGCAGGTGGCGGGGATTGGGGGCTTTGGAGCGGCACCCACAGGCGCTAACGCGAACGTGGCCCACAAACAGGGGCAGATCTGCCAGGCCAACAGTTACACCTGTATTTCTGCCTTGCTTCATGCTTCGAATTTGCCGGATCTTCAGCAAGCAGAACGAACAGAGAAACAGCCACAGCAGGCCCCAGCATTGGATCCCGCGTTCTGTGATTCCATCTCGCTGTCATACCATTTGTGGAGATGGGATTAATTCCTGGAATATTCCACAATATCCTCGGCGTATTCGTTGCCCCTATCACGAGCCAAGGACGTCAACTCCAACCGAACACACCCCGTGCCGATTGCGAGGTGGGAAGCAGACTCGGACAAGGCGAAGCGGGCGGGATTGATCAACCAGGGTCCGGCTTGTCGAGGCATTGACGAAATCACGGTTGTCCCTAAAATAACCGTTACTCGGGGGGATCCCCGCGACACAAAGATCTGATGGCGTTGTGTGATCGGTATGGAGGAGTTTTGACATCTGACATGCTGCAACGGTGTGGCCAGCATCTGTTGTGTCATGCATCCATTCGCCGCCAACCCCGACTCCCGGTCCCTCCCACTCTGCGGCGTCTGCATAATCTAGGTAAAGTGCCTAGATTGCCGACACAGCAGTACATACCAGATCGACCGTTGAACTTAGCCTCCGAAGTACCCAGGTTGGCAAGGTAATTAAGGAGATCCCGAGGCGCTGGGTTCATCAACTTGGGGCCCGACTTCATCCCGCCGATTGGCCCGTCTCACAACCTTTCGCCTCGTTTGTCGGTCATCGTGTATCACGGGAGCACGGAAGCTATGCTGGCGAGGCTGAGTGGCCAAACAACCTTGGAAGTGTTTGTTCCGCTCTCTCCTTTCGTGGTGACTACGGTACTTCTTCAGGGGCAAGACCTGCGCTGCGCTCCAAGCGAGGTGTCCTGACGGTCTGCCCGAGGGCGGGTTGGCAGAGTCGAAGTCAAGCACTGATGCTCCGCTGCTGTTCTCGGCTGCATCACCACCACACCTCGTTTCATGCTGTTTCATCCGCCCCCCTGGCAATTGCAAGGCACCACTTTGTTTCCTGGGGGCCTGGCCCGACAAGCAGCCGAGATGCGGGTCGTCTGGCATGTTAGCGCCCGAACCCCTGAGAAACCGCTCCGGCTTCCAGAAGAATCCTAGAGGCCCGAATCATGGATCATTGCCGTCGCCACGGGCGGCCCACTCACCATCATGCCATCCATTATCAGCCGCCGACCCCACGGATCTGTTTGGACCAGATCCAGCCGACACATCTCGAGAGAGCGCATCGACTGACAACGCTCAACCCATCTGGACGGATCGTGACGTCGTTGGGGCCACTAATAGCTGACTGTGCGTTTCTCACATGCCGTAACGGGCATGTCTGAGTCGACAACACCATGATGATCAGCAAGAGCGAAACTGACCGTGGCGTCATGCTCAACCTCCTCCAGAAACCACACGAGATCCGAGAAAATATTTGTGGTTCCCTCGTCTCTACATAGGTAGTATACCGATAACGTCCGGGCGCGGACAGGCCACTCCGGCTCGTCGATAAAGTAACTGTCCGTTGCCTGCCCGCACAAATAATAAGGTCGATGATGTGTTGTCGACTCGTCGTCGTCATCCCCCATTTTTCTTACCCACCCGTCTCCAGAGTGCCACCCACTTGGCACCGCTCAGGACTCTGATGTAATCGATCGATCTAGCCGTTGCCCTAGGCCCGAACACCGCCCTGCCTCGCAAACGATGTTTCTACTGCCTACAACTGCGGTGATTCGTTGAGAGGCATCGTTATTGTCCATTTGACGGAGAGAAAGGACGCAAGAGGACGCCGTCCGGCTGGCCCCATGCTCTCAGTGAGAGGTTGAGGCCGCGAGGCTATTACTCCCCGAGTCAAATACGGATGCGTACGCGAGGCTACTCTCCGAAAAGCCTCTTAAACATATTCTGAGATATCCCAATCAGAGCACAATGAACAAGGAGAGCACACCACAAGAAACGATGGAGGAAGGGGAAAAGGTAGCGCAGTTATGTATAAATACACACCGGTAAACTTAGAGAAAATGCAGGCTAAAGCAGAGAGCCGCAGTGTCCGCGACGTGACACAGGCCGCAGAGAAATCCCCTGTGATGACCCTCCTCTCTCACACAGTTAGGTACTCACTCCCTCTCCTTCCAGTTCCTTCCACTTCTCTCTCACTCTCTCCATCATCTCGCTCGGTTCCTCCCTCCTCGCATCCCTCCCACCACCCTCTCTCACCAANCCAGCCCTCCACCCAGGTATTTGCCTTTCCAACTGCTACGACAATGACGGAAACAGTACAAGTCATGTCTGGTTTCCCGGTCCATGAACCTCCCCTCCCGGCCTCCATCCATTTCAAAAAAGACTCATGAATGGAATCAAAGCAGGCGTGAACAGGTCAGTAAAAGACATCAGTAACTTGCACATAACGGAGTTCTCGAGGATGAGGGAAAGCAGCTGGCCGGCAGGCGGACAAGGCAAAGAAAGGAACATGACGGCCCGTGTCATCCATGGGCAGCACAAACCTCCCTATACCACCACCGGAGGTCGTCGTCAAACAGTTAAAAGGAGAAAGAGGACAACACTGGAAGCCAAACCCGGAAATCAGACGCGACTAGATCTCAGTCTTAAAGATAACGCGCTTTGCGAAAGACAGAGATGGAGAACCGAGCTCGAAATCAAGAGAGTCAGAGAGAGCGAGTTTGCTAGGTACGAAGTGACGACGATGTGCGACAACCCAAACCTGAACTAAGCTTGATATTTCCTGCCCCGTCCTTCCAAGACACAACAACACAGCACAAAGATCCAGACAAAAAAACAACCATCCCCTCCTCGCAAAAAAGGAAAGAAAGAAAAAAGACGTCCGTCAAAAATGCAAAGTTTTCTTCTCTTTCCAGCCAGTCAAGCAAGTAAGCCGTAACNCAACCAAAGCCGAGCCCCCCACAGAGTCGAAACCGAGATACCCGATGTTCGTTTTTGTTTTGTTTTATATGCTGGCTTGGCGGAAAGCAACACCTTCAGGAGTAGGTTGGAAGGGGAGAGGATAGGAGTTGTAGTACAACCGCCGCCCATACGGAGCCGCCGGGGAAACTATGGTGCAAAGAAGAAATCAGGGTAATGGTGAAGAGAAAGAAGAAGAAAAAAACGAGGTCGACATGGAAACGCTGCGTTGAACCCCGGGACGGTTGGTCGTGTTCCGCCAGTTGTTGGGGTCGGATTAAGCTGCCGTCCACCAAGCAATGGCCGGGGCGGGGGGCGCAGGGGGAGAAAGAGGTTTGTTGTCGTGACTTCGTCCTGCGCACGCCGGGTCGTAGATTAAGCAGGCGTGGCAACAAAGGTTTTGAAGGTTGAATTAGGAACAGAAAACGGGCACTTGATAGTCTTCTCGGGCGGCGCAATGGGTTGGGGGTATCCAGTAGGGCAGATTGAATCAATGAGGTGGTTAATAGGCCCACACCTTGAGCTATGCGGGTGTCAGTGTACCGAGTCCATCGGGCCAGGGGACGATGTGGGAGGAGTTGTTGCTTACGAATGCGTCCCAAGAGCCTGTGCACAAACTTATGCCGTCATTTGACACACCCAGACAGCTGACGCGGTTCTCGTGGCCCACGAGGGACCCGACCTTCTCACCCCGGGTAACATCCCAAACCTTTTGGCAACAGTCAGTATCAAGAATGCGGCTAGGGTATGGGCCAGATTGTCCAACTCACCTTGCATTCGAAGTCGTCATAACCGGCAAACAGCAGCCGCCCAGAGACGGAGGTGGCGACCGAGGTGATGCCGCAGAGAATCGATTCCGACTACAAGTTTCCCACACGTCAGAAAAACGAGGCAGACACAACAGCTGCGACGGCGCGGCGACTTACCCCGTAGAAATTCAACTCGCGGTCGGCGCGAATGTCGAACAGGCGGCAGGTGGCGTCGTCGGATCCTGTTACGAAGGAGTGGCCGTCGGGGAAGAATTGAATGGCGTTAATGTCGGACTCGTGGCCGGCGAATGTCTGCACGGCCTTCCCGGCGCGGATATCCCACAGCTTGGCGAAGGCGTCGCATGCGCCCGAGATAAAGGTGTTTTGGTTCGTCGGGTTGAGGCTGATGCTCATGACGTCGCCGAGGTGGTCGGCAAACTCGACAACCTTAGTGCCGGTCTCGATATCCCACTTCATGCACGTCATGTCGCCCGACGAGGTGATGATGCTGCGGTCGTTGATGAAGCGGCAGCACGACAGGTAGCCGGCGTGGCCCGACAGTTCGCGGGCGACCCGTGTCGGCCCGTCACGGTTCTGGTTGAGGTTGTAGATGGAGCAGATGTTGTCGAGACCGCCGCAGGCCACAAAGTTGCCGCTCGGGGCGTATGCGCAGGTCATGACCCACGAGGACCGCAGAGGGATGGCGTGGACCTTGTTTGTTGTGTAGGCATCCCAGATGATGAGCTTGCCGTCTTGTGATGCAGAAACGAGATGCCTCCTGTCAGTCGACCAGTGCATGGCATAAATC
>FJWA01004113.1_pt1 | contig 11670 bp, 4 predicted proteins | sample 1011891 | NCBI WGS metagenome assembly FJWA01 (sample SAMEA3912450, study PRJEB9761) | metagenome | biome: forest; material: soil | place: USA | collected 2011-06-22 | depth 0.1 m
CCCCCATTCGCCGCCGCCGCCGCGGACAGCGGCCCGCCGACTTGCTTCGGCCACCGCTCCGTATTCAGCGTCATCGACGGCGTGGGGTGGCTGGCGGTGAACGTCGGCCTTCCCTCGTCCGGCAGCAGGCCGCTCACGACGACGCTGTTCTCGATGCGCGCGAGGTCCCAGAACCGCAGCTTCTTGTCCGACCCGGCGGTGATGAGGAACGCGTGGCGGACCTCGCGCTGCTCGTCCGTGGGCCCCGTGCCGACGGCCATGGCGCGCACGCCGCGGTCCGCGTTGCCCGTGGCCGCCGGCTCGATGTTGGTCGCGAACCGGCCCAGCATGCCCTCGGGCCGGTCCTCGTCCACATCCCACGCCTCGTACCCCTTGGGCCCCTCCTTGTTGCCGCCGACGCGGTAGATCTCGCGGCAGAGCGTGCGCTCGAGGTCCCACACCGTGACCTCGCCCTGCCCCGTGCCGCCGGCCACGCAGACCCACTTGCCCCGGCCCTTGGTCGGGTGGATGCTGAGGCGGTAGATGGAGCCCTTGCCGGGCACGCCCCAGCTCTTGAGGCGCATCTTGAAGCGGAGGTCCCACAGGTCGAGCACGCCGTGGGAGGTGCCGACGCAGAGCCAGTTGCGCTTGCGGTCGACGCAAAAGCACGTCGGCGTGCCGTGGTGCACGGGGTTCTCGAGCTTGTAGAGGAGCGTCATGGTGCGCAGGTCGATGCCGCGGATGACGGATTTGTCCGTGGCCAGGATCAGGACCGAGTTGGCGTCCTGCTTGAAGTGCTCGCACCAGACGGCGAACTCGCCGTCCCCGAGCTGGTACTCGCGCAGGAGGCGCAGTCGCGTGTACCGGAATTCGCGGCTGCCGAGGAGACTGTCGACTTTGACGACGTGGACGGTGCCGTCGCTCGCGCAGCTGACAAACGTGTGCGTGTTCTCGATGAAGCACAGCGCGACCACCCTGGCACCCGGGGCGTGCTTGTGGGTCAGCCGTGACCGGTGAGTGGTGTTACGCTCAAGCCGTGTCGTGTCCCAGACCTTGACGCAGCCGTCGTCGCCGCCCGTGATGAAGAATTGGTGATCAGGGGAGACAACGACCCGGTTGATCGCCCCAACGTGCTCCGCGAAGGTCGCGACAAGCCCGCCAGAAGGCTTCCAGGCTTCGTCATCTGCCGGCTGAGATGCCGCCGACCGGTTGGCCCTCTGCCTCCTGATCGGCGTGACCAACGGGCCGTAGTCGAAGATGTCGTGCGGGTAATTATCGACGTACATGGCATCCAACATCTTGAGGATGTTGGGGTCATTCCCCGTGTACGTGTGGTTGGCCTGTCGCCGTGTCTTCATGTAGGCCGCCACCGCAGACTCGGTATCAGTGTGCGAGGCAATCCGTGTCGGAGCCTGGCTAAACGGCGCTTCCACTTCGCCAAAGGCGTTGGTCTCTGTTGTGCCGGTCTCGGCGCCCGTCTTGCCGCTGTCTTTGCGGTTCATGAGATTCATGGCACTGGATTGGTGCCTCAGGCCCCTTCTTGCCGCATAGGGAGCATCTTGGACTGAGGCATCGTCATCCAAGGGTGACAGAGTGGCAGATTTGCCGTGCGCAACAGAGGTTCGCCTGGACGCATCCCTTGAGCCGTCGTCGCGCGGAGAGGAAGCCCGTTCATCGTCCAACGGCCGCCTGCTATCCAGGGACATGGGAGACATGTTATCTCTGCTCCCCAAGCGAGACCGGTGAGTGTTCAATGCCGCCCGCCGCTTCTTGCCCACAGGGTCATCAATCGACATGGATGCGTCCAGGAGGGCGTCCTTGATAGTTCTTGGGGCATTCGCATCCTGCTCTGGGCTGATAAGAGGCGGCGCAGCGGCCTCCTCATCGAACAAGACAGTCTGAGGCATGACCCCCAAGCTGCGAAGAGGGATTATGGTGTTAAGCGCAGCCGCACCCGTCGTATCCTGGGCCGCCGAGTCTCGTCCCTTGAGCTGGCTGAGCCGCCAGATGAATTCTCTCAGCGCGAGCAACTTTGGCTCGTCTTCCGGGGCAAGCCCCAAGTTTCGCAGCTTGTTCAGCCACTGCTCGTCTTCTTCATTCTTTGAAGCCTTAACCAAGACCTGGGGGTTGGAATCAGGCTTAGATGACATGGGGCCGGAAACGGCATCGCGGAGCTTCCTAAAGGGCTTCCAGAAGTTTCCTCTGTCGGTTTTGGTCGCCCACAGCAGGGCTTGGTCAAACACTGACCGCGACAACGGCTTCTGGAGTGCGTCGAGCAGGCCAAGCTCGGAGAAGACCGGGATCCTATTCGGCCTGAGATAGGGCACCAGCTGCGGCAGCACCTGGATCCTGAGATAAGCCGGGCTCAGGAAGCGCATGCCGGCTGCGATGAACTCGGCAGCCGACTCACGGACCCAGATGTTGGGATGCATCGTGAAGCGCGCAATGATGCCGACCAGCTCCAGGTACGTCGGTTTCGTCAGGAGGCCCAGATTGGCCAGCTCGGCCAGGGAATGCAGAGCTCCCTGAACCACATGCTCCTCAGGGTCGGTGATGGCCTGGACCATGAGTGGCAGTATGAACTTCTCCAGCGTATTGCTCCCCAGGAACGCCGAGATGCCAACGATGGTATCGAAGAAGGCGCATTTCAGCATCCAGTCCCGGTCGTTCAGATACGTGTTGAGATGTGTGAGAATGATATCGTTGGCTTGAGCAGCGCCGAAGAAGATGCACAAATCCGGCACCGAGGAGAGGAATGCTCTTCGGACAAAAGGATCCGAGTCCTCAATCAGCGTCTTGTTATGGATCTCGAACATGCCGGTCAACTCATAGCGCGCGTTGTCAAACAGCCCAGCAAAGGCCGCCTCTGGCTCGTGGCCGGGCTCGATTTCAGGGTCCGCAATCGCCAGGGATCCATCGCCTCGCAGCGTCGCAGCCATCGCGAGGAAGCGATCCGCTGTGATTGCCAACTTGCCGAGACTAGAGGCGTAGTTCGCCCGGACGATCGGGCCTGATGTGCCTTGGGTATCCAGCAAGAGGGGTTCCATCCGAGGCATGATGTAGTCGAGGAAAATCTGCGAGTTCACCGGCGTGATGACCTTGACGAGATCGAGGAGCTGCGCGATGGACCGAATCGCAGAAACCACAACCACGTCGGACTTGTCCTTCAGCAAGGCGACTAGGTACGGCAAGACTCGGTCCAGCTTTGCCTCGTCGGTCAGCCGTTCGGCAAAAGCAAGCAGTATGTCACAGGCCTTGACTCGTGCGGCAGCGTGTGAGGTGTTTCGGAGGGACGACACGACCAGCGTCAGAAAGATCAGCGTGCCGTCGTCGGCCGATGGCTGCGCATCGGTGGAGATGAAGCGCTGGTTATTCGGGATGTTCAACCGCACGGGGAAGTTGCCCAGACCGAGCCTCGGGGAGAGCTGGCGCTCGTTGGCGGGGTTCTCCCCGTTTTGGTAGCCGAGGAAATAGGAGATCTTGTCAAAGTCCAGCCACACCCTCTCGATCCGGTGGTCGGCCTCGCTGATATTCTTCACAGTCCCTCCTGCGGCGTACGGACCAGACGAAAGGTCGGTGATCAGCTCCATGTACTGGTGCAGGAAGCTGTAGAAGTATTCCGGGAACACTTTGCCCTTGAAGAAGTCCAGATACTGCTCGGCCGAGTATCGCTTCTGCGGATCCAGCTGGATCATCTGTGTGATCATTTCCCGCAGGTCTTTGTCAGGGATGGTGCTCAGATGCGAGATCATGGGGTCGTATTCGCCCTTCCGGTACAGGAAGAGCTGGCTCAGGCTGAAGATGGGGGTCTCGAGGAACAGCTCGGCAATGACACAGCCAGCGCTGAAGACGTCCATGGCCCAGGTCACCTGCGCGTCAGGATCTGCCTCCTCTCCAGGCGGCAAGAATCGCTCAGGGGCCAAGTAGCACGTCCTCTTGCCAGACGTGTCGAAGAAGTAGGAGAAGTCACCCGGGTTGTCTTCGGGCAACATGACGCGCTTGAAGGAGGATGAGAAGTCGGAGAGGTAAAGCCAGTTCCACGAGGTCACGAGGATGTTCTCGGTCTTGATGTCGCCGTGGTAGACACCCTTGCTGTGGCAGTCTCGGAGGGCGCACAAGAGTTGGAAGGCGAGCCACTTCTTCTCAATATCCTCAAGAAAGGGGCGGGTGCTGAGGCGGTCGTAGAGGGAGTTGTAGAGGAACTGGCGCACGAGGTATCCGTTTGTTTCCGTCTCGACCGCGCGCTGGTATGGCAGGGCGTTGGGCACGTCGGTCAGAACTCGACGCTCGCCTGAGACGGGGCATCATCATCAGCAAAAGGCCGGCAGAGGGAATCACAGCACACGGGGATCGGCTTGCTCACGGAGAATGGCCTGCTTGTATTTGTCCAGTGACATGGAATACGGCTTGACAATGACCTTGGCCAACACGACGCCATCATGGTGTCTTGCCCGCACACTCTTCATGAAACCTCCGGTGCCGACGGAGCGTTCGTAGACCAAGTCGGCGAGTTCTGGAACGTCGATGCCGGCGCCCCCCGCACGGGGCGTCGCAAGAGAGAATCCCTGACCCATCGTCGTCGGCGGTGTCCACAGCTGGCTATTTCAGGTTCCAGCTACCTTGGGCGTAATGCCGGAAAGGCGTTGCACATCTTGGCCAGGCCTGGTCTGCTGGGGAAAACGGCACTCGCGGAGGGAGGGTTGCGCGGAGAGAGTCGGCGGTCGCAGCGGTTGATGGAGACGGGATTTGGATGGGAGGGGAGCTCTGAGAGCTGTGTCGGTCCCAGAGAGAGTCGTTTTGGCGAGGTTGAAGAGTTGAAGAGTTGAAGAGTTGGAGCAAACCACGAGCAGCTGTGTGCGAGGCACTCCAGGTTCAAAGTCAAGGTCATGCAGGAGCTTCGTCCTGTGATTGCCTGCCCGGGCGGACTGTGCATCCACAACGCGTCAGGCAGCCAATGGATCCGCATACCGATACATAACGTCAGCTAAGCCCTGCCAGGTCCAGCCCCACCAAAGCTGAGAGGTCCATCCGCAACGCTCTGTCCGGGGAAGTCCAGGCTCCTCAACGGCAAAGCTGCCTTGCCGTTGGTTCCACAAGGGGCTGCTGGCGGGCAAAAAAGGCATCCAGGCAGGCATGGATGCCCTGCTCTTCGAAGTGCGAGGCTCTGCTGGTAATAACGACATCTCACGAGATCATAGGTGATATTTGGCTGAGGACATGTCGAGAGCAACTTCGCTTTGCATGTAACTTGAAGAAAAAAACTGCATTTCTCTCTACCAGTAGACGAAGGATATCTGCAGATTATCGTGGGTTTGTGTGTGAGAAATATCGCAGGCTTGCTGAACCTTCGACTGAGTGCTGGTAGCTTGCTGGGTAATAGCTTGTGGAACATCCCCCTCCCCCCATCCCATTCCGAGAAGCGCCTCACATGCCCGGAGCTGCATCGGGCAAATCCCATTACGCAGCCGGCATCGAAGTCTGGCCACGGCCTCCAAACACCACTAACCGCAAAACCGGGGTATATATAAAACACAGAACGAAAAAATAACGCATCCTGCCGTGGCCGCGGCGATCCGACCCGCCCCATCCCGTTGGTTTGCCACGACGGGGACCAAAGTCGACGTTGGGCGGGTTGTGGGTTCGGGTTCGGCTCGTCGAAATGTGACACGCCCACGCACCGAGGCCCCGAGGGGCTACGCCATGAAAAGACCACCTCTATCCGGTAACCGAAGGTTCGTGTTGTACGTATGTACGGCGGCAGCTCCAGGGGATCGCTAATATGGAAGCCTGCCAGAAGCCAAGGGGAGAGAAAGCAAATGGTGTCGTGAACCCAAAACGCCGTAGACAATGCCGCGCCGAAACAGGGAGGCGTTCATCGAGCATCATGCGAAACTGAAGAGAAGGGCGTCATAATCGTAAGCTGCCGCGCGGGTTCACGCCGCGGTCATGTACGGATTCGCGCTGGACGTGTCGGTTGAGCCCTCGCCGTCAATCGTCTTCTTCCAGTGCTCTGGAAGGCACACGCAAACCAGGGGGAATGCCTTGATCTCGCCGCTGACGGCTGGCGAGCTGTCGTGCGCTCTTCCTGACGTGTTGGACACTCCGCTGTCTCGTTGCGCCTGTCGGCGTGCCTCCCACTGCTCGGCGCGTTCGTCCACCAAGACGCCCGTGGCCCAGCCATCGTCCCATATGCCCACAATCTTGACCATATCGCCGCGCTCCAAGAGGAACTCGTCGGCAGCCCGCGGCTGGTACGCCCAGAGGACGGCAACCCGGTCGCCGGGGTGGATGTCGTCCTGGGAATAGTAGTCTTTGAAGAACGGCAGCTGCTCTGACTGCTGGCTCGCCATTCCCTGCGGGGAGGACATGCCGTTGGAACTGGACGGGGCGTCCTCGCCCGCCAGCACCGAGCCGCTCGATAGGGATCCGTTCCTCTTCAACATGGTCGGGGGCGGCCGGAGCACGCCGGTCGCGCCACGCTCCGACGCGGGGCTCTCGCCAAAGCCATCCGAGGACGAGTGGTCGTCGGCTCCTCTTCTCCTGCTCACCCCACGATAGCCTGCTGCGGTTCCGGGAGCAGAAGCGGTGTGGCGCGACGGCGTGTCGCGGGAGTGGCCTTCAAGAGCCGACATCCGAGCAATCCTTCCGCCGGGCAGCACTTCAAACCCGCCGGCTGCAGTGGTCTGACCCATTTGCGAGGTAGGCGGGCCCTGACGAGCGGGGGATGGCTGATTGAAGATGCTGCCGCTCTGGCTGCCGCCTCTCCTTCTCCTGATCAGGAAAAACCCGATAAGCAGCGCAATAAGGGCCACCCCCAGGACTGAGCCGACAACAATGCCGGCAATCTTGCCTCCAGAAAGACCACCGGATGCTGCATCCACGCTGGGAGACGGGGTCGCGGTTGCCGTCGCGGTCGGCAGAGTTATCGGCGTGATGGTCGGGAGGACGACCCCGGCACAGCGCTTCTCAGCACTGGCGCTGTAGCAGCAAGTGTCGGTCGAGTTGATCCCTCCCTGGGCGCAGTAGGAACAAAGCCCTGTGGTGCTGTTGCCATAGCCGCAGTTCTCGGGCTCGTTCGTGATGCCCGGGATGCACTGCCGGCTGGACAACGAGTTATCGGGCAGAGCGCAGTTGGTGAAGTCGGCTCTGATCTGTGACTGTGCGTTGACACCGGGACTCGGGCACAGGGAGCTGTCGGCCAGGAAGTACGCCTCGGCTTGTGCAAATTGGGCCTGGAAATCTGGTCAGCGGGAAACGAGAGGGTCAGAAACGGGGTTACGCACGCATGTGTCGGCGCAGACGGGCCGGGAGTCTGCCGCGGCGAGGTTGCAAGGTTTGATGGAGTTCTGGATAATAGCATTACAGATTACCGTGGTCGTGAAGCGCGCATAGATGTCACTCGTGTTGGTGAAATCGATGCCCCCACAGCCAAGCAGAACCGAGTACCTAGCAAAGAGTCAGACGGGCGGGAAGCGGGTATTTTCGACTCTCGGAAGACTCACTTCTCCCTGACGTAGTCGGTTTGCACGTTGGACAATAAAAGCGAGTCAAATGTCGAAACGCTCGAGGCGAATTGGAGAAAGGGACTAGACGAGAAGAGTCAGTTTGACACTACCAATGATCATGTCGGGTTCACGTACAAAAGTCCCAAGACATAACTGTCCGTCGTCGTCACCGAGGCTGACTGAAAGGCAGAGCAGGCCTTGGAGCCCTTGAGCTGCAGGCAAGTGGCCATGGCGGCGGGAGGTGCCGATAAGAGGGCAAGCAACACGGCTCTGGTATTGACGCGTGCTCGCCTCCCTCCGGATTTCCGTTGGCCAGTGGTCATTGTCGCGTCCTCGGCCGGTTCCTCCCCAGCTTCCAAGTCGATTGGCGCCTCGTCGTAGTTGTCGACGAGTTTTATGGAGCTTCTCCGTGGTTGCGTCACTGCGATGCCGTTCTCATAGTTGTCCTCCGGTTGTATCAAGGCTCATATGAGGTCCTCCGACGCAGCGCAAACACCAGAGGCGACGTGTTTGCCTGCGGCGCAAGATTACACAGCGTCTGTGTAAGCAGGCAGGCAACGTGAGGTCGACTTCCCGGGCCGATCAAGAACGGGCGACGAGGTTGATCGCTCTTGTTGTCGGAATTACGGAGTACCGGTTGTCGTCAAACAAGGGCAGTGGCAATGCGAGAGGGCCGGTCGTCGGTGGGCGGGGTGGGTGAGACAAGGCGGCGCAGGTTTCGGCAAAGGCAGCCGCGGAAAGTGACGCGAGGGAACGAACGACTGCGGCAGTTGGGCTGGGGGAACAAGAGGTTCAAATTCCCGAGTGGGGAAGAGCCGCTGACCCAAAAGATGAAAAAGACGGGTTGGAACGAGCGTGACAAAAAACGAGCGGAGGGAGAGAAAGGAGAAAGCCGGGCCTGGCGGTGTGTGTGGACTGTGGACTGTGAGGGACCGTGGGGTCGTCCAGTGTCACCGTGGCCCCCTCAGGACGGACTTGAAGAAGAAGCGGGTGCAGAGGTTCGAAAGAAGGGATGGAAACGTGCAGGTTGCAGGTTTGGGTGTTCAGCAAAACGAAACGGGAGATTGCCCGGTGTGCCTGGCCTGGCACCCCGGCCCACGGTCCAATTTCGCTTGAGGCTAAGGGCCCCCTGGGCTGGACTTCCCCAAGAGGTTAGCACAACGCCCACCCCTGGCCAGTAGTGCCTCCTCCTGTTTCTCGGGCTTGCCCATGTCTCAAACAGCTTCGGAACAAAGTCGAGATGGCATCGCGGGCGACGGGCCAGAATGCGGGGGGGATGTGGTGGAGGCATGAATGATGTGCGACCGGTCCATGCAATGGAGTGGCTGTGAGAGCCGTCGCGCTACGACTGAAGTGCTCCTTTCTTAGCATCGTAATTATAGGCTGTAGGAAGTATTACAGTCCAACCTATTCTGTCCACCACTGTCTGTTCGCGGTCTTCATGCATTTGCGCCCGACCCTGCGCTAGCAGCAGCAAGCTGTCGGGTCAGATCTGTCAGACTGTGTCCAGACTACATAGTATGTCTTGCGCTTGAGTGGCACTGACTTTGAGCACTGACCTGGCCTGTGTGCAACCCAAATCCAGATGAAGTGCGACGACGGCTGGCCGCTTGGTATGTTCAGAAAACCGAACACAAATACTCTACTCGACGGATACCGGTGCAATATTCTGTAACCGCCTCGGGGCTGTTGTCCCTCTTGGTCAGAGCTCCGGTTCCAGAGCAACAAACTGGTGGAGCTCGAGCTTGCTTCGCCTTGCGGGAGCTATCCGGTTCGATGAGTGGGGCCGCACATGGAGTGTGGATCCGTGGTGCCCATTGGCCGGTGGAGAATCAAGACAAAATTCCGGGCTTTCCAGGGTCCATTTGAGAAAATCACATTTGAGAAAATCACAAATCAATCCGCGACTCCTCCACGACTCCTCCTCCACTGATCCTCGAATCAATCCTCCGCAACGCTGATTCCCTCGTCTGCAGGGCAGTTTCCCTGCATGCGTCAAAAGCCACAAATAATATAAATAGGCGCCTCTTGGTGCCGGCGGACGAAGCGACTGGGCGACTGCAGCGCGGTGCATCAGGGAGCAGGTCCTGGCGGCCTATAATTGGCGTCCTGATATTCCGGGGCTGCACGCCACCCAGACACGGGCCGGGGATGGGATGGGCTACGTACAAGCCATGCAAACCACACAACGCGCCCCCTTGGGCCTGGCCTTGTGCCGCCAGACTGCCGAACCGCGCATCGGCGTTTATCTGGCCGCCTGCCGCGCCCGCTCAGACCATGTTGCATCATCTCCTTTCTGTCCAACCAATTGGGCGCCATCCAGGCTGCATCGAGCGTTGAAGAGGTGGGTAGGCTTCGATTGCCGCCGCGTCTTCATCGGGATGCCTTATTCGTCTCTCTCTCTGCTCCAACTCCAACCCCGCCAACCCTCATGGTCCAACTCGAGAACCACGGGGAGGCGAGCTCAAAACCAACAGATGACGGCCACGGCCGGCCATAGCCACCACGTTTACACAGCAGATCATGTGTTGTTTTGTCCTCGGCTGCCAGGTTGCCAGAAAGTGCTGGCGTCCGGTCGGTGAAACATGCCAACCACGTCCGCAGTGTTCCGTACTATGTATTGTGTCCGGTGCTCGCACGGGCGGACCATGTCAAATTCGAGGACTCGAGGGTCGCCGATAGCAGTTCCCCGGGTAAGGTCTCAGGCCCGTGACGATCCTGTGCCGCACCTGTCAGGGACTTCATGCGGCCGCGCGCCCGACCACTGATCCTCGCCCGGATTTTCCACATGTTTATACAGCCTTCTTGTTGGCCAATATCGCGGCTCAATGCCGTGGAGAGGTGCTTGTTCAGCGAGCCAAGCTGCTCTGTACACTGCACCAGCAGTCTGGCAATGCCAATCCGAGCAGGGTCCTGTTCACGAGCAACTACTGAGTTGTACCATCCCATCCGTCAGGGGCTGAGCCAGGTCGGGTGATGATGTTGTCATTGGGGGTAAGCCATGTCTATACCTACCAGGTACCTAGTCTACAATAACGACCACGGCTACACAGACCACCGGGTCATGGTGGTGGTCGGCCTCGCCTCCTCCTCATCAGGTTCTCGGCTCGAACTCTGTCCCGCCATCTCCTCGGCCCACGATGAATACTCTCCAAACTCCCACAGCCGGTCAAACTTGACAACGGGCAACCACTCCCTGTGGCTGGGCGATCGGGAGCCGCTAGGGCCCGCCTCCGCCTCGACGTCTGTCTCGTCGCCGTATATGCCGCGCTGTGAGGTCGAATGTCAGCACACCCATGGCGCCCAAACAGAACACACTAGTTGTTGGAAGAAGACTTACCATGGCCCTGCCAATCCAAGCCAAATCCTCGTCTCTGGCTATACTGCTTTCGCTTATGAGGCTGCTCGGGGCTCTCACCGTTCTCGTGGTGGCGCTCGGTAGGCTCGGCAGACTCTTGGTACTGCTCACCCTCGTCAGGGTCGTGCCCGATGGCGGTACCAACACCGCTACCGGGGCCGGTTTCCGTGCCAGTGTCGGTGCCGGCCAGCCCCACGGCCACGGTTGGTATCTTCCAGACCCTCCCGGTCCACTGTCTCGGGCGCTTTCGGCGTTCCCAGCCTTCTCGGTAGCTTCGGCAGCTCCGACAGCTCCGGTAGTAGCCTCGGCAGGTCCGGCGTCCCCGGCGTCCCCAGCCTCCCCATCGTCGCTTCTCTTCCGCTTCTTCCTCCTGCTCCTCGCGGCCTCCCCATTTGCCACCATCGCGCCCGTCCCGCTCCCGTACTCGGAGCCCGAGTAGTGACCCGGCGCCGAGCTCCCGTCGGGGATATGGAACCGCTTGTCGAACCTCGTCAGGGCGTAGGTGAAGACCACGACGAGCTCGATGACATAGTTGAAGCAGTAGTAGCAGGCCTTGCCGTGAAACCACCCGGGATCCGCCATCGGCCGCACGTAGTACGCCACCGCGGCGCGAAACCCGGCCCCAACCGCCAACAACGTCGCCGTAAACGCCAGCAACGCAAACTTGGTCCGGAAATGCCCCTCCCCAAACTTATCAATCGCCGTATTCCTCGGCACCACCGCCGCCACGCTCACCAACACCACCGGCAGGAACGCATACACGGCCAGAAACGTCGCGCAAAACACCTGCACCCGCCTGTCCACCGCCCTCCTGGCATCCCCCGCGGG
>FJWA01007484.1_pt1 | contig 11664 bp, 15 predicted proteins | sample 1011891 | NCBI WGS metagenome assembly FJWA01 (sample SAMEA3912450, study PRJEB9761) | metagenome | biome: forest; material: soil | place: USA | collected 2011-06-22 | depth 0.1 m
AGGGTATCTTTTGCCATGCACTCTAACTATCGTGCAGCTGGGACGGGGTCCAGGACGGGGCGGCTTGCCCGTTTGGTCCAGAGCAACCAAACTTTTCCGATGGCGGACTGGTATCTGGCTTGGCTCCCACCCCGCCTCGATGTAAGAGTTCGCCCCCCTGCACTGCAGAGATCGTTCTGCACATCAACCACAGTTGTTCTGGTGGCGAGTCGTCTTCCCAAATACAAGAGGACAGACAGGCACACTTAGGCCCAGCCTCGTCAACCCAATTGCAGGAGAAATGGCCAACGACAACGGGAAACAGGACGCCAAAAACGGCGGCGTTGTTGTCTCAGTTCGAGACATGGACGAAACGACACCACTCCTCGACTCGCAAACGCAAAAGGCTGCGTATGTGACATTCGCGGAGCCAGAAAATGACGAGACATGGCGACCCTCGCCAGGCTTCTGGTTGATCGAGACGGGTAAGTGACAAGACGAAGTGAAAGAGGACAAACCTGCCGTCGAACTCGGTGCTGACTGCATAACCCGACAGCCTTGTGGGCCAATGTGTTCCTCTCAGGATTCGACGGCACAATCACAGCCTCGACATATGCCGCCATCAGCTCCGACTTCAACGCCGCCAACAATGCGGCCTGGTTGACCACGTCGTACTTGATCACAAGCACGGCATTTCAGCCGCTGTACGGACGCTTCTCCGACATGTTTGGGCGGCGGATATGCTTCTTCATCTCGACAATCACGTTTGCGGTCGGATGCTTTGGCTGTGCGGCGGCCGACACCATGTTTCTCCTCAACATCATGCGAGCCGTGACAGGATTCGGCGGCGGAGGATTGATCACGATGGGTGAGTGCATGCCGTGGTGCCCCCGCCATTGACAACATCGGCTGACCGACCCGAAAGCCACGGTTATCAACTCAGATATGATCCCATTTCGGAATCGCGGGATGTATCAAGCTGCCCAGAACATTCTCGTGGGGTTCGGTGCTGTCCTGGGGGCGTCCCTCGGGGGTGTCATTGCTGAATCGGTAGGGTGGCGATATTGCTTCGGGCTTCAGGTCCCCGTTTCGGTCCTTGCTCTCGTTGTGGGCTACTTTGTTCTGGAAAACCCGCCGTGCATTATTCCCGTGGAGGACCCAAAGCATCCGTTCCTGTCTGCCATGAAGCGTTTGGACCTCTCGGGAGCCTTTGTCTTGGTCCTCGGGCTCGGGACGCAGCTCCTGGGGCTGAGCTTGGGCGGCAACGAGTTTCCTTGGGGCAGTACTGTTGTCGTTGGCTCGCTGGTGGGGAGCTTTGTCTTGCTGGTGGTGTTTGTCGGGATCGAGGCCACGACCAAGGCCCTTCCCATGATTCCGCTCCGCATGTTGCAAGGTTGGCAGCCCAGTGTCATCCAGCTGACCAACGTGTTCTCGGGCATGTCGGCATATGCCGTGAGTGTTCCCTCGTCCGCGCCTCAGGCTCCCGGGTCCCGCTAACGCTTTCCAGTACATGTTCATGGTCCCGCTGTACTTCCAGGCCGTCCGTGGCGACTCTCCGTCGGCGGCTGGTCTTCGTCTCATCATGCCGGCGCTAGCAACACCGGTCGGCGGTGTGATTGCCGGGTCCCTGATGCATCATGGGTACCCATTGAGCCTCAATGTTCGTCTGGGCACGGCCGCAATGCTGCTCGGGAATGTGCTTGCAATGACAATGGGGACGGACGGATGTCGGTGGAAGGAATTCTTCTATTTGATCCCGGCGAACCTCGGACTCGGCCTGACGAACCCCAGCGTGCTGTTTAGCTTTGTCTCTCTGGCCGAGCATCAGGGTAGGTGAAGACTTGTGGTGAGAACAAAAGGGCACAGACTGACCTCGGACAGAACAAGCGGTTGCCACGTCGACCGTGTATTTGATCCGGTCCATGGGCACGATTTACGGTGTCACCGTGACGTCGGCCATCGTCCAGAATGTGTTGTCGACAAGGTTGGGCGAGGCGTTGGGCGAGGCGGCGACCGAAGAGGTTGGTAGGCCCTAGATTCCAGACGTTCTGAGGGATGTTGTGGTTGCTGACTGCTGTGTGCGTGCCAATAGCTCATCGACAAGCTGAGAAAGTCGCTCTTTTCTCTTCGCGAGCTGTCCCCAGAGCTGGAGAGGGCGGTCCGGGCTTTGTATTGCGACGCAGTGAGGATTTCATTTGCGGCGTCGAGTGCGTTTGCGCTGCTGGCGTTTGGGTTTGCGTTGGCACAGCGAACGGGGTCGCTGGAGAGGAAATGCAGTCGGGCATCGGCGGCGGAGCAGGGCGGCGACGGGAAGGACCGCAGCCAAGACTGAGTACGGACGGACTGCATAGAGGCGTTTGACGGGATTATCCATGAGAAACGAGAAACGAGAAAGAGCTTTGGGTTAAAAATAAAAGAAGAGAGTTATGCGATCTGCACAGAGAGAGAGAGAGAGAGGCCCGAGACGTGGGAGGCGTGAGGAGAGTGCAATGTGTTGGGTGTAGGGGGTGGGTGCGTCTCACTCTCCTGTCGTGTCGCCAGGCAGCCCCAGGATGGCGTGCTGTCCCAACCCATCCTCCTGCATCACCCCCACCCCAAACGTGCCAGCCAAAACAGCCCCCTTTAGCACGAAAACGCCCACTCGGAGCCGTTCAGGTTATTACATGTACAGATTACCTCGACTCCTATCTTAATAATTGGCAGACAGGAACGTGGCCTATCTCGGTCGGGGTGGTCTGTGGCGGCGAGTGCAGACCACGGGCAGGCTGTCAGCAGCCCATCCCAGGCCGCGGGCGGTCCGTTTCTAGTGTTCTCAAAAACACTCGCCCTGGCTCACCAGAAGTCGAGGAATTCAGCACCCGTTGTGTTTTCGTGTACCAGGACGCAGGAACGTGGCCGACGACTCGGATGCATTGACGATTATTTAATCATGTCTCGAGTCACGAGTAGAATCCCACANTTGCAGGATTTCGCCTCACACGGCTCGAGTGCCTGGTTGGGCACNTCTGTTCCAGGATCACTCAGGGCTGTCACAGCCTCATGTCATTCTCACAAACAACACTGACCTTGACGAAAGGGGCTGGACGTCAAGCACACCTGTCTAGGTAGGATAGTGTGTGTTATTGCCGCATTGCCTACAGAATACCTACCTGCATTGTTTTCGGCGTCGCCTATCGGGACAACTGCCCCAACGGCTCGATTTGATGGTGTCTCGGCAACTCTGCCACAACCCCCTGCATGCATGGCACGGTTCTCTCAGTAAACCACACCGACAACCCTGCTAACAACAAACGACAGCGACAACAACCAGAAAGAAAAGCAACAGCTCTGTTCATAATTCCCACAATAACCAACGCTTCAAGTGACCGAAAAGCGCCTTAATCGCAGCCTATCGAGCCGGGCATGCTTACTCGGGAAGAGGCGGTTTCGTCACAAAAAGGGCAAACCATGATTTCCCACCTTCTCAGGGGCAGTGCCAAAANGATGAAATCACAGTATCTCTCCCGCCGGGAATTGAACCCGGGTCTCGAGCGGAGTCTGGACTCTTGCAGGCAAGTGTCCGATGACAAGCTCACATACTGACCACTATACTACGGAAGAATTGCGAGTGTGGACACTCGTTGTAGGCTGGTTGCTGGAAAGGGGTAGCGAGGATTGTCAATAAGTAGGGTGAGACGGGGATTTTCTGAAAGATTTTGTGCTGGGTTCCACAACATGCCCTCGGCTGTGGTGTCTCGACCAAGGAGAGCTCAGGTGCTCGCGAAGAATCCACCAAACTAGTGTTCATCTATCGGGTGCAACCATGCTCGCGCCTGTTTCCTCCACAAACCGTCCCCCTACGGCCACTTTGCCTGGTGCGGGGCGAGCAGCGTGCAGAGTTTATCGTAGAAGCGCTTGACGTCCCACCGGCTGTACTTCTCCAGCATGTGAACGTCGCGGTCGAGGAGGACACCAAAGCCAAACTCGAAAATCTCAGCGGTCGCGCCGCCCTTCCACTCGGGCCTCGCCACCAGCCGGGCCCTCTCCACCTTCTTCTTCCGCAGGTCCTCCTCGTCCTTGAACCCCCGGTCGACCGGCCGCCATTCGGCAATCTCGGAGAGGATCATCATCAGCGCCCAAGCGTCGTAGAACCAGCGTGTCTGCCCCAGTTGGTAGTCCGGGTGCCGGTACATGTTGGACGAGGCCGGGCGCGCCCAGTCGAGGACGTACGGCCGGCTGAGATCGGGCTTTTTTGCGGCGTCGCCGCGGAACACGAAGCTCTCGGTGCGCAGGCCCGGGTGCGGGAGCTGAAAGTGCACGTGGAGAGAGCGGACCTGGGTCGCGATGATGCTGCTGAGGGTGCGCCTGTCGGCGCTCGAAGGCTTGGGGATCGTGACGAGCACGTCGCGGAGGTCGGCGGGCTGGCGGGAGGAGCGGTAGATGATGGCGGTCCGGGGCCCGTCGCTGAAGACGCCCTGGATCGTCAAGGTGTGGACCTCCTCGTGTCGGTTTCCGCCCGTGGGGATTCTCTCTTCAACGTCTCGGAGGTGGGCGATCAGGGCCTCGGGCGGCGCCGTCGTCCACTCGAGCAGCCCGACGGCGACCAGTCCACCCTTCTGAAGCCATTTGCCCATGGTCCGCCCGCTCGGGCCTTCTGGAGACGACTCGACCTTGTCGATGTGGACTGGCATCTTGAAGTGTTGCTGGAAAATCCGGGACGTTAGATGCAAGTTCAGGTTTATTGGATTACACCATAAACGCGGGGCGGCGTACCTGGTTCAACGTTCCAAACTTGATTTGAGAGGAAAAGTTTGATGTTTTTGGGTACCTAGCTTTCGGTGCGAGTTTCGCAAACTTTAAAACGGGTTGGGCCTGGGGCTTCTCAAAGTTTGAGGGCTGTTGGTGTTGCTCATTCTCGTTCCATGTGTTTCCAGGTTACTGTTCAGCCAACAGGCACNAGCGAACAGCNGCCCTGAAGAAACGATTGGGCGTGGACAAAGGCCAGCTCAAACGTGTTGGACCAGCTGGGCCAATAATTGGCCTTCGGGGAGGTTTCATTTGACACCTTGATTTCACTGGTTGGGCACGATCAGTTGGTGGCTGGCTTGTGGCTTCGGGCACATGTTTTGTCGCACACCTACAGCGGTTGTAAATACTTGGGATGGAGATCCCCAACAATACCTCCCGACCTGGAATTCCATTCCGTCCTTCTCACGCCAATACCACCTGGTGAGCACAGCGTTAGTCCGTCGCCTCGCTCGCTCCTGAATTTGCAGGAGACCAGGAACATTATTGCAGGTTAACTGTCTTGTCTTCTGTTTAATTTTGGTACCCCCCAAGCTGTCCTGACTCCCGTCTTGACACAGCCGCTGCTCACCGTTTACGATGGCTCTCCCCTCCGGCGCCCCCACGAGTTCCGTCCATGCACGCCGCATCAAGTGGAGGCGGCTCTCTTGGCCAAGGACATAAAGATCGGCTCTTCGGTACTCGCGTATGTACAAGTCCCTCAAATCCCCCGCGTCGTGACTCGTTAATGAAACCCCAATTTACCAGCTTGGCAAAGAATCTCTACACCAGCAATGCCCGCTTCGTCTTCGAGCTGTTGCAGAATACAGAGGACAACCAGTATTCGGTGGCACTAGCCGGCGGAGAGGAACCCTTCGCCTCGTTCAGCATATTCCCTGACAGGATTGTGGTCGACTGCAACGAAGATGGCTTTACCGAGGACAATCTGACGGCCATTTCCGACATCGGAAACAGCTCCAAGTCCAGCTCACAGGGCTATATTGGCGAGAAGGGCATCGGCTTCAAGTCCGTCTTCATGGCCGCGTGGAAGGTGCACATACACTCGGGTCACCTCTCCTTCAGTTTTGTTCACAGGAAGGGTGACTCCGGCATGGGAATGGTGAGCCCGGTCTGGGAAGAGCCGACCGAGGAACTTCCACGCCTGAACCACACCAGGATGACGCTGTTCCTCCACGAGGGCCAGGACGAGGATGAGATCAGTCGCAGCAGGGACAACATCCAAAGGCAGTTCCTGGCCCTTGAGCCTGCGTTTCTCCTTTTTGTGAGCAAGCTGAAGCGTATTGACGTTTTGTTCCACGATCAGCACGGCCAGCAGTTTTGGGCGAGGAGACTGTCGAGGCGGCGGGCTGCGGACGTTCACCGCGTCGTTCTAGAAATACGCCTTACCAATACGGACAACTTGGACAACATCGATCCGGAAGCCCACAGTTATCACGTCACCGAGCACATGGCGACTAACGTGGCTCGGCACGAGAACAGGGACTTGTCAGTTTCTGAGGCGGCAAGCCCATCGTCTCGCCAGTCCAAAATCGTGCTCGCATTCCCGGTCTCGAGCGATTCGGTTCCGGTAATTAAACCGCAGAAGGTGTTCGCTTTCTTGCCAATGAGGCTGATGGGTTTCAATGTGAGTTGGAGCGACTCTGCAGCGGCCACCAAACTACTGACGATACTAACGGATACGTCTGTAGTTCCTCATCCAAGCCGACTTCGTCACCCAAGCAAGCAGAGAGGACATCGTGACATCGTCACAAAGGAACAAGGACCTTGTCCAAGGTGTGATCGACGCGATGATGAAAGCCCTTCGGCAGCTCTGCAAGCACGAATTTCTCCAGTACACCTGGATGAGATACCTGCCGCGCCGCGGAGAAAACAATACCTGGGACTCGTTCTGGTTGACCCTCGTCAACGGTCTTGAGGCACGGCTCCAGAAGGAGAGTACCGTCCGGACACGTGGCGTGGGTGCCGCCCTTCGCCGCATCCACGAGCTGAGCGAACCACCAGAAATGTGCTACGATCGGCACGGCCATCCTCTCTTCCGTGATCTTGATCCAGAGGTTTACATCTCGGGCTCGTATCAGCGAGCAGATCTCGACATCCTTCACTCTTTTGGCCTCCAGCGGTTCGCCTTTGATACAGTTATGCGTCTACTTAGGTGGGACCTTTCTCATCCCAGCGGACGGTCAAAGCTTCTGTCCCCCGAGACTGAGGAGGACTGGCATACCCGGGCATCTGCATTGCTTCTACTGCCATGGGAAAATGGCTGGGAGCTTGTGCAGGCTGAGCTGAGAACTCTCCCCCTAATTCCACTCAACAATGGATCGTGGAGGAGTGTCGACGAAGGTGATGTCTTTCACGGCGTAGCCGAAGATATCCCTATTCCAAAGGACTTGGGACTCAACTTGGTCGACACCAAGGCCGCAATGAATGCAAAACGGCGGGATCTCTTCCGCCACCTGGGCGTGAAGTTGGCCAGCACCGACATGATCCGGTCCCTGATTCTAACCCTGTACGCTCAACGCGGCATGAGGTACATCAGTATTGATCATTCGCTGGAGCACCTGAAATTCCTCTACCATACCCATCAGTCGAGGCCCAAGAGCGAGCCCATCATTGGCATCTCAGTCTATGACCACCGCAACGTCCTCCGGCCCGCCCTGGAACACGATCTCTACGTCCAGGACAACCACCCTTACGGAGCGCAGTGCCTACTGGGCCCAAGCTCAGGGTTTCCCTCCGAACCATCATTTGTCAATTCAAGATATTTTGAGAGCTCGCCCAGTACTCGACCCGAGATGGGCGTAACGTGGATCAAGTGGATGCACGACTACGTCGGGGTGCGGCGCAAAATCCGCCTACTCAGCCACGACAGGACGTCGCTCTCGGAGGAATGCAAGCACATTGCAGGGCACCATAGCGACAAGTTCCTGGGATTTCTAAAACACGTCTGGGCAGAACAAGGCCAAGGAGTCACCAATGACGTCGTCGTGGCCGCAGAGCTGCAAAGGCTTCGCGTCCCCTGCACCAATGGCGCGAGGGAGCCATTTTCTCGCTGCTACATGCCGCTGGAGAGATTGAAGAATATCTGTCGGCGGTTCACAAGTTCAAAGGTGATGAGATTTTTGAGTATTTCATCGTCGGAGGAAATCAGCCTCCTCTCGGAATGGTGGTTCTTGTCCACCGTCCTGGGGGTAGCCTTCATGGATGACCTGAGTTTCCGGCTGGATATACTTGAAGCTTTCTTGGATTCAGCCATGCTATCGTTGACGATACAAACAGCGTCGAAGGTGCTGGAACTTTACCAATACATCGAGTCATGGTGCGTGGGTGCTGAAAACCCAGAGGCAGCGAGAGAGCACGTTCGGTGAGTACCTTACCTTCCCATGATCCTTCCCCTCGGTCTGACTCGCTCGATGTCCCAATTAACTTTCATTCCCGCTCTCCCCCCAAAAGCGAGAGGTTTGGTTCCCAAGATCTCGTTCTAGTTCCGTCGTATGACTACGGTCTTAGCAGGTGTCTGCGTTCTCGGCCGCCGGAATGCCTCTGGGAGGCGCCCTGCAACTTTTCTACGATGCAGCCGTTGAAGGCTCTCTACGGTGCGGTCGGCATGCGTGTAGAAAAGCATGACATACGGCAGTTTTTCCAAGAAACGCTTCGGATTCCGGACATAGCCCACGACAATATTACCAAGGAGCTGGAAAGCATGAAGCGCAAACAACAACACGACATCGAGACGGTAGGAAAGCTTTATCAGCGCCTCCAGAAAATGTATACGGCCGATACGAGCATTGCAGAGAGCCTCCGGTAAGTGAACGTTCCTCACTTCCAACAGTATGGACTGGCAGCTAATCTTTCCGTTTTCCTCAAGGGACTCGTTCGAAAAGTTGAGTTTGGTCTACGTGGGCCAACTGGGATCGTCAGCGGCCTGGTTCAGCCCTTCGGCCTGCCTCTGGTCCAGTCCTACAAGACTCGCGGGCAAAGCGATCATCGATGGGTTGTACCCCGATCTCAAACTCTTGTTCACCAAGGTGCTCGGGGTCTCTCGCATTACCCTGGACGTGGTGTACGAGTCACTTCTGAAAGCGGCATCCGTCAACACCTCAGCAAACCAAATGAAACGGCTCCTACTGACTTTGAACTCTCTCTTGCCCACGGCATCAAACCCACCAAGACCAGACCGGCTGCTCCAGAGCTGCAGTTTTCCCGTCCGAGCTCCCTGGAAAGACGGAGTCACCCTCGTCTCTTGTGAAGCGGAGTTCTTCATCATCGATCGCGATGATATGTTCGCAATCTTCGGAAACCGAGTTCGGTGTCTCGACTTTTCCCTCCATGAAGTGTGTCTCATGAAACCCTTTATTGAATGGGCCGGACTTGAGTCCAAATACCTGTCGCGGTGTATTGAAGAGGTGTCCAGGGTCCACGGCGACGTTCAATGGCCCATTCGAGACCGCAAGCGGGATATCAGGAGAAAGGCGTACGGCCTGTTGCGGTGAGTTATCCAGTTTCTGCTCTCACCAGACATGGACAGGCGGGATTGCTAACTCACCTCCAGAATCGCCGCCAGGTACGGTAGTCCTAGATACAACGCCGATCCCCAGGGGCTGTACTCTCTACTCCGCACAGCTGTGACAGTGGAGGCCGCGGGAATCTCGTCAACGCTGGTGATACGCCAGGACGGAAAGACACACGAGCACGAAGTCAGCCAGAGCGACTTACACATTCAGGAACGCAATGAGGATCTCAACATTTATGTGCCACACGACGAAGACGCCTGGGACGACTGCTTCCTCCATGCGCTGCCCCTCCGTCTCCTATCCTGGATGATGGCCCCGCCGGGCAGTGCCGAGACGACGGCGGGAAACATTGACGAGGCCGCCCTCGGCGTGGTGATTGCAATCTTAACCTGCAGCGAATCCGCTGTCCCTTCTCTGCTGAAGAGGAAGGGTGTCCCGAAACTCTTAAACGTCTTGGAAGAGCCGCTTTCGGAGGCCGAGGAGGAACCATTTTCGGAGGCTGGGGAAGAACAGCTTTCGGAGGCCGGGGAAGAACAGCTTTCGGAGGCCGGGGAAGCACAGTTTTCGCAGGCCGGGGAAGAACCTCAGATCTACGAAGAGACACAAGCCGTGCATGCACCACAAGTCGGGGGCGAGCCACAAGCTTGGTGGGCATCACTGGTCTGGGTGGAATCACAGGTCTGGCGACAACCACAGGTCGTGGACAAGCCGCAGATTGTGGGCGAATTGCAGGTCATGGATGAGCGACAGATCGGGGAAGAGCCACAAAGCAAAGAGGAACCACAGGCTTGGGAGGAGCAACAGGTTGGGGCGGAACCGCCTCCGACCGTCCAAGCGGCGATTCCAGCAACATCGACTCAACATGGAGATACTTCCCAGCTCTCTTGGGGCAGTTGGGCGCTAATGGAAGTCACGCACCCGTCCAGACTGGCTCCCGCGTCACTCTCGTTTCCTGATAACGGCGACGACAACAACGACACAGGCCACACACTCGCAGTACCGCCGATTGACAGAGGAGAAGACAGCTTCTACGAGGGACACGAGCAAAGACGTTTGTCCTCCTGGCAGGGGCGGCCAGTAAGCGGCGTACAGACGGTTCAAGGCAGCTATCGGCAGTTACTCGCATCGGCCATCGCCACGGCAGGGAAGATAGCCCGCCAGTATTCGTACGGATGGCCGGACCTCACATCCGCATTCGACTCTCTCGTTCTGGAAGCGGGCGATGGGTCCGACAACCCCTTTACTGCGAGCGAGTACATTTCCTCCGCCCCGGATCGACGCCGCAGGATTGGCGCCGCAGGAGAGCTTTTTGTAAGTGCAACGTACTCTAGACCTCGTCGTGCCCCCATGCCGAAAGCATAACAGAAATGCTGACTCCTCAGGTTTTCGAGTTCCTCTCGAACCTCGACCCTCTCCTGCCGTCCTTCTCACTCGACAACTGGCGCAGTACAATCCGGCACTGCGCGAACGAACACCCCAAGTACAGCGACTTGGCTCCGTTCGTTGGGAACGAGACCTCCGATATCGTGTATGACGATGCCTCTGGGGTGCTCACCGCGCTGCTTATCCACAAGGAACATTTGTCGAACGGCCTGTGGGAAGGAAAGACGCCCAGGTACTACATCGAGGTCAAGAGCACGCTAAGCCGCTGCGAGACGCCATTTTATGTCAGCCAAGGCCAGGCAGAGAGGGTAAGTTTATTAAATCGCAGCAGCCTTACGGGTCACAAATGTCTTGAAAAGGTTCTGACGTTGTCGCCAGATGATTCAAACCACCAACGGTCCGTCCGGGAGCAGTAACCAGCACGAGGTCTACGCTGTGTTCCGCGTCTTCAACCTGGGCACCGAGTCGACGGGGCTGAGAATATACCTGGACCCAGAAGAACAGCGAAGAACGGGAAAGCTCAGGTTTGCGACGACCGTGACGCACGCCGTCGTCCCGGCGCCCGGGGTTTGAAACAAAGCTCGGCGGCACCGGAGAAGAACGTTGAAGGTGCTGGTGTCAGACACACTTTGCAGAAACAACAGCTCTGAGACCAGATTACGTTATTCGTTATAATGTGACAAAAGAGACGATGTACAGGTTGTAAAGTCGGTGTGTATGTATACATACGCTTGCCCCCCTCCCCCCTTTTACCCGAGCCCCAAAAATCAGAGCTCATCCTTCGCCTCCACCTTCTCGGTCGCCTCCTCGACCTCCTCAACCTCCTCGGCGTTCTTCTTCAGCACCTGGGCCTTGATCTCAATCTTGATTTCGCGCTTGTCCTCGGACCGGTTGGGCTTGGTGTGGGAGACGGGGTACGCAACGACACCGCCGTTGACGAGCTCCTCGCTGTAGTTGTCGAGGTCCAGCAGCGCTTCTACACACACCGCCAGTCAGCACAGCCCAA
>FJWA01009307.1_pt1 | contig 11657 bp, 14 predicted proteins | sample 1011891 | NCBI WGS metagenome assembly FJWA01 (sample SAMEA3912450, study PRJEB9761) | metagenome | biome: forest; material: soil | place: USA | collected 2011-06-22 | depth 0.1 m
GACGGCGATGACGATGCCGATGCCGACGATGCCGACGACGCCGACCGTGACGACTCTTCCTCCACGTTCTTCCGCAGAAGCCCCGCCAGCGCTTTGGCTTGGAACATGCCAGTATCCCGATACACCGTCTCCAGCATTTCCAGCGCCCACGCCCGGTAGGCATCCGGGACGCCAGGCGCGCAGCCCACGACTTTGAGCTCGAACAGCATCGTGGGAATGCCCGGCGTGCCGAGTCCCGCGCCGTCCTTCGTCCTGTCAAAGTGCTTCCAGTGGGCCGGCTGCAGCTGCGGATGCCGGTAGTGCGTGGGGACAGAGACGAGGGTGTCCCGTGCCATACGCCGGATGCACTCGAGCGAGCGGGGCTGCTGCCCGTCCGGGATGAGCGGCGCGCTGCTTGCCGGGAAGTGGTCGGCGGCCTCGAGCAGCATCTGGTTGGCCATGATACGGGTCCAACGGTAATGGTTCCAGACTCGTGCGATGTACGTGTTGTCGTATACGTGGTAGCAGCCGTCAAAGACGGCCTCGGGGGGGAAGAAGTCGTCGGCATGCTCCTCGGCGACAGACCAGGCGCCGTGCTGCCGCCTTTCCCAGGATTCGAGGTCCCTGTCGATCTTCAACGCTTCGCGGATGACGTCGGCAGTCCCCGGTTGTCCGTCAACGAGTGGCTGGGTGCGCACGAGGGCCGACAGCTGGACGAACCGCGCCACTACTTTGAGGAGGCCGGCTGATGGCCGGTCTGCGTCTGCCACCATGTTGTCGATCATGGACATCCAGTCGAAAAGAGGTTTGGGGATGGCCCCTTCGCTATGAGGCTCGGCACGGGTGGGTATAAGGACATTCGGCTCTGGCGACGCGTACTGAAAGGAACCTTGTTGTGAGGACAACATGGAAAAGCACATCTGCAAGAGACCACGGACCCCATGAGCCGGCGGCCGTCCGGAGGGGAGAAAACTGCTCAGGATCGCGGCGCCGCCCATAACGTGAGTTCGGGCAGGTGTGCCAGCCTCGTCTCTGCCACGCGTGACCTGGTGGTGGTGGTGATGGTGGTGAGCGACCTGTCACACAACAACGTGCTTGGCACGGACGGTGTCGGGCAGCTGGAGCTCACCTCATAGATAGCCATCATGATAACGGCACGCATGGTGAGATCGAGGTCCACCTCGCCTGACATATTCCGCACAGTCGATGCTATGTTCTGCAGGGCGAGTCCGTAGTGATGTTTGGCCAGTGTGTTGGTCTCCCTGTCGCCAGTGAGATTCGACAAGCCTGCCAGCCCCACGGCTGCCATGATATTCCGTGTCAGGCTCGAGTGAACCCATCTCATCCCCTGAAGCTCCTGGCCGGACTTGGCCTCGTCCGGAAGGCCGATCACATAGTGCTCGAGGTAGAACTGGATGGCTTTATCGAAGGGGGGAGCATTGATTTCCTGGGTTAGCCGCGCTCCCTCGGAGCTCCTCCAGTGTTGTGCTACGAGAGCAGCAGGCCGTCGTGTGGCTGCCCCGGACACCCATGATCGACTTCCTGTTGATTGGGGCGAATATGCCACAGGCGGCGAGGTGGACGATTCGCCCGACTCGGATGGCTCTGATACCCCCCACTGGGCTTGTGCCTTCTGTATGACTTTGGTGCTCTCATCCCGGAACATCAACGACAGCTGGTCCCGGTATCCCGGGCACGTCTTGCGGACTCGGACGCATTGCGTGCATTGTGGTTGGGCCTTGTCGCACTACATACCGGTACATTGGGTCAGCTCGAGAGACCCCCAACATAGAGAGTGGGTGGGCATCAGCTTTGATATATGCACACAAGGAACAGGGTTGGCTCAGAGTCCACCGTCCCGTGTTGGACGTTACCCGACTGGAACCTCGCACCCTTGGGCCACGTGGAAAAGAAGCAATATGTAAAACCCACCTTTATTCGCCGAGTTCGACAGCTTTGACAGCCCTGCGAGGCCTTGCCGCAATAAACCATGATTCGATTCGCTCATCCAGTGTTGACCTCGAGTCCGGAAGGGGCATTCAGCTCGCCAGAAACCGTGTCAAAACCCACTCGGAGGACCGGCTCCAGAAAGCAGCAGGCAGGCAGATAGTTAACCGAGGAGGGAAAGCAGATCGCGGGCGGGCCGGAGATGACAGCAAAGGGCCGGCAGTCCATTCCTGTGGATAAGGCGGTCACACTCGGTCGAGCAAGGGGCCAGAGCCTGCTACGCGGAAACGTGCCACAGCATCGGCCGATGACAAGCAGCCAGTACCCTCCTGCAGAAAATCTGGTTAGACGGAAGACGTTGGACCAGGTTGTGGAAAGACGGAAGCTCGGCCTCGCGTCCGCGGCAGATAGTGTGGTGTGTGGATGCGGTGGCCAGCCAGGTCCTGGTCAATGCCGGGCGGATGGGGCCGATGGACGGTTCATGAGCGGGCGCCAGGGAAGAGGAAAATGAGGCTTGCAAATGGCGTTTCCCGCTCCAACCAGCAGGGCACACACGGCTCGGCCGGAGGGTGGGGAGGTCGAGATGTGGTTCGCGTGGAAGAAGCCACGAGATGAGAGGGGGGGGCTGGTGAGGATCCAGTGATGTGCGGTCAGGACAAGGGGCGCCTTTGGCGGGGTCAGGCAGCCAACAACAGGGTCCAGAAAGTAATCAAGAGGGAAGATGGATGATAACTCAGGCCATCGTCGTCATCTTCAACTCTCACGGCCCTGTTCCCCCACAGCGGGAGGAGGAGCCAGAAAGGGGTCCAGGCCGAGCATCCCAAGTGCCGCTCGGACACCGTTGGATGTTGACGCTGCTCCGAGCGTGAAATACGACGCTGGAAATAACGCCGACTCCCGCGATCCAGGGCTGGCGGCAGTGGGGCAGTTCGTTGATCCTCTGTCGCCCTTGCATCGATCGAGCGGCATTGCGACAACCTCGGAAGGCTGGACGGTGGTTTGCAAAGAAAACGTGGAAATAAACGCCCGAAGAATATTCCAGTTCGTCGAAGCAGCATCTCCAGGACACGCCCTGGTGGCCGTACTACACTACAGATATGTTCACAGTACAGAACACACAGCCAGCAGCACGGGCAGAAGGTATTGTGATGAGCACTCCCAGACGGCCAATTGGCGAGACTGCATTCATCCCGGGAGCCCGAGGGAAGGGGAGCGGAGAAAGCCATCGCGCACGGACCTCCTGCAGCGTGTCCTCGGGCGCACGCTAGCTCGGGCGTGCTTGTCAAGCTTGGTCATCCCACAGGCAGGCATCTCCCGAGATCCTGGGCCCAAGAGACCGAACTCCGAGCGGGAGACAGTGCGCAGTGCTCACCTGGCAGTTGGGACTGCGGACTTGCAGATTTGGGTCGGCCCAAGCTGCTGAACCGGGTTTTGAAACGCGTCAACCTTGAGACACCGTCAGGCAGGCAGGGGGCTGTCTTTGAGACGAACATCAACGTCCATAGTAAAAGCGGACTTGGACACGGGCTCAAAATCAGGACAGCCGAGGCGCCCGCCCCCTCAGACAACATCACGGTGAGCGGGGTCGGTGTGATGGCAAGAAGTCGCTTAGAAATTAACCTTTATGTTTGCTGCTAAAATCCTGCTCATGTGAGCCCCCGGGTTCACCATGCAAACGCTTGTAGTTGAGCCGAGACGGTCGTTGCCATGGACGAGGACGGAGGATTCTGCAGAGGCGTGCTAGCCACAGGACTTTGCAACTCTTTTCGGCAGTGTGACAGGCCGGCTACCGAGTCCCGGCAAGCATGGTTGAGGCCTTGAGGGAGCACCAGCAATGGTGATGGCGTGGGATTCATGACCGGCATCTCTCCTCTTTTCTTCCTTTCTCTTATTTGTTCGCTTTCTTTTCTTTCTCTTATTTCTTCGCTTTCTTTCTTTCTCCTCTTTATTACTCTTCTGTTCCCGTTTCTCTAAGCTGTTTCATTCCCCTATTTTTGGTTTGTTCTTATTTTTCTTTCTTCTCAGGAAAGGGTCGAGATGATGCATCAATGTAGTTGCCTGCCATGTAACATCAACGTTAAACATGCGTGGCATGTTGACTCTTGAGTGGTGTGCTCTGTGGGGTGGAATAAGGCACCTGACTTCCAAGTCATCATGTTCTTGCTGTTCGCTACGTATCTCGTTGGTCATCGGCGAGTGGGCGTCAAGAGTAAGCGGGGATGATGAGGACTGCATAGTACTAGCAGAGTCCCATGCCCACACAGTAGATCGGGTCTATCGCGGTGCTACTCGAGAAGCGTTCAAGCGTACGGAAAACTAGAGGCTCTAGACGTTGGAAGTGAGGCTGATCGTGGATGGGACGGGCCGGTTGGCCGGAATTCAACTTCAAGGAATGCGCCGGCCGCCGGGTCCGAGCTGGACAAAGGCTTCTTTCTTCAAGCCGGCATCCGGGGGCCGGCCGGAAATTTATGGACGAGCCACGGACCGGGCCAGGCTCGGGCCCAAGCAGGGCGCTGCTGCGGGCTTCCATGCCCTCAGGTCGGCAATTCGGGATTGGTTGGTTAGGTCAGCGAGACGGCAACCCTAACAGGTACATAGTAGACTGCGTCCTTCTGAACCGAATGACTGTTGAAGCGCCCACCAGGTAGCTCAATACTGATGCAACCGGCGTGGTCGATGAGTGGCGGGTTATCTCGAAATGCCACCCATCCGGCGAGTGATGAAGTCATTCTGGATCAGTTCTCGCAAATGGGTTGCTGCTGTTGCAGGTCGCAAGTGGCTCCGTGGCGAACCCCAGACGGGGCAGAATTGGCAGAATAGGCACTCTGATGGGGCAGGCCGGCGTTGCCAAGCCAAGTTCCGTGCTCTTTCTGTGCCGCTGTGTGGGCCAGCCCGAACCTCGCGCCCAAATCAATTTTCTGCTGTGAGCCAGAGTTTCGCGACGACTCCAACGCTCGAAGCTGCGCAACCAAGCTATCTCTCCTTCCCCGGTCTCCCAACCCCGACGCCGAAAACAGTCCCCATCCCGGCAGAGCGCGTCTCTCTCTCCTCCCCGCACTTTCTCAAGCGACTTCGCGATCCCACCTGCACCCTCACAGCCTCACCCTCCGCGTGAGCTGAGGTCGCGCCGTTAGGTACGTCGGGTAACTGGAACCGTGCGTATTTGGTGTTTCCTCCACCCCAGCATCGAGCCCTCCCACTCGCCCCCCTCGCCAAACCACGACAGCACGGCTTTCAATGGCCCATTAAACCCATTTGCCGAGCTTGGGCTGAGCTTCTTCTGCCAGGTCCATCCTCTTTCCATCTGCCGACCGCCCCGAAAACCCTCTTCTCGACGACGACACAGCCCCGTCCCCACACCCACGCGCCGAGTTTTGGCATCGACTTTTGGACAGCTATCATCCTCTCCGTCCCGAAAACTCCGAGCAACGATGGCTACCAACGGTAATATTAATCACCACGACCAGTATGTCGCTGCGGCCCCACCAACAGAGGCCTCGGCCAGTGCCGACAGCCCGACCGAGCACCTCCCTAAGGTAGAGGTCGGCTGGTATTTCGTCGAGCAGTACTACACAACGATGAGCAAGTCGCCCGACAGGCTTCACGTGAGTCCACCGCCCGCCAATCCCCGCGGCAGGGGCCGAATTGACCATCTGGGCAGTTGTTCTACGGCAAGAAGGCCCAGCTCGTTTGCGGTCGCGAGGCCCAGGTCGCCGACGTTTCGTTTGGAAGACATGTAAGGGCTGGCTACTCCCCGGGCGCGTGGACTTGCCGACACTGACGCTCGCGAAAAGGCCATCCAGGAGCGCATCAAGGGTATGGATTACCAGGACTGCAAGGTCCGCATCTCCAACGTCGACACCCAGGGTTCCGACGAAACCATCCTCATCACCGTCATCGGCGAGATGGCGAACAAGAGCAGCGAGCCCAAGAAGTTTGTGCAAACATTCGTGCTTGCACAGCAGCCGTCGGGCTACAACGTTCTCAACGACATGCTGAGATACATCAACGAGGACGTGGAGGAGGAAGATACCGAGGCTACCAACCAGGACTCCGGTGCTGCTGTCGAGATGCCCGCTGCCCCCGAGTCTCAGGCCGCGACCCAAGCTCCGGCTGCTGAGGCGCCCGCCCAGGAGCAAGAGGCCGCCAAACTGGACACTGAGGCTGTCACCGAGAAGCTGGAGGAGGCCGCTGTGGAGGCCTCCGCTGCTGCGGAAGCCCCTGCTGCCGAGCCCGCTGCCGAGGCCCAGGAGACGACGGCGGAGGAGACACCGGCCCAGCCCGATGTGGAGCAGACGGTCGAGGAAATTGCCGAGGAGGAGGCCAAGAAGCCGGAGGAACCCAAGGACCCCGCCCCGACTCCCGCCGTCGCCCCCGCGCCGGTCCGTGCTCCGGCTCCGGCGCCCGCTCCTGCCCAGCCGCCGAAGCCCAAGGAGCCCCCCAAGCCCATGTCCTGGGCCAGCCGGGTGGCCGCCACTGCCGGAGCGCCGCGCCCTGCCGTACCGGCTGTCGCTGTGGCCCCCGTCGTGCCCGTCTCCAAGACCGCCACACCACCTGCTGCCGGCCAGCCGCGCGCCCCTGCCCCGCAGGCCACGCCCGCCGCCCAGCAACAGGAGAGCGCCCCCGCAGCTGCCGCCTCCAAGGAGCAGAGCAGTGAGTGGCAGACCGCCGAGACCAAGCGCCAGGGCCGCGCTCAGCCCGTCGCTGCCCCTCCGGTCGAAAAGGAGGGCACCATGGCGTACATCAAGTACGTCACCGACAAGGTGAAGGAGGAGGACTTGAAGGGCGCCCTGACCAGCTTTGGCGAGTTGGCCTACTTCGACATCAACCGCCAGAAGGTATGAGGATTCCCGTGACGAATGCAGGGGATGTCGGACTGACCGTTGCCTAGAACTGCGCCTTCGTCGAGTTCAAGACCCAGGCCGGATACACGGCCGCTCTCGCCGCCAACCCCCACACTGTGAATGGCGAGAGCATCGTGGTCGAGCAGCGCCGCCCCAAGGCCAACGCCTATGGCGGGGCTAACTACAACGCCACGCGCGGCGGCCCCGGCCGCGGTGGCCGTGGCGGCTTTGAGGGCCAGGCCCGCTCCGGTAGCCAGAGCGGCCGCGGTGCCTTCACCGGCCAGGCCCGCGGCGGTCGCGGCGGCGGCCCTCGTGGACGGGGAGCTTCCCAGGCCGGCACCGCTGCCTAGTTGGCAACGACCGCCTGACGTCTGAGCTGTCGCTGCCCGTGGGGCGAGGGGACCAAAGCTGGTTCTCTGCGCGAGGCGCCGCCACGATTCAGACATTTCGTTTATCTCATATTGACATCGCGACGGGGTTTTTATGAGTGGAGGAAGGGCATTCATTGGTGCGTCATGGAGTAACGGGGCGGGGCGGGGCTATTATGATCAGGTTAGGAAAGGAAAACCGGCCAAAAGAAGTACTTTATGGATGTCTCTTTTTCTTTTGCGGTGCAGAGTGGATGCGCGCTTTCGAGTGGTGTTTTTGGCTGGGTCTCTCTGAAGGGGATTCTTGTCCTTGCTTTACCTGCGTTGCCCGCCCCCTTCCCTCTCTCTCTCTCTCTCTCTCTCTTCACCCGTCTGTCTGTGGGCACACAGAAGGGGCGACTATCCTATCGTCGTCTCGAGGCAGGAAAAGAGAGCGAGAGAAGGGGGCCCGGGGTATAGGTAGCCTGTATATCAGCGGAGAGGTGGGAAAACATTGTATGAGTCGGTAGGCCGGCCGGCCATGGGAAGACGGGGTTGAAAACCCCACAGCAGCCTCTCTGGTTATCTTTCCTTGCCTGGAAGGTACTGAGAGACGAAGGAGGAGGCTTGCTTTTGGTGGGGGATGGTGAACCACAAGGATAGTTTAGACGAATGGGGGCGAGGCGGACTGTTAAACAGGGCTTGCTGGCTGGGGCCAAGTACGATATGTAACGGTAGCCACGCACACATGAACATGAGATACACAAAACCGGTTGTTCTTGAGTTGGGTTGGTTTGGTGGGTTGCTTGCTTGGAGATGAGGTGTGTACGGAGGTGTCACTGGGTGGAAAGGGGTTGCCTGACTCGCGACTCTATGCAGAATGCCTCTGCCCTCGACAGGGAGAGAGGTGGATGGTCGGGTTCTTGACATGTTGCTGCACAAGTGGAAGGTGGAGTTGCAATGGGAGATGGTGGGCTGCATTTGTTCTGGCACGGCATCTCGGTGCTTCATTGCACGAGCCTCGACGGTCCCGTTCTGGATCTCTTGATCACCGGATCGTGTGTCCTCCTTTCCTTGGATGGAAGCTCCAAAGCTTTCTCGGTGCTGATCTCGATAACAGTCACGGGCAGGCCTGCCCTGAACTGAGTATTGATGCTCCACCCCCTGACTACAAAGTACTGTCCAGACCGGGCAACGCCGGTGACGTGGAACGAGCCGGTTGCTCAGGAATAGGCCCTGCTCTCCCTCTGCAGATATCACCCCGTACAGTAAGCAGCGAACCAAATAGCTCCGTAGGCGCACCGAGTACCAACAACCACGCCAGCTGATCGCCAGGGCGATCGCCCTCCAGTCCCCGAGGATCGGCCTGGGGGGCGAGCTGGTGGGAAACTTCACTTTCACGAGCTTTCATGTGCCAACCAGCTTGGTCGCATCAGGGCCATTCTACCTCCCATTCGGAAGTCTGCGCCGTGCCTGAGTCCGATAGCGCTTCCACGTGTGCCGCGAGGGTGTGCCGGCCCCCGGCGCCGGACCGCTGCCGGAGGGGAGAAAAACCTGGGGGCTCCATGGGGAGGGATTGTCATCGACTGGCATCATATGCCAACCCCCGCGCGCCCGCCAGGCTGGTTAGGGAATGGCTGGTGAAACATGTCGAAACAAGCGCCGCCCGGTTCACAAGTACACCCCGTTTGCAAGGAAGGGATTGTGGGTTGGTAATCCATAATCCATAGCAGTCCATAGTAAGCCTGGGGAATCCTCGGGACAACAGCGAGTCCCGTCCCCGAAATCCGGGTCTCCAGCGAGATCGGGGGCGACTGGTACAGCAGGTCGGGAGCAGATCATCCCTCAGAGTCCAGCAAGCAGCGGCTGGATGCCCCGGACGACGAAGATCACAGGCATCTCCTGTGGCATTTCGATCCAAGGTCGAGAGTCCAGAGCCGAGAGTCGAGTGACCCGATTGATGAGTGACGGTCAGCGACAGTGAGAGCGACAGTGANAGNGACAGTGACAGTGACAGTGACAGTGACGCGTACGCACTCCTCGGAGGCAGCAGGACGCTCCACTGGAGCCATCTATTCCAGAGAATGGAAATAGGGGGATTTTCCGAAAATCATGCGAGCCAGGCTTGCCAGGTCAGCAAAGGCTTTGGTCGCCTTCCTTGTCCGGCGACGATCACCTCCGGGCAGCCAATTCTGGAAGCACCCAAAGAAAAAGGGACAGGCAAAGCACAAACCGCACCCGCGCCCTTGCCGAAGATCACGTCGGGGCGTCGGGGGCGCTGCGCGAGAGCGCTCCCACCTTCCCGAATGGTCTACCGCACTTTGGTGGAATTCGATGGTCTGGCCCCACTTCCAGGCTTCCAGGCCCCGCCGAACCGTTCAGAGGAGGAGACGGAGCGGCGGCCGAGAAGGGAAGATGCAAAACACTGCGACCACTTTCATCAGTCTCTGCTGAGCTGCAGCGTGCGGGCTACCTATTACCCCTCGGTCCGTTCGCCCCAGAGTCGCCCCCCGTTTGAGCACCCGTTTGGACGGTACCTGGGTTGGACCCGGGCAGCTGATGAAGCATCAGCTCCCTCCCACCTCCAAGTACTGTACCTACCTGCCCAGTTCAGCCGCGGGATGCGGGATGAGGTTGGGTTCTGGTGCCGAGTGGCAACTGAGCGGCTTTTGCCTCTGGGTGATGTGGTAGTGTCCAGAACACAGCAGCCCATCGTCCAGCGTCCAGCCCGAGCTGAGGTTTTCCAGCTGCGGCGCAGGTTTTACACAGTTAGTTCGAATGAGGCAAGCAGGCCGGACGCCAGGGCCTGGACGTGGCAAGCCGGAAGAAGGCAAAGATCGAGACTGTGCGATTCGCGAAAAGCGCATCACGCACCTTTTTCTTCACGTCCGTCTCAAATGTCGGCCCCGACGTGGTGAACCCCGGGCGCCCGACCCCATGCGGACCGTCAACCACCTACCTGGAACAGCCTAGCCCAGCTTTGCGTGAGGCCACTCCCACGCCTGCCCATTGGCCGCAGAATCGCCGTGCGCCCATCGGCCGACACAACGGTGGGGCCGGGTTGGAGACAACGGGGGGAGGGGGCACATCATTGTACTGTGGTAGGGGGGAGGGAGAGACGGTGGTGACGGCGGTGGGCCGCAGATGAGATGGGAATTCGCAATATATGCCAGACAGGAGGAGAGCGGCTGCCGAGGGCTGGCTGCTATTCTCAGCGTTGCAGGGAGACGCAGAAACCAAATGAAAAATTTATGGAGTTGCAATTGCGGGATTGCAGGCAGCGCCAACGGCTTTTGAAGATCCAGTCGGGTAAAAGAGAGCCACCCGGCACAGCAGGCATGAGCTCTCTCGGGGTATCCTGTCTCGCCAGCGTATCCTGTCCACAGGAATCGGAATTGTGAACCAGATCGACTGGGCCGCCACCGCCAGACCGTCCCGTCCTAGCCGGCAGGTGCAGCGGCCTGGCTACGGAGTCACTGAGGGATGGTTAATACTGTGTAATAACGAATAAGGTTACTTGGTGCTAGTAATGGCATGAGATCCATCCGCCTGCCTCAACGAGCGAGGCATCGAAGCGGCCTGCGAGGCCGGGAGATTGGATGTCTGGCTGGGCTGCCGGCGCGCGGACGGGACGGGGCGGCTGTCGTTGCTCTTCTCTCGGGGGTTTCGAGGAATTTGCTTTCCTTCCATCTCGACAAGTACCACCTTCGAATTCAAACCCTTCTTGGAATAAAAGAAGTGAGGTGGTAACGCTAGGCGGTCCGGGAATGCTTGGTGAGAGGGAATCTTCGACGGCCCGTTGGATCGAGCAGGGGGTTGGTTGGGTGACTTGGGTCTGGTTGGGAACTGTGGTACTGTGCTCCGTCGGGGAGCAGGGAGGGCTGCCAGCAGCCGGGCTGGCTGCCAAGGAGTCAGTCACTGTCCCGCTGCTGCGTCTGGAATGACCTTCGCTATTGAGATAATTGGCACGGCTTCCTCTTCCCGTCGCTTCGTCCGTTCCCCATCGCCGTTCTCCTCCACCTCGACCCTGTCAAGTTGGCACCTATTTCGAATAGTCGAAAAGTCGATTTCCTTGGGTCCATTCCGGGTTCCGCGTTCCGCTCGATTCTTCATAGGTAGTGCCTTGCCAGCTGGCCGCGTTCCGCTCGTTACTTGTGCGCTTTGCCTCTTGCATTCATCGTCGTCCGACCTGCGGAATCCACAGTAGAGAAGTTGAACACACACACGACACCACAACACATCGGACACAGCGAGCACAGCGACACCACCACGACCGCGCATCTGCACATCGCGTCGCTACCCGACAGCCTTCTGCATTGGCGCCTCTTGCCCCACCGGACACCCTGCAGCCGCCGCTTTCTTGGTATTTCTTGAATGACAGGCTTTGCGGCCTTGGCAACGTCTTGATTCTCGTCGGGTCTCCGGCCTCAACGATAACGATCCCCCGGGCGAACTCGGTGTGTATGACTACTGAGAGGGGGAGCACCACAGAAAGGGAGACAACCTTCGCCTAGGACCCCGTGCGCGCCTGCCAGCGCCT
>FJWA01003477.1_pt1 | contig 11639 bp, 14 predicted proteins | sample 1011891 | NCBI WGS metagenome assembly FJWA01 (sample SAMEA3912450, study PRJEB9761) | metagenome | biome: forest; material: soil | place: USA | collected 2011-06-22 | depth 0.1 m
TGCATCTGCTGCATCTGCTGCTGATACACCGCCGGGTAGCCCTGCTGCATCATCTGGGCCTGGTTACTGAGGCTCAGCCCCTGGAATTGCTGAGCAGCGGCCTGGAGGGCCCTCAGCTGCTGCTGAAGACGCTGCTGCTGCTCCGAAAGGTACGCGTTGGTGTACATGAGCTGGGCGTGGAGGTTGGGGTCGATGTGCTCCCGAGCCTCGTCCAACTGGAGCTGCGGAGGTGCCAGAACCTGCTCGGCCGTGTAGTGCTGGTTGAACGACGACGACCCGGAATTGTAGGCCGGCTTCTGGGTTGGCTGCTGCTGCTGCTGTTGTTGTTGTTGCTGCTGCTGCTGCTGCTGCTGCTGGGGCTGGGGCTGGCTGGCGAAACGCGGCATCGAGGTCTTCGGGCCGTTGTACAGGCTGGCCGGGTCGTACATGCCCGGGGCCATCGAGTTGCGGTTTCGACCCTGGGGTGCGACGGTCGTCGGAGAGGGCAGGTTGGGGAAGCTGGTGGCAGTGGCCGACTTGGGAGCCGTACGGAGACCTGCCAGCAAGTGGGAGCGGCTGGTGCGAGGAGTCGGCAGGCCATTGTCACGCTCGGTTGGCGACTTCATCGTGTCGAACGAAAGCGGCTTGATGCTCTGGCCTCCCCTGCGAGAGGCGAGACCGGAGCCCATGGTCAGGCCGTGGGCCTGGTTGAACGGAGCGTGAGACATCTGAGTCAGACTGCCGGCGTCCATTGCGGTTTCTGTCTGTCCGGAGGACCAAGTGGAAACAATGCGAGTATTAGAATGTACGGACAAAAAGGGCGGCGGCGAAGAAGACGTGGTCGAACGTTCGTCTTGCGGCGGCCGAGTCTATCTGGTCTCTCTCGGAGGCCTGAAAAAACGATGATGCGAGAATTGCTGGCTTCAGACTATCAAAATCGAATAACGGGTGTTGCGAAAAACCGGTGGGCTGAAAATGCGTGGATGACGATGGATGGTATTAACAATCGCGAAATGATGGAGGGTGCTTGAATGAGCGTCGAAGTCGGACAGGCGATGGGAAAGAGAGGCAGGCGAGATCGAGTGGGATCCGGCGCTTGGAGACTGGGTATGGCGAAGGAGCAGACGGCTTCGGAGAAAGAAAGAGGATGCTTCCTGGCGGAGTGGCGGCTTCAATGCTCAATGCAGTGGCGAGACGCGGACCAGCGTCAGTGGTGACAGGATGGACGCAGCTGGGAGCCGCGGCAGGACGACGCGCGCGGGTCGTGCTTTGTGCTTGACGCGAGGCCCAAGTGTCAAAGAAAGAGACGGGCGGCCTTGCTCCTCGCAGCCGTGCAAGCAAGCACAACCAGTTTTATCCAGCTCTGCTTGGTCGAAGCAATGCGAAAGAGTCGAAAGACTCTTGGTGGTCGAGTCGGCCGAATGACGATGTCGGCAAAGCGGTTCTCTCGGTCGTGCCGCAAAAAGACTCGCCGATCTGGAAATTAAGGTGCGCGGTGGCCTGTGGCGGAGGCGAAAAGCGATCTGGTCGAGGGCCGCAGGCGACGGCAACGAAGTGTATGATATGTGTGCGCAAAATAGAATACAAGGATTAAAAATGAGTTTTGGTGGTGAGCCTTCCCTTCCGAATGCCTCCCTTTTTATCCTTTTTTTTTTCTCTTGGTGTCGCGATTTGTGCAGCGGGGCGAGGGAACAAGACGATGGGTGAATTCTGGTGGTCGAACCAAGAAAAAGAAATTATGACGAGGCAACGACGGCGACGGCGACGGCACGAAAAGGCACCACGAAGGGAGGAGGAGGGAAAGGGCGAAAAGGAAGGGTGGTGTGCTGGTGATGCAAAAGAGGAGGAGGAGCAGGAGGAGCAAGAGGGAGAGGGAGGGCTTCTTCGGCAAGCGAGAGAGATGAGAGGCTGGCATCGACGGAGACTGGACAAGGAGTGGACAAGGAGTGGGCAAGGAGTGGACAGGAGACTGGGAGCAGGTGGGGCACAAACCGATGCTGGCTTGGGCACAGAGAGGAGCAGGGCGCAACATGACTGGCCGGCGGGCAGGGGGGTTCGCGGCAGGGGAGCCTGTCACATCAAGGGCCGAGCGGATAGCGGCCCACCGTGATTGAAGGGAGCGCGCCGCCAACTCCTGCAGCGGGCGCAAAATGGGCACGACGTGCCTGGGTTGCCGTGGCTGCCACGCTGAGAGTTCAATGGCTCAATCGCCGATTCTCCCCAGGAGGAGCAGATGAGCCAATCAGCGCCTCACATGCCTCGCCAACACGAGGCTGACATAAGCGGTGCGGTGGATCGGTACAAAGGGGCCAAATGCAGGGACTCGCCGGACCTAACAGTTCCACGCCATTTCGTCCAGTCGCAGATGCTAGGAGGGTCCCTTGCGTCTGCTATGCGCCCTCGTCGCCAGGATCACGCAACGAAGGCCAGCTCAACACCCGCTAACCCGGACCGGGCTAGAAGCTTTGCCCGTCTCTCAGGAGCAGGCCAATGGCGGAAGCCGACAACAGCAGAGCTTTGGGTCACGCTGCAGCGACTCCAGCGAGTTGCAGCGCTTCAAGGCGAATGGCGTTGCAGCGTCCCGTCGCCTTTGGCACACCCGACTTGCCATGCGTCCCTCTCTCTCCCAACCTGCATCCAACGTCAACAACCATAAACAATATCGAGTTATTTGGGCAGAACGCCCTGCGTCGGAAGTCCCGAAATCGCCAGTCATTTCGAAAATTTGCGGGGCCAGCGCTGTGTCAGGATCGGTCGCTGTCATTCCGCCGTGCCTTTGTTTGGCCTCCGTTGGCCTGTGTTGGGTTGGCCTCTGTTGGCCTGTTTTCGGAGGCGGCGGCAGGCTCGGCTTGTGGTCGGCTCGCGGTCGGCTTGGGTGGGCGGGCTGCTCGCCAACCAACCAACTGTCAACTCGTCAATCAAGCTGAACAAAAATGACGGGTCATATTTGCTGATTTCTTGCCGCCTTCTCTCGTCCTTCTCTTTACTTATGACGGTCGAACGGTGCCAGCATTGACGACTGGTGATCTTCCAGATTGCGATCCATGCGGCCGAAAAGGGTTACCTTACCGCCCGGAACCCCATGGCACGACTCCACAGAAGATTTGCAATCGAGATGGTGACCACCCGGTCACCGTGGCCTCCTGGCAGCCCTAATGCATGGGGCGGCCCCGTCCATAATAACGGTGAGTTGGCCGCCGCCTTGGCGGGCGAACGAACCCCGTGTTCGACACCCGGATTGGGACACTTTGCGTGTTTCGGAATCCTGGGAGAAGCGTGAAACATCGACAGAAGAGGTCATTGCTCAAGGCAAGACGAGCGAGCCTGGCAGAAAGCAACTCACGGGAAGCAACTGCGGCCACCGATCGAGGGCGGCAGGGTCGGCCACCATCGGCCATGGCCGGCCAGCCCCTGAAAGCCGCGCAGGGGTTGCACCGTGCCTGCAGCCATGGCTTTCCTCGTCTGATCGATTGACCTCTCTCGCCTCGCCCACCTGACCATCCCCCGAGATGCAGCAATGCTGGCCTCGGCCCCGTTTCACGCGGCGACCGAGGCCCGGCTCCGTGATTCGGCGCTGTGCACGACAGCGACAGCGACAGCGACAGCGACAACGGCAGCGACAGCTTCAGGTTGTTGTCCAGGCTTCAAGTGTGCGAGCAGCGATCGCCCTCACACCCGCCCGCACGGCGAACAACCTGCCCTCCGCACTTTGAGAATGCCCGGGCTGGGCGGCCATGTCTTGATGAAACACCGCCTGCGGACCCTGCATGCGCGTCGCATGAATCACTCCGCCAGCTCCACACCCCGCCGCTCAATGCAACCAACGGAGTGACGGCGCGCGTCTGCAAATCAAGCTGTCTTCTGCACACAGCACGCGAGAGCGCTTAAACCCCAGTGCAGATCCCCAGCTTCCCGTCCGGTTTCCGTGTCTGATTCCAGATAATGCATCAGCGCATCCTGGCGAACCTGGGGAGGACTGGAAGGAGTTGCACGACTTATTCGTACGATGTACATCTGTATGCTAATGAATAGTACATAGTATTCTGTCAATGATCAAAAGTCAAGACACGTGCCGTGGACCTGGGCGGCAGGGTTTGTGACACGTTTGCCTCGTTTCCAAAACATGTGCTGCGCCGCCTGCCAAGATCCCACATCAGGAACCCGCTGTCTTTGGAGGTTCCATCCCTTTGGGCCAGCCCATGTTGGGATGATCGAGAACGTGGCCATGTGGAATGGCGGGGCCGTTCCTTGCCCATCCCCTGAATATGCAGCCAACATCTTTCTTGAGTGAATCACAATCCAGACTGGGGAAGCTCGCGTTCGTCTGCAGGTCAAAGCTGGGCATCCTGCACTTCGTATCGCCCTCGAGTCAAAATCCGCCTCAGAGCAAGGCTGCCTCGACAAAATCCGCCGAAAGCAACACAAAAACAGCCGTCTCGATGCCTCATCCCCTAAATAAACGAAACCGAGCACTGGGCAAAGGCACCTGTTCATGCCGCATGACTCACTTTTGCCACCACAGCGGAGCAGAAACCTGGATGCCCACGTACCCATACTCCGTACTCTCTATCCACCATTGCAAGTGCCGCCCGAACCCGTCTCGGCCGCTGTTCCCCGTTGGTACGAGGCGGTCGTCTGATCGCCAGGTTCTAATAACACCCGTTGTGACGCGTAAGCACTGTCTAAGCTGCGGCGAGGCATGGGTGTAGGGCTGTAGACAATCCACTGGTGCTAAAAGGATCTGAACAAAAAGAGAAGGGCAAGAGGTATTCCATGTAGTACCATGAGTGAGAGGTCGTTGGTATTGCTGTTGGGTATTTTTAGGAGCCCTTGGATTGGTACAATGGAATGCGTAGGATGAGGTCACGTCCCAACATCTAGCCCTAAGACAGAAAGACAGCACAAGGCGAGGAGCAATACGACGAAAAGGTCCAAAAGACTTCCTCTAAACTCTAGTTACTACGCAACTGGGATAGCAGCCACAAACCCCCCACGGGGGAAGGAATTGGGATGGTTGGAGCACGGCAAGGCTGTCAATATCATGTATTCAAAACGGTTGATCTTTTATCACCACATCTGGACATCAATAAGCCTACCAATTATGCGTAAGCAAACACTACTTACCTAGGTACTTTGGCAGTCCTCCAACCTCTGAGGCATGAATCTAGTCTCAAAAGTCAAAACAGACACGGGGTCCGGCTATGAGTAGATGGCCTTCTCCTGCCGAATCCACTTTACAAGAGTGGTTCTAGCTGGAGAGAAGATGTTTAAAGTCACACCGGCGGCCGTGAATCTAATCTTACTGCGTTGCGTCGGAAGAGCCTTGTCCCACCCGAGGCGGCGACTTGGCCGCTCAGGAGAACCAACCGCAGAGAGCAACCACTTCACATAGAACCAGAAGACTCAGAGTTTTACTTCTTCTCTTCCACCTTAACCACCGAGGCCAACCTATGGAAACTACATATGAGTACCAGCTACTAAGGATTTAAATTGGAGATTCTTCAACGTTGCTAGATCGAATTTGTTGGGGCATAAACTCTATCTCGATTGCGGAAATCCTCATCTTAGTAGCGCACCAGTGACTATGATTGCTTTCCGTTTCAGGATTCTCAGTCTTGACTGCTGTTCTATGGAGGGACTTCGGAGACCAGGTTCTCAGCATGTACCTGTATACTTTGCCCCAAATCCCATGAGGGACCAGGTCGCGTCGGGGACAGCCGCGATTGGCCTTTGGTACGGTGCTTCGAGATATCACGGCTATGGTAATCCATCTTTCTAACACGACCCATCTTGCCTACCTAATCTGAACCGAGACGGCTACCGAAGTAAGAACTTAGCTGCGATCCGCCAGTGATTTCTAACCCTTCTCCTCATAGGCTCATGGGTATCATTCCTCCAAAACATGACCGTGCCGCTTATTAATACACGGAGCGTAATCAATAGATCTTGAAGTTAATCATATAGCAACCGTCTTATTCGCTAACAGCTTCCAATCAGGCAAATGCTGCTGGTCAGCAACGCGCCCCGTCCTTCTCATCTCCAACCCCTGCTCCCGGCTTACCACGACTGGATGAACGTGAGGTTCGGAAAATGCCGAATGATTGTAACTGTTCCGTTCCAGGGCGAAAGTTTCATGCCAACGTAACTGACTCTGCGTCTTTGTCGCCTTGATTCGTCATTCCATTGTGTAGAGAAGGGTCACTATACCCGCCCGAGGTAGCTATGTAGCTACACAGAAGACGGGTTAAGTTTAATTCCTAAGTTGTCCCGTCCGCCCCATCCTGCACGTCTGCAACCTCCGTCAAACCCAGACCGAGAAGCCGACTGGGAACGATCGGGGGGGGGGCATCCGGCCAGCATATTTTGTCCTGCATGCAACCCCGAGAGGAACATGTGTTCCGGACATGGCTGCAATAAGCACCCCAGCGGCGCGGATGACGTGAGAATTTAGGCCTTCATATGTCTCCAACGACATTGGACATCGGTCGGGCCCTTCCAAACACCATGTTCGCTTTGTAGGATCCCGGCGGTCGTGGGATATGAATTGCTAAGGCAAATAGATGACTGAGCCTTCCAACTGATCCCTCCAACAACCCTGGAGCGGAAGTGAGGCGGTGTAGGCCGCCCCCGCGCCATCTCAAGACGGGAGTGAGCGAGACTGGGAGGGAATTCAGAAGCCAGCTCAAGACTCGGAAAGCAATGTGCCTGTCGGGAGTCTACCCGGACATTACTTCATATTGTACCTACTTCTTGGGCTGCGACACGGAGAGGGACAAGGAGACCATGAGTGATCTCCATTGCGCGTGTGGCATGCACACTTTCTCAATATGAGACTTGGCCCTGCATAATCTATAAGCTTCTCCATCTCGGCTATGTCGTGAAATGAAGCCATCGCGATTGTCATCATTGCAGATAGCTGATATTATCTTACGGAAGCGCCGTCGTATCTCAAATTGCGCATGAGATCGTACAAGTACTGATACAAGTCGCCCTCGAAGATGCTGCCGCTCATGCATGTCGGTGTAAGTTGAATACACATAGAGGTAAAAAGAGACGAAAGAAAAGAGCCTCGCGGCTGGCGTGACGTGACAGCTGTAACTTGAAAACGAAAAGAGTCATGACTAGCGTCAAAAAGACTTGGACATTGTCGTCGAGGACTCCCATCCTAGGCTCCCAGATCGCCTCTGCATGCGTGGCAAATCGTACCTCGTTTTGGAGCTCGTCTCTTCCAAGTCTGGTCCCCACCGCCGAGGCCAACCGAAAGCCCATTTCGGAAACCGCAGCGCCGTTCATGCCCACGCCGTGAAGCGAGGAGAACCAACAGTCGTCGCGGTGTCCCCCTAACTGCCAAAACGCAACATCACCCCACATGGCAGACCCGAGTACGACTTATGCAGCACACCTTTTCAGTGGCCAGTCGCGGGTCTGCCCTAAACGCAAGCATGCATGCCGGCGTTTGTTGTCCTGCATAACGGCTCCACAACTCAAATCGAACCTCTTGTGCTCAGCCCAGGCCAACGGGGCATGCGCTTTGGGCGATCGCTACCGGCGGTCCTCAAGAGGCACTTTATCCCCATAAAAGCCGCCCTGACCGCCGTTCTTCTCTGCAGCCGCAACGCATGCTAGACATACCCCACCGCCGTACACACGTGTATGTCGTTTCCAGCCGTGTCCAGCGTCGTCCATGACCGAGATGATTTCACCCTGGAGGTCAATCTCCTGCTGCGAAAGGAAAGCCCCCGGGCCGCCTGGACCACCAACAAACTCATATTCTGGCGGTGCTGGTGGCGGCTCGTAGTGGCCAGGTGGAGGCGGTGGGAGTAATGGGGAGGCGGGCGGATAGCTCCATGGGGAGAATGGTTTTGTCGTACTGCCCAATGACGTCGTCGTCGCCGTCGATGCGAAAGCGGAGGCTGTGGTGGTTGGGGCGGGGATTCCGACGGGGACACTTTTGGTGTATGAACGCCGGCGAGGAAAAGCGGTTGCACTCTGCGGACTGGAGCTGAGAGCGTCTGTCGAGCTTGAGCAGCCTCCATATTCGGGGTTCGGCTGATGGATAAAGCTCTTGTCAAGTGCCGGAGGTACCGAGGTAGCGTAGCCGGGGCGGCGGTCTTCAAAGGGGAAGAATGCGCCGCTTAACGTCGGAGGTGTCAGGGGCGGTAGCCGGGGAGGGCGAGCGAAGTGCCTGGGAACCGTCAAGTCCATCCCTGGAAAGGCCGCGTCCTGGAAAGGGTCTGGGTGGGGCTGGCTGTCGTCAAGCTGTCCGCCTGCGACTCCTGTGAGACCGCGCGGTCCAGCATGTGGCGCACCATCGTGACTGTGACCGCAGCTCCCTGCCGTGGGTGTTTCCCCCTTTCCCCTGGGTGCTTGGCTGCCAAGTCCATCTGAGCTGCCGCTCTGACGCTTCCCCGAAGAAGCCCGAGAAGATGCGCGCGGTGAGCGGCTGCGTCTCGTTCTCTCTGTGGCCGTCACCGAGTCCGCAGCAGGGGCGCGGCCTTGGAGTGGCTTGGGGCTGCTGGTGCTGACGCCACGTGATGGGGCCAGTGCTGACCATGGGTAATGGTCCTCCCAGGGCTCATGCTCGCCCCCATCCATAGTTGGCGGTCTGCCCAGAGGCCTGAGCTGATTGGGCACAACCCTGAGAGGGACGAACCTCGGTGCCTGATCTGCCTCGGGCCGTTGCGGCCCTGATCTGGTGCCAAAGTTTGGATCAAACCGCGGCCAGCCTGTTCCCTCAGCGTGCTTGAGCGAAAGGTGAGTTGGCGGTTGCTTGAAGTCGAAGGATCGAAGTTCGGGCCCGGGACGGCGTGGAGTGCGCCAACGGGTGACCAAGAAGCGGACCGCGCCCAAGATGACAAGAAAAGCAGCAGCAAGGTATATATGCGTGGTCACTGCTCTGGGCTCGTACCAGCTTGGGATGTGCACCTCCCAGGCGATGTCATCGGGAGGGTGCTGGAGGGTTGGCATCTGGGCAAGACCTTCGGGGCGGAAAGGAAGAATAGATTAGCGATGGTTTGGGGGCCGCCAGGGGTAATCCCCTCTGCTGTAATTCGGCCTTGGTGGGTGGCCCGGCGCTATGAGCTGGGGGTTCAGGCAGGTGGCCCTGGACGCTGGACGGTGGCACGGAAATTGGCTGGGTTCGGGATTCCCGCTGGAGGAGGGTGTGGGCAGGTTCCACTTGGGCTGAGCTAGCCACCGTTAACGTTAGTTTGATGGTTGACACTGCGAAACCCCTGAAAACAAAGTCGCCTCACCAAAACACCACTGAGTTTGAAGGCCCTCGGAGTCTGGAGAGCAAAATGCGCGGGCCTGACGCCGGGGATGTGAGGTTGACTCGGCCGGCTGCTCGAAGCGCACAGGAAACTGTCTCTCAAACGTCAATATCCAAGGCTCAACCGCGCAGAGAATTGGTGGCCGACATTGTCCAATAGGAGCAAGGTCTGCTCAGAACGGAAACGCACTTACACGGACTGACTTGAGATCTCACTTGAGAGGCGTGCCTCTCTTTGGTCCACACGGGTAAGCCAGTGGCGAGTCGTCAATGCGAGGACATGACGTTTGCGCCCTCATCAGGGAGTGTGCTTGGTCCCAAGTCGGGGCAGTTGGTGACAGCAAGCCGACAGTGGCAAGGGATCGCTCGAGATGCTCGCAGCTGCAGTTGGGCATGGCGAGGAGGGGGGGAGGAACTCGGAGACATACTTATACGCCATGCCGGGCTTGCCCTTGCGATATCCACCATGCCGCATACGACACAGACGGTCATCCTGGTTGGATCTGGGGAAAACAGTCGTGAGCTTGCAGGGCGGAGATCGGATCGAGGAAGGGCTGATACGGTTGAGACTAGCTCTCATGGGCATAGTGCGATTTTGTCGGACCGCTCGGTTTGGAGGTCAGCTCTGTTCAGGACGCCGGCGCCAGAGCGGAACGGCCAATCCTGGGATGACCGTCGTGCAACGCTGCAGGGTCATGGGATAGCATGAGGAGCATGCTGGATGACCCGTCACACGCCCCGTTCTTCGCTGCCGTGTCTGACTTCTGAAGGCGCAAATGGACGCAGAGGAGAGTGGACAGGAAGCTGTTTTCTGAAAAATACCACCTGCCCGCTGCGATGCCGGCACGCGAGGATGCGTTTTGGACGGCGGCAGGACGAACGACGGCGACGGGACGACGGCGGCGGCAGGCAGGTCGCAAGGGTGGCGCGAGCTTAAGCTTTGTGTGTGCTGCAGTGTGAGCCTTGCATCATGGCGCTGTGGTGCAGGTGGGGGAGGCTGGAACCCTGACCGCGACCTTGTTCCTCGCTCCTGGAAATCCCATTCTTGGCGTCCCCGGCCAAGGGACAAGGAATCCTTGTCGGCAACTATCACCTCTGTACATGTACTATGTACATAACAGTAACGTTTATTGGCAAATGTCGCGGCCGGTGGAGATGCGGTGCCAACCTGTCTCTTTCCACTGAGGACCCTTCGCGCGGTGAATGGGGTGGGCATATCCCCGTGACGCGCGCTTGGTGCGTTGGGATGGGAGCTGAACTCAAGACGACGGCGAAGCGAACCCCGGGCTCTCGAGCTTGCGGCCAGCGCGCTGGGGAATCTGGCAAAGGTGGATCTGCAGGGCTGTCAGACCAGGACAAGGCGGGGGAGACTCAGGTTGACTGGTGAGACTGGCGAGACTGGGGAGACTGGTGAAGCAAGCTCGTCGGAGGGGTGTGAGTGTGACCCTGGGTATCAGTCCGAGCCGCGCAGGAACGGTGCCTTGTCGCAAGACCGGATTTGGCCTAGCAACGCGCCCTTCAGCTCCCTCGGAGCCTCACGAGTGCCATCAGCGCCCCCGCCTATTGTTCTAGGGAATGAAACATCCCACGGCATAGAGAGATCGGCAACTCGCATCGCCAGAAGGAGGGTTGGCACAACTTCTATCGGCAGCTGGGAGTTGCGGATATGTTTTTGCCTGCCGATCGTTGGGGTTGCGTGCGTGTGGGTCAGCCAGCCCCCGTCCGGAGGTGCTGATGAGAGGGAGGGTGTTGCGCTGCGCCATTTCCTTGGCGGGACTTGTGCTCGCGATGGAATTCTGTCCAAAAGACGACGCACACGCAGCATTCAGGTTGTATGTCTGGGAAGGCAAACCGATAAAGGTTGATGTTAGCATTGCATGGGCATGTGTCTCGGCAGAAACCCCGGGCCCAGGCATGATGGGGCCGGCGGGACGCACATGCGCGAGAACCGGACGGCCTCTGCATCGGTGCCCCTCTGTCTGGCGGTCGAGGATACAGTATTCTGTACGGGGTCCAGAATAGTGTACGGGGGATTAAACACAGCAGAGTCTGGTGCAACTTCTGATGGCAGCGTCACTGTGACTGGCGCCGAACATGGCGCTTCCCGGGCTTTTGGGGCGACCGTTTCCAGGTTCGGACGGACGCACCCCGGCTGCGCATTGCCGGCCCGTCCGCTGCACGGCAGGCATGCTCGGAGAACTCGTCAGGCGAGGTGAGGCGAGGCGGTTCAGGTGGGTTGTGACTTGTGGCCGAGAAACCCAAAAAGTTGGGGGCTGAAAGCTGGCACGGAACAAACTCCTGTCACCAGCAAACACTCCTGGGTGGACGCTGATGAAGCCGAGAGGGGCAGGAGGTGCTGGTGAGGGGTGGGTGGGGGTGGCCCCGGGTG
>FJWA01000062.1_pt1 | contig 11615 bp, 11 predicted proteins | sample 1011891 | NCBI WGS metagenome assembly FJWA01 (sample SAMEA3912450, study PRJEB9761) | metagenome | biome: forest; material: soil | place: USA | collected 2011-06-22 | depth 0.1 m
CAGCCCAGATCAAACAACTCCAAACCCATGAGGAAAGCAATCAAAAACCATGCAGATGTGTCCTCTGCCAAACAAGCCACCCCGAGTCCGGACCTTCTTCGATTGTCTCTCGCCCCCCACCCCCCTCTCTCCAGCCGGCCCTTTGCCGCCCCGATGTAACAACGGCCGCAGCTCTGAAGCCCAACACGGGTCGGACCCGAGAAGGTATCTGATACCCTGCCCAGTCCGGTCGGTCGGTCGGTGCTGACACGACAAACTCCTTCGTATTCCGAAAAGGTTGTGTTTTGTCGTAATAGACACACCACTCATACATAGCAGTGTGAGGCCGCATGTTCCGATTCTCGGGCCGTTCGTTGCATGTCAGGAGACCGACCGGGTGCTGTGCGGGCTGGAGNAGTTCCAGAGACGAAAAGCGTGGTNCTTGAAACCGCTGCTTGCTGCGGCAGCTGACCCATGTTTGTTTCCCATATTGGTACGGTAGTCGGCAGAAACGCCCCCCCCTTCTCAAAAATATAAAAAAACCAGCGGGCGCAAGACGACAANAGAGTTTATGTACACGGTGCTGCGGCGGCGCATGCATGCAGCACAGACACCCGCCCCGGCTTCCTTCTTCTCCCGGTCAGGCGCTCGAGGGGCAGAGGCCGCATCGCACCCCTCTTCAGTTCTTTCTTTCTCCGTCCCCTCGGCTCCCCCTGCTTTGAAGCGACGAGGATTCTATTTTGTAACCCCTTTGTAGATGGACCAACCTATCCTGGTTGATAAATCACACTGCGTGCCCGTTAGTATTTGTCCGTGGGGGGNTGGAGGGTTCTAGATGTAGAGAGAGTTACCTTCGTCAAATTAAGTCGTCACGTCTCCGGGGGTTCCGTCATGTGGGGTTGGTATTGTGGTGGATAAAGTAGGCCCTGCAAACGCAACATTGTCAGCACGTCGGTCTGGCGCAAAATGGCCTCTGGGACACCCACTTTGACGCCTCATAGGCCGACCAGCAAATGGCGGTGCTGGGCATGGTCGTCAACACTCTCGGCCGCATGCCCTTGAAGAACCCGCGGGCGCCCTCCCTCTGGTACAACAGCCGGCAGCCCGCCATGAACCCGTTGACCGTCCTCAGCTCGGCGTCGGCTGCGCTGCCACGTGTTTGCAGCATCGTCTTGATGACGTCCATCGGTGTCGTGAGTGCCGCAGCAAAACCACCCGCCACCGCACCGGCGAGGCAGTGCGTCAAGGGGTCGTACTTCTTGACCGGATTCATCGAAGTCGAGATGGACTCGTACGCGAGGAACTGGAGCGCGGTGAAGGGGACCGTCATGGAGAGGGTCGTCGGGTAGGAGACGTAGAAAGCCGCGAGGCCTTCTTGCCTGTAAACATACTTGGCGCAGTCGAACATGGAGCGGTAGATTTTGGCCGAGTTTTGGATCTGCATTCTTTGCTTGATGACTGCCCAGAGAGAGTTAGAGAGCCGGGCTGCAAGGGGGGATGATTGTCGTGACGGGCGTACCATCGAAGGGGTTCATCAGCGCATCGCTGGCAATCGTCGCGCAAGCGCCACTTGTTGCCGCGGCAAGCGGGTGGTGGACGCCGGCCTGGTTCCCACCCATAACGTGCTTGACGGCTTCATAGGTTGCGAAGTAGACGGCGTGCGCCGGGCCTAGAGCACCCAGCGGTCAGCACTCACAGAGTCCCCGTGATATCGGCTCCGGAGCAAACACTCACCCGCCCCCACTATCACGCTGGACATGCCCCGCCATAAGCTCAAGACGCCCTCGGTGCTCGCCATCCGGTATGTGGCCTGAAACACTCCGGTCCCGACGGTTGAGGAGGCGGCAGGATTGAGTATCTGCATTCGTGTCTGTGGGTTGCGGGAGAACTAGTCAGCTGCGCTGCCTCATATCGCTCGGCGTGGATTTCGGTCTGGCAAGGACGCTGCGCTCGCTCACCTTGATCGCATCGATCGGGTACACTACAGCTGGTTAGCGCCTGGTCGAGTGACGACTAGGGATCTCCGGCGTGGGCTGAGGGAAAAGGGGCTTTAAAGGACTGCTTACTTGCGCAGTGCTCGGCAATACCAGCGAAAGCGCCGGCAGCCATGTTCTGCAACAACGAGAAGTTGGGCGGGAGCGATTCATAGCTGTTTAGCGTGTCAGCGACCCCGATGAACGATCCTCCGGCCTCTCCCATGTGGCCGGCCGTCGGCAATGCGGTATAGCGACGTACTCGTAGTCGTCCTCGGGCTCGGCATTTGGCTGAGCCATTGGGGAAGCCACGGCTCCCGGCGCGCCTACGTCGAGAGCCAGGTTGGAGGTTGGGCCGGTTGTGGGGGGAGATTGGCGGGGCGGGATGCGGAGGTGAGGCTTCAGCGCAGCAGCGAAAGCACCAAGTGACGCAATTCAGGGAGGAGGCTGGCTGGAGCTGGCTCGGAGTTGCTGTCACCGCAAACCACCAAACAAAACGTCAAGCCCGCACTTCTGACCGCAAACGTCTAGGCGGTCGCTTGGTCGTCCCGTGCTGGTAACTCTTAGCAGCACTGGGGCACCAGTTGTCTGCTGCCGGGTTCGGTGGCGGTGTCCGGTCGTCGCTCACAGTGAAGGGAGGGCGCAAAAGCAGGGCCTCCTCCGGTCGACGATGGTGGTGATGCGTGATGCCGTGGTGATGTTGGCAAAAGCCTCTGAATTTTTCGACGACCGCTCTCGGCTTTGTCCAAGGTGCCCAGAAAAAAATTGGGACCGGTCCGGTTGCTCGCCGCAGTAGGCTCGGAGGTCGGGGAATTGACACTTGACCTCCCACACGCCAGCAGGGGTGGCGGGGCGGCCCAGCAGCACTGGCAGCCCTGGCAGCCCCGCATCACAATTCACAGAGGGATGAGGGCTCTTTTTGGTGGGGATTCAGGTGGGCCGCCGCCCCGGAGACGCCCCATTCCGGCGCAGTGGCCCCCCTCAGTCAGCGGGCATTGGTCTGGCGCTGATGATGCAGCCAAGATCCCTCGGTAAAATATCCTTGCAGGTTTGCTTATCAGATCCGCGGCGGGTCTCCGCCGGCCCCGAACTGGCCAACCTCTGCTTTCTCCGAGGCAAGGGAGGGAAATGTTCGTCACAGGCGATGCTGTGTCCTGTGTAGGGATGTGCGGCTAATTGAGGGACGGGATGCGCGGGATCGGTGTTAACCCTTATCTGATGGCGGCGTGACACATTGTGCTGTATATCAGGGGCGATATCCTTACTGTAGTCCTGTTCCAATAACCCGTTGAATGGAAGGCAAAGCCGGAGCCGAGCCAAGTCCGAGTCTCAGTCAAGCGGGTTGCGGAGCCCTACCGAGGCACCTGCACGTACTCCGTACCACAGCAATGACACCGCCTTCCCCACGTCCTGTACAGAACACAGAGTCAAATTATGCATGACCGGTATCATTTCCTGAACGCCATCGGCCTGGCACGGCCCCCCACCGCCGGTTGCAACCTGACTGGCTGACGCCAAAGACCTGAAAGGCTACTATGTACATCTGAACCTNGAAGCTCTCCCAAGGCCTCTCCCATGTATAACCATTCCCATCCCGTAAATCAAGTAAAACACATGCTTGAGATCCCACCTTGACGCCCACACCCCATCCCGCCGCCGGCTCATCACCTCATGGCGCCCGGCCGACGGTTCAGTTGCGCTTGGTTGAACTGGTAAATCATGTGGACAACCCCGGCATCCGGCGGCCCCTGGCTCTCCGTCCGACTGTTGTCCCTGCTCAGAGTCCTGCCCGGCGACGTCTGCCACGCCGACTCGTCGAGCGCACCCCCGCTCTCGTACGCCTCCTCGTCCGGCCGCCTTCCCATGTCGCTCACCTCGCTCTCGTCTTCCAGGGCCTCTTCGATGACGCCCTGGTAGCCGCCGCGTTGGTGACGCGGCCCATGTGTCGTCCTGCTTGTGAGGGCCGGGTTTGGCGGTTGATGGTGGGGATCGAGCAGCATGGAGGCCATGGGAGACAGTTGGGCCAGGGTAGGGCCGTAACGGGGCGTCTTGGCTCGCTCGCGGCCCATCAACCTCGAGGTCTGTAGGTCGGTGGCCGGTAGCCCCGGGTTCATGCTCGGCCACACCGGGGGCGGCTGGAACTGGTTCCGAGCCCCTGGTGGGAGATGGGATGCGGCGCCCGTCATCGGGTTGAGGGCGAAGTTCCCATAATTGCCCATGAAGCCGTAGTAAGATGCCTCCATCTTTCCGTGCTTCGTTGAGTAGTAGTCATCCCGGATGTCCCCGTCATTGTTCCCCTTGCCGGCCCCGATGCCCTTCTTGAAATCNAACTCGGCAAAGGTGCAGACGTAGCCGAGCCCATCAACGTGGACCGTGAACTCGCGAAAGAAGTCGATAATCTGGTCGCTGCATTTCGGGAGGCTCGAGAAGAGGACGAATGGAATGGTCAGGATGCTGAGAATCTCCTCGGCAAAAATAACCGCCTTGACCTTGTACAGCGCCGAGAACTCCAGCTTGATGTCGAAGCTGTGAAGCCTNCCCTTCCAGTGGTCCGGCTCGTANCGGGTGAACTGAATGACGTTACCCATCGCGTACTCGGGGTCGAAAACCGAGTTATCCGCGGATATGCTGCCCCGTGCAAATGCCCAGATGCTTGTGAAAATGGCCGTGTAGAAGAGGGCGGTCCGATCAGAGGTGATTTCGAAGCCGAGGAATAGCTCGGGATCGAACACTGTGGCTAAGCCGAGCACTGTGGCGAGAGAGCCAGAAAGGAACGCTACCGCCCGGGCAAACATCTCCGTCTTGGCCTTGGGGAACTGGTCGATGTAGTGGCTCGCGAAGGGGTGAGACATGTCGAGCCTTTTCCGAAAGAGNTGGGGTAGTTCGTTGAACTCTCGAAATCTCCATTCTGCGAGGGGCGTGTATGTCCGCGCGGCCAAAACGGACGGGTTCTTTTGGACTTCCTGTATCACGCTGTCAGAGGAGGCCACACAGGCAGGCGCCTTTGGACATGGCGGTTTCAACATACATGGAAGTACATGAGGAAATAAACGGTCAGGAGGTACCCGGTCACGAAGGGCGAGAGAATCATAATCATGGTTCCCACAAAGAAGAATCTCCCCCGGAGCTTCACACTGAGTTCGCCTCGGCGCTCCGACTTCAGAAATTCTTGGTTAACCTGACCTCCTTCGTTGAACACAAAGTCGAGGATGCTGAANGTCAGTATCCACTCCATCGTGCGGGAGAATAGTTGCCCCTGCTGCAACAGCGGAACCGGGAACGGAATCCCCAGATTCAGGATGTCCTTGTTGAAAAGCGCAATGAGGTAGTTCTCACGCCTCATGATGCGATTGGCGATGTCTGACGCGTCGAGTCTCTCCTTGGACTGGCTGCCGAGCCAACGCTGCTGCGCCGGAGTCAGGTTCGTCGCAGTCTTGGGGTTGTGGTCTCGCAGTGCCATGATCCGGGCCACCACTTCCTGCCACGTGATTGTTTGCATGTCTTGGTCGGGAACGTTGAGGAGGTGGACGTAGAAGTCGCGGACGTGGAGCAGTCGCCTCATATCCAGGACGTACTGGATCAACTTCCAGATGAAGTAGAATGCAACTATCCACAGGCCCAGATTCCACAGGCCCGACATGTTCTTGGTGCATTGGGGGATAACGACCTGGGAAAGCTTCTGGCTGCTGCGGATCTTGCTGTACTCGACGCACTGGGTGAGGAAGGTCAAAAGGAAGGCCACAAACGCAACATTCCTGTCTCCAAATTAGCATCCCGTCCTGCTGCACCGCTCTGCGGGGACCCCCTGCGGTCGCCACTTACACCAGGTGTAGGCCCCTTTCCACGATAATACACCACATGCCGTTTCCGAGATAGTAGTCGTAGACATACTTTACGAAGATGTCGAGGTTTGAGACATTAGCCCATCTCCATTCGGCCTTCTTCTTGGCGTTGCCCGACACCATCCCGGCGAAAAGGGAGTTTGGTAGACCGCCGGTCGGCCGAGGCGGCCCAAAGTCTTCGTCATTGTGCAGCCTCTGCTGTGCCTGAGCCGTCTCCCACTGGCCACGGGCAGCCGACGACCCGGGGATGGCAGCAGTCGGTTGTCCTCTCCCGCCCCTACTCGAGGGTCCCGGGGCAGCCTCCGTGTCTCCATCGTGACACTCTAACAGCAGGGAAGCGGGAACCTCGTTGTCTCCGTCATCTTCGTGTGGCACCCACGTTGGTCGGGCATCTCTGTGACGCCGGCCTCCCGGACGCGTGCGGCCCCTCGCAGCCGGGCTTCTCACACCACCCAGTGTGGCGCGGCTGTCTTCAACCCCGAGACCTTCGGCGTGGTCCAGATCGTAGTCATGGAAATCGTGGTTCAGGTTGTCCTCATCCAGCAGACCGGCTCGGTCTTCGGGGTCCTCTTGCCGGTGGTGTCTGAGGTCTTCGTAGAACGAGCGGCCGCCATGGGCTGTCGGAATAAGCTTCGAAAAGACGTTGGACGTCATTGCGGGCTGGCATCAAGGTGCGGCTCGGTCTGGGGTGTTTGGCAGCATTGGAGAGGCTGGGAGATGCAGGGTTCCGTCTGTTTGACCGAGTTCTGGTCAGCCGTGTTCGGAACCGCACCGGGGATGAATGGCGATTGTTCTCGGGAGGAACGAACGGAGTCGTTGTTGTTGAAGAAGAGAGGCACGCCCCGGAAGCCAGTTCCAAGAAGTCACGAGCTTCTTGTGTCGGTGGATGTCGAAGAGTGTGGTGGTTGGTGGTCAGGAGGTTCTGCCTGCAGGTGGTTGTGCTGTGGACTGTCAAGAGAGGTCCTTGGCATGTATTGGCTGCCTTGCAGCGCGCGCCTTGTGCTCCGTCCAGGTGACTGCCCGTGCCGGAATGACGATGGCCTGGCTTCCAGCTGCCTGCACTCGATGCGCTTTGGGCAGGCGGTGTGCTCCTCAGGTGGCCTGCCAAGACTTTTATCGGCTATCGCTCTGTAGCGCATTTAGGATCCCATGTTTCTTCACGCGTGTTGAATTACGTGTATTTTCCAAAGTTACATGAAGCTGCCAACAAAACACCTGTCCAACCTCGTGGGCCTGTAACGGAGCGTGAAGCAAACAACAACCCCGAAATAGGGGCGACCTCGACCTCTCACCCTCATGCCGGCTGCAACAACAACAGACTAATGCGTGCCGATAGCACAGCATAGCTCACAATGACTTCCAGCCCTGGACCTCTGTCACCGCAGAGCACGGCAGCGCCGCCGGCGTCAGCGGCCGCCAAAGGCTCAAACCCCCTTTCCTCCAAGGTCACAACCGTGCTCTCGTCCTCTTATGCAGACACCGAGTTCCGAGAGGCTCTTGCGCTTCTGGATGAGCGGGGTGTTTCAAACACGCCTGAGACACGCCGGCAGCTACGGCTGGACCTGCAGAAAGAGGTCATCGACAGCAATGGCGAGATTATCGATGAGTTCGCCAGAGTCGCCGAGGTATGATATCTGCAGCCCAGCACGCTCTAGTTTGCACTGACATGAGCCCAGCAACTCCGGCGCATCGGCACAACAATCGGCAGGCTGAATGAGAGCTTCAATGAGATGAAGACACAGATCAGCGCAGCCCACAAGGCGACATCGACGCCTCTGGCCGAGGCATCCCAGCTCATGACCCAGCGGCGCCAAGTCGAGCAAAAGCAGGCCCTTCTCAGTGCCTTCAACGCAAATTTCTTGCTTTCCGAGGACGAGACAGCGGCCTTGACGCTGACCTCGGAGCCTGTGAATGACCTCTTCTTCGCGACCCTCGCCAAGGCGAGGAGAATCAGCAACGACTGCGAGATACTTCTTGGCTTTGAGAACCAGACGTTGGGCCTGGAGATCATGGACCGGACGTCCAACACCCTCAACATGGGCTTTCAGAAGCTCTACAAGTGGGTCCAGAAGGAGTTCAAGACGCTCAATCTGGAGAACCCTCAGATTGGAGCGTCCATCCGTCGCGCGCTTCGTGTGTTAGCCGAGCGCCCCAGCCTTTTTCAGAACTGCCTCGACTTCTTCGCCGAAGCCCGGGAGCAGGTGCTATCCAACTCGTTTTACACGGCACTGACGGGAAGCTCGCCCTCCGGTAGGGAGGACCCGTCAGCCAAACCCATCGAGCTCACAGCGCATGATANCNTGAGGTACGTCGGAGACATGCTCGCCTGGATGCATTCGGCTGCTGTCGGCGAGCGGGAAGCGCTGGAAGGGCTGTTTATCGGCGAGGGCGACGAGATTGCCAAGGGAATCAGGAGCGGCCGGGAGAACGAGCTCTGGCGGCTGGTCGCCGAGGACGGCGAGGATACAGACGACTTTGACGCCGTGAAGACGTTGAACGAGCTGGTCGACCGCGACATGTCTGGGGCGGCACGAATCCTCCGTCAGCGAGTCGAGCAAGTCATCCAGACCAACGAGGAGACCATCTTGGCCTACAAGCTCGCAAACCTGCTCAACTTTTACAAGAGCACCTTCTCGAGGCTGCTCAGCCCGGGCTCCTCTCTCGTCGAGACGTTGGGATTGCTGGAATCCGAGGCGCTACGTCAGTTCCGTTCACTGGCCCGGGACCACGTCGCGGCAATCCAGGGCGACTTGCAGCACACACCTGCCGACCTGCGGCCCCCCGAGTTCCTCCTTGACGCCTTGGAGCAGCTGACGGCCATCATGAAGACGTACGAGACGTCGTTCACGACGGCAGGCGACCCAGAGGAAGAGTTTGAGCCCGTGCTGGCCGAGGCGTTCGACCCCTTTGTATCGGGATCGGCCAATATGGCCAAGGCTCTTCGCACGCCGTCAAACTCCATTTTCCTCATCAACTGCCTGATGACTGCCTTGAGCACTCTCTCGCCCTTCGAGTTTACGCAACGACGCGCGGCCCAACTGCAGATGCAAATCGAGGAGGAGAGAGTCCGCCTGGTTGAGAGGCAGTATCGGTTCTTCCGCACCGAGTCTGGGTTAGACGCGCTGATCGCATCCCTGGAGCCGCTTGGGGAGAGCGAGGAGGACGTGGAGAGGGTGTCNTCGCTGGAGGCCGTCCAACACCCCGCGCTGTCGCAGGCGAGTCAGCTGCTGGACGACTTCTTGCCGTCGGCGTTGATGGATGCGGTGGAGCAGCTGAAGAACCTCCAGGACTCGAAGCTGACCCAGGACACCACCGAAGAGGCGGCCGAGAAATTCTGCGTCGACTTTGAGCATGTTGAGGAGATGCTCATGCTGGCGGACGAGCTAGCCGAACGGCAGCAGCAGTGTGAGTCGGANGAATTCCAGAGCCTCCGNGCCCTGTTTCCTCGGACATCAAGCGAAATCCGCGTACTGCTGTCGTAGTTACTCACATACTTTATATGTACCGCTTCCCTGGGTCATCCTAGGACCCTAAGCCTCCACAAAGGGTCTTTCGTATCCCAGCTCAGGGTCACTGCTGGACAGTCTCGTATCGTAATTACATACATCCATACAGAATACAGGGCCCTCCCCATCCATGTCATGCGAGGCAAGACAGCCTGCGTTCGGCGCACCCGACGTCACAGCCCCGCCAGCCTTATCACAGACGGTACGTGATTACGACCCCTGCCCGTATTCCCCAATGTGCACTGTACCGCCCCCGAGGCAGACCTCCAATCGTGAACAACACCCCGAGCGACGTGCTGTTCTGCCATGAGAACACCGATTTGACCTCTAGTGACCTCTAGTCTCGAGGACTTACCACGATCCATTCGCCTCCCGAACCCCGGCCTGAATCTCACTGCTGGTTGGCAAACCCGCGCCCCGCGTCCGGAATGTTCACGCGCGCCGAGAAGCACCATGTTCGGTAACAGGACCGCGACGGCTCTGTCCATCCTGCAAAAGACGTACGACGAGAGTTACCTGACATGCTCCACTGCTGTCTACTACGAGAGTCAGGTAAGCAGACAACCAACACTTCCTCACTCGCTTCACCAACAAAAGGCACCACAGCTGATTTGCACGGGGCAGGGCAACGAGGGCGAGGCGCTGCGGTGCTGGAAGCAGGCCCTCGAGCAGATCTACGACCACAACGCCAATCGAGTCCTCCCGAATTTCACACCGCGGTCCGAGACAGAAAAGGCACTTGTGGAAAGCCTCCACCAGCTGGAGCTGCAGTGTAAAGAACGGATCGACCTCCTCGAAGCTCTCCGAATCTCGCGTCGCGAGGCCGCCCAGGATGGCCCGTCTACACTCGAAAACAAAACGAACAAGCTGCCTCCGGAGCCTCGGGATTCCGGGGTTTCCAAGCAGCAGGACCAGGGCTGGATAGGGAACGGCACCATTCCCGCGGTCACATACACCGAGCTGGCGAGGCCGGANGTGCTCAGACGACGGTCGACCCCGCGCACTCCCTCCTCCCAGAAATTCGGCGTTGGAGAGAACGTACCACAAAACGACGATGCTGCGGCATCTTCGCCGTCGCGGAAGTCTCTCTCCTCCACCCCCCGACAGCTCTCCCCGGAGAAGAAGCCATCAAGAACATCCAGCCCGGAGAGACACACGTTGCGTACTACTTTGCGCTCAAGCCGACTCGGGGAGAAGCTTACAAAGACGAGCTTGTTGCGGCACAGTCAGAAACAGGCAGAGGGCCCCGGAGCGAGCAAAGCAGCGGTTTTGGCATGGGGATTACTNGGCCAACGAGCCCCGGCGGACCAGAGCCCGGCGGATGGTCAAGAACTGTCCCGCCCGCTTTCCAACCCGCCAACCCCGTCCGAACAGCCGCGGAAGAGCACCGAGTCGCTGTTTAAAACATGGGACAGCAACTCTCGAAGNCTCACGACGCCTCGAACTCGGAGCCCGGTGAAGCCGTCAGACAGGAGGGTGAGCGCAGATCTGGGAGATGCGCGGCAAGCGGATGGATACCCACAAGCCCGACCTTCTCCGATATCTGTGAGCGCGGCATCAAGCGCTTTGAACTCGCTCGCGCTGAGAGACAGCCTCGATCGCCAATCCCCGGTCCGGGAGCAGCCGCCTCGCCAGAGGACTGCTCCTCCACGGACACCACAGACAAGGAGGGTGAGGGACCTTTCGGACGCCGACGCGGGTTTGTCGGAAGCCCCAAAGAGTCGTCCCNCAGGGAGGAAGACCTCGTCGGACTCAGCCATGGTTTCGCGGAGAGCGGTGTCCACGGCACTCTCTGCCAACAGGCCGAAGCCCATCCGCACCGCATCCGGCAAAAGCATTGACACGACGCAACTGGGAAGCGGGAAGAGAGATGCCCGGTCAGGGTTAGGTGCTTCTCCGCCAGCCTCTGACCTCTCGTCCTCATCGTTCGACACCCCAGCAAGACGGTCACGACATAAGCTCAGTAGCGCGCGGCAAAGAGAGGCGTCCCTGATTGCGGACTCTCTAGCCGAGCTCTCTGACAGTTCGGCAGAAGACGAACAGACCAAAGCCGCAAATTCATGGAAGAAGCGGAAGGCGGCGGTCCTCAAAAAGCTGCCCCCGGGGGTCGACCAGCACGCGGCGAAGCAGATCCTAAACGAGATCATCGTCCAAGGAGACGAGGTCCACTGGACCGATATCGCGGGCCTCGAAGTCGCCAAGAACGCCCTGCGGGAGACAGTCGTCTACCCTTTCCTGCGTCCCGACCTCTTCATGGGCCTGCGCGAGCCCGCAAGGGGCATGCTGCTCTTCGGGCCGCCGGGCACGGGCAAGAC
>FJWA01003340.1_pt1 | contig 11614 bp, 9 predicted proteins | sample 1011891 | NCBI WGS metagenome assembly FJWA01 (sample SAMEA3912450, study PRJEB9761) | metagenome | biome: forest; material: soil | place: USA | collected 2011-06-22 | depth 0.1 m
CAAAACGGGACCTCGAAGAGAACGTGCTCCCCCGCCTGCGCATCCGCGAACGACATGCCAGGCTACTTGACAATGTTGACGGAAACAACCAGTGGATCCTGCAGGCGCTGGTGCGCGCCTGGCGCTTCGGCGAGGCGCCGCTGCCCGCGACGTTCCGTTTCACCGTCTCGCAGGTCGCCGCCGACCGCCGCAGCGTGCTGGGCAAGATCAACTGGTTCGACCGCCCGGCTCGCGTCGAGGTCGGGGACCTAAACGGCGTGGTCAGGATTGCCGAGGTCAAGGCCGGGGACGTTTTCGAGGTTGAGCTGGCGAATGTGAATGTGCATACGAATATGATCAATGTGAGGGTGTTGGAGACAACGAAGGGCGAAGAGAACCCTGAGACGTAAGAGGGCGTGGAACCCTCATGCTAGACGGGCTGTATGATACGAAACGAGCCGGGGCAGAAGACTGGGGCCGGCAGACCAGTTCTGTGTATAAAACAAATTACGAGAGTGTACGAAACAGGGTCAACTAGAGTGTCTGATAGATAGGTCATGATAACAATCCGCATGGTGAGAGGCCAAGGCATACAAGTTGACACAGTGGCAAGGGGCGTTGAGGCGTGTCAGAGCAACAACCGCTCGTTGGTATCATTCAAAATCCCAAAATCCGAAACAAGAACTCTCTCCCCAGTCAGCGGCAACGGCAGTGCGAAGCGCCCAGTATCGACAACATCCTCGCTCTCTCCCTCTTAGCTACACCCGTCATCTCTCCCACCATTCCATCACAACCCCGCCAGAACGCTCTGCACCCCCACGCTCCCCGCGTCCTCCCTCTTCTGCACAAACGCCTTGAAATCGGCCTTGCCCAACCTCTTGCCCCCGCCGGCGCCCGCCGACCCCGACGCCAGGTTCCTCGACCGCTCCCGCAGCGCCTCGGGGCCGATGATGAACAGGTAGCCGACCTCGGTCAGCACCTCGAGGCTCTGCTCGACCTCCTTGGTCAGCGGCCAGTCCTTGACCGTCGACACGTACTTGGCCATGTCCTTGGTGACCATCAGGCCGCCGGTGGCGTTGACCTGGAACTTCTTGAAGTGCTCGAACAGCAGGCGGCGGACGGCCAGGGCGAGCTCGGACGAGAACATCTCGAGGTTGTGGCCGTCGACGGCCTGGCGCGCGTGGGCGGCCACCTTGGCGGCGAGGAAGGTGGTGATGGCCTGGCAGGTCGGGGTCTGGAGGGCGTCGACGAGCCCCTCGAGGTCGTTGTCGCGCGGGCGGAAGTCGAGCTTCTTCTGCTGCGCGAGGAGCTTGGCCGTCCAGTTGAGCGCCACGTCCATGGTGCTCTTCATGACGGCGTTGGCCTTGCGCTCGGTGGCTTCCATGGCGAGCTTGGACTGGGCTTCCATGCTGCGGCGGACGGTGGTGTTGGACTCGGCGAGGCGGATGAGAACCGTGGTGATGAAGCGGGACAGGAGGTTGGTGATGGTGACGGCGGGGCGAAGGTTGGGGAGGTACGAGAGGTCGGGTTCCGTCTTGGAGTTTTCTTGCGAGGTGGCGGCGTCGAGGGCGGCGTCGAGCGCCGTTTCGACGTAGACCTGGCCCATGGTGGTGAGGAGGAGGTGGAGGAGGATGTTGACGTCCTTGGGGGTCTCGCTGGCCGAGCCCATCTCGAGCGTGCGGCGGACGCTCTCGGCGAGCCAGCCGATCATGCGCTTTGCGTAGGTGACGCTGAGAACGCCGTCCTGCTCCGACACCTCAATGTCGTTCTTGTTGCTGGCGCTGTCTTGGATGCCGGCGACGCGGAGCATCATTCTCTTTTGGGTGGCTGTGAGATCGGAGGATTCCAGACGCTCCATGTAGGCGTCCTTTGCTGACGCGATGAGCTGCGTGCCTTGCTGGGCAATGGCAGCCATGAAACCCGTCGGCGCCTTCTTCCGCCTCGAGTGGTAGATGGTAAACTTGAAGAGCAGCGAGTTGTACAGCTCGTCCAGGCTCCGCCTCTCGCGGTCGATGTACGAGTTGCCCACTAGGTACGGCACGAACAGCTCCTCCAACTGCTGGTCTAGCGTCTGTGAGATCTGGGCCGAACAAGGCTCCGGGTGCTCTGTCAGGCCGTGTGTCTTGAGGTCTTCAACTAAGGCGCTGATATAAGCGCGTGATGCGTGCAGCGAGCGGAGGAAGGCGAGGGACGAAATGGTGGTCGCCTTGTCCAAGACCATCTCCAGCCGCTGCTGGATAGACTGTTGGAAGACGCGCTGGATGAACTTGCTCAAGACGGTCTCGTAGTACGGGAAGGCCCTCTTGATGATGAAGGACTCTTCCTGCATGACGATCTTGACCTCGTCGACCAGCGACTGCAGGCTTGGCTCGACGCCCGGCGAGTCCGAGTCTGGATCGGCAAGCTGATCCCACGTCTCGCCGTCCATGATCACCTCGTCGGTGATGAGCTGGTCCCGGTCGATGAAGAACTGGTGCTGGTTCACAAAGGCGGCGATGACGCTGGCGCCGCTGTTGAAGTCGTAGAGCACCCGTGCGCACTCCATCATGTCCTCAAAGTTCTGGCGGCGGTAGCTGTTGTTGAACTGCTTGAGCAGGTCCTGTTCTAGCAGCTCCGAAAACTTCTCGAGTGCCTCCCTTGTGTTGTGTCGGCGGCTCGTGCCAGTGACGCCGTTGGTGACGCCGTTCCCGCGGAACCCGTTGGTCGTCTGGCCCCACGACGCCAGGTCGAGCCGTTGGCTGATGCGCATCAACTGGCGCGCAATGACGGCGCACCGCACCTTGTTCTCGGCACCCCCCTGGCGCTGTATCTCCTCGAGCGACGTCAGCTGGCCCGTCTCGGTGACCTCCATCCAGCACTGGATCAGGAAGTTGGCGTCCTGCGCTTTCCTCCGTTTCCTGTCGAGTTCCTCGAGCTTCTCGCCGATTTGCACAGCAATGTTGCCCCCTCCGTCTCCGCGGCTGTTCCCGTTCGCGGCGGCGGTGCCCGGGTTGTTGAGCGTCAGGTCGAGGGCCTCGAACTGGGCCATGGACTGGTCGAGCTTGCGGCCGAGGGTCTCGAGGGTCTGGTCGTGTTGGATCTCGGCACGGCGGACTTGAGACAGGAGCTCCGACTCCTTCTCTTGCAGCTCCTCCGATAACGCGCCTAGCTGCGACAGGGCGTCTGGAGACACAGGTTAGCCGTGGGAGGGCTCAAGCAGCGGCCAGAGAGCGAGGCTTGCTCACGCTCAAAGCCCCGGATCAACGGTTTCGGGTCGAAGGCATGGTGTGCGGGGCCAGAGCGGCGGCTCGCAGGGAGGGCAGTGTCGGCGAGCGAGTCAACAAAGTCGCCGACGATGAAGTCCTTGTTGGAGAAGTCGTCGAGGGTGAAGCTGGGGCCTCGGGGGAAGAGAGCGCGCGAGGCGCTGGACCCGCCGCGTTCCATGGCCGCGACCGTCACCAGTGGCGGGTATGAAGGCGAGTGCGCATGGGGCGACGAAAGTTGAATTGGGGTCTAGGAATGCCGTCCTCTGTCGACGTGGTGGACGATGCCGTGCATACAGGACGCTGCTGTCTGGGTTCCGAGGCGTGCTGGAACTTACAGGGGTCAGGCAGTGGGTGCGGCTGGCGGGGCTGCTGTCAGAGCCCGCTGGCGGGCAGCGTTACAGCGGGCCGCTCGGTGTAACCAACTGGAGAGCCTCGATCCAGCCACATTCCGTCATGCCCTGGAATTGAGTTGGCGTGTGTTACACGAGGCGTGACGGTATTGTACAGGCCAACGGCGGCGCCAAGTCAACATCAGCAGACAATCCAGGGCGAACAGGGACCAATTGTATGAAATACGGATACAGAATAATACAAAACACACTACCAAGGTTGCACATGTTCACTGCCTCCAAGTCCAGTGACGCGGCGATGGAAGAAGCCAGCTTTTCCAACAGCGACAGCGTTGTTGTCTTGTGACGGCCGCAGGGTCAGCCCCTTTTCTTGCCATTTCCTCTCCGCATTCCACATACATAATAGCTCCGATCTGTGGGTAATTACGGAATTCCTGAACTTCGGTGGAATCTTTGCCAAATCTTGGGACGACAAAGGAGACACCACCGGCGGCACAAGCTACGGCGCACCGAACAAACACCCGGCCTGGACGCCACCTGGGCAGTCGACGCCATGTCCTTTTCCACAAAGGACCTCGAAGCCTACCGGCGCGACGAGCGCCTGGGCCACAAGCTGCTGACGCCCGAAGAGAGGCTGCGACTCATCAAGGTGCGTGCCAGCCGCGCTGCTATGCACCCGGAGCATGTCCTGAATCTAACTCTGAAATAAATAAAAACAGCCCTACCTCCCATCACCACCACCTCCCCAGTCGAGATCGAGGTCACGAGCCGGGCCGAGCATGCCGAAAACACGAGACGATAAAACGGCCAGGCTGGGCGTGCGCCGCTTCATCCGCCGCCAGTACCACATCCTCGTCTTCGCCATCATCCACATCTTCTTCTCCGTCTTCATCCGCTTCCGCCAGGCCTACCACGCCATTGCGAACCAGATATACTCGGTGTACTACCACCACCACCGGACACCCGAGCTGATCCGCCGCGATGTCCAGGGCCTCGGTCGGCTGCCCAAGCACCTGAGTGTCGTCCTGACGCTGGAAGACCAGAGGCGGAGCGGGGCGGGCCTGGAGAAACTGGTCAACGAGGTGACGGATGTTGCCGCATGGTGCGCCAGTGCGGGCATTCCGCAGTTGTCGATATACGAGAAGACTGGTACGTGGCAACAGCCGGAGGGGAACGGAAGACGAGGCCTCGCTCACTGACCCCCCCGTGTAGGCATCCTCAAGGGATACCTCAAGGATACGCACCGGGCGATCTCCCAAAAACTGGACTTCTACTTTGGACCCAACCACCCTTCTCTAAGCCTCAGGGCCCCGCACATGCTCCCGCTCGACTCTGAATTCCTCCCCAACGGGACGGACCTCCACCACGACAGCGGCGGCAGCAACAGTAACAGCAGCGATGAGGAGGAGGGGCCCAGAAAGCACATCTCCATCGTGCTGATCTCGGCCGAGGACGGACGGGACTCGATGGTCGACCTGACCAAGACGCTGGCCGAGATGTCGCAGCGTAAGAAGCTCAACACGGCCGACATCACACAGGAGCTGGTCGATGCCGAGCTGACCGAGAGCGTCATGTCGGAGCCCGACCTTCTCATTCTCTTCAGCCCCCACGTCGAGCTGGCGGGCTACCCGCCGTGGCAGATCCGGCTGACCGAGATCTTCCACGTGAGGGACAACCAGGGGGTGGGGTACCAGGTGTTTTATCGGGGCTTGCGCAAGTTTGCCGAGGCCCAGATGCGGAAGGGGAGATGAAGGCGAGTGTGTGATGTGTGGGTAGATGTAGAGGACAATGAAGCAAGCGGCAGTCTGGCCATATATGTAGACTCGAGGTTGGCATTCTCTGACCAGACAAGACTGTGGAAACTGACCGGGCTCCAGGAGAGGGATGGAACCGTCCTTCTCTCTGAGCTCAACAACAAGGCGAAATGGATGTAAAAGTCTCTCGATGCTTTGTCCCTTGCCAGACGGTTTCTGTGAAACAATCGTGAATCCCGAGTGTAAATGCCGGCCTTCTATTGGTCGGTTTCGCTTTCCAGCGGGTCTCGCTCAACTTTGCGCCGTGCCTGTGCCTGTGCCTGCACTGAGAGGTCCATCACCCTGGTTTGAAAGGTGAGTAACATCAACACGACCATCTCCGTCTCTAGAACACAGCTGTGGGCTAACCAGACAGCCATGAGCCCTCAGGGAAACCAAGCTTTAAACGGTGGTGTGGAAGCAGACAAAGCAGTCAAAACGGCTGAGATGGGCATTTTGCGGCCTCCCATCGTCCGCTCAGGCACCGCGGCCCTCAACCGTGCCCTGTTCTCCAAGACGATCAGCTTGGCTGCCGCCGCTATTCAGGAACCCAAGTTCATCACACAGTACCGGCCCCGGCTCCAGTCCGGAAAGGAGCTCCTTCACGTCGACAGGATCTCCCCCGTCCGTTCTCACCCTGACAAGGCACTCGCAGACCAGGGGCGCAAGTGTCTGCTCCTGAACCCAAGCGTGAAGCCCGAAGGTTAGATCCGAGTCCACTCCGTCAATTTACCGCTCGTGGGCATGGATGCTGATTCGTGACTCCAGTGCCTGACACATGGGGTCCGGTGCTTAAAGAGGGCGTCCAGAAGCAAGAACTGACCGTCATCCCCTACGAGCTCCAGCTCGAGTACGACTACTGGAATTACCGTATGGGCACGCCCACGTCACCCTCTCTCTCTGTTCTCTCAATCTGACCCTCGCATAGGCGACGTCATGCTCTCTATTCTCCCCGAGGAACTCCACGATGGAATCCCTACCGGCTTCAACATTGCCGGCCACGTAGGTACGTCTGATCCCGGCCCGAGTCCTCTCCTCCACCCTTGCCGCAACGACCCTGACGGAAAGGACCCCAGCACATCTCAACCTCCGAGACAACTATCTCCCGTACAAGCACCTAGTCGCAGAGATCATCCTCGACAAGAACCCCCAGATCAGGACCGTGATTAACAAGGTTGATGATGTCGGCTCCGAGTCCGAGTTCCGGACCTTCCAGTACGAGGTGCTGGCCGGCCCAAACGACCTCAACGTCCAGGTCGCCGAGGGCAACTGCATATTCGAGTTTGACTACTCCAAGGTCTACTGGAACAGCAAGCTCGAGACAGAGCACCGCCGGCTCATCAACCTCTTCCAGCCGGGCGAGGTCGTGTGCGACGTCATGGCCGGCATCGGGCCCTTCGCCGTGCCCGCCGGTAAGAAGCGCGTCTTTGTCTGGGCCAACGACAAGAACCCAGAAAGTTTCAAGTGCATGGAAGCCGCCATCAAGAAGAACAAGGTTAGTCGGTTCTCAACTGCCTCCCATAGGGAAATGCCCAATTTTAAACCTCGTGCTCCTAACAACCCCCCAAGGTAACTCCCTTCGTCCGCCCCTTTTGCGAAGACGGCCTGGCCTTTATTCATCAAGCCGCCGACTCGGTCCTCGCGGCCTCTCGAAACGGCGAGCATGCCACCATCACCCACAAGGAAAAGGCCAAGCCCCAATCCTCCCCGAATCTACAAAAACAAAAACAACAGCAACAGAAAACACCCCGCGGCAGCACGACAACCACACGGACAGAAACCATCCCCCTCCCCCCCACCATCTCCCACTTCGTCATGAACCTCCCCGCCTCGGCCATCGAGTTCCTCTCAAGCTACCGCGGCGTCTACGCCGGCCAGGAGGCCCTCTTCGCCCCGCACACTGCCACCCGGCTCCCCCTGGTGCACGTGCACTGCTTCTCGCACAAGTGCCCCGACGACGAGACGCCCGCGCACGTGGATATCTGCGAGCGCATCTCGAGGGAGCTGGGGTTCGCTGTCAGGCCTGCTGCGACGCCCGGGAGCGAGGGTGCGGAGGGGGTGGTGAGCATTCATAATGTGAGGGATGTTGCGCCGGCGAAGAGTATGTATTGCGCGAGCTTTCGGCTGATGCCGGAGGTGGCTTTTGCGGAGAGAAGTTAGACGCATACACTTGGGCAGGGAAAGGGTGGGATGCTTGTGAACGCCGGCGGCCGGTACTCTGCTACGGATAGAACGCGAGCGCGTTGTTTACGACTTGGCTGATGCATGACACGGGCTCTTGTCAGGTAATCAGCCGTGACGCGAGACCCGGTTGCGCGTGTCGGCGATGAAGAAATAAAAGGGCCAAGAATAAGAAAAAGAGTTGACAACTCCCGGCCAGTCATAACTTGCATATTGAACAGGTGTGTCCCACCTCCAAGCGCCTGCTGCCATGGCTACACAACGCACGCCATGCATACGAGCATATGTATGTGTCAACAGTTTATCTCGGCCCCCCCCCCCCTCTTTAAGGCAGTGTCCACACCAGGGGTTGGCATAGCATGCATGCTGTTGCAGGAGCCCACTCGCTCGCGATACAACCATGTAGGTTGTATACATAGCATGTACGAAATACATGGAACTCCATCTCACACAAGGGCCGATGTGACGCCAACCTCGCGCATTCCCACCTTGAAAGCTCTGTATCTGGTATCATCTCGAGTAGGGTATGCACTGGCACAGATTTAGCATGCTCTCCCCCTCGATCCGGGACTACGTCGGCTGTCGGATGCGGCCACGGCTGGTACTGCTCGATCCGATCCTTGTCACAGCCGCAACGGTCGGTGGACATAGCATACCGGCTGTCAACGACGATATCGGCGATAGCCCTGAGGGGAAGATAATGGGTGCCGTGTGTACCGGGCGCTTGTTATCAACATGGTCCAACGGGGAGCGAGCAGCCCCTGGCAGGCTGGTTGACAGTCGACTGGAGCCGAGACAACGCGGACATCATGCCATATGGCGTTGCTTCCAGCCTATCGCGCCCCTCACCGGTAGGGATGCTTCGGTCCGAGGGAGGGGGGATGCACACTCGGTCAGCGCACTCGGTCAACGCACGAAGCCAACAACCCCACGAGCCTCCTCGCTGCGCTGCCGCCTCACGTCGCATTTTGTCTGTCGTTCAACATAACCCATGTGACGTTGGGGAGGCTGTAACAACTCCGTCTCGGCCACGACAGTGACATTGTTGTCACATGTATTCCCCGCACCACTCCGCAGTACATCCATAGTAGTACGTCGGCCGGCTTCAACAACAGCATCACATCAAACAGCATCAGCGTGACACCCGCCAGCAGGCCGCAGGATGGATGGGAAGATGAGGGGTCCAATGGCACGCACGGACGGGCGGAACGGGCATTGGGAGGCCAATTGGGGCCATGCCCAACTTTATCAAGCTTGGAATCAGTCTTGCGGCTCGTCGAACTTCCCAGGCCTGTTGATGCCGTCATTGCTGTGCGAGATAAGCGTGCGTGTCGTGCGCTGCTGCAGCCGCAGGACAAGGGGCAAGCCTTGACCGGCCTTGATTTGCTGCCGTACTATTCGACCACTGGGAGGCGTTTGGCGATGTCATGGTCGCGTTCGATGACCTCTGACGGTTAATGCCGTGCTTGCCCTTCGGCACGTGGTGGCGGAATGATGTCGGCACCTGTCCGTCTTCCAACCACAAGTCACAAGTATACATAGTAGTAGCTCCTGAAGGGAACCCCATGTCCTCATCGAGCGGCCGGCATCACGCGTTCTGGCCACGGGCTTTTTGGTCTCAACAGAATGACAAGGACCGAGGTCCAAAGCCAGGCGAGAGCGGTGGTGCGGAAAGGCGTGAAGGTTGCTGTGGCGGCACCGATTGACATTCTGGAACATCGCCGGGTCCGTCGCCCCCCAAGGTCCTGAGACCCGCTTTTGTTGCCGAGATCCCGGGCCGGGCATTGTTGGAGATGAACGGTTGGACTCGTCAGCTTCGCGAGAAGAGCCTTCTCACTCGCCCCTGTACGTACATAGTACAGGCCAGGACCGGTGAGAAGCTCGACCACCTTCAACCATGGTACGTACATACATAGTAGTAGTCGTCTCCCGAAGGACTTCAAATGCCGCATCGACACTCGGGAAATGAGTGCCTCCTGTGTAAAATAAGAGGATGAAGCGCACGGCCGTCCCCGGGGCCGCCGAGAACAAGCCAGGCCAGCCCGTCGGGATGTCCAGGGCCGGTGGTCGTCTTGCAACCCGCTGGTCCTGTGAAGCCACGGCTTGAGCATCATCAGTCTGGGGGGTGGGACATTGACCACTGCGACATAGCTGCCATGCTGCTTCAGCACACCGGGAAGAGCCGGAGGCACAGACCGGGCGAGAACGCCGGGCAGTGGGACATCGGATCAGAATTCAGAATACATGCGGAGTCTTGTAATCCGTTGCAGCGGCCGAGCAACAAGGCCCCCTATTCTCGCCGCCGTGCTGAGGTGTGTACTTTGTCAACGGCATCGGCTTCGCCCACAACATCGGTATCGTCAACGGCATTGACATCGTCAGCGGCATTACACAGCAAATCGTGGCGGCGTAGAGAGAAGAAAGTGCCAAAGTTCAACTGCCTGTCCACGCTCCCTGAATCTGTGCTGTGCTGTGCTGTGCATTCTGTATTCTGTAATCTGTATTCTGCAGAATACCGCGTTTCCTCGGACGACATGGATGGGGAGTAGAGATGGGAATGGGAATCGAGGCCTGGGCGGCTCGAGTACCCTGCCAGCCTGCAGCAAGAAAGGGGAGAGCGGACTTCGAGCGGAGAAGGCCACGCGGGCAGGGATGTTGCGTCTTCGGGACGAAACATCTGGCAAATCACGGTGCGCAGATGAGAAACCTGCCGGCGTTGTGGGCCTGCGAGAAACATGGCCGGCATAAATACCTGGATTACACCACCGTAACGCTGACTTTGACTGAGGAATTCGTCCGGAGTGAGAAAGAAGCGTGTGAGCGTTGTGTGTGTTGCGTCACCCGCGAGGCCGGATTCCAAGAGATGGGGACGCCCCAGCCAGTCGCCGTCAGGCCCGTGTCGTGTCCAGGTTTGCTGCAATGGGAGGAATGAGGGCAATTTTGCACCAACTGATGAAAAAGCTGGCGATCCATGGATGCCGGGGAGAGACGTGGGGTTTTGCCTGACTAACGCGAAACGGATGGCGCCAAGCAGAATGGCCGCTCACGGGGTCACGAGCGCCCGCCCTTGGGGACCTGGCAAGCGTGCATTCCAGGCATTCCATCTGCCCGCCTGCCCGCGCCCGGCCTCGCCTCCCACCCCTGCCTGCCCTGTACCTGGTGACCTCCAGACCGCCTCAACGCTCTCGGCACCGGGCGTCAAGAGCCCAAAGCCTGCAGTTTCTGCCTTCTGCCAGCACCAGATTTCTAATCCGGTTTCTGCTCGCTCCGTGTCCCTTAGCTGCCGCGTTGACCAACATCGGATCGCCAGACATAGGCCTGTGTGCGGGTTGTGACCACTGCCAGAGTGGAAGATGGCCGTAGCGTCCTGACACGACGATCCTGGTCTCCTCGAAATTCCAAACCCGCAAAATCAAAACCCCCAGCAAACACGCGACCTGCCACTTTGCCCACACCTACCGACCACAGTAATAAAACCCGACCGGCCCGGAAACCTTGAATTCCAGAAAACACTCCGAGGGGCGCCGATTCGAGACAAACTGGAACCGTTGGAGCAATTTGTTTACCCGTGCCTCCGACACCAACGAGGTGCCACAGAGTAAGTCGATTTACAACTTCCTGCTTCCTCCTCCTCCTCCTCCTCCTCCTCCTGCTGCTCTTTATCGTCGTCGTCCTCACTCTCGTCCACCCTTTACAACCCCCCTCGATTTCGGCCTTTTCCTTTTCCTTTTCCTTGTCTTCTCTTTTTGTAAGTCACATTACCCTCGCACCCTGTCAGCCTTGCGTTCCCTCCGTTCCATCCACGGCCCAATCGAAAGGTGCTCGCCGGGGACAAGTGACTGCCGGTCGAGCTTGGTGGGCGAATGAAGCTATCCACGTCGCCTATCGCTTCGCTCCACTACCTACACAAGGTTGGCGAATTCTAGGCGTGGCGGATCATGCCAATCCCTCTTTGCCATACCTACACAAGTACTCCATTCGTCGTCAAGAAGCATCATACCTCCATTCTCGTGGCCGATAAGGTATCGGCGCCTGCACATCCCCCCCGCCATCTGCCATCTGGAAC
>FJWA01000207.1_pt1 | contig 11595 bp, 6 predicted proteins | sample 1011891 | NCBI WGS metagenome assembly FJWA01 (sample SAMEA3912450, study PRJEB9761) | metagenome | biome: forest; material: soil | place: USA | collected 2011-06-22 | depth 0.1 m
ATACAGAATACAGAATACAGAATACAGAATACAGAATACAGAATACAGAATACACCACCTCGAAACTGACGTCAAAGCTCCAACCCTGTCCAAGAACCCAGCAAAAGGACCAGCACTGTTCGTCGATTCATCTTGGCCGAATATCGCCTCCAGTCATTATTTTCGGCACCATGGCATCCAGATTCTCAGCAGCGCGCCCAAGACGGGCCGGGGAGGCTTTCGCGCGAGCGCATCACGGCGAAGAACACGACGGCGACGAAGGCTCCTCATCTAAGAAGGTCAAGTTCGACGTCCGGAACCCATCAGCCCTCGCGCCCAGCGCACGCGACGACGATGACGAAGAANACGACCATGTTCTCGGCGCCGACGTCATCNGCGCGTCNGGGAGAGCAACGAAGCGCGGTGCCGTCAACATCGATGGCTACGATTCCGACTCGGAGAATGAGACCTTCAATGCGCGCGCTGAGGCCAGGGGCAAGAAGGGCAGGGAGGCCGAGGATGTCGATCTGGCAGACGTGATGGACAACTACAACTCCAAGGCCACTGCCGGCGGCGCCGTTGACGAGGACGACGAGGTGGACATGTTTGGCGACTCTGATGCTGGCGAAAACACAGCTGCCGACAGTGCCAAGACAGGGAAGAAGAACAAGCAAGTGCGTTTTCTCGCCGACAAGCAGATCGAAGGCCAAGATACCACCAGCAAAAGCGGTGGCACCATACGGTTAGACGACAAGAAAGAGCTTGACGAAGACGACGACGACGACGACGACGACGAAGGAGCTGTTGCTGCCGCCATCGCCGAGGAAGGCGTAGATGAGGAAGTTGGCCTAGGAGGTCTGAAAAAGCATGCGCCCAAAATCGACGCCTTCAATATGCGCGATGAGCAAGAAGAGGGCGCGTTCGACGAGTCAGGCAACTTCATCCGCAAAGCCGTCGACGCCGATACGCTGCACGACCGCTGGCTTGAGGGCATCAGCAAAAAGGAAATGAAGAAGGCGGCCGCGGCGCACGAGAAGCGCGAGGCCGAGCTGCGGAAGCAGCGGCGAGAGAACGACAGCCTATTGACGGGCGACTTGTTCAAGGAGCTCATCACCAGGCTGGAACCGGGTGAGACGGCGCTGGATGCCCTGGCGAGACTCAGAAAAGGCCAGACAAAGTCGAAAGCCAAGAAGCTGCCCAAGTGGAAGCAGAAAAAGACAAGGAATAACGGCGAGGGTGGCGGGGGAGATGCCATGGATCTCGATACAGAAAAGGAGCCCGACGACCCCAAGCAAGTTAAGATCAGGGAGGCGATCAATGACATTGCGGATGCCGCAGACAAGTTGATGCAGAGAGACTACGCCAATATCTACGACACAGAGAGGGAGCGTCTCATAAGAGAGTACCGTAACGAGACTGGGGAGGCCTGGGTGGAACCCCCCGAGCCGGAGGAGCAGGAGCTGGAGGGCAATGGAACAGGGGAAGCTAGGATGTGGGAATTCCGCTGGACAGACGGGCGTGACGCCGCTGCCAAGCAAGGCCCTTTTGATGGGCCAACTATGAAAGCATGGCAGGACGCCGGCTATTTTGGCGAGGGCGTAGAGTTTCGGCCGGCAGGGGAAGAAGAGGGATGGACCAGAATTGCTATGTTTGCGTAATATGATCCCCAGGTATGCGTATGCACAAGGCTTCGTTAGTCTTTCATCTAGATGGCTCCCACCAAATGATCAAGGACGCAGGTTGGCTGGCGCAGGTTCGCCAGCCACAAATCTCATTCGCATCCATGGAAATCATCATTACTGTACATGATATCAAGCCCGCCATTCCCAGCCAGCCAAACAGTTTTACCAACCCCTAAACGCCTGCAATCGAATCTCGCCGCCGCCGAGTTTAACTCGTGTCCATCTTTTCCCCGGCGTTGCCATTAGTCTTGACTGAGAAATCCACGGCGCCGTCATCGCCAATCAGTCGCTTCTCCGACTCGGCCACGAACCGGACACTCCTGGCAGGATCGTAGAAGAGCTTGAAGCTGCGCTGGACATCCTCCACGCTGACTTGCTTAGCACGCCGCTTGGCGCAGATCAGTTGGGACGTGGTGATGAGGTTGCTCGCGTAGCGGAGCCCTGCCTCTTGGCCGATCTTGGTGAGCAGCGCCAGCGCATCGGGCGTGAGGTCCACTTCCTCCTCCTGCGCCCGGATCGAGAGAATCTGGCGGAGCTCATCTGCGGTGTAGGCGTGCGTGTTGATGATGGCAATACGGTCGAGGAAATCGAGGGGCAAGCCGTGGGGGCTCTTGTAATCGGTGCCCCGAATCCGCGAGTGGCCTCTGTTGCTGGCCATGATGACGACGGGAGCCAGGTCCGACTCGAGCGCGCGGTTAATGTAAGAGTAGCACTCAATGTCGAGCATGTGAACCTCGTCGATGAACAGCACGCCGGGGACAATCTCTGCCTTCCCCTCCTCCTTCCACTCGCCGACCTTGGTGTTGATCTGGTCCCGGATCTCGCTCCGGATTTCGCCCGTGTCCCCGGAGAACAGTGCCAGGAAGCCCTGGGTCCGCGAGTTGATGACATCAATCTCGTGTAGAGACACAGTGTGTACGACCTCCTTCCGTTTCTGGAGCTCGCCGTCGGGGCATTGCAGAAACTTGGTGTCGACGCCCATGGCGTCGTAGTCGCGCGAACGGGCGTACGACCTGCCCAGCTTGGTGATTTTGCCCGAAGACTTGTCAATCGAGATGATGTCGCCCGCCATCACACGCTCCTTAGTCATGGCATCGATCATCTTACTTCCCATATCGTAGATGGCCTCCATGTCGGTCGTCTTGATGGTGAGCTTGCCCTGCTTGGCGCCGCCCGTCACGCTCCGATCAATCTGGATCTCCACCACCTCGCCCTCCATTATCTCGCTCTCCTCCTTGATCCTCACGCCGATCGACTTCCGGAAGGCCTGTATGAGCGCCTCCGTCTTGGACATTTCGAGGGAGAAGATTTCGGACGCGGCGAGGCTGGTGAAGGGCACGTCGGAGCCCAAGGACTGGGCCATCCCCATGGCAATTGCTGTCTTGCCGGTGCTGCGAATTGGATCCCAGGGTCAGCGCTCGGCACAGCGGAGGAGTGTAAGCAGGTCGATGACAACGCAATGAGCGTGCGTACCTGGGAGGGCCGGCAATCAGAACGGCGCGACCCGCAATCTTGCCCTGCTTGATCATCTCCAACACGACGGCAGCTGCCTTCCGGGCTTTTTCCTGCCCGACCAGCCCTTGCGCCGCAGCTCTGGGCTCGAGAGTATCCGCATCGACACCGAGGCCGCGGATATGCGAGTGCGCGGCGATGAGGTTGAGCCCCCGAAGCTCTTTGCTCTCGGAGACCGTTACGACGGGCTGCATCACGGCGGGTTAGCTTCAGTTGAGATCCTACTTCAAGACAATTCTTGCGCGATGGGACTTACAGCAGCCATTTTTGCAATGTTGTGTTGAGGTTGATCACGAAAGCTTCCAAGGCTGGCGTTGACGCGGCTCAGTTTCACGCGGCTGGCGGCTGGCGGCTGGTGAGATTGCAAGCTTATCTGCAGTGTGTGGCTGCTGGACAGGCAGATGCCTGCTGGCAGATCCCTGGCAACGCCGCCTGTGGCTGTCGTCCAGGGTCTGTGCTGCCTTGCCAGGGACTCGGGCCTCACTGCATTAGCGCCCTTGGCGGAATACCGGTATGTGTATTCTGTATTCTGCAATCCACTGTGATTTCTGAGAATTACCAGGGCAGGTTTCCAAATCCCGCCATGTTGTTCAACTGGCGCGATTACTGTGTAGCTCTTCATGATACTGTATTCCGTCTCGGTATTCTGTATAAATCCGTACGAATAATATGTATGCTTGCATCCCCCCCACCTCCTCATGCACGCCCCGCAAGGGTCTCATTGGGCTGAAAGACCATTCATTGGCCGATGGCGGGCGCGCCTTGATGTTATCGGTTGCGTTCGTTGAACAAAGCAAGCGCCCACCTTCCAACACCCCCAACCCCAGGCCAAAAAAAGTCCAGCTTTGTTCCGTTTTCATCCAACCATTCCATTCGGCCGCTTGCATGTTGGCTGAGGTTTCGTTGGTGCGATCTGCATTCCATCCTCAAAAACCGGGCTTTTCCTAGACCTGGAGACGTCCTCTGGAAATCGTATCCACGCGCAAACCTGAGGGTGTCTACCGCGTTGGTGGGTGTCACGCAGTCTCTACATAAATCGGTCGCCCATCCCCAGCCCCCATTCCTTGCCCACATCCTTTGTCGACGTCTGGTGGACGGACCAAGCTCGTCGACAACTGCCGCTCTGGCTACGCTTTCTCGTAGCATCCCCCCGCACGTGGAATGCCTGGGAGTCTCATGCGAGGTTGACGGCTTGTTCCGCGGCTCGCCGGAGACACAGCTCACCATGTCGTACCACCAGGACGTCTACTCGCGGCGTCCCACCGACGATGATCGCCGCGTACCGGACCACCGAGATCGACGCCGCGACAGCTTCCCTCGACCAGTTCCTGATGCCTACAAGGAAGACAGGTACCGCCGGGACACGGACAGCGCTACCAAGGGTCGCCGCAACCCCCCCGAGTCTCCCCGCGACCAGCCATCCGTCGCAAAATCGGCAAAGCCCCATAACCATGCCGATGTCAGTTCTGGACGGCCCGACCACGGGCCCAGAGCAAGTGAGTCCCAGCTTCCTCCTGCCGCTACCCGCCTGAGTCGCCTATATCATACCATCCTACTAACTCGCATCCGTAGCGTCAACATCTCGATCCCCCGCAGATAGCCCCGTCGCCGACCGGAATACGGCATGCGAGAAACTCTCCCNATTATGCGAGACANTCGTTTCCCTGGCAAGGCTGAAGGCCGAGCGAGACCCCCTCGACAAGGTGTTGAAACAGCGACAGGCCGAGTACGAAAGATCGAGGGTGAAACACGCAGAGTTTCCTTCTGTGCCAGAAGTCCAGAACATGCATCGGGTCAAGTATGCCGAGCGCATACGGTCCCTCGATGCCCAAATACAAAAGCTCCAAGATGAGGTCCACGGCACCATCGAATCTGTCGTACAGGCCATCACGCAGAACGGGGAATCCGAGCCCAAGGCGGCCGCCCCGACCCCCTCTTTACAGCAGCGAGAAACCGTCAAGAAGCAGCAGGCCGAAATCGGCGAACTCAAGACAAAATTACGCAAGATCGAAGCGGACCGCGCTCGAGACCGAACCGAGCTTGCAGCCGACTTCTCCAGGCAGCTCGCGGACATGAAACAACAAACAGAAGAGACGATCAAGGGGATGAAGAAGGAGGTGACAAAGGAAATCAAGGCCATAAAAACCATGAACGACGACGTGGCTGGGGAGATGAGGGAGCAAATGAGTCAGGTTGCCGAGNTGGTCAAAAAAGAGGTGAAGGAGGAGGTGACAGGAAAGACCGGGGAGCAACTCCGCGCGATGCGTCAGGAGCTCGAGAAGAGGCAAACGGAGCAAGGAGCCTCAAAGCAAAATGATCTGCTCTCACGACTTTCAAAGCACAAGGAAGAGTTGACAAAATCGGTCGACCAGCAGCTGTCGGCGCACCGCCGGCGAAACAGCTCCGAGACTGTTCCTAGCACGACCAGGTCTACTCTCATACAACAGGCCGATGTTTCTAGTCTCAAGAGCCAGATCGATCAAGAGACTGCGACCCTCCACGGCAGCATAGCAAGCATCCGTCAGCAATTGGAGGACCAATGCCGGAAAGTCGACGAGCATGAGTCGAAGCTCTCAAATCTTGATACCGATGTCCTCGACAGGGTGGCGGAGACTATGTCGATNGAGTTCCCGAAACTGCAGAGGAACCTCACCGCGGTCNAAGCCAAGGTGGACGGGATACCGCAGGAAATCGACAGCAAGCAAGAAGCCTTACGTATCCAGATCGAAAGTTACACTCTGCCCGCCCTAGATACCTTGGCCCGGAATCTCGACGGCACAGACCGCGATGGAAGGAATCACGGCGCGCGGATCAGAGTGCTGGAGCAGCGTGTTGGGCACACACTTGGCACGGGGACCGAACCAGGTCCACGAGCGGGTGCCGAGTTCGATTTCGTCAACCCGGAGGCGGTGGCTCTATTCAAGTCAGATCTCGATACAGCCAAGGCTGCAGTTGACCACCTCAGTCAGGAGATGTCGGCAAGGACTGCAGAGGTGGACGACCAACTGGACATGATCCGACATACGGCTACGTCCCTCGAGACCCGGTTCAACAACATGACAACCAAGGCAGTGGCGGAGTACGTCATTGGACATATCGAGCAGCTCTACCCGAGCTCCTACCAGCTCGTTACCGACATCGTCGCTTTGAAAACGCTCGTGGAGGGGCTCCTCTCCCGCATTGCTGGGCTCGAAAACTGCGTGCAAGGTTTCAAAGGCAGTGCGGACAGCGTTGGGGAGCCCAAGTTCGACGCGTCCGAAGTGTCGAGCATGCAAGATCAACTGATGAAGGACCTTGACGAGAGCAGCCGACTGAACCACAAGCGGAAGAGGGCCAACTCGAGCTTGAACGGCGCAGACCAGCAGCACTTGCCGACGAACGGAACTGAACAGACATACGGCGATTGAGTCTGATTGCACCGAGGCCGATGTGATGTGTAATGCTGGCCTCGAGCTCGGTTTTGGCTTGGGAATGGGCATTAACAAATGAGGGCGACTGGCTCGAAATTAGGCTTGTGGGATTGGCTGTTTGAGATTTGATAATGTTTTATTAATCGACGCTGTATGGATTTTTTCATCAGGTACACCTTTCGGAGTGCGCCTTTGGTGGCGAGGAAGTCAAGCAAAAGGGCGCAGAAGAAGCGGATCGTTTCTTGAGGTTGCTAGGCGCTTTGCAACGTTGTCCTGACTTCTGCGACATCCCACCCGCGTGGCGTCAAAGCCAAGGTTCAGGTTCGAGGCGGACAATGAGGTTTCTCAGCTACCTTAGGTACCCAGCTGAATTGATAGTCTAGATAAATGATGATTCGGTGACAAGAGTGTAGTCATAAGTTCCTCGCGCGGAGGGAGATAGAGCATGAACAGGATCGGCTCTCTCACCTCACACTAGGTATACAACAGTGTGTGTAGCACCTAGGTACCTATGCTAATACAACCTAAGCGGTACTAGTTATATAAGTAGGTAGGTAGGTAAAGTAGTCGACACAACATTAAGCGACGTTAACAGAACTGAGCATTTCCACTCCACTTCGCGAGTTCAGCATTCCAAGGTAGCCCAGAATACCCGTAAGATTGAAGGCGGAGGCTGATTACCTTGGTACGGGAGCTACCAGGTTTTCTCAAACCGGGCCCGGGATGTGCCCGAGTCTCACTCGGCCTCTAAACCCGCCGGCGATTACGCAATTCTCTAAGCATCCCGTAAAATGGGAGCTGCTGGACAGGTTGCGGGGACTGCCTTGGTTGGGACTTGTAATGCACGCAGCCTAATTGCATGTCAAAAATGAAACCTTAGGAAAAGTCAGCAGGAAGCCAAAAAGAAAACAAGACCTTTTTTCAGGGTGTTAGTGCCTAGCCCATCACGGCGGCCTGCACGCTGCCAACAAGAGACGAGGAACCAGGTAGGGACTGGTTCTGTCCAAGTTCGCCAAGCTGGTGAGTTGTCTGTCACGAGAGAGCCAGCTGGACAGAATCCAAAAAGGGAATCTGCAGCAGATCGGCCACCGCACCGCGGACCCACCCTGGGCGCAGTGGAACCGCCGCCGGAGCCAGACCAGGCCAAGCACCCACCACCCACCCTGTCGCTCTCCACTGTTCGCGCCCCGGAATCCCACCCTCGGGATCCTGCACACCAAACCACCCACACCCGGCCCTGTCATATCACCGCCTTCGGATACCAAGCAACAAGCCGGCGCGCGGCACATCGCAGCTCGACCCGGGACCCGACCGTTATTTTTCCGACCTCCTGCTGATTGTTTTTCGCGCCCATCGAGACGCGGACGGGCACCATCCCCCGGCAACACAGCCNGTTCCGCCGCGAGCGATGCGCCCGTGTCCCGACGACGAAGAGAAGGTCGCCACCAGGAGCTCGGGATAAGCACGCTGGAAGACGGGCGATTTGGGCATCGCCACGAGGCGGGTTGCAGAGCTCGGCCCCCGCTTTGGCTGTCCGCTGCGACTCCGGGGAAGCTTGCAGTGGGCGGGCATCCTTTGTCCGTCCAGCTTGGGTACGTGATGCACCACACTAGTCCGGGAGTTTGGCCGTGTTTATTCGCGGCATGGCTCAATTGGGCTGTCGACAATGGTGGGAACACGCGGGTCTCTGGCCGTCGAGGTGCCACTGTGGCCGCCGATGGATTTTCCCACATGCTAATTGCGCAGGCCTGACAGACCGACCGACATCGACCAGCATCNTGCATGCATCGAGCTGATTTCGACATCAGAAATACTCTCGGCCATCTGCCAGACCGCAGCACAGCAGCTGCTACGGGCCCGACGTCCACCCCGACCGAGTATCAAACTTTCTCTAAACCGTGTCGCTTCCCGTTCTCGGCCCTACAACCTTGAGAGTCCTTTGTCGCCCACACCCGCGCTTTCTCCCACGGAAACAGCCCGAGAGACGCCATTCTCTTTGACGAATCCGATGTCCCAGCAATGAAAGAAACGATGGATGGAGCGGCGAAGAATGCACAGAAAGTGGCCCAGCACATCCTCCCAGAGCGACCGCACCATCTTTCATTGTCTTTCGACCGACGATTTTCCGCCGCGGACGGGTTTTGGTTTCCCGGCGCAAGCGGCCCCCTCCAATACATGACGTACATATCCGCTGCTCAGCGAGGCATCCTCATGACCCGCGCCGCCTTCGAGATCTGCGACGAGGTGCCGCCCCAAATGCCGACCAAGGTCCTCCCCAAGGGCGAGGCCAAGAAGAAGCTGTCCTTGATGGACTACCAGAACAGGAAGAAGTCTGTGTCGCCCGTGGAGAATGGAGGGCCGGCGAAGACAGAAGTGAAGACGAACGGCACGCTCCCTGCGAAGCCGCTGCCACTACCAAAGGATGGCATCAAAAAGGAAGACGTGATCAAGAGAGAGGATGTGAAGGCTGTCGAGAAATCAAATGGGCTGCGCCAGTGGGACACGCGGCCAGAGAAGCTGCGCCCTGAGACGAACGGCGAGAGGTACGTGGAGCCGATGGGGAGGTCACGGGATGCTTCGCAGGCCACTGACGGGTCCAGCAGAAGTAGGACGTCTCAGACAAGTTCGCAACCCGAGGCCGAGAGACGCAAGCGCGCCTCGGATATGGATGGGAATCTATCCCAGAAACGCGCCAAAGCCGAAGCCAGCACTACGCCGACCGACCGATCACGTCCACTCAAACCGGGGACGCCACGGGGCCGGGAAGCCGCAACGGACAAACTGTCAAGAGATACCAAGACCGAGACATTGCATCCAACCATCAACGGATTGCCCCTTTCGTCCTCGGAGAGNGATCGAGAGAATACGGCATCTCCGAGGTCGACGATTCAGGTCAACGGCTCGAGGCCTCGTTCAGACAGCGGGACTTCGACGCCCCGTAAATCGGAAACCGCGGCAAGGTCGGCCCTACCGCAACTCTTGTCACCTCTCCGCCCGTCTCTGTTCGAGGGCGAGTCGGAGAAGAATGTCACGCTCAAGAAGAAGCCGGCGGGGAAGGTTTCAAAANCAGAAAAGGAGAAACCGAAAAAGCCGCTAAAAATACCAGCGTTGCTTTCTCCCACCTTACCGCCAGTTATCGAGGAGATCCTAGCCTCCAAGGACAAGAAGCAAACGGCTCCCAAAGGCGCTTCCAACCAGCACTCCACACAATCCTCCTCGGACTCATCAAGCGGCGCGAGGAAGACAATTGTTGCAGCCCCGCCCGTCCGCGTGACACTCGAGGAGAAGAAGCTTGCCCGGCCCTCAAAGATCGTGACGTTTAAACTGAAAAAGGCAAATGCCAAACGAGCGAAGGAGCTCTTGAGCCTCCCATCCAAGTCCGCAAAGGATGCACTCAAAAAGGAGCGCTCGACGAGCGTCGAGGCGGCCCCTCCGGTTGCCAAGAAGCGGCCACGACCAGCAGACGACGTCCTGCCGGAACCTGTGGCCTCCAAGCGGCCCAAGACCACTGCGGATACCATCACAACTGCTACGATTACCACCAGGCCACCCAGGCCAACGACCCCGCTCAAACCCGCCGCCCCGGCAATGTCCCGGGTGGCATCAAGCCAGTCTCAAAGCAACACACCTGCCGCTGCCACGGGCCTCACCCCCGGCAACACTGACAACAGACCCCCGACCCGCTCGGAACCGCTCGACCCCAAAACCCTCGCACAAGCCGAGGCCTTCAAGGAGCGCCACGCCGAATCCCAGCGCCTCGGTAGCAAGCTCAAGCACGCCCGCGACGACCTCTGCCGCGAGCGGGGGCCGACGAGCAACCCGGCCGACGAGCGCCGCGCTACGGCCCTCCACTTCGAGATGGTGCTCGCCTACATGGTGGCGTTCCACTCGCTCAACCAGGCGCGCATGCTCGAGCGCAAGGTGTGCGATGTCGCGGCCTGGGAGTCGCTGCTGCCGCACCTGGCCGAGCTGAGGATCCGCGTGCAGGGCAACAAGGCGCTCAAGGCCCTGGCCGTGCAGATGCACGTGTTGTGTCTGGAGCAGATCACAAATGCGTTCGCCACGCTGGATCCGGGGGCCGCNGCAGCGTTTTTTAACCGTTGGGTGAAGCACAACCGGAGCCGGGCGACCATGTGGGGGGAGGCAAATGCCATGTGTGAGAGGGTGGATGATCCGAGGATGAAGGCGGTTGTGGGGCCGTGGATGACGGTCGCCGAGGCTGTCGGCGCCGTGTTGGGGGTTATGAGGCGCTGGGCGGAGCGGGATGGCGTGAAGTGGGTGCCTGAGGTTGTGGTTAGGGGTGAGAAGGAGCGGGAGAAGGATCCTGCCAGGGGAGAAAAGGAGAGGGAAAAGGAGCCTGCCAGAGGAGAGAAGGAGCGGGACAGAGACCGTGACCGGGATATGAGAGACCGCGACAGGGACAGGGAGAGGGACCGGGATCGCGACCGCGACAGAGACCGGGACAGAGACCGTGAGAGGGAGAGGCCCCGGCAGCCGCTCAACGGGGCACGGTATTGATCCATTCCTGTTTCATTGAACCCCCGTCCGCAACCATCCACCTCGACCCCTACCACCACCGCGCGGACGGATACAAACGAACCCCACACACCGGCCGGCTCATATCCACCAACGATATACCAAACCCCAAGTCGCGGCTCATTACATCAAGATACACACCCACACATTGTATCAATTCAGTGTTTCTCTTCCTCAGTCCCCTCCGCACGGCTGCCACAACGGCAGCACATTCCACCACCTGACGTGGACAGCAGGGGCCGGACGGCTTTTTTACGGATCGGTTCTCCATTTTCCCCTCTCCCTTTCGCCACGGGCTCCAGGACGACACCTCATGACGTATTTTCCGCTTTTTTGTGTTTCTCCAGAGTTGGTAGGCGGACGGATGGGCTTGGGCTGGCTGGCTGGTTACTTACTACTACCATGGATGGGGTTATGGGGTTATGGTGATACTGTTGCTTTTCTCTTTTTGGGATGGGATGGGATGGGATGGGATG